>SDBV01013733.1_pt1 | contig 10270 bp, 9 predicted proteins | sample 2277081 | NCBI WGS metagenome assembly SDBV01 (sample SAMN10402039, study PRJNA504765) | marine sediment metagenome | isolation source: marine sediment core GS10_PC15, 223 cmbsf | place: Arctic Ocean: Southern Knipovich Ridge | collected 2010 | reverse complement strand
ATCGTGACCTTGACCTCAAGACCCGTCAAGCGAGCCATTCTGAGGGTGAAATAGGCGAAGAAAGATCCTGAGGGCCCACCGCCGATGACCGCTATCCGGTCGCCATCCTGGAGGGTAAACTCGTCGCTGACATCTGGATCCATCCCTTTGATCAGAGATCGAAAATCGTGAACGGGACTGTCGGTAGAATGGTCCCGATCCAGATTGGATTTCTTTAATTTCATCGCATTCCCGGTTTAGCGGTGCCAAAAGGATGCTTGGAATAGTTTTGATAGGGTCGCAAAAAGTCCATTCATGGAGGAGATTTTCAGGATATCCTTATCCCCTTCCACATCACTTTCAGGTATACCCCCTCTGCACGGCCCAGACCTCGTAGATAGCCACCGAGGTTGATGATACTAGTCAGATTGTTTGTGGTGGTCATTCATATATCCCTTCTGCTGATTGTCGACTCATTAGAAGGGATGGAGGGCAGGTGTGTCAAGGAAGGAGAGCCGTGATTTGTGATTGGTGAACAGGAAGAGCCGCTTGGAACTTGAAATATGGTTACAAATATAACGAGGGAGAACCGAGACCCGTACATCTCAGTTCTCCCTCTCCCCCTTGTCCCCTTTGCTCATCTCAGAACCAGGTTCGAACCTGATATCTTCTCACTCAGGGCCATCAGGTTGGTTTCGTAGTTGATCGCGTCCCTTGCATCTACCTATTCTATCTGCTGTTGGCCGACGGGTTTCTGTTTGCGCAGGATTTGCATTAACTCTTCCATCGTTGAGAAACTGCTTTGCTTGTTCTCCTCGATGGACTCAACGACACCCACAACCTGGTTCTGGTCTTTCTCGTCCTGCCTAAACACTCTGATAACAAATTTTTTCATTATTTCCCCTGTTGAGTCGAAATCCAGGACAGTTTCGACTCCACCCAGAATAGGTTTTCTCCCTTTTAGATGTATGAATTTAACAGGGAAGAGTTTACAGATAGGTTACAGATAGAGGTGATTTGCGATTTATTTGCACTTTTTTTAAAAATAATTCGCCAATAGTGATATGAAAAACAGCCTAAATATTGAGGGGGAGGTTTAACTGACACGATTTAACTCATTGTATTTACAGCGGTAATTATATGAATGTTGTTCAGAAGCGCAATTTCAGAAAAATTGGAATGGAAATTTGAGGCGAGAGATAAGGTCAAAAGTACCAGTTCAGATCAAATATATTTTTGACAGGATCACCAGGATTTGCAGGATAAGTCAGGGACAAAGGACCCACCAACAGTCATCCCCAAATCACAGGTTCGGACTCGGGCTCGGGCGAGGCTCGGTTTTACCGATAACCGATGACTGATGACCGATCACCGGGGTTTCCATCCCCTTCATCCTTGTTAATAGGAGCCGTGTAGAGTGTAAGGTGAAGAGTGCTGAAAGCTGGATTCCGGATCATCGCTGTCGCTTTTGTCCGGAATGACGGATGTTTAACTCCTGTTTTTAGGCCTCCTCCGCCTTTCTCTGTGTCTCCAGTAAGTCACATTCCGGTAGTAAGTGACGAACGGGTGGTAAAAAAGAATTTATCCAGGGATCGCTTCGTTCATTTGTCGGCTTCGGCTGGCAGGCAAAAGGGGCTGGATTTGCGGAGCCGCTCACTGTGCTCCGCCGCACCTCCCTCTCGCCCACTCTCCCGTTCTCCCCCTCTTATGCGGAGCCGCTCACTGTGCTCCGCCGCACCCCCCTCCCCTACTTCATCCTGCTTAATTTTCATACAAGGGTGGATAGGTGCCGTAATTCGTGACCCGGTGAATAAATATCGCTTTCACAGGAACTGCTCTTCCAGCTTGAGACCTTGCTTTTTCGCTCAGTCGCCAAGTCGATCTGCATTCTGCCTTTTAGACACTCGTCTCCCCTTTAACCTCAATCTCCTCACTCGTAAGCTCAGTTTCGTCCGTTCTGGCTGCTTTCAACAAAGATCTTAGGCTCGGTGTGAACAGGAATACCCCCCACCCTATAAGGACAGCGAACCAGAGCGTCATTACCCGAATGATAATGGTCGACGCTGCTGAGGTCACCCGTGACATACCGAAAACAATTCCCAGCCCCACCATACCACCCTCGGTAGCACCCAGCCCTCCCAGGAACAGGGTCAGAACGCCTCCCAGGAGAGCGACAGAGTAGATAAACACGCCCTCCATAAGTGATATGGTCGAACCGAGGCCCCACGCCACAAGGGTGAACCCCAGGCCCTCCAGGAACCATGCCGCCAGGCTGAGCAGGAGCGCCTGGATGAAAACGCCCATTTCAAGGAGTATCCAACCCTCCTCGTAAAAGGTCCTCAAGGGGCCTGAAAAGCGCTTCAGCAGCCGGAAACGAGCCGACTGGTCAATGACCCAACCGGCAAAAGAACGGTTTCTAAGGAGCATCAGGAAGGTAAGCAGGCCCAATATCGAAATAACGGCTATTGAATAGTGCCAGGATCGCAGGAAGAGGCCAAGGCAACCCAGGAGGACGATGGCCGCCACATCAGTGAACCGTTCCATGAGGAGCACGGCGGTAGAAACGGTGTATGGAACGTTGAAACGCTCCTTGACGATATATGCCTTGATGAACTCCCCTACTTTTCCCGGTGTAACGGTCAGGGCGAAACCGCTCAGGAATACCAGAAGGTTAGGGAAGCGGCTGATCCGGTGACCCATGAGCTTCAAGAACCAATGCCATTTGACATACCTCAGGAAATAGTTTCCGAGGGAGAGCAGCCCTATGGGTATAAGAAGGGCCAGCGGAAAACCCGCCAGAGCCTTCATCAGAGCTTCGAGGTCGGAAATAAGGCTGAGGAGAACAAAAATAAGGACCGCCGATAGGACGGTCCAGATCGCAATATTCCTGCCCTTCCAAATACGTTTTGGTCTAGCCGTAGGAGTCAAAAAGTCTCCCCCATTTGCCTTTGTTGAATCGCCTGATCCTGGACATACCGACCGTAGGATACCATAACATATCGTGGTAAACGTTGGAGGCAAAGGGCGCCCACACCACCAGAGGGGAATGAAGAAGCAGTTTTTCCATGGGCTGCAGCCAGCCCTTCCGGATCAGCTGGTCTCCCCATATGACGAAACTGCGCTTGACCGTAAATCCGAAGTTAACGCCCTCGATATCCTCTCCTTCGACCTCTATTTCATCCGGGTGAGCGACCCCCAGGCCCCGCTCGTGGCACATCCGAAGGTACGGGATGGTCATGGGATCGAAACCCATCATGGAAGCGGCCACTGAATCGATAGCTACACTGTCTGAACTGGCCAGGATGTAGTCCTTTTCCACCGGCAACATGGTCCGCGGACCCGCTCCGTCACCGCAGACGGTTCCGTCCATGACTGCGAAGATCGCCGGATGCAGCTCCTTCTGCATGATCATGAGGTCCACCAGTACCTCGTGCATGTATTTGTGGGCGTAGTGCCGCACGGTTTTCAGAAGGCCTCCGAAGGAGTTCTTGATGGCGCCCGTGGTCGTGCTGTGCCCGTGGGTTTTGACCGTGGGGAGGTGCAATATATTTTTCCCCATGTATATCTCAGGGACCTCAATACCCTCCGGGAATATCTCACTCAGCTTCATGAGAGGTTCCGCGAACTGGTGCTTGATCCACTTGACATCGGGTAATGGAACAAAATCAAGTTCATACTGATCGAGGGTTTTCATCCAGCGGTTGTTGTGGGCCCCCTTGATCGGGTCCGTGACGACGGTTTTGTTCTCGACGGGGATGAGTTTGCTTCTCTCGTAACCGTCATCGATCATGGTCTTGATGACACCGTGAACCTGCCATGGCTGGGATGAACAGGCCGGGAAGTATTTGGTCCACGAGAGGTTTAGCTTGAGCAGGGTCGGGATCTCAGGGCTCAGAACCTCCCTGTACCCGGCCCTTCGCATGAGTTCCCCGTAATCGGCCAATACCGTGGTGGGTGATGTTTTCAGAACGACTACTTTGGCTCGTGTCACCAGTGTTCTCCTTCAAGCCAGGGGCTGGAAAGGATGGGGGTAAGGATAGTCCAACGTCCAACGTCCAACGTCCAATGTTCAACGTCTAATATCCAAGGTGTTGACCTTCCCTGATTTCCCCTGCATTTATCGCCTACAGCTTACAGCCTGCTCTTTATAGCCCCTTGCCTATTGCCTGCTCTTATCCCCTGTATCCCCTTTATCCCTGTTAAATCAGCCTTTGTGAATTACCGTTGGACTTTGGACATTGGACCTTGGACTGCACTTAGAAATAAATAAGGGCAACCGATGTAAGCGTCCACAACAGGACGGACAGGAGGAGCGGCATGTCCGTCAGCAGGTCCTTCGTCGGACTTCCCCCCTTTTCATGAACGTGGACCAGGTAAAGGTATCTGAAGATGCCATAAAGAACAAAGGGAAGAGTCAAGATCATATATCGTGAACCCAGTCGCTGCGTCACTTCCGGGGTAAGGGTGTAGATAGCGTAAGAAACGATTGTAGCGGCGGTCACAATCCCGATGAGCTGATCCAGGAGCGGCACGGAATATTCCTTGAGAATCGATCTGTACTCCGTGGCCGCACCCCCCAGGAACACTAATTCCTGCCGACGTTTGGCGAAACCGAGGAAAAGGGCGATCAGGAGGGAGCAGAGAATGAGCCATGGAGAGATAACCACACCGATGGCATGGCTTCCCGCAACCGCCCTGATAACGAAACCCATACCAATGGAAAGGATGTCGAGTATTACGATGTTCCTGAATGCGACGTTGTACCCGAACTGCAAGAGAAGGTAGAAAACTACCCACAGCAGGAACGTTTTCCCTATGAGGATCGCTCCCAGGATACCGGTAACGAGAAGGCCTGCTCCGAACACTGTGGCTGTAAAGACCGCTATCTCACCTACGGCAACAGGCCTGTTTCTTTTCGTCGGGTGTTTCCGGTCCTGCTCACGGTCGAAAATATCGTTAAAGGCGTATACCCCACTGGATATAATACAGAACACGGTAAACGCGGAGAATCCAAGGATCAGTGACGGGACATGCAGAAGCTTACCGGCAAAGATGAGAGGCGCCAGGACAAAGCCGTTTTTGACCCACTGGTGGGGCCTGAGAAGTCTAAGGTAGGGAGAGAGCATAGTAATCAGTCATCGGTAATCGGTAATCGGTAATCGGTAATCGGTGAAAAGTGAACCGTGAAACGTGAACCGTGAAACGTGAATAGTCAAAGGCTATTATGATTCCTGATTTTTCTGTTCGCTGTTCATCGTTCACTTCTTCTGTATTCTCCAGTAATATTCTATATCAAATTTAAGCTTTTCCTTCAGGCTTCTTTTTCAGGTCGGCGGAAGCCCTTTCCAGCAATCTATTGAAAAATTCCTGGTACTGCTCCACTTTTCTCGCGTCAGGTCCCTCGAACCGCATGACGAGCACCGGTTGTGTGTTGCTTGCCCGAAGAAGCCCCCAACCCTCATCGAACCGGGCTCTGACCCCATCGATGTCGATAACCTCGACGATAGCCGGGTCCGCAGAAGATTCCATGTGGTCACTTAGCGCATCTGCGAACATCTCAGCCAGACGAAACTTTTCATCTTCTTTACACGGGAAACGGATTTCCGGCGTAGAAACAGAATCTGGGATATCCCCAAGAAGTCCTGAGAAGCTCTCGCAGCTCCCATTGAGAAGGCTTCGGATGTAGACCTCCAGGATCCTCAAGGCCCCATAGAGAGCGTCATCAAACCCGAAAAACCGGTCGGCAAAGAAAAGGTGTCCGCTCATCTCCCCGGCAACCAATGCCCCGGTCTCCTTCATTCGCGCCTTGATAAGAGAGTGCCCCGTCTTCCACATCTGAACCCTTCCACCGGCCTGTTTGATCCCGTCGTAGAGGATCTGGGACGCCTTCACTTCCGAGATAACAAGGGGAGGGTCACCCTCTCCTCCTTCTTCGGACCACTTTTCAATGATGTCGCGGCCAAGAATAAGCAGGAGCATGTCCCCCCAGATAATGTCGCCTTTCTCGTCAAGAACGCCGATCCGGTCGGCATCCCCGTCAAAGGAGATCCCCAACCTGGACCCGGTCCTCAATATTTCGGCTTTGAGGCTTTCGAGAGCCTCCGGGAGGGTCGGATCGGGGTGATGGTTGGGGAAGGTGCCGTCCGGCTCGCTGTAAAGCTCGTGCACCTTCACGCCGAGCTTTTTCAGGATCTCGGGGAAAACGATCCCCGCTGTCCCGTTACCCGAGTCGACGACGACCTCGAAACCCTTTCCCAGCGTTTTCAGGTCCTTCCTAAGGCCGGCGAATGCCGCCAGGATAAACTCCTGGTAGATCCCGATAATATCCACTCGGCTGATGGGATCCGCCGGTTCCATTTTCACCGGTTGTTCATCGGCACACGTCAGTTTTCCCAGAAGTTCCAGATCGCCGGAGTGGATCGTATCGTGGCCTATACCCAGTTTGAATCCGTTGTCGCCGGGAGGGTTGTGGCTCGCCGTCACCATGGCGAAGGCGTCGGCCTCAAGCTTGTAGGTGCTGAAATATGTCAGGGGTGTGGGGCAAAGCCCTAAATCGATCCAGGAACACCCAGATTCAACCAGTCCCGAGGCAAATGCGTCTCGAAGCTGCGGCGAGTGCACCCTGGCGTCCATTCCAATGGCGACCACCGGCCTGTCCTTCCCGCTCCTCTCGCGGCACATTTGGGCGAAGGCCCTCGCTGTCCGGAAGGCAATCTCCTCGGTCAATTCCCGGCCATAAACTCCCCGGATATCGTATTTCCGGAAGATATGAGAAGGAAAATCTTTCAAATGGAAACCTCAGACATCTAGTTACGGATTACGTATTACGGATTGCGAATGGAAAAAAAGAATGTTTAATTCGTAATTCGCAATTTGTAATTCGCAATTTATGTTTTCCTTCCATAATCATCATCCAACCTTACGATATCGTCCTCGCCCACGTATTCCCCCAGTTGAACCTCCACCAGTTCGGCCGTTTCGTCAGCAGGATTCTCGATGCGATGGGCAGTTCCAATGGGGATGGTAACTCCCTCGTTAGCCTTCAGTGTCATCCTGTCCTCGCCCCGGGTCACGATGACCTTACCTGTCACAACGACCCAATGCTCGGATCTCCTTTCGTGTTTCTGAAGGCTCATTTTCTGGTGCGGGTCTACCGTCAGCCTCTTGACCTTGTACATGCCGCTTTCGATGAGAACAGTGTAAGCGCCCCATGGTCTTCTGACTGTAGGGTGAATCAGCCTTTCCGACCTGCCCTGTTCCTCAAGGTGCCCGACGATGTGGCGGACATCCTGCGATCTTCCCCTGGGACAGATCAAGGTGGCGTCCTCTGTCTGGACGACTATCGTGTCCTTCATTCCGCTCACCGCGAGAAATTTCCCCTCCCCCAGGATCATGCAATCCTCATTTTCCAGACCGAACACATCGCCGCTGACAACGTTACCTGAGCTGTCCTTTTGCCTCATCTCGTAGACTGAGTCCCAGCTTCCCAGGTCGCTCCATCCCATTGAAACCGGGACCACCGCGGCACGATCCGTCTTTTCCATTATGCCATGGTCGATGGATATTGATTCGATCCCGCTGTAAACTTCGTCCAGTCCATCGAGGGTCCCAGTGTCGATCCTCGCTAAGGCACTGCTACAGGCGGGGAGATGCTTTTTGGCATCTTCCATGATCGCCTTCACTGAAAACAGGAAAATCCCGCTGTTCCATGTGTATTTTTTATCTTTAAACAGTTTTTCGGCCCTGGCGGCAGTCGGTTTTTCCTCGAATTTCTCTACCCTGTAAACCTTCCCTTCCTTCTGACCGGCCCTGATGTAACCGTAGCCCGTCTCTGCCCGAGTGGGCGTTATTCCGTAAGTCACGATCATTCCCGATGCCGCTGCATCCAGGGAACTGTCGATAGCCTGAATAAAGGAGTTGGTGTCCAGGATAATGTGGTCCGAAGGGACCACCAGGAGAAGAGCATCGGGGTCCCTCGCCTGGACGATCCTAGCCCCGAGCAGGATAGCGGGTGCGGTGTTCCTTGCCACCGGTTCCCCGACGACCAGGCAATCATCGGCGTTCTTACCCATGTACCGGCGCAGATGATCTCTTATTTCTCCCTCGAGTTCTCTGGAAGTGAGAAAGATCATTCTCTCCGGCTCGATCCTTGTCCTGATCCTGCTCACCGTCTCCTGGAAAAGGCTCAATTCCCTTCCCAGGCTGATGAGCTGTTTGGGCGATGACTGACGGCTCATGGGCCAGAGACGTGTTCCGGATCCCCCGGCGAGGATCAATGCGTAAAGATCACTCATAATATTCGATCCCTGTTCTCCCGAAACCACTGGATAGTTCTAGTCAACCCTTCTTCAAAGGAAACCTCTGCAGTGAACCCGAACTTCATGGCCCTTTGGGTATCAAGGCAGCGGCGAGGTTGACCGTCAGGTCTGGTCGTGTCCCAGCGTAGTTTTCCCTCGAACCCCGATATCCGTGCAATGAGATTGACCAGACCCCCTATACTGATCTCCTCACCCGATCCCAGGTTAACCGGTTGCGGCTCGTCGTAGTGACGCGCGGCCAGAACGATGCCTCTGGCGCAGTCCTCGACAAAAAGAAACTCCCGTGTTGGCTTTCCGGTTCCCCAGACCGTGACCTCATCCGAACCGGAATCCATCGCCTCGACGCATTTCCGGATAAGAGCCGGGATAACGTGGGAATCTTCCAGGTCGAAGTTGTCCCCAGGGCCATAAAGGTTCACCGGGAGGAGATAAATAACGTTCAGGTCATACTGTTCCCTATAAGCCTGTGCCATAACGAGGAGGGCTTTTTTCGCCACTCCATAGGGAGCGTTGGTCTCCTCAGGGTAACCGTCCCAGAGGTTATCTTCCTTGAAGGGTACCGGTGTGAATTTAGGGTAAGCGCAGACCGTTCCGATCTGGATGAATTTTTCAACCGGATACCTGTGGGCCGCCTCCATGAGGTGGGCGCCCATGATCATATTATCGTAAAACAGAACGCCCGGATTCCGTTGGTTGAACCCGATCCCGCCTACGCTAGCCGCCAGGTGGATCACCAGGTCCACTCCCCTGACAGCTTCCTCGCAGTTCTCCCAGACCCTCAGATCGTTTTCCAGGTGGTGGGGTATGCGGATATCCTCCTGCCGTACGCCGCTTTGAACGAGCTCCCTCTGGACGAATCTGCCCAGAAAACCATCGCCGCCGGTGAGGAGGATTTTTTTACCCGCGAGGTCCAAAAAAATCCTCCAATGGCGAATTGCGGATTAAAAATTGCGGATTAAAGGCTTTCATTCGAAATCCGTAATCCTCAATCCGTAATCTGACTTTTTTCATGGTCGTCCCATCCAATCCAGCCCCTTCCCCTTGATGATGCGATTGCCTTCGCCGATGGGGTCAAGACCCAGAGCTTCCATGTCTGCGTCCACCATGATCCGCACCAGTTCCTTGAAAGATACCTTTGGCTCCCACCCGAGGACCTCCTTCGCCCGGCTGGCATCGCCCACCAGGACGTCGACTTCGGTCGGTCGAAAATATTTTGGATCGATCTCCACGTATTTATCCGAGTCCAGCCCCGCGTATCTGAAAGCCTCCTGGAGGAACTCCCCCACCGAGTAGGTCTGCCCGGTGGCAATTACATAATCATCGGGCTTATCCTGCTGGAGGATCAGCCACATGGCCTCGACATATTCGGGAGCAAAACCCCAGTCCCTGCTGGATTTGAGGTTCCCCAGATACAGTTTGTCCTGTTTCCCGGCAAGGATCTTTGCCAGAGCCATGGTTATTTTCCTCGTGACGAAGGTCTCCCCTCTCCTCGGGCTTTCATGGTTGAACAAAATGCCGTTACTGGCATGGATATCGTAAGCCTCACGGTAATTGACCGTCATCCAGTAGGCATAAATTTTGGCGGCGGCGTAAGGGCTGCGCGGCCTAAAGGGTGTGCTTTCGCTCTGGGGTGGCGGTGAGTTCCCGTACAGTTCGCTGCTGGATGCCTGGTAAATGCGCGATTTGACGCCGCTCCGGCGAACAGCTTCCAGGATCCGAGCTGTCCCCAGCCCGGTAATATCACCTGTGTATTCAGGGATATCAAAACTGACCCTTACGTGGCTCTGGGCTCCGAGATGGTAGATCTCATCCGGCTGGATGTTGTAGATAATGTTGTCTAACTGACCGGAATCGGCCAGATCGCCGTAATGAAGGAAGAATGTCGCGTCGGGCGCGTGGGGATCAACATAGATGTGGTCGATCCGGTCCGTGTTGAATGTACTGGCCCGCCTGATGATCCCGTGAACCTCGTA
>SDBV01013732.1_pt1 | contig 10270 bp, 17 predicted proteins | sample 2277081 | NCBI WGS metagenome assembly SDBV01 (sample SAMN10402039, study PRJNA504765) | marine sediment metagenome | isolation source: marine sediment core GS10_PC15, 223 cmbsf | place: Arctic Ocean: Southern Knipovich Ridge | collected 2010 | reverse complement strand
TGTACAATCTGGGCAGGCATACACCAACACTCGATGCTCATTAGGTGCTTTTGGGTTTGAAAGGCGTGGGTAGTATACAAGTCGAGCTCCACAATCTACACAATATCTGTTGGCCCGCCTAGTTCTGGCCAATGTAAACCTCTTGCATTCTTCCTAATCTGCGATCAGATATTAGATCTACGCAGTCTAATTGAGTAAACCTTTTGGTTCTATGCTGGTATATTTCAAAATTCGAATATAGAATAACACCAAACTGATCCCTAAATGCTTGCTCTTATGCAAAAATGATATTTCAAAATTCGAATATAGAAATACCAAAAGCGCCGCCCGCCAGACTTGAACTGGCGACCAACGGATTAACAGTCCGACGCTCCACCACGCTGAGCTAGGGCGGCAACTGGATTGTACCTTGACAATAGCGATTTAATCCTTACGAACATCTTTTTTTAGAAATTCAATTGAATTTTGAAAAAAAATCTTTGATTTCCTTTGTACAATTTTCCACCAGCTCAACTATTTCCATATGCTCTTCGGGGGATGGTTCACGTTTATGAAAAATTTGGAATGCACTCAGTGCAGAACCTACAATTTCTCCCACAAAAAATCCACATAGAAAATCTCCTGTATTCTCACATTGCCAAACTTCATTAATTCTAGGCGAGGCCCCAGCATTTTTGTAAAGATTTAGGGTATCTCTAATTAGCTTGTTGGTTTGTTCTTTAAATTCTGGGTCTAGGGTCATTGAATAAAATTTATTTTTCTATTCCTGAGGATTTAGAAAATACATAGATTCCATCAAGAAAAACTCTATGATCCTTATTTTTAATTTTGGTTCCTTGTTGTACATTAGCTGCGGTTTGGGTAATATCAGTCAGGACAGGACCAGTCATAGTTACCTCGTCTCCTTTGGCAACAACTCTAGTTGCTCCACGAATCTTAATTACACGAGGAGCACGTTCGCCTTGGAAATTTTCAATTCGAATCTCACTTCCCTTGGGCTTAACAGTGATAGGAAAGTGCGCGTAAACTACTTTCATTTTTACAGTATATCCTTCTGAAACTCCTTTACAGAGTTCTCGCACTAGAGATTTTGCAGTATTAAGAATGGCATAATCTTTTTTCCTATTCCCTTTTGCTTTTAAAAATACGGAATCATCTTTTACCTCAAGGATTACAGGAATTTTTTTAAAATTCTTAAATGTCTTGCCCAAAGGTCCTTCAACTTGCAAAATATTTTTTTTGAGATTTACTTTAACTTTCGGAGGTACTTTAACTGAAGTTTCAAATTTTGCTAATTGTTTAGTAGACATAACCTATCAAAAAACCTCCGATTCCTTTGTTTGCAGCATCATGATGTGACATCACTCCTTGATTGGTAGTAACTAATAGCATTCCCCTTTCATAGGAAGGCAAGTAATTTTGCTCCCATGTAGAGTATTCTGTCTTTTTTACCTTGAATCTGGGCGTAATTGCACCACATTTTGTAATTTTTGCCAATAATTGAATTTTGAGTTTGCCTCCTCTTTTATCATCTATGTGTTCGAATTTTCCAATGTATCCTTTTTTTTCCAGAGTTTTTAGAACTTCAACAGCGAGCTTTGAAGTTGGAAGTACTATACATTCACCTTTTCTTCTACTCTCAGTATTGTACAAGGTTACAAACAAATTTGCTAAAACATTCGTAGCTGGCATTTTTTCACACTCACATATTTTTTTTGAATCCTAAAGATTCAGCTACTTCTCTAAAACAACGTCTGCAAATAAGTAGATTGTATTTTTGGATAACAGCAGTGTAATCTCCACATCGTTTACACCATCTTGAACCCCTACCAAACGTGTGTTTTTTCCTACCAGTAAATTCGTATGATCTATCTTTTGGCATTATATTATAGCTACTCCAAACTCGCGTTTTAGAAATTCTTTTGCGTCATCAGAATTAATTCTGTGTTTTTTTCCGATCTTTGCTTTGTGTCTACTTCTTAATCGTATGTTAAATCCAGGTCGAGAAAAAGATACTGCAACATCTAGTCCCAAAATACCAATATTAGGGTCATATTTTATTCCTGGAATGTCAATATGCTCTAAAATTCCAAAAGAGACATTTCCAAAATTATCAAATGACGAACCTTTAATTTGATTTCCTTTGGCATCTAATAGCCGCTTGAGAAGAGATTCAGCATCCTTTCCACGGGAAGTAGTTGCAACTCCTATAGGTTCTCCTTTACGAACTCCCCAATCTCTTTGAGTTTCTTTAGCATTTCTAGCGCAGGATTTTTTTCCAGAAATCTGATCTAATGCAGTTTTTGCAATTAGTATTGCATCACCAGATTTTCCAACACCCATATTCAAAACCACTTTTTCAAGCTTGATTTTTTTCATCATGTTTTGAGTTTGTTGTGCCATTTAATCACTTAACTTGGATAACCGGTTTTTCCTTTCCAACTACCATAACAAGATCTGTTGGTATTTCGATTGTTCGTTCACCTAATGTGACAAGCACGCGTTTAGGAAGAATAAATGAACCTTCTTTAATTTCTTCAACTGAACCTGTCTGACCGGCGTTAATTCCTCTAATTACTATTACATGTGATTTCTTTTCTAATTTAATTACATCTAGAATTTTTTGTTCTGGAATTTGCATTAAGCAAGAATCTCCAACATCAATTTTTGTATCAGAAATTAATGACTTCCCGTCATGAAAACCAATCTGTGTTTTTCCACCTTTTATTGAGGTTTTACTAATCACTTTAACCAATTTTTTTGATTTTTCATTTTCTAGAATCTTTAAAGGTTTCAAGACATGACCGTCTCGAGGAACAAGACGATAAACTTCCGAAATTCCTTCTAATTCAATTACATCCATCAATCCCAAACCATGATGAAGAGACTTTCGTGTTATTCCATCAACAATAATTTTTCCACCATAAATAGAAGATTTCGCTTCTCTTAAAGTAGTGACATGTTTTAAAGTGTCACGAAGGAAAACTGCGCTTGGAATAGAATAATTTTTTGGATGAGGTCCTGGTCGAACGGTAATTACAAATCGTTTGTCTTTTCTTGTAATTCCCCAAAACTTGGGTGCCATTTGTCGTTTAAGTTTTTTACTTCCTGCTATGCTTACCATTTCTAATTCTTAGTCTCCTTTTTTGTTTGGGTTTTCTTTGGTTTTTCCGGTTTAGCTTCTTTTGGTTTTTCCGGTTTAGCTTCTTTTGGTTTTTCCGGTTTAGTTTCTTTTGGTTTTTCCGGTTTAGTTTCTTTTGGTTTTTCCAGTTTAGTTTCTTTTGGTTTTTCCGGTTTAGTTTCTTTTGGTTTTTCCAGTTTAGTTTCTTTTGGTTTTTCCGGTTTAGCTTCTTTTGGAGTGGTTTTTGGTTTCTTACCTTCTAGTTTGCTTTTTCTCCAATGATCTTCAGTATTTAGATTAGTTATCAAAACGTTTGATGATTGGATAAAAACATCAATTTTTTCTCCTTTGAGTTTTTCTCGTTTAATACCTTCTATTGCTACGCTATTGCTCAGAATTGATACTTTTGTAATTTTACCGTCGATGCCTTTGTATTCTCCACGAATTACTTTAACTGAATCATCCACGGCAACTCGCATTCTTCTTTTTCCATATTTCTTTTGAAGGTCTTTGGATAAAGGACTAGAAACCTGTTTGCTTTTTACAGCAAAAGTCGCACGATAGATTTGTTGATTTCTCATTTTTGTTGGTTTCATTTTATACCACCATTGAAGCTAGATTAGCTACTCTTGGCCATTTTTCTGACGCCTCTGCAGCGACAGGTCCTTTGATGTCTGTTCCTTTAATTTCTCCTTCTGGAGTTACAAGTACTCCAGCGTTATCTTCAAAAACTACTCGAACACCGTTCAATCTTCGAATTGGATATTTTTGTCTAATTACCACAGCGCCCCAAACTTGTCCTCTCAATTCTGCTGGACCTTTTTTTACAACTACATTTACATAGTCACCAACTGCAGCTGCAGGTAATCGTGATGCACGTGTTTTTATTTTTTGAACCATAACAATTTCTAAAATTTTTGCACCAGTGTTATCAGCGCAAGTTATTTGAGCGCCCAATGGCAAAACTCGGGTAATATATGGTCTGAATTCTTCAACTCCTTTAGTTTTTCCACGACTTCGACCTTGTGACATTATTTCTTGACCTCCACGACAACATATGAAACAGATTTTGAAATGGGTCTACATTCTGCAGTTAAGACTGCATCACCTTCTTCTACAACGATGCATGAAGGTTTGTAAGCGTGGATGGTACTTTTACTCCTTGCATATCTTTTGAATTTACTAAAATAAACAGGAGATTCTTTTTGAAGCACAATAGTTTTTTTTGCTTTGGTGCTTACTACTTTGCCCTCAAATAACTTTCCTCTAACACTGAGTTTACCATGGAAAGGACAATGTAAATCAGTACAATTCTGTTTTGGGGGGGTCACAGGAATTCCTATATTTTTAGTCAAATTTTTAACCTCAATCTATCTTCGGGTCTTTTCTGGATTAGAGAACCAGACAAGGTAATATTTTGGCCATTGATGTGAAATTTCCATTTGTTGGAATTTTTTGGAACATTTTTTAGTCCAGATTGTGTTTTAATTAGAAACATAGATTTGGTTTCATCAACGATTTTTCCGCTCATTCCCATAATGTGTTTATCTGTAGATTCAACCACTTCGGTTTCCAAACCAATCAATTCATGTGTCGCAATATTGTTCAAAGTTATCATTTTTTCTTCAACTCATTTAGTCTAGTCATTATTCTTGCAATGTCTTTTCTAAGTGGTTTGAGTTTTCCACTTTCTTTTCTGAGAGTTCCTTTGGCATTATCTACTCTTAGTTTAGTTAAATCAGAACGCATTTGTTGTAATCTATCCTCAAGATCATTTTCATTAAATTCTCGAATGGATTTCATCTTAATTCTGCCCATTACTTTAACTTCTCCTCTTCATCTTCCATAGTTACGATCTTTTCAACAAGTTTTGATTCAAGTTCAATTTGCTCACTTTCTGTTTTGGCTTTTTCTTTTAGCTTACTGATTTCATCTTTGTCAATTTTTTCTGGGATTATCTCTGGTTCTTTTTTCTCAATTGGTTTTTCTTCTTTCTTTGGTTTTTCTTTTAATTCAAATTCTGGGATAAATTTATCTTTCCTAGCAATTCTAATTCGAACGCCAATCAAACCCATAGGAGTTTTTACATGTGCAATGTCTTCAGCAACAATAACATCTGCATGATGACCTGCTCTTGGAAGAATTCCTGCTGAATGTTTTTCAAAAGCGGAACGATCTCCTCGTAGCTTTCCAGAAACTGTAATTTGTACGCCCATGGCGCCTCCATCCATAATTTGTTGCATAGTCCACATTGTTGCACGTCTAAAAGCGGTTCCACGTTCAATATGTGAAGCTAAACGGGTACACATTACATTAGGAGATAATTCCGGTTTAGGAATTTCTACTACTGAAATTTGTGGATTCTTTAATCCAAATTTAGAACCAAGTGTATCAGTTAATTCACGTATTCCACTACCCTTACGTCCTATAACTATGCCAGGTCTTGTTACATGTAGTGCAATTCTTGTCCCTGTTGGTGTTTTTGAGATATCAACGCCTGAAAATCCTGCGTCTTTAATTTTTTGTCGAAGATAATCCTTAAGCAACATCATATTATAATTATCTTTTATCACGTTTTTTACAGATGACAAACTTAAACTTCCTGTGCTACCAACTCTACATGTGTAAGAACATTATTTTTTGGGGTAGCCCTTCCCATTGCACGTGGAATAAATCGTTTAATCAATACTCCTTTGTGTACAACTGCATTCACAATTTTTAATCGATCTAAATCCATTCCTTTGTATTCAGCATTTGACTCTAAATTGTCAAGAACCTTCAGAAACTCAGTTGCAGATTTTTCTGGATATCTACCAGACATTACTCCAGGATCCGATTTGTGGCCAACTTGATTTTTGTACCTTTTGAATGGAACTGCTCGTTTTTTAGAAATTACACCTTGAAGATAGTCTCTTGCTTTTTCTAAGGACATACCTTTTATCGCCTTTGCAATCTCTCGAGCATGTTTATGAGAAATTTCTTTTTCTCTTAATGAAGCTCGAACGTGCCTTGTTGAATCATAATTTTGAAAAGCATAACCGAATTTTGGCAAAATATATCACTTCAATGGAACATACAAGCTAGATCGTGATGCGCCAACTCCAGGTGCACCGTGACTGACTCTTTTATTTGTGATAACATATTCTCCAAGATAATGACTTATCATTTCTGGAACAATTGTAACTGGCACGAATTCTTTGCCTGAAAAAACATTAATTTGAACTCCAACCATGTAAGGCAAAATAATTAAATCTCTAAGGTGGGTTTTAATTGGATTTTTTAGTTTGCCAGTTTTTGCCTGTTTTATTTCTTCGATTAATTTTCTCTTGCCATCAGTAATTCCTCGAGTCAATGATCTTCTAGCTCTTGCTGGAAACAATTGAAAGAGTTTATCCATAGACATATTTTCTAATTCCTTTAATAAAATTCCCTTATATTCGAATTTTTTAGCCATTATACATCACCTTGTTTGCAACTAGTAAGGATTTTTGAACCATATTATAGCATTCCTATCTTTGTTGCCAAATCTCTTGCCTTATCAGTTGATTCAAACTTTACAAAAGCTTTCTTCCCATACACTGTTTTAGCTGTATTGACATCTTTAGCTGTTTCGTTGTACAAAGTTTTGACTGCTTGAGTAATCTTTTTCTTTGTTGCAGAACTTTCAACGATAAAACATAATTTTTGTTCATTTTCTACTAAGGCAAAAGTTTTTTCTGTAATATGTGGTCTAATGATAATTTTTGTTGCTTCTTCTATATTCATTTAATTATCCCCATTAATTCCAAGTGAGGCGATTTGATTTTTGCCATTTCTTCAATTACACTTTTTGAGTAAACGGTAAGTCTTATTGGAACTGCCCCAGGTGCCAAATCTAAAACACTTAGTTCTTTAACAGAACAAACGTCTATGCCTGGAAAAGAACCACAAGCTTCAGATAAATTTTTTGGGTTTTTTGTTACAAACAATATACTCTTACCTACCTTTTTTCGTCTTCCTCTCAAAGCTGATTTTCCCGTCCTTGCATTTCTCGATTTGAGTCTTTGAATGTCTTGAGTCAAATTTAATGAATCTAAAACTTTGATCAAATCTTTCGCTTTGGAAATAGATTCAATTTCATCAGAAATCACCAAGGGAAAAGAATCAATTTTGTCTACCTTATGGCCTCTTGATTCAACTATTTCTTTCGAAGCAGTAGCTGCGATTGCTGAACAAAGTGCTAGAGTTTTTTCTTTTTTGTTAAGTTTTTTGTGAATGATTTTTTGAGAAGTTGGCGGATGTGCTTGTCTTCCTCCTTTTGTAGAGGCTACACCACCTGCTTCGCCTTGTCGTCCTCCTCCACCCCCACGAAGTCTTGCAATCCTGGCTTGGCCATGACCAGTTGGTGGATCTAATGATCTTGCAACTACATCCATTCCTGCTGTTGGATGTCTTCCTTGTTTTTGAAATTGATGAGAGTATAGGTTAACAAATGCTTTGTGAATTAGATCCTTTCTGAAAGGAGTTGAAAATACTTGTGGCAAATCAATTTCTTTTTCTTTTGTACCAGTAGTTGTTAAAACAGCGACACTCATCACAAAACAACTTCTAATATGTTGGGTTTAATAATTTTTTTGGGAATATTTCTTATTTGAGATCTTAATTTAATTAATCTTCGATAAGTTCCTGGAACTGAACCCTTTAAGACAACGTAATCACCATTAACAAATCCAAAGTGTTTGAAACCACCTGCAGGATTAATCTTAAATTCATTTTTCTCAGTATTGCTGAGAATCATTATTCGCTTATCATATTCTGTTCTTTGGTGAAAGCCACGCTGACCTGCTCTAGGAACAGTATACATAACATATTGAGGAGAAATTGGGCCTAGAGAACCTACTTCTCTTACGCTCTTTCTTGATTTGTGTTGTTTCTTTTTAACACCCCATCTAGTTATAGGACCTTCCCAACCTTTTCCTTTGGTTATTGCTGCTGTATCTACAGTTACACCGCTTTCAAAAACCTGATCAATTTTTATTTCCTTCCCCAAAAGTTCTTTAAGAAAAGTAAACTGTTTTTCTATTGTTCCTCCCTGAACCGCTATTTCAAAGACATATGGTTTTTTTTGTTCTAGGTTAGAATGTCTAGGAATTATTGCAACAACTGCAAACAAATCATGAATTTTTCCAATAGAGTTTTGTATCGATTCTAAATTGTTGCCCTCGGTGTTTCTCAAAATTCTTGAAATTTCTTTTGGTAAATCCTTTGCAAAAACATCAAAGTCTGCATGTTGACCATTATGATTTTTTGTATATCCTCTCATTCCGATTATTAACATGGGCGGAGTAACAATGACAGTTCCAAGACTAACTAGTTGTTTTCCAAAGTTTGGAGTTTTTTCTCGGTCATCTATACTAACGATCTGAATACATCCAGCCTTAAAACCTGCATGAGCTAACAGTTTTGGTTCTTCAAAAGTTTGTTTTGGCCAAGATCGTATTCTAGCTTCCATACTTTGTGCTCTACCTTTAGGTAAGTATGCAAGACTTCCTCTACGTGGTTGACTATGTCTTCTATGACCCATTGATAAACGAAAAATGTCGTTAACCCCATTATATACGTACTAAAATTTTCAATAATTTATGAAATATTTTATAAAAAATTATGTTAAGGTAAATTCAAACTTCCTATTACAGAAAAAAAACTAATTATCCCAATTACAATTCCTGCTGCACCAAATATTATTGCTAATAGAAGAAAATTTTTTTGTTTTGACAATGTTATTGATTACATTTTTTTTATTTTAAATGTAGCCCGTTTGATTCAAGTTTAGAATTGCGAGCGAGCCCAAAATACTCTCTTCAAGACGAATTGTTTCAGTAGCTTGATTTGGAAAAAAATTCAAGATTGTATAATTCTGAATTTTTTTAATATCGCTGCCTAAAATGTCATGAATGCCTCTTTCTGGAGAACCAAAAACGACTAGTAATGGTTTTTGGTTTTTTAATGACTTAATTTGCGAACTAGAAATTACTTTGCCTTTTCTAGAAGTGAGTACAATGTTTCCCTTCCAAGATGAAAGTAATGAAAAAAGATTTCCTCGCTCTTTGACTTTGTAGCCCCAATATTCTTGGAGATCATTTTTTGAAATCTCTTTTATAGAGAGTTTTGGATAACCTTCTTTGAATTGAATGGTAATTCTTGTTCCAACTTTTTCATTTTTAAAATAAGGCAACAGATGGTTAAATCCTAAATCTAGAAATTTTTTGCCTTTAATGCTTACAACTAATCCTTCACGTACATCACCTGATTTGATTAATTTAGGATTAGAAATTTTACTATGACTTGGAATTTTTAATGGTTGTAATACTCCGGCGTATTTTAAAAGATCCATTTTTGGATAGAGATGTCTTCTAAAATATTGGGGAGTTTCTAGATACTTCAAAATTGTTGAAAGAAGTTTGGTGTCTTTGTTATCTACATGACGTTCGTGATAAATGAAAATCTCTTCTACCTGAAAAATTGCACATGCTCTAGCAATAATTGAAATTTTTCTTGATTTATTAAGTTGAGTCGATTCATCAATTAATGCGGAATCAGGTATTGCGATTGATGTTTTCAATGTAGTTAGTACTTTGCTTATTATAAAAAAGCATATGTTATTTTTTCTCTGCTGGGTATTTTTCTTTTGCAATCGTTGCAAACTTTTCTATTTGTTCATTAGAGATTATCTCAAAAGATTTTGTGTCGGATTTAATTTGAGACATTCTGATGTGTTTTGTTCCCTCTTTATCTTCACTTGCAATGTAAATTGAGGCAGTAGCTAAAGCACCAGCATCTTCTAAAGATATATCTGGTTTGTAGGTTTTTTCAAGAAAATCAGTTACTTGATCCGAACCAGAACCAATTGCAATAGCTTCATAAGAAATGTAAGTCCCACTCGGGTCTGTAAGAAAAAGTGAATTTCCAGTAGAATCTACACCACCAAGAATTAGGGCAACACCAAAAGGTCGTACTCCAGCATATTGTGTAAATTGTTGAGATTGATCAGCAAGATGTTTGGCTATTGCTTCAACATCTACGGGTTCATCGTAAATCAATTTGTTACTTTGTGAAAAAAATCGTGCATTATCAACTTGGCTTCTAGCATCTGGGATATATCCGGCTGCA
>SDBV01013731.1_pt1 | contig 10270 bp, 10 predicted proteins | sample 2277081 | NCBI WGS metagenome assembly SDBV01 (sample SAMN10402039, study PRJNA504765) | marine sediment metagenome | isolation source: marine sediment core GS10_PC15, 223 cmbsf | place: Arctic Ocean: Southern Knipovich Ridge | collected 2010 | reverse complement strand
ATTAAAGTCCATGAATTTAAACGCGCCAAATTTTGTTATAATATGTTGTAATATCTACGCGATACCATTAAACAAAAACTTTTTTTTTAAACCCCCATACACATATTATAGGAATTAATCAAATTTCACGTCTGAAATTAAATCATTCGGATGCGGAAATGTGTTTAAAAAAATCGAGTACCTATGTACAATAATCGGAAACTATTAAATAAATTGAATTTGGATGTATTATGCCACATTTTCTGAATGATTTTCGTATTAATTAATCGATCTATTAATTATTTATGGTCATCTAGATTTAATTGACTCATAAACCAAAAAATCTAAAAAAGAAAAAAAAATAATTATATTGGGTTGCGCTTTGGAATTGAAATTTTTCTGTTTACTCCCAATTTAAACAATTGGTTTCAATTTTCCAAGCGCTGCCCCTAATATCTTAAAATTTGATTTAGTTGTTTCCCTCATCATTTATGTTTATAGTTTTAGATGGGTTTTTGCCAATTTTTATTCTTAAGAGCCCTTTGGACATTACTGATTTGATCACGTTTTCATCGGCATTAACCGGCAAAGGAATGTCCATATTCACATCAATAAACTTGAAATGGGACCATGAATAATGACCGGTTCGCTCTTTGGCAACATCATCATCAGATTTCTCATCGGTCTTCGGTTTTTTCGCTGTAATATTAAGAGTCCTCCCTATTAATGAGACTTTTACATCTTCTTTATCTCGACCTGGCAAAGGTATGGTAATCAAATATTCATTATCTAAATCCTCTAAATTATAGGGTATTTGACTTCCACATCTTCCCATAAAATGTCTCATGAATTTCTCTCCCATCCGCATTATCTTGGATACATCTCCTCCGACAAAAGGAAAACATCCATGCTTTTGACCTGAACTAAAACCATGTTGTTGACACATATTTTTACCTCCTATTTTTTTTTTAATTCTTTTTAAAATCTTTTAAATTGTGGTTAATTGTAGTTAAATCCTTAAAAATTTTCAAACTCCTCGTCGTCTTCGATAATTTCAATAACTTTCGCATTTTTATCTCGTTCTACCCTAATCTTTTCTAGAACGTTAGTGTATTCCTCAATTCTTCTCTCTAATTCATTTAATCTGGTTTCTAATCTATGCTTACTCTGCTTTAAATGCATTATAATTCGCTCTAACCTTTCAATATTTCTTAGAGAATAATCCGTATCATCAATCTCATAATCTATAGAATATTCTTGAAATGGAAAACAACCTCTCATTTTCTCCATAGTTTTCTCACTTGGCATCGACGCTTTAATAATCGTTTTTATGAAATCTCCAAGGGTATTAATGCTTGGCTCAAGATTATCCTCTAAAGCGGCTAAAAGCTTTGTTATACCCCTTTCAGTTATAGTATACACCTTTTTCTGTCTTTTATTGTCTGAAATCTCCTCTGAACTTGCAAAACCTCTCTGTTCCAACCTCGCTAATAACGGATATATAGTGCCTGCTGAAGTACTCAACATACCACTGAATTTCTGATTGAGCTCTTGAATAATCCCATAACCAGAAATTCGTTCACTATTTTTTATCATTGAAAGAATTAAAATATCTAATCCAGACAACGAACCCTTATGATATCCTCGAAATTTTCTTCCAAAAAACATTTTCAATATCCCTTTAAGTTGTTTTCTATTTTAAACCTGCTGAAGTCTGTCTGCAGCTATCTTTTGTGATTTTTACAATTTAATACGGCTTACTGAATGCTAGCACCACTTTTCTAGCTGTCAAAGTAATTCCACTTAATACTTATAAATTAATACACCTATTTATATATATCGAAATCGAACATCCAACTAAATCTAAGATTACAGTTATTATGTCATAATTCAACGAAAAAAAGAAATATCTGATGGTTAAAAATCTTATATATCGTACGATCAATATAAATATTATTTAATATTAATTTTACTATAAAAATCTCGATTCGCAAATTAATTAAGAAGATTTTAAAAAAGATCTAACTTTATATATGAATATTTCTACTATAATATTAGTATCATCAATTTCCAACTTGTTAGAGAGTAAAGCCATCTCTTGTTCAAATTTCATCGAACCACTAATTACAATTGTTTCAATTTTATCTTCACAACTCAACTGAGTCACCTTTTCTATTATTTTTAGATTTTTATATCGTAATTTATTTAACCTAAAATATATGAGGAGCCATAATATTTTTTAATATTATTATAAAAATTTGAGCTGTCATGAAATCTTTTAATTTTATTATAAAAGGAATATCTGTGTTAATTAAATATAAAGAAATAGTAAATATACTTTTAATTTAAGTGATTTTGAGATATCGAGTATGCAAGGTCCTGATTTTGAAACAGAATTTAAACAAAGTTCTCATCCAATTTTTTAGCTCTGGCACTTAAAATTAAATTTTTAAAAATTTAAATGAATTATAATCTTAATTAAAATTAGGTGAAATTTATGTCAGATTCTACCACATATTACGATGTTCTTTTGATTGATGATGATTTAGCAACAATTAAGTTACTCACGAGTTATTTTAATGCCAAAAGTTTTACTTGCAAGGGTGTATTGAGTGGGTCTGAAGGATTAGATGAGTTAAAGAAAAGTTTGCCAAAATTGATATTGTTAGAAATTATTCTACCAGATTTAAATGGTTATGACATCTGCAAAACAATCAAATCTGATCATAAAAATTTACCAGTATATTTCTTTACAGCAATATCAGGTTCTGAGGTTGAAAAAATAATGGATGAAACTGGAGCTGATGGTTTTATTTTAAAACCATTAAAATTTTCGGATTTAGAGGTTTTAATTAAGCATCTTAAGACCAGATCTGAAAAAAAATGAGAAAATTCTTCCTCTAAACGTCCAGAGAAAAACACTTTGTGGCTTCTCCACCTTCGCTGAAGTGTCGCAACCAGATGTGAAACTAGTCTCTTTTTTCCTAGATCTTTAATATAACTAAGATAAGATTAAATAAGCAGATTCTCATTACCAAAGAAGATTAAAAAAATTTGACTCAACAATATAAATGTCTCATAACTGTCCTAATTGTGGTAAAAGGAACAAAATCTCATATAATTTCTGTTTTAAATGTGGAAAGAGACTAAAATTCCTTCATATGGGTAATTATGAACTAAAACCGAGAGAGAGTTCTAAAGAATTTAAAGTTAATAATTATATTACTTTAAAACTTGAAAAAGACAAAACAATTATTTATGTGAATAATAAAAAGTTTATTCAATGCAAGTACCTTTTGATTAAGATTCCAGAAAAAAAAATTGAAGATTTCGATGATGTAACTTCAATAGACGAAGTTAGCGAAATACTAGATCATTCCCTCGAAATAGAAAGTCAAAAGCAGGAAATCCCCGCTGATCTGGAGTTTTGGGGGCATAGCTCAAATATACAAGCATGGGCAGAACTTAATTATGATACACGCTTGTTACACAGCAATATAGCTTTTCCTTTGCTAAAGAAGCTCACTGACGTTGGAGATCCTAATGCAAAAAGAGTTTTTAAAGAAGAAATAGCAAGAAGGTTTGAATCAGGGGAAAAAAATGTAATTCATTATCTTATTATTGAAAATTACTTAGATTATTTAGATATGGAAGAAGCGAAATCATTAATTCAAGACTTTAAAGAGAGAATCGAAGATGAACTCAGAGAAGAATATCAAAATCTTCTTGATTTCTTAGAATTAAAATTTCTAGTTGATATTGTTAATGATAATATATTATACTCAAAAACTCTAAAAATTAATCCAATTAGAAAATTTGATCACAAGACTGAAAAAAAGCCATTATTTGGCTTTGATCTTGAAAATAATAAAATTTCAAAATTAAATCTCATTGATTGTGAATTAACCAATCTTTCTGCATCAATTAAAAATCTTAGTGAACTTAAAGAGTTAGATCTTGATGGTAATAGAATATATAAACTTCCTGAATCCATTGGAGAATTAACAAAATTAAAAATTCTTAATTTAGCCAATAATCAAATAAAAACTCTCCCGGATTCTTTAGGAAATCTCGTCTCTCTTGAATATCTTATCTTGGATCATAACATACTTAATAAACTTCCCAGCACCTTAAATTTACTAAAGAATTTAAAAAGTCTTTCTGTATGGAATAATAGACTCGAAATGTTACCAGAAAATCTACACAATCTTAACAAGCTTCAAATTTTAGGTTTGAGCAATAATTTACTTAGAGAAGTTCCAGAGTCTTTAGTTCAACTAAAATCACTTTATACACTTGATTTGAGTAATAATTTATTAAGAAAATTGCCTAAAAATATAGGAAATCTCCAATCCTTAGAAATACTATGGATTAATAATAATAAACTGAAAGATCTCCCAAAATCAATTATTTTATTAAATTCTTTGAGTAGGATTTATTTATTCGGGAATCCTCTAATTTTTAATCCGAAACCTGAATTTAATTATATCCGTAATGAATTAGAAGAGAAAGGAGTAATCATCAAATAATTCTTGTTCTGTAATTCTAAAGAAAATAAAATTAGAAAGAAATGTTAAAAAGAAAAAATTTTTTTTTAAATCGGCCAGAAAGCACGGGGTAGCCAAATGGAAAAGTTTCTTATTCTTTTTTCCATTTTTCTTTCAGGTTTTTCTTCAATTTCAGCTTCGTCCTTAACTTGGATTTCTTCTACATTTAAATCTACTATTCTATCTTTAACTTCTGTCACTTTTTTAATTCCTCACATATAGTTTTTTACATAATCCATAAAAAATTTCTTTATAGATTTCTAATTAAAAGATCTGAATTGACATTCTTAAAAGTGAGGATTTAGAATATTAAAGATAATAAAATTTGGAGTTATAAAAATTAAGTATAATCACCAAAATTCAACTAATAAAAAAATCCACGTTTTTTTATTCTTTTAACACCTTACCCTACAAAATCTGCAGTAGTTATTTTTTTAAACAGACAAATTTTAATTTTATAAATACAATTTATAATCTATTATGACAAAAGTAGCCGTTATTTCGACTAAAAATCGTGTTTACGGTGTAAATAAGTCCCTGGAGTTATTAGGTATCAATCCTGTTAAGGGTAAAGATGTAGTTTTCAAATTAAATTTCAATACTGCTGATCCCCCTCCTGGTTCAAGCTCAATCGAAACAGTAGAGCAGATTATTATTAAGTTAAAGGAAATGGGTGCAAAATCCATTACGGTAGCTGAGCGAAGTGGGCCAGCTAATACAGCTGTAGTTATAGAGAAAAAAGGATTAAATGTATTAGCAGAAAAATTGGGATTTAAAATAGTTAATTTATCTAAAGCACGGAAAGAGGAGTTTGTCCTTAAACAACCTGAAGGTAGTCATTGGAAAAAAGGTTTTCTATTTGCCAAAATTTACGATGATGCTGAATGCATTATTGAGACTTGTTGTATAAAGACTCACGGTTTCGGTGGCCATTTTACTTTATCACTAAAGAACGCAGTTGGAATAGTAAATCGAAGAAATATGCGTGAGTTACATGCTTCAGAGCATCCTCATCAAAGGAAAATGATTGCTGAAATTAATGCCGTCTACAGGGCCGATTTAATTATCATGGATGGGATTATTACCTTTGTAGATCGCGGACCAATGGAAGGTACCCGAGTAAAGGCAAATGTTTTTGTTGCAGGAACAGATAAAATAGCAATTGATGCTGTTGGAGTTGCGATATTACGAATTCTTGGGACTACACCAGAAGTATCCAAAGGATCAATATTTGAGCAAGAACAAATTAAAAGAGCAGCAGAATTAGGAGTGGGAATAGTATCACCTGACGAAATTGAATTTATGACTGATACTGAAGAATCTGAAAAATTAGTCGCACAAATCAAAGAAAAATTAGCAGAATAAATTAATCGTCTAATAGACGATTGGCGGTTTAAAATCAAAAATCTCTATTTTTTTCCCCTAATATTACAAAATTTTAAATTATTAGAAATTTAAAAAAAATCCCCGTTTATTTATAAATAAAAGAAAACTGTTTAAAATTAATCAGAACTTTCAGAAGCTTCTTCAGCTGACTCTTCTGAAGTAGCTTTTTCAAAATTCTCATAGCCTCCCTTAACTTCATCAAGATCCACAGTGATAATTGTATGACCTCGGTGTTTACCCTCAAAAGTCTTAATTAAATTCTGGTTAACAGGACTGTCGGGAAGAATTGTGACATACTCTCTACATCTTGTGCATGCTCGAGCCCTAATTTCATTCACCTCAAAATATTTTTTATTTTGAATAAGGAATAATAATTTTATTTAATCATTATGTTATTAATAAATTTTTGATTTACCAATTTATAACGTTTTGCAATTCGAATTTTTGAAAAATAAATAAGTTAGTGTATCATTAATTTGATTTCATCAGATTCTTTTTCTAAATTAACTTGACAGTATTCTGTTAAACAATCAAGACATATTTGATTTCGTTTTAATCCAATAGCTTCAACCAAACCTTCGATTGTTTGATATTTTAAGGAGTCCGAACCTATATATTTTCGCATAGCTTCATTAAAATTATTATAACTCTTCACTTTCTTTTGAAATGCTATTAGCAAGTCTTTTTTTGAAAAACTTGCATTTTTTTGACAGTCATTAATTATGGGAGGACTGCTTATCCTCACATGAACCTGCAAAACTCCTGCACGTCTAAGCATTGAAACAATTTTTTTCATGGTATTTCCGCTTAATATTGAATCATCGATAAGAATTATATTCCTATTTTTTACGATAGCTTTAATAGGGTTTAATTTATCACTTATGGAATTTTTCAATTGCCACATATATCTATTTTTCATAAACCCCTCTTGATATACAATTCCGGATCCACATGCATAGCCCATTGCGGCACTTCTACCAGAATCGGGAACTGGTACAACTATTGCATTATCAGAAGTAATATTATCGTTGTGTGCTAAAATCTTCCCAAGTTTATATCTCACTTCTCCCACCGAAATACCCTCAATAATTGAATCTGGTCGAGCAAAATATATATATTCAAACTGACAAATTCCGGTTTTATTTTTTGTTAGAATTCTATGTTTTTTTAAACCTTCAATAGGATTAAAATTTATCACTTCACCTGGTTTTACATCCCCAATTAATTCTCCCCCAATTACATCTATTGAGCACGATTCAGAAGAGATCGCATAAAACAATCTGTTTTCTATTTCAATTTTGCCATAAACCAGTGGCTTATACCCTATGGGGTCCCTGACGGCATAGAGATTACCATCACTTTTTAGAACTACGAAAGAATAAGCACCCTTAAGACTCTCCATAATTTTACTTAATGCTTTCAACATTTCATTATTATTAAACCTTAAAAAGGTATCAAGAAGTGTTGCTATTAACTCAACATGAGATTTTCCAGTTATTATCCTTCCCATATTGCTGAGATTATTATAAATTTCATTATAATTAGTAATAGCACCATTTAAAGCAATAGAAAATTCACTATTCCCTGATTTAAAATGATAAGGTTGAGTATCCCCTGGACCAATATAAGAGTGAGACCCATAATTTACATGACCAATTCCCACATTTCCTTGGAAAGATTTTAATTTAAATGGATTAAGAACCTTAGAAACGAGACCTCTATTACAATATGAAACGATTTTCCCATCACAGTTTGTTACAGAGAGTCCTGAGAAGAGATGTCCTCTGTGTTGAATCGCCATTAATCCAGGATAAATTAAACTTGAAACTGAATAGCTAAAATCATTACAAGATATACCAAAAACTCCGCAATATTCCTTTATATTATCTTCTTTAACAATCATTTTTAAAATTTGAAAATTATTTGTATATTAAATTTCCATCAAATTTGGTATTGTAGAATCATATAATTTTTTCATTTTTTTAATATCAAGCTTTACATCTTTCTCTTTTAGACCTCGAATATTAATTACAGGCTCAGCAATTAAAACACCAATTTTTTTTAGTGCCACATTGTATTTTTTAGCAAAACCTACAATTTTATCAAAATCATTAGGATTTGTCTCAATAATAAACCTTCCAACAGATTCACTAAATAGAAATTCATCATCTCTTAGGTTTTCATTATAACATCCTTTAAAATTGAGGTCTAAACCTAATGTATTCTTAAAGCACATTTCAGCCATAGTTATAACAATACCACCCTTATTAACGTCGTGATTCGCTTTAACTAAGTCATTTTCATATAATTCAGCAATGAAATTCCATATATTTCTTACTTTCACTTCGTCAACTTTGGGAGGTAAGCCACCTTCTAAATCATATATTACTGAATGATATTCAGATCCTCCAAGTTCTGCTTGAGTTTCTCCAATTAATAAAATATCATTCCCTTTTTTCTTGAATGGTTGGGTGATAATATTTTCTTTACCCTCAATTATACCCACAATCATAATTGTTGGAGTGGCTTTAATTGCCGTTTTTGTAACTTCATCTTCGTTATAAAAGGAAACATTTCCACCTACAATTGGTATTCTTAATTCCCTACAAAAATTGTTCATTCCATCTACACTTTTAGAAAAGTACCAAAACGATTCTGGTATTTCTGGATTTCCGAAATTACAGCAGTTAACCATTGCCATAGGTTTTGCTCCATTAGCAATTATATTTCCACAAACTTCTACCAAGCCACCTTTAGCACCTTCGTAAGGATCGAGATGACAATGTTTGGAATTCACACCAACGCTAGCAGCTATAAATTTATTAGTTCCTATTATTCTTAAAACCCCAGAATCACCATCTCCACATTTTACAACTGATCTTAATCCGACTTCGTGATCATATTGTCTATAAATCCATTCTTTGCTACAAATATTCTCAGCTGCTATAAGTTTATAAATAATTTCATCAATTTCTATAGTTGGTTCTGGAGTTTTTTGAGCAAGAAGATCATCTAAATATTCTGGACGTTTTTCAGGACGCTGTATTGTGGGCGCATCTGAAAGTGCTTTTGCTGGTAAATTTACTACGAGAGTATCTCCATCGTATACTTTTAGAATTTTTGAATCATCAGTTCTACCAATCACAGCATGGGTCATTTCGAATTTCTCAAATACTTCTAAAACAGTTGCAAGACCTTCAGGTTTTACAATAAAGGCCATTCTCTCTTGAGATTCTGAGAGCATTATCTCAAAAGAATTCATTTCAGGTTCTCGGGTAAATATCTTGGATATGTCTATCTCTGCACCTGTGCCTCCATCACCAGTTAATTCGCTTAAGGCAGAGGATAATCCACCCCCTCCGAGATCTTTCAGACCTCTTACATAACCTGTTTTAACGGCTTCTATTGTCGCTTCAATTATCATTTTTTTTGTGAAAGGATCGCCGATCTGGACAGCCGGTCTATCTGCTTCGGACATTTCGGTTAGAGTTCGTGAGGCAAAAGTGACTCCATGTATCCCATCTCTACCAGTTGATCCTCCCATAAGAATTACATAATCACCTGGATTATAAGCTTTGCTTGGAGCATGTTTAAAATCTTCAATTGTTCCTAATCCGATACAAGCTACATTTACTAAACAATTACTTTCAAAGCTTTTATCAAATTCCACTTCGCCACCTATAGTTGGGATACCAGTACAATTACCATAATCAGCAATACCTTTTACCACATACTTAAATAACCATTGAGAGTGAGAATTACCTTCTAAAGGACCAAATCTTAAAGGATCTAATAATGCTATTGGTCTAACACCCATACATAAAATATCTCTAATAATTCCCCCAATTCCTGTTGCGGCACCATGATAAGGTTCAATTGCTGATGGATGATTGTGTGATTCAATTCTAAAAGCAAGGGCATATCCATCTCCTATATCTATGACTCCCGCATCTTCACCTGGACCTGTTAGTACATAATCGTAATTATCTTCAGCGTTTTCAAAAAACTTAAGCTTTGGGCGAGATGATTTATATGAGCAATGTTCTGAATGCATTACATCAAACATCCCCCATTCTGCTATGGAAGGAGATCTTTCTAAAAGGTCCTTAATTTCTTTAATCTCTCTCTCAGTTAAATCAACATGTAACTCGTTACCCTCAATTATTACTTTTGGCACTAAGATATCCTCCTTTTAATGAATTTAATCATTGATTCGAAAAATAACCTCCCATGTGTAGTTTCTTTTGGACTAAGAATAGCTTCAGAAGCACGCTCCGGATGAGGCATTAAACCTAAACAATTCTGTTCTAAATTACATATTCCTGCGATGTTGCCTAAGGAACCATTTGGATTTGCTT
>SDBV01013730.1_pt1 | contig 10270 bp, 7 predicted proteins | sample 2277081 | NCBI WGS metagenome assembly SDBV01 (sample SAMN10402039, study PRJNA504765) | marine sediment metagenome | isolation source: marine sediment core GS10_PC15, 223 cmbsf | place: Arctic Ocean: Southern Knipovich Ridge | collected 2010 | reverse complement strand
TCGTTATGACACTTTCGCCGTCAAAAACATACACAAACGCGTCAAATGGAGCAGTGTGCTCACTCAAACCCTGCCCTTTGTCGAACGCGAACAGAGTAATGGTCCCGGCCTTTTTTCCGTCGGTTTTTTTGTCAAGCAGAGTTTTACTCACAACAGCACCTTCCTGGTAATCAACCATTCCCTGCATGTCCAATATTTTACCCACAAAAGCTGCTTCCTGTGCTTCATCCTTCGTCCCCATATCAAATCTCCTTAAATTGTAAACTCATTTACCACCGGCATCGATCCCGATTTTCCGGCGTTTTTTTGCCTCTTTTTCGGTGATTCTGATAAATCCTGCAAACTTGACAGGATCAAGCGAAGCCCGGGTTATACCGAGGCCGTCGACATCCGGAATGGAAAGAATCCGGCCCGCGTTTTCCAGGTTCACGCTCCCTCCGTAGATTATCCGTATTGCCTGTGACACGTCCGCATCGTATAACTCTTCGATACCCCGGCGCACCATTTGATGGGATATTTCAATTATTTCGGGAGACGCCGCATCTTTGCACCCGATCGCCCATCTGGGCTCGTACATTATCACAAGCTCTCTTAGAAAATCCGCCGGTATCCCATCCAGACAGGTCTTTAATTGAGTTTTGATTACATCCATTGCCAGGTCTTTATCCCGCTCCTCCCTTGTCTCACCGATCAGCACAAGCGGCACCATGCCGTTACGATAGCAGGCCAGGACTTTTTTGTTTACATCTTCGTCGCTTTCACCGAAAAATGATCTTCTTTCTGAATGCCCGAGCATGACATATTTGCAGCCTGCTTCTTTCAACAAAAGGGGCGACACTTCACCCGTATAGGCGCCGGATTCCTCCCAGCAAACATCCTGCGCCCCCAGACTCACCGGCAAACTTCCAAGCGCGCCGGATACAGCATCCAGATTGAGAAAATCCGGTAATATATACGCTTCCACGATTCCCGTGTCGTAAGTTTTTAATTCCTGTTTCAGTCTTCGAGCATAGGTCCTTGCCTCATCGCGGGAGCTGATATAGATCTTCCAGTTGGACCCGAGCACCATTTTTCTCTTTAAAGGCATTATTGTCCCCTAATGCTTCTCAAGCCGCATTCTTTATTAAAAGAATTTTCTTGCAAAAAAAAAAGAAAATCGGAAAAACTATTCAGCTTTTTTAACGGCTTTCAAAGCCTCATCCGCGACCCGGCCGGCTGAAAAACCGAACTTCTCTTTGAGCACTTTCAAAGGCGCTGAAGCGCCAAAACGATCATGCGAAATCATGCTGCCTTTTTCCCCGGCGTATTTATGCCAGCCCTGGCTCACACCTGCCTCGACAACTACACGCGCTTTGATATTATCCGGCAGCACACTGCTTCTGTAATTTTCCGGCTGTTCTTCAAATAGTTCCCAGCTCGGCATGGAGACGACACGGGCTTTTGTCCCTTTCCCATCGAGTATGTCCTTTGCTTCGAGGATCAGCTGGACCTCGGAACCTGAAGCAATAAGTATGACTTCCGGCTCACCTTCTGCGGGGTCACACAGCACGTAAGCGCCCTGGCTGAGCCCCGAAGCCCCGGAGTATTTTTTTCTATCAACAACCGGCAGTCCCTGCCGGCCCAGGACAAGAGCAACCGGCCCGCTGCTGCGGGTCAAAGCGACACGCCACGCCTCAGCGGTTTCATTGGCGTCAGCAGGACGAATAACCGTAAGACCGGGAATTGCGCGGAGAGCCGCGATATGCTCAACCGGCTGGTGGGTCGGGCCGTCCTCGCCCAGCCACACGCTGTCATGGGTAAAAACCCATACCGTGTGGAGCCCGGCCAGGGCCGACAGCCTGACAGACCCCCGCATGTAATCCGAAAAAGTAAGAAAAGTCCCCCCGTAAGGTATAAGGCCCCCGTGGTAAGCCATTCCGTTCACGACCGCACCCATCGCGTGCTCACGGACACCAAATCTTATATTTCTTCCTTCGGGGACATCAGCCTGCTGTTCGGGTAGATCCTTCATGTATGTGTTGTTCGATGGAGCAAGGTCGGCCGATCCCCCGACCAGATTTGGGATCACCGGGGCGAGCGCGTTGATAACCCAACCGGAAGCTTTTCTGGTGGCGACAGCCCCATCATCCGGATCAAAAACCGGGACCGAATCTTCCCAGCCTGCAGGAAGTCTTTTTGAGTGCATAATTTCCCATTTTTCTGCAAGCTCCGGAAGCTGCGCTTTGAAACCGCCGAACTGCTTTTTCCACTCTGTTTCCTGCTTTCCGCCCTCCTTTACCGCGCTCCTGAAATGCTCAAGAACATCATCGGGCACGAAGAAACCGGGCTCGAGGGGCCAGCCGAGGTTCTCTTTCGTGAGCTTTATTTCATCCGGGCCGAGCGGCGCCCCGTGAATACCTGATGTTCCGGCCCTGTTAGGGCTGCCGTAGCCGATGGTTGTACGAACGCATATCAACGACGGGTGATCTGGATCGGTTTTGGCTTCCTTGATCGCCCGTCTGACAGCATCGATATCTTTATCGCCATCCTCAACCCGGAGCACCTGCCAGCCGTAACTCTCAAAACGCTTTCCCACATCTTCGGTGAAAGAAACACTGGTGGGTGCAGCAAGTGATATACCATTGTCATCATAAAGGGTGATAAGTTTACCGAGTTTAAGATGGCCTGCAAGAGAAGCTGCTTCCGATGCTACACCCTCCATCATATCCCCATCACCCGCCAATACATAGGTGTGGTGATCACATACTTTATAGCTATCACGGTTGAACATGCTGCCAATAAAACGCTCCGCGATTGCCATGCCAACGCTGTTTGCGAGCCCCTGCCCCAGGGGGCCTGTTGTCGCCTCGACTCCTCTGGTTAAAGTGCTTTCAGGGTGCCCCGGTGTCAGGCTTTCCCACTGTCGGAAGGATTTTAACTGGTCCATTGTCATGTCATCATAGCCTGTAAGATACAACAGGGAATAAAGAAGCATCGAACCGTGACCGGCGGATAGAACAAATCTGTCCCTGTCCGGCCATTCAGGGTTAGCAGGGTTGTGCTTTAAAAACTCCTTCCAGAGCACATAGGCCATCGGTGCCGCGCCCATAGGAAGACCGGGATGGCCGGAGTTGGCTTTCTGGATAGCGTCAACCGACAAAAAACGGATCGTATTTATACAGCGGTTTTCAAGATCTGTCATGATTTATCTCCTTTGGTCCCGGCACGTACCGGAAGTTCCCATTAGTATAAGCTAAGATAAAAATATTGCTATTCTATAAACTGTCAAACTATTTTGAGGAATTAACAAGAAGAACCGCAGGAATTACCTTTATTGTTCTTCATCAGGATAACGGGCCGCTATCGACCTGATAACATCAAGACTTTCAAAAAATGCGTCGACAACCTCCGGGTCAAACTTCTTCCCGCGCAGGTTTTTGATCTCCTGAAGCACTTCTTCTTCAGGCCATGGTTCCTTATATGCCCGTTTTGAAATGAGCGCGTCATAAACATCTGCCAGGGCGACTACTCTTCCAAAAAGTGGTATCTCTTCTCCTTTCAGCGGTACAGCATTTCCGGCCTCGTCGACCTTTTCGGGCCGGCCGGTTTTTACATCGATATAACCGGGATATCCTGTTCCGTCCCAGTTTTCATGGTGCCGTAAAGCTGTCTGGGCCGCAACATCATCGAACGCGGAGTGTTTGTCGAGAAAGAGCCTGGCGCCCAGATAGGTATGGCCCATCATCACAAGCCGCTCCTCGTCGGTGAGCTTACCCGGTTTTTTTAGGATCCGGTCAGGAATGGCGACTTTTCCCACATCGTGGACCATTGCCGCCATTCTTAAAACATCCCGGGCGCTATTTATTTCTTCCTCAGGTATCTCTTTATTCCGGGCAAGACGCTCGTATATTTCTGTCGCATAAGAGGCGACCCTGTTTACATGAGGCCCCGTCTCTTTAGGGTCTCTCAGCTCCGCCATGGCGATCAATCTTAATATCAGGGCCCTTGTCAATTGCGCCCGCTGCAGCGCCATACTTGCGGTGCTGGCAAAATGTCTGCATAATTCTTCATCTTCAGGATCAAAGGCGACAACCTTTCCTTCAGGGTCCTGTTTGTTAATTATCTGAAGAACGCCTATTATTTCATTACCGGTTGCCTGGAGGGGCACAGTCATCATCGAGACCGATTTGTAGTTCGAAATATGGTCGAAATAAGAATCGAATTGAAAGGGTAAATTCTTGTCCATTTTATACGCGTCGGGAATATTTAATGTTTCACCGGTTTCCGCCACGTATCCGCATATAGACTGGGTGTCGATCTTCACCCTGAATATTGAATAGATGAGTTTTTGCCCCGGAGGCAGCTCCTTTGCCAGGGTCGCGTTCTGGACATAGCTGAAAACCAGATCATCATTCGATCTTATGTATATTGACCCCGCGTCCGCTGAAGTAATGTTTCTTGCTTCCGTCAATATTCTTTCAAGAAGAAGATCAAGGTCCTGAACGGTTGAGAGCTGCGTATCCAGTCTGATTATTTCTTTCAGTTTTTCAGCTTCGTTAATCATTACTACAATTATCCTGTTTTTTTTTATTAATTACAATCGTTTTTTAGTCAAATATATAAACAATTTTATACCCCTTTCAGAATATATCGACAATATTGGGGGGAAATCTAAACCAAGAACAATAAGTTCTTGGTGACTAAGTCGGGCAAGCCCGAAAATGCCGGGTTCCCCGAAGTTGCCGGGTCTCTCGGCTTAGCCGCCAATTCACTTTATTCAATCTGTCTTCCCGGCCCAGCCGTTTCCGGCACCTGCTTTGCAGTCAAGTTTTTCCATATATGGTTTTATATCAAGCAGCGGTGTCATGTCAAAGGCATCGATGCCGGTTATGTATACTTTATTTTCGACAATCTTTTTCATCCGCACGATACTCAAACCGACCGGATTCGGCCGGCCCGGAGATCTGCTTGAAAAAACTCCCACCTCAACATCCCGGTCAAACGGCGGGGACACTATCAATGACGACCCCGGTTTTACGCGGTCAAGATAATAAAGAACGTATATGAACTCAAACTTATCCAGTTCCTTAAGCCCCTCCCGGTACTCTTCGTTGACTATAAGAATGAAATCGTCTGTTTCTTTTTCAACAGGCTGCCGGGGGGCCTCGTCGGTGTAGGGCGTCCTTATCACCCCGATCCGGTGCAACAGTATGTGAAGGTGGCCCGCTTCATGTCCATGTTTTGTGTCAGCCGATCCATCATGGTGAACATGATCTTTCAGGAGGCTTTGTCTCGCACTTTGGATGTGCTCGTTCACCTTTTCAGAAAGAGCTATAACCTTTTCAAGCGATACGGCAGCTTCCTCCAGCCCCGCTTTACGCGCTTTTTCCTTCCATTTTATGTTCTCGGAGATGTGCTCGATATTATGGTTTTCCCAATATCCTAAAAGTACCCGCAGTTTCTCTATGTCATTTATTTCATTCGCCATTCTTTCCTACCCTCTTTCCTCGAGCACGATGCTGTTTTTAAGCAGATCCACCTCCCTGATAAAATAACCGGGCAACACTTTTACTTCCCCGAAAAGAGTCTGCACTTCAATTGCTCCTTCATTTACCGTGACTCTTGACGCTTCTTCTACCACAACGGACCCATCCGTCTTTTTTTTCATATACACTTTTGACAGGCACATGTTTTACCTCCCGTATATTTTAATAATTAGTTCCTGGTGATAACTCCGGGCTTGCCCGACTAATTCAAATTTTTTAATAGAACTAATTATTTATTTGGTGATTTAATCACCAAGAACTACTTCATCATTTTCAGCATATATCCACTATATAACATATTACAAATCCCGATCGCAAGCCACAATATTAGCCATTTAACCGGAGAAATCAGGTCTGTCACTGAACTGCAGCGAATAAAGTTTGTGATAAATGCCTTTCTTTTGGATAAGTTCCCGGTGCCGCCCTTCCTCAACTATTTTACCCCTGTCAAGGACTATTATCCGGGCGGCGTTCTTGATCGTTGACAACCGATGGGCGATTATAATAGAAGTCCTGCCCCTTGTGAGGTGCGCTATGGCATCCTGGATAAACCTCTCGGTTTCGGTATCAATGCTGGAAGTCGCCTCATCCAGCACAAGGATCGAGGGATCAAAATAAAGCGCCCGGGCAAAAGACAAAAGCTGTCTCTCACCAGCGGAAAATGTCGCCCCTCTCTCCATTACCGGTTCCAGCTCACCAGCCGGCAGTTTTTTTATGAATTTTTCTATATGGGTGGCCTTGCTGACGGTTTTAAAGTACGCCTCATCATAGGGCAGCCCCAGGGTTATGTTTTCGCGTACATTTCTCGAGAAAAGAAACACATCCTGCATGACTGAAACGATATTCCGCCTTATAGCGCCGTAGGGTATCTCGTTTAGGTCAGCGCCGTCGATAAATATTTTCCCTTTCTGTATCCTGTAAAACTTTGAAAGTATGCTTATAATAGTGGTTTTCCCCGCGCCGGTTTCGCCCACAATCGCCAGGGTCTCTCCCGGGTTCATTGAAAAAGAAACACCCCGCAGCACCCACTCATCCGGTTTATAGGAAAACCAGACATCGTCAAATACTATCTTTCCCTTGAATCTGACAGTCTCCGGGCGCCTGACCTTTTCCGGATCTGAATAGGAAGTGAATTGGGTCCCTTTTTCCGGAAGCACTTTAAAATCATCGTCCGTCTCTTTAACGGCATCGGCTTTCAGTATCGAGATCAGTTTTTCGCCCGCGGCAGTCGCGCTCTGCATTATGTCAAACTTCTCAGAAAGGTCGCGTACCGGCGCGAAAAACCTTTCGATATACGCAATAAACATGACCAGAAGACCGAAAGAAATCCTGTCCCCGACAATCCCGCGGGCGCCGAAATAAATTACGGCCGCGATTGAAACCCAGCGTAAAAAACCGATCAGGGGTCTGAACACACCGAATACGTAAAGCTGTTTAAGCTGCGCTTTGTACACGGCATTGTTCTTTAACAAAAATTTTTTAAAATTGTTCAGTTCCATGACAAATATCTGAATGATCCTTATCCCGGTGATTGTCTCGTTGAGAAACCCGTTAATATCGGTTATCCTGGTCCTGATCTTACGGTACGCGTTGCGCACCTGAATTCTAAACAGGATGGTAATAATTATGATAAAGGGATAAGTCGCTGCTACGATCAATGCCAGATAAACATCGGTAAAAAACATGACAAAGGCGATCCCGAGCATCAAAAGAATGTCCTGAAAAAGCGTGATCAGGACCGAGGAGAAAAACTCGTTCAATGTTTCTATGTCGTTTGTGACCTTGTTCACAAGCCTGCCTATCGGGTTCTTATCGAAAAAGGAGACCTCAAGGGTCAAAATATGGGAGAAAAGGTCTTTTCTCAGGTCTTTCATTGCCATTTGAGATAATTTCATCAGAAACATTATCTGAATATAGGAGGACACGAACTGCACAAGCAGTATACCTATAATGAACATTATATACCGAACAATATGAACAAAATCTTGCGATCTTAGCCGGGCGAGCTCTTCCACTTTAAATCTGCTTAAAACGCCGGTCTCGAAAAGGTAAATCGATTCCCCGAAAACGAGTATTTCGCCTTTCAATATATAAGAATCGATCTTTTTTCCAAGTTCTCCTTCAAACCGGGGCGATTCAATGAACACGTATTTTTTACTGGAGAGGGCACCGGAATTGACCAGGTCCTCTTTTTCATTTTTGGAAAAATATTTTAACCTCGATTGGAAGAGAAAACGGTCTGTACCCGAAAGATACTTACCTCGGCGAAACTGCTTATCGTAAAGGTTGTTCCCTGTCCGGGACGAATAAGCGTCAAGATGGATTATCTGCCCCTGTTTGAAAATATACCTGTCTATTATTATCTTGAACAGGTAGGGTACTGAAAGGTTAGCCCCGGTGATGAACAGAACAAAGAAGAGCGATAAAAACAGATACTTTTTATAAACAAATACATAGCTGAAAATCAGTTTCAGCACTTCCCCGCTGTACACTCTCTCACTGCCTATTGATTCCTCATCATAATAATTCACTTCTTGCTCCCGATGGGTTCAGGCCCGAAAGCCAGGATACGCACTATTAAGAGCGTCAGACAGGCTTTTCTTCCAGTTTCTGAAGCTCGTACAATTTGCTGTAATAGCCCTTCTTGCTCACAAGGCTATCGTGTGAACCTCGCTCTCTAATACTGCCTTTGTCAAGAACAATTATCGAATCACAATCCTTGACCGTTGACACCCTGTGCGAGATGATAATCATAGTCCTGCCGCCGATTTCAGAAAATACATTGCGCAGGACTTCCTGCTCTGTTGACGCGTCAACCGAGGAAAATGCGCCATCCAGAATAAGTATCTTCGGTTTGATAATGAGTGCCCGTGCTATGGACAGTCTCTGTTTTTGACCGCCCGAGAGGGTGACACCCCTTTCCCCTATCAGCGTGTCGAATTTGTCCGCGAAATCTATTATTTCGCCGTATATTGCCGTGAGCTTCGCAATCCTTTCAATTTCACTCATGCTCACCGATGCTTCATCAAGCCCGATAATTATATTGTTGCGGATAGTTTCAGAAAAAAGAAAAGGTTCCTGGGGGACATATCCGATCGATCTTCTCAGTACATTTAGAGGCAGCCTGGATATCTCATGGCCGTCTATCAAAATTTCACCATCATCAACCGGAAAAAGCCGGAAAAACAGCGAAACCATAGTCGATTTTCCGGAACCCGGTTTTCCCATGATTCCCAGTGTTGACCCTGCAGGTATTTTTAAATTAACATTGTCTAAAACTTTTGCGCCGTCCCTGGAGTAACTGAAAGTAAGATTTTTGGCTTCGATCCCCCCGTCAACTTTTTTAATGTTCATGTCAACCCTCTTTGAATCGAAAATTTCAGGTTCGGTTTTTAAGAGTTCGAGTATTCTTTTTGATGAAGCGACCCCCCTCTGTAATAGAGTAAATACCCAGCCGATTGCCATTACAGGCCATATCAGCAGATTAATGTAAAGGGTCATGGATATGAACTCACCGAAAGTCAGCGATCCAATAATTACGGACCTTCCACCGACAAGATAAAGCATGGCAAGCGACAGGTTTGCGAGAAGAGTTACGGCGGGAAAGAAAAAGCCCCACACCTTTATCAGCTGCATGTTCTTTCCTACATAATCTTCGCATTTCTTTTCAAACCCGCCTGTCTCGTTTTCCTCCCGTGCAAAACCTTTAACGACCCGGATCCCTGTAAACGACTCCTGGGTATGGGCCGAAATCGACGCAAAAGACTCCTGGACCGCCTTGAACCGGGATTGTATAAGAGGACCGAACTTGAATATCATGAGAAGAATAAAGGGGAGAGGAATTATCGTAAAAAACGCAAGCTTAACATTTATAGAAAACATTGAAAACAGGGACATTGTCCCCATGAATATCGCGTCCGTCAGTGCGATAAAAGCCATTCCGGTAGCCATTCTGACCGCGTTAACATCATTTACCATGAGGGCCATTAAACCGCCGGTCTGTGTTTTGTTGAAATAGTTAAAACTGAGGATCTGAAGGTGGGAAAACATGTCCTCGCGCACCTCTTTTTCTATCTTTCGAGATGCCCCTACAAGAAAGATCCTCCACGAAAAACGCAGAGCGATCATCCCGAACGCCAGAAGGAGCATAAAAACCGCGTTCCGCGCAACAAGCTCATTGGAAAATGTTGTTTCACCGAGCATATCGATTGTTCTCTGAACTATCCTGGGCATGAGTATCTGAGCAAAATCAACACCTATAAGGACAAAAACTCCGGAAAGCACACTCCGGATGTGCCGTTTTATGTACGAAACCAAAAAAAGGAATGCTTCACGGTTTTTTGATTTTTCAAGATCCGATTTACCGGCCCTGTCTTTTTTTTGTTCCGGGTTATCTGCTTTTTTGTTCATTTATAAACCTGAAACCCGTTCTATCGGTAAGTGGGAACAAAAGTTTCTTTTCCTTTAAGATCGGTTGGGCTATCTTTAGATTTCAAACTTATCATTTATAAATAATACAAAGAAGCGTAATGGAAAAGAAAAAGCTATTCTTTCTAAGCACTATGCATTTTTTACTTGACTCTCACATGGGCTTTTTCGCGGTCTATCTTGTTATCGCGGAACTGGACCCTTTAAAATCCGCTTTGATAATCACAGTATCTAATTTTGCCGGAAACATACTTCAGCCCTTTATGGGGTACAGCGCGGACAGGATAAGGGGTAAAATGCCTCTATTCTTTGGTTTG
>SDBV01013729.1_pt1 | contig 10271 bp, 7 predicted proteins | sample 2277081 | NCBI WGS metagenome assembly SDBV01 (sample SAMN10402039, study PRJNA504765) | marine sediment metagenome | isolation source: marine sediment core GS10_PC15, 223 cmbsf | place: Arctic Ocean: Southern Knipovich Ridge | collected 2010 | reverse complement strand
CCTTGGCGACCAGAAACAGTGGGGCGGCAAGATAGGCGAGATACTGCTGAGGCTTAAGATGATGAGCGAGGAGGACCTTGCCTACGCCCTCCAGGCCAGGCTAAAGGTGAAGTGGCTCTCGCTAAAGGAGATGCAGATACAGGAAGCCATCATCAAGCTTGTCCCCGAGGATACGGCCAAGAAGTTCCTCGTCGTGCCGGTGGGGATCAGGAAGACCACGCTTTACATAGCCATGACCGACCCCACGGACTTGAAGACCCTTGACACGCTCTCCTTCAACCTCGGGATGCAGGTAAAGCCGGTCATAGCCACGCTGTCGGATATCAAGTGGGCCATCGCGCGCTACTACGACAAGACGATCCCTGACGAACAGCCACCCGAGTACCAGGCGGGAGTGCAGGCCGAGGTCCCGGATGCGAAAGAAAAGAGCGAGAAGCTCAAGAAGAGGATAGAGCGCGACCAGTTCGAGAAAAATCTAAAAGGGCTGATAGCGCTGTTGTTGGAGAAGAAGGTAATCACCCAGGACGAGTTAGCGGAAAAAATCTCCGAATTCGACCTCTAGCTTTAGGATTCACTGCATCTGCTGCGAAATAAGAGCACTCGAAGTACGACAAGTACTACTTCGTGCTTTCTTTCATCTACAGCAAATCCTAAAGCTAGCTACAATACCCAGATCGTTAGGAAAGACAAGTAAGAAAGAAATGGCAGGTACGACAAGCAAAAAAAGGGCCCGTGGCCCCTTCGCGGTCTGCGCCTAGTATCTGCATCAAATCAATTCCGCTAGCTACAATAGCCAGAACGTTTGAAAAAGATTAAAAGCAATCAAAGATTTCTTAAAAGATCTCTTATAAGTTAAAAGAAAATGTTTTCATGCCTTACCCTTTTAGTATGCCGTTATCAAAATGTCTTTATTAGTAGTTTTCCTAAGTTCAGCGAAAATTTACCCGCCTGACGAAGAAATTTGGGGTTGAGGTGAGGTAGATACAAGGCGAGGAGCATGAAGCTGTATCTGTATACCGCGAATGCTTCACAACACAGTAGATGCCTTGCCTCAGCCCCAAAGATCGTCTACTTCTTCAGGAGCCTATGACTAGCATTCTAGAGGTTTCCGTATGGAAGTTCTTCCAGACCTGCTCCAATGACATGTTCATCACTTCCCTTACGCACTGCTCCATGGCATAGAACCTCAGGGTGAGGAACCTGCCTTTGTAGACGCTGTATTCCACGGGGAAGCAGACCGAGAAGATTATCCTTCCGCTTTTGCCGAGCGGGTACTCCATGTTCGGAGACACCTGGGTCTTGGCGCCCCCGGCTTCTATCTCCACGAGGTTCACCTTCTCGCCCCCCGGGGTCTGGACGTTCAGGTAGCCCTCTCCGTTTCTTATGCCGATGCTCACCGGGGCCCTTGATACGGCCATGTTGGTTATGGGGAAGTCCGCGTTCTGCAGCCTGCCGGTCACTATGGTGTTCTTGAAGAACCACAGTGCCTGCTCGCCGAAGAACAGGGTGTCCTTGCGCCCCGCGCTCTGAAGCTGCGATACCATGGATTGCTTTGTAGTGCTCATCTGCTGCATGAAGCTGTTTTCCTCGCAATAGAGATAGAGCTGTACCAGCTCGTTTCCGTTTTTCCGCATGTCCGCCTGCCTTATTGTCTGCGTCTCGGTGGTGTCAGCAACCGTGGCTGCAGGCGCGCCCGGCGCTCCTGCGGCCTGCGGCGCCTGTGGCGCTGCAGGCTGGGTCTGCTGAACGGTGTCCTCGGCGGGCTCTTGGGCAGCCTTTTGCATCTCCAGTATCTTGGCCTCGGCTTCGGCGGCCTCGTCCTTTTCGATCTCAGAGGGGTCCCAGTAGGCCTTGTAGGCCTTAAATGGTTCTGACTTGCCCTTGAGGGATATATCCTTTATATAGCGGACCGTGATCTCGTCCTTGTCAGAAAGCGCTTTGTAGGTGTCTTCGGAGATGTATATCTCGCTGGGGTTGGCGCTGGACTCGAACCGGCTTGCGGTATTGACCACGTCGCCGAATATGTCGTGCTTCTCGATTATGGCGTTACCTGTGTGTATTCCCACCCGGATAAGGACCGCGCTCTTCATGGACTTCCTGATATTGTAGTCCTTAAATCCCTTCTGAATTTCCACGCCGGCCCTGAGCGCGCTCAGGGTGTCGTCGAAGTAGGAGAGGGTGCCGTCGCCCATGCTCTTTACGAACACGCCGCCGTTGGTTTCTATTGCCGGGAAGACGATCTTGTTGTGGTCCCTTATCATGGCGCGGGTGGCCATGTCCCCTTCGCGTTCGGCGAGGGCCGTGGAGCCGGAAAGGTCAGTGAACATCACCGAGACCTTCCGGGTGAACTTGTCACGGATCATGCCTTCAAGGAGTTCTTTTTTCTCCAGCAGTTTTTCCAGGTCCATGCTGCCGGACTCAAAATCATCCTGGTCGATCATATCTTTGTGATAATCCCCTTAGGTTTTGAAGTTCGTATCGTCTGGTTTGCACTTGGAGAAACTCGGGAAGGACGCCTGGGGCTTGCTCTTGGAGTCGGCGAATATTCCACCCCCGGTCTTCATGGACCTGCAAAGCTCGAACCTGCAGTTTTTTATCGTAGGGCTTGAGGACATGCAGGCGATGCCACCGCCGTTGTACTTGCTCATGCATGCCTTGAAGACCGTGGATTCCATACTCGCGTTCGAGGAATGCAGGTGCAGCCCCCCCCCGTTCTTCCCGGAGGAGCAGTTGCTGAAGTTGCTGTGGTTTATCACCTGGTTTGACTCGAAGGCGGCCATGCCGCCGCCTGAGCCTGTTGCCGAGCATTTGTCAAAGAGGCAGCTCTCCACCGGGGAGAGGGACTTGTGGAAGTATATGCCCCCGCCCTCGTGGGCCGAGCACTTGAAGAAAGAGTTCTGTTTCAGCTTCAGTGTCTTGTCCGTGCCCCCTGCTATGAAGAGCCCTCCGCCGTAGAACCCCTTGTCGTGTATGGCGGGGCGGGTGATGTTGAAGGTATCCTTCAGGTACTTGCCGTTTATCCCCCTGCCGAAGTGGAACTTGCAGCTGTCGAACATGTTTATGCCGCTCCTTGGGGTGGAGTAGATGGTGATGTTGTTCCACTTCCTGGCGCCGTCTATGGCGCTGAAGAGCGAGTCCCTGGCCCTTATGGCCCCGAGGGAGATTATCCCGGTGTTCTCGGCGAAAAACAGCTTTGAGTTGGTGATGCTCAGTATAGCGTTGCTCTCGACGAAGATGTTTCCCACCACGCGGCAGTTCTCGTTGTTGATCTTTACTGTCTCGCCTTTTTTAATCCTGAAGCCCTTTATCTCCTTCTCGATGGAGCTTATCAGGTCTTTTTCCTCTGAGATGCTTACGGAGTCGAGGCCCCCGGAGCCGGTTTTTCTGGGCCTGCCCCTTAAGCCGGTCCTTGCGGCCGCTGGCGATACGGTTGCCGTGCCGGCGTTGCCGTTAAGCACTGGCGGCTGGGTATGTGCCGGCTGGGGTGCAGCGGGCGTGGCCGTGCCTGCTGTTCCTGTAGTTCCGGCAGTGGCGCCAACGGTTATTGTGCCGGCTGAAAAGGCGTCGTTTCCTGCAGTATGTGCTCCCCCCGGGGCCGGGATGGGTGTGCCGCCCTGTGCTCCTCCCCCTACGTTTATGGTGGCCCCCCCGAACTCCTCCGGGGCCGCGGCCTGTACGGGTATCTGGCCCCTGAGGGCCATTATAATGTCGTCAAAGCTCGTGAACCTGTCGTTTGCTTCAAAGGCCACGCACTTGGCGAGGACCTGCTTTAAGAGATCGGGGATCTCGGCCCGTGAAAATGGCAGGCCCTTGTCCTTTACCATGTCGATGCGAGTGGCGAACCTCTGGTCCTCAAAGGGCAGGTGGCCCTCAAGGATGAAGAAGGCGAGCAGGCCGAAGGAGTACATGATCGAGCGAATCTCCGGCACTTGCCCTTTCCTGAGCACCTCGGGGGCGCAGTAGGTGGGCGTGACCTGGCTTCCGGTCAGCCCTATGCTCACCACGTTCTTCAGGCCCCCGATGTCTCCCACGACCACCTTCAGGTCCCCGAGGGATTCCTTGATCAGGATGTTGTCGGGCTTGAAGTCCTCGAACAGGAAACCCTTCTTCGAGTAGAGGTTCCCTATCATCAGGGCCACCTTCTCGATGACCTTGCTTGCCACCATCACGGCAAGGGGGCCGCCGGTCTTCTCGTAATGGCCGATGACGTAGTTGTCCAGGGCCATGGGGTAGATTTCCATTATTACCAAGGCGTGGGCAGCGCCCTTGTTCTCGCTTTTATCCATGTAGAAATCGTAGACAGTGACTATCTCATCGCAGGCAATACGCTCGTAGCTCTCGACTATATGGCGGAAGTCCCTCTCGAGTTTCGAGTCGGCGGAGACGACAGAGCCGCTCTCAACTCCTGCCATGGCGTTCAGGGGGATGATCTTCGCGGCGCGCTCCTTGAGTTCGTCCTCGATCTTGTAGACCGCGCCGAAGGAACCCTTGCCCAGTTCCCCTGATACCTTGAAATTGGGGAGGAACTTCTTTATTAATTTCTCTGCGACTTCTCTATCCATGGTAACCTGAACAGAAGAGAGTTATCCCCCTCAAAAAACATCGTAATTAATGGTCGAAGTCTATCCCAGCAACCCATGTTTAAAAGCTATAATATTAATCATACCTGAAATCAAAAAAAAAGGAAAACATAAAATCAGCTAAAAATCACAATTTTACGGGGGCCTTTACAAATGTTTCAAATTCTTGCATACTACAAATATTACGTTAAAAATACGGGACTTCCTGATTTGTCTGAGTAATAGAAAGAGAAACCGGGGGCATGGCTGAAGAAAAAAGAAAAATGAGGGTCGGTGACATCCTCCTCGAGGAGGGCATTGTCACCGAGGAACAGCTTGAGGAGGCTCTAGAGTACCAGAAAAGCGAGGAAACGCCCCTTCCCCTTGGCGAGGTATGCATAAACCTCAAACTCATATCCAGGAGCGACCTCAGAAGACTCCTCAGGAAATACCAGGCCAACATCCAGCTTGGAGAGCTCCTTGTGAACATGGGCCTGATAGACCACGAGCAGCTTGAGGAGGCGCTCCAGCACAAGGAGATAACCGGCGAGAAGCTGGGCACCGTGCTCATGGAGCTTGAGTACATCACCGAGGCCGAACTCGTGGAGGCAGTGAGCATACAGCTGGGCTTTCCCAAGATATTGCCGAGCATGGCCCTCATAGACAAGGCCCTGCTGCAGGGGCTGAGCGCTTCCTTCCTGAAGAAGAACAAGGCGCTGCCCGCCTTTAAAGACGGCGACAAGTTGACCGTGATCATGTCCGACCCCCTTGACGACGACACCATCGATCTTCTTAAACGCCATTTCCGCTGCGAGATAGAGCCTGCGGTGGCCTCCTCCGAGGAGATAATAAAGTCCATCAGCATGTATTTCAAGGACGTGGAGTTCGGCGCTGACTTCGAGACCAAGGACCTGGTCATAGGCGATGTCTCTCTCTCGGGCAAGGGCGACGACAGTATTGTCGAGGTCGTGAACTTCATCATCACCAACGCCATCATCGAAGAAGCAAGCGATATCCACATAGAGCCTCAGGAATCCAAGGTGAGGGTAAGGTACCGCATCGACGGCATACTCCAGCACAAGACAGACCTCCCGTATTCCATGCATGCCCCGCTTGCCGCGCGCATCAAGGTCCTCTGCAAGCTGGACATCGCCGAGCACAGGAGGCACCAGGACGGCAGGATCGAGGCCAGGGTCATGAACAAGGAGATCGACCTTCGTGTCTCCACCTACGCGTCCATGTGGGGGGAGTCGGTGGTCATCCGTGTTCTTTCCCGGACGAGTTCCATCGACCTGGGCGTTCTCGGTTTCACACCCCGCCACCTGAGCATGTTCAAGACAATACTAGACAGGCCCTCGGGGATCATCCTCGTCACGGGGCCGACGGGCTCGGGCAAGACCACCACGCTGTACTCGTCGATAGCGTACATCAGCGAGCAGAACAAGAAAGTCATAACCGCCGAGGACCCGATAGAGTACACCATAGACGGCATAACGCAGGGGCAACTGGAGAAAAAACTGGACTTGACATACACCGACTTTTTGAAAGCCATGCTCAGGCAGGACCCCGACGTGCTCATGATCGGTGAGGTCCGCGACAACGTCGCGGCGGCCGCAGTGGTCGACGCCGCGCTTACTGGCCACAAGGTGCTGACCACGTTCCACACCGACGACACCACCGGGGCGCTTCTGAGGCTCCTCGACATGGGCGTTGAGACCTTCCTCATCTCCTCCACTGTGGTCTCGGTAATTGCCCAGCGTCTCGTGAGGAACCTCTGCCCCAAATGCAAGAGGGTATACGAGCCGGACGAGACCATTCTTGCCCAGTACAAGCTCATCCATTTCGAGCCCGGGGAGCTGACCTTCTGGGAGCCCAAGGGCTGCCATTACTGCAAGTACACCGGCTACAAGGGACGCATAGCCATTCACGAGATACTGGCCCTCAACGACGCGGTGCGCGACGCCATCCTCCAGAGGCAGACCTCGCACCAGATAAGGGGCACCGCGCGCAAGGCGAGCCACCTCATATCCATGCGCGAGGACGGTTTGTACAAGGCCACGCAGGGGCTCACCTCTTTAGAGGAGATCGTAAGGATAACAGCCCGCAACGAGGTTGACGAGCAGACCCCAAGGACATGGGACGAACTCAAGATGCTCTGCGAGACGGAAGTTATGTAAGCCAGAGGTTTTGCCCACCCCCGGCATTATCTGTCATTAGGGGAAGGGCGGCATATATGTGAAAAACGCCTTAAGTCAGAAAGCAGAAATCAGAAGGCAGAGGGTAGATGATGAGACTGCTGACCCGCTCGGATTTCGATGGGATATGCTGTGCTGTTATGCTTGAAGAGCTCGGCGTGGTTGATGAGATGGTCTATGCGCACCCCAAGGACCTGCAGGACGGCAAGATAGAGGTCACGGAGAACGACGTGCTCGCAAACGTGCCTTTTGTGGATGGCGCGGGCATGTGGTTCGACCACCACTCAAGCGAGGACGAGCGCGTGCAGGGCGCGGGTGACGTAAAGGGCAAGGTGGGAGACGCACCGAGCACCGCACGCCTCATTTACGAGTACTACGGCCCGGAGAAGCTTTCTAAATTCGACGAGATGCTCAAGTACTGCGACAAGATGGACTCGGCCGACCTCACCCTTGACGAGATAAAGAACCCCACCGGCTGGATCATGATCGGCTTCATATGCGACCCGCGCACCGGGCTTGGCTACCACAAGAGCTTCACGGCCAGCAACCTGGCCCTCATGAAGGCCCTCATAGGCCACATCCGCGCCATGCCCGCGGAGGACATACTCGCGCTCCCCGACATGCGGGAGCGCGTTTTGATGTACAACGAGAAGAACGCGGAGTACACGGAGTTCATTATGGCCAACTCCCGAACCGACGGCAACGTGCTGATAATAGACACCAGGGGCAAGAAGGTGCCATCGGGCAACCGCTTCTTAGAATACACCATGTACCCCGACGCCAACGTCTCGGTAAGGCTCATAGACGGAAAGCTCGGCCAGAGCACGAGCATAACCGTGGGCCATAGCATAATAAACAGGACAGCCACAGCGGACGTGGGCTCCATCATGCTTAAGTACGGGGGCGGGGGGCACAGGAAGGTTGGCACCTGCCAGGTACCGGCCGCAGAGGCCGGGGATGTGCTTGAGGAGATAGTGGCCGCGCTCAAGTAGGGCGGCGGATCGACTCTATTTATGACCATCAGGGCCGGGAGGATTGCCTCCCGGCCTTTTTACTTTCAGCCCTTAATGTGCGCTACCCGATGCAGTATATAATTTTCTTGTCTATGTAGAAATTTTTATATATAATGGAGTTGGTGTTTAGCAGGTAAGGCTGGCAGGCCGGCAGGATAGTGCGGCACGTGTCTTTCATCATAATAACCGTATTTTGAACTTGAGTATATAAGGAGGTTTCCCATGAGGCTCTTGACCCGCTCGGACTTTGACGGCATCTGCTGTGCGGTGTTGCTTGAAGAGCTTGGCGTAGTGGACGAGATGGTCTATGCGCACCCCAAGGACCTGCAGGCCGGCAAGATAAAGGTGACGGAGAACGACGTGCTGGCAAACGTCCCTTTTGTGGAGGGCGCGGGCATGTGGTTCGACCACCACGCAAGCGAGGACGAACGGCTGAGCATGGTGGCCTTTAAGGGAGCGAGCGACGAGGCCCCGAGCACGGCCAGGCTCATCTACGACTACTACCAAGGCCATGACAAGCTCCAGAAGTTCGACGAGATGATGAAGTACGTCGACAAGTTGGACTCCGCCGACCTTGTGGAGGACGAGATACTAAACCCCGCCGGCTGGGTCATGCTGGGTTTCATCTGCGACCCCCGCACGGGCCTCGGCTTTCACCAGGATTTCACATCCAGCAACCTGCAGCTAATGCAGGACCTGGTGCAATATATCAGGACCTTGAACATATACGATATCCTTGCCCACTCCGACGTAAAAGAGCGCGTGGACGTATATTTAGAGAGCAACGCCAGGTGCAAGGAGTTCATCAAGGAGAACTCCAGGGCAGACGGCCCGGTGGTGATAACCGACACAAGGGTCATTGCGGACATGCCCCCGGGCAACCGCTTCTTAGTGTACTCGATCTTCCCTGAGGCGAACGTCTCCATCCGAGTCCTGAACGTAAAGGGAGGCGAGGCGGTATCCATCTCCGTGGGACACAGCATCCTCAACCGCACCTCGGAAGTGGACGTTGGCTCGCTCTTGCTCAGGTACGGCGGAGGCGGTCACAAGAAGGTCGGCACCTGCCAGGTGCCCGTGGCCGAGGCGGACAACGCCCTCAAGGAGATAATAGACGCCTGCAAGTAGGTCCGGGACTTCTCTCTTTCTTGAAACCCGTGATCTTGCCCTCTTGCGCGGGGGACAATAAGCGGGTTAAGGACGGTTTTAGAGAGGCGGCCCGGCGGGCGGGGCCTTATTTGCAGGAGGTACAGGAGCTCTTTGCGCAGGAACTCTTTGAAGAGCAGGAATTGGTCCCTGCAAAGGGTTTCTCCACCCCGCTCATCCCGAAGACCGAGAGTTTCTTGATCACATCCGCGGAACCGCACTCCGGGCACTCCGGGGTCTTCCCCCCAAAGACCAGTTTCTCGAAGGCTTCTCCGCAGGAACCGCACTTATATTCATAAATGGGCATATGAATATTATACCACCGCCCGCTCTGCGATGAAAAGAGACCCCCGTGGCATGGTATTATATGGAACCGGGAATTCTATAACTGTAGTCAATAAAAAGGAGGAGTTATGGCAGGTGACGATATTTTTAAGGATCTGGTAAGCAAGAAGGGCGGAAGCAAGTTCATGATGATGGTGGTCATCATCGTGTTCCTCGTATTTATAGTGGGTGTGGTGTTCAAGCCCTTTGCCATAGTCGGCCCTGGCGAGCGCGGCGTGGTGATCAGGCTCGGCGCTGTGCAGCCAGTGGTGCTTGGAGAGGGTTTTCACTTTATAGTGCCTGTTGTTGATAAGGTGCTGCTCATGGACGTTACGATCAAGAAGTCAGAGACCGACGCCCGCGCCGCGTCCTCGGACATACAGGACACGCGCTCCACAATCGCGCTTAACTACCACGTTGACCCCGAGAACGCCAACACCGTATACCAGAAGTTCCGCATGGAGTACAAGAGCCGCATCATAGACCCTGCGGTGCAGGAGGCGGTGAAGGCGGTCACTGCCCGCTACAACGCAACTGACCTCATCACCAGGCGCGCCGACGTAAGGGAGGACATCAAGGACCTGCTCAGGGAACGCCTTGCAAAGAGCAATATCATTGTGGACGATTTCAACATTATCGCCTTCGAGTTCTCGGCAGAGTTCTCAAAGGCCATCGAGGCCAAGCAGACGGCCGAGCAGTTTGCGATAAAGGCCGAGAACGACCTCGTGCGTATCGAGATAGAGGCCAAGCAGACTATTGCGCGGGCCCAGGCTGAGGCCGAATCCCTGAGGCTCCAGAAGCAGAACATCTCAAAGGACCTTATCGAACTCAGGCGCATCGAGGCACAGATCAAAGCTATCGATAAGTGGGACGGCAGGATGCCGAGCGTCACCGGCGGGGCCTTGCCCTTTGTGGACGCGCAGAAGTACGTGAAGTAGTAGCGGCGAAATCGGCCCGGCGGTTGCATCCTTATGAGAAACCGGGTAGATTATATGGACTTAACTTTGGAGGTAACAGGTAATGTTTGAAGTGTTTCA
>SDBV01013727.1_pt1 | contig 10271 bp, 8 predicted proteins | sample 2277081 | NCBI WGS metagenome assembly SDBV01 (sample SAMN10402039, study PRJNA504765) | marine sediment metagenome | isolation source: marine sediment core GS10_PC15, 223 cmbsf | place: Arctic Ocean: Southern Knipovich Ridge | collected 2010 | reverse complement strand
AATTATTAAAAAAAGTCGACAGTTAAGAGATTATTTCTGACAAAAAATGAAAATCATGATTTATTGGTTGGTCATAAATGTAAGTGGCACAGTTAATTATCAAAACAATAATTCGAAAAAAACGCGGTTTTAACTTGCGGAAAGAGGGTTTTATTATCTCAAGAGTATTTTTTAGAAACACATTCGCATATTTCTAAAGAGGATATCAATGGGCATTATAAAAACTATTACCGGTGAGCCGAGCTATTCTTTAAACAACGATATGGTATCCGTATTTATTAGCATACAGGGAGGGCATCTCACCGCTGCGTTCAACCACGGGCAGAGAAGTTACGAACCTATTTACACCGCCCCCTGGGCCACCACCCGACAATGAGATTCCCCCAAAAGAAGGGAGCAGGGATCATTGACATCAGCGTGCCTGTCGCGGGATTCACAACGCCACAGCTCACAGAGGACCCTAATATCGGGGGATATTCCCACTTGAAACCGGATGTTGAGATCAAGGACAGGAAAAAGGTACCTCTCATTGAAGGAGGGTTCGTTGATCTGACAAGGTTTCCCGGGCCGAAGGGGTTCGACGACATCCACATATTTATAAAGGACGAATCAAAAGAGTTCTGTTTTACAGCCTTATCGGTCCCGCAGGAGGATTATCTCTATTTCCAGCTAAAGGACCCCAGAGTTTTAGGCTCAACCATGTTTTGGATGTCAAACTGCGGTCACCACTTTGTCCCGTGGAACGGATTGTCCTGTTTTTTGCAACAGGTTAGTTCTAAACGTTCTAAAAGATGTATAGCAAAACAGTGCCGAAACGTATGACATCCTGCATGCTTTGTTATCCCGGAAAGTCTTACTGCTCGCTGTTACACACTCTCATGTATATGGTGCCTCCTCCTTGCCTCACTTCAAGGGTCTGTTGATATATTCTTTGCAGGAAACACATATTGTCATCACCATTCATATTTCGCATTTGGATATTTCTTTGAAAGTGCATATGGAAGTTCCACTTCTCCATGCTCACGTTTTAAAAAATCATTATGTAATGATTTTACACGGATTAAATGTCGTTTCAGTTCTGGAATAACTGACTCAGGTAATATGGTTACCCTATTCTTAAATCCCTTACCTCTAAAAGCCATTTTCTCTAATAACAATAAACAAAGTAAATGCATTTTTTGTTTCAATAAACCTGCAATATTGAAGTATAAGATGTAATATATTAGTTATTTTGCAACAAATTTGTCTATTATACTGCTTTTCTAAAGTATAGCATTTTATTTGGTCTACCGAGAAGGTCAGTGTTACCTTTTTAAAGACATAACACGAATCGACCCCTGAAATTGAGGAGGTAAGTGAATGAAGGCACTTATCCTATACAGAAGCTTTTTTGGCAACACAAAACAAGTAGCAGACTCGATAGCTCAGGAGATATGACATTGGGCCATGAACCAACCATCCAAGATGTTCTCCAAAAGCTTCCAGATTTGCATGGAGTAGACTCCATTGTAGTTGATGCCCCTACCAGAATGGCACGAGCTAATCGAAAAGCCGTAAATGTCTTAAAACGGCTAAAGAAAAAGGGATTTTCAATTAAGCCTGTAGCTATATTCGATACCTATGGACCTATCCCAACAACTCCAGAAGAATTGGAAAAGGACAAAAAATGGATTTATCCAGGGGCAGCCGGTATTATGCAAAAGGTCGCAAAGAACCAAGGCTTGAATGTGTATCCAGAGACTCTCCGTTGTGAAGTAAAAGGATTGAAAGGGCCTTTAGCAGATAATGCACTTGAAAAGGCAGTTTCGTTCACGAGAGTGTTTGTATCCACGTTCGGGAAGACATGGTCGAACTCTTCCAATTCACACTGAGCTCGGGAACTTGGGAGATCCGACTGTTTCCTTGTGGGAAATCCCGGAAGAGAAGGGGTACCGGGTGAACAAATGCCCTGCGCACTGTTCACCTTTGCATGCGTCCATTGGTACTTGAAATCCAACTGGTCGTGTAATCACGATATTGGTTGCCGAATATATCCAGCACCATTTTTTCTTCCGCTTGCACACGTAGGATGTAAGTCTCGTCCGGTTAAGAGCTAGGGTCAGGATAATATGGTGAGGTTAAACAAAGGGCTGCACGCGCCGTCAGGCGAGCAACAGCATAGTGGTACAACAGCTGGGCTGCCCAACAAGGGCTGTCTTTGAAATGCTTGAGCAGTGTGAAGGGAAACTTGTATGTTTAAAGAAGAAGATAAATAAAGAGTAGTAGTATGAGGGGGAATGAGCCCGCAAGGGCTCTGCTCTACCCGGTTTGTTTACATCAATAAATATACAATGGAGGTAAATTATAATGGCTAAAAAGTTATTTCTATCTGTTGACAAAGTTGCCACTTTTTATTAGATAAGTGAGGGAATTAAATGAGTGGGTAAGTGGCAACTTTCCTACCAGAATGGGTGGCAACTTTCACCGGAATACGCAGCTATGATGGGAAAACCTGTTATTGCAGGAACTAGAATTACCGTGGAGCTTATATTAGAAAAATTAGCTGCCGGTTCACATCAATAGAACTGATTGTTTCTGCTCATCCAAGATTGAATGAGGACGCTATTCATGCAGCATTAGATTTTGCCGCTAAATCATTTCGAGCTGATGTAATTTATCCAATCTCAAGTGTTGAAAAATGAAATGATAAACTCATTCACAGTAGTTACACTTAACCATATTCGGATTCGTTCAATAAACTAAATATATTACATCACACATAACAAGGCGCTCAACCCGACTGCGAGAAGCGGGTTTTTATTTATCATATTTCTCGACAATTGGACCGACTTTCGGTTCTTTTGAGGGATATATTTATACAAAAATACCTTTGCGATATCATCTGCTGGGAATCCCGGAAACATTGATTTATGTTTTTCTTTTTACATTGATTATATCTATTTGGTATAAAAAACCAAGCAAAGTGTGGGGAATTATTTGCATTGTGCTTATTATCTCAATAATATTGATGAGTGTTCTTGGTTCGCTATCAAGTTTAGGAATAATTAAGAACTGACCCCAAAACCGGCAACGTGGGTTCCGGCGGCCAGGAAAAAAGATATAAAACTTTCATTGATGTGCCCTGTGTGGTTGATTATTTTAAGGAGTGGCATTTGCCCGGGCCCATTCCGTGTAAATGTTCCCTAATTAAAATCAATTGACAGTTAAAAAAAACTCTGGTAATCTGAACGTTGTGCGGCTCCAAAGGCAGGTTGCCTTAATTTTAATAATATATTATTTTCACTATCAATAATATATTATTACTGATGTTAGTTGAAGAAAGTCGCTTCGTTTGCTTTCTTCAGTAATAAAAGATAATATATTTTCAAATATATTTTACAAATACACTAAGGAGGAATTACATGAAAAGGAAAAGATTAGTAATACTTGGAGTCACGCTTTGCTTTATTCTGGCTGTGGCCTTGCTGTTTACTTCCGGGGGTAAAAAGAAAGAAGATACCGCTGAGACCAAAGAACCCGAGGAAACCAAAGTCGAGATGGAAGAAGAGATGATAACCATCGAGTTCTGGTCCTGGAACAATGAAGGTGATTACCCGTATGTGCATGAGGACGCCGAAAAAAGGTTTGAGGCGGACCACCCCAATGTGGACGTCAAAAGAGAGTACATCAGCTATACAGAATACCTTGTAAAAGTGAAGGCAGTTCTTGTAGGGGAGGAAGCGCCCGATGTCTTCCAGATACCCTGGGCCGGAGAGTACACCGAGCTTGCAAGGTCGGGGAAACTGCTCCCGATGACAGGACCTTTGAAAACAGGTTTTCCTGATTTTTTTGATAACGTTATGAATGCCATCTCTGTCGATGGAGATGCGTGGGCGGTCCCACTTGATCTCAATACGCTTCAGATCGCGTACAACATGGACATGTTCGACGAATATGGCCTGGAAATACCAAAGTCGATAGATGAGCTGATCTCTTTGTCAGAGAAGCTCGCGGATAAGGGAAAGTTCGGTATAGCTATAGGGACCAAGGACCTCTGGGCGGGTGCCGATGTTTTTTTCGCGCAGGTCGCTTATACCGACCCGACGCACACAAAGATGGCAATGGCTGACGCGGGAAAGATCTCCTGGAATTCGCCGGAATTAACACAGGCAGCGAAGAACGCGGAAAAACTCATAAAAGCCGGAGTGTTCGCCCCGGGCGCGAACTCTATGGATGCTTTTGTAGGATCCAAAAACCTGTTCGTGCAGCAGCAGGCGGCCATGTTTTATCCGGTAGGAAACTTTGTTACCGGAGGCATAACAGCGGATACAGAAGGTGTGTTTTCATACAGCCTTTTCCCCTTTCCGCCCATTAAAAAAGGTGATGAGATGCTTCCCACCGGTGGAGTGGCCGAGATGTTTGTGGTAGCAAAGGATGGAAAAAATATTGATACCGCGATCGATTTCCTTAGGTATATGACAAATGATGATGGAAAAGATGCCCTTGTGAAGTATGATTATATCCCATCAAGCAATTACAAAGGAAGCATGGCAGATCTGAGCGATCTTTACAAAAACATGCTTGACGCGCAGTCAAAGGCGCAGAGCAGGGTGGTTTACAACACACAGGTGTATTCAGCGGCCATGAACGGGATGCAGGGTCTTTTCGGAGGCGATCTTACGGCACAGGGGTTCATTGATTCACTGGTGGCGGCCGCGAAATAGAGTTTGAAAATTATTTTTGAAAGTGTCCCGGTTGCCCGGGACACTTTCATTTAACGGCTTATGTTAATGACTCATAATCACCCGAAGCACATTCCAATTGAATTAACTGGAACAGTGTGATGTTAAGTAAAAGACTTGGTAAGATCGGTTTCTTTTTTTCTCTTCCGGCGGTCCTCTTTTTTCTTCTTTTTATTTCTATACCGGTATTTTTTACGATATTTCTTTCCTTTGCCAGCTGGAAAGGATTCGACCTTGCCCATATCCGGCTCATCGGGTTAAATAATTACGGAGAAATGTTCAGCGACAAAACATTCTGGCTGTCTTTTTTACATACTTTTATTTTTGTCGCTTTGACGACCCTTTTTTTAAACCTGTTCGGTTTTATCGGGGCAATGATCATAGATTCCGGGATACGCGGGACACGATTTTTAAAAAACGCGATCTTTTTACCTGTCCTTCTATCACCGATCATCATCGGGATAATGTGGTCAAGGATGCTTGACGCGTTCGGGATCATCAATAAAATTTTACAGTCACTTCATGTGACAAATCTGCCTATACTGTTTCTCGGTAGTCCGGACATTGCACTGTACACGATAATTATCGCGACCTTGTGGCAGTTTACAGGTTACGATATGCTTTTGTATTATGCCGGACTTCAGGGGGTCCCGAGCGAGCTGATCGAGGCCGCAAAAATTGACGGGGCGGGCAGGTTTAAGGTAATATTCAACGTAATAATACCGGTTTTGAGCCCGGTTGTGGCAATAACCATGATGTTGAATATTATTGGCGGTTTCAAAATATTTGATATTGTGTATGTGATGACTGCCGGAGGCCCGAACCACCACAGCGAAGTGCTTGCCACCTATCTTTTCCTCCAGGCTTTCCGTTTCAACAAGATGGGTCCGGCGTCGGTTATCGCGATAGTCATTATTGCGCTTTCACTTGGCGCGTCTCTTATAAGAATGAAAATAACAAGACAGGATACATAGGTCGGGGTAATGGTAAAAAAACTTGTGAGAAGCATTGTTATCTATCTTGCCGGAATATTATTTTTGCTGCCTATAATATGGGTCTTTTCTCTTTCAATAAGAAGCAAGAAGGATGTATTCAGCGCCATGTTTTTTGTAAAGGATATCCATCTTGAGAATTATATAGTTACATGGCAGACATTTAATTTTAGCAAGCTTTTTCTCAACTCGATATTTGTTACCTGTGTTTCCGTGATGATTACACTTGTGTTTTCTTCTCTGGCTGCCTACGCTTTTTCCCGTATAAAGTACAGAGGATCAAATGTCTTTTTTTATGCTATTCTTTTAGGCATCATGATACCGCCCGCGGCGGTGATCATCCCGCTTTTCCTCATAATGAAGACTTTCGGTCTTTACAACAGCCACCTCTCCCTGATTTTCTCATACATAGCGTTCGGGCTTCCGATCGCCGTGCTTATATTCAGGGGCTTTTTCCTTTCGGTGCCGAACGAGCTGATCGAAGCCGCGCGAATAGACGGCAGCTCGGAGGTGGGCACTTTTTTCAGGATAATTATCCCTCTTTCAAAACCGGCGTTCGCCACGGTATCGATATTTTTATTTATGCAGAACTGGAACGAGTTCATTCTTGCCCTGATCCTTCTTAAAGACAAGATACTTTACACGCTGCCCGTGGGCATGGCGAACTTTGTCGGGCAGTGGGATTCGCCCTGGCAGCTTGTGGCAGCGGGTGTTATTATTTCCTCCATCCCTATCTTTGTGGTCTACCTGCTTATCCAGGATCAGTTTGTAAAGGGCTTGACAGCGGGAGCTGTAAAGGGATGAGTAATATTTACGTTCAATAATAACTATGACTAATACAGGAGTGTCTCATGCAAACCGAAAGGCCCAGGATCGCTATAGTTTCTTTTACCGACGACAGGGATGTGGGGCTGTATTCAAAGGAAGTGGAAGACCATATCAGGGGAAAGCAGAAAGAGCTGAAAGATTTCCTGATTGAAAATAATGTTGCAGTAATTGATCCCCTGGATGAAATAAGGGAAAAAGAAGCTCTCCCCTACGGTATACGGAACCTCCGCGACATCGAGCGGGTAATTGCCGTTATTTCACAGCGGAGTGTGGATGCCGCAGTCATAGGAGCGTGGAACTGGTCGCCGCCCATGCTCGCAATGGATTTTGTGAGAAAGCTCGACAAACCTATCATGTACTACAGCGAAAACGACCCCATGGCTGGCTCTCTTTCGCAGCTCAGCGCCGCCTGCTCAAGCCTGATGGAGTGGGGTGTAAACGAGCACGCCCTCACACACGAGCGCAACTTCGGCAACAGGTCTGATATGCTTGTCTGGGTAAGGGCTGCGGCAGCCGTGTCCAGGATGCGTGAGAGCGCGCTCCTTCTCTGGGGAGGCACATACGCCGTGAAGATGGAGCAGCTGCAGGACGACATCCCGAGGCTGAAATCCTTCATGGTCAGGGAAGTTCTTGCAGAGGACCAGTACATACTTGTAAGCAGGGCAGACAGGATCATACAGAAGCAGCCGGAAAGAGTAAAGGATTTCACCCGGTGGCTGATGAAAAACGGCCTTGAGATCAATTATGACAGCAGAATGCTCACAAAAGAGGCTTTTGAAAAACAGGCTGCTCTTTTGATAGCCGCGAGGGACCGGCTGGGTGAGCTGGAAGATGAGAATATCCGGGGTGTGTCCGTAAAATGCCAGCCGGAAATATACAGCGAGTACGGGGTAAACGCATGCACTCTCCCGGCTTTTCTGCCTTTTGCCTGCAACGAAGAGGGGGAACAGCGGATCTACCCCACTGTGTGCGAGGGTGACATAAAGGGGCTTTTAACCTCGATGCTCCTTCACGCGCTGAATCCTGGAGTGCCTCCCGCCTTCGGGGACCTTGTTTCGGCCGGTGACGACCACATCGAGTTCGCCAACTGCGGGGCCGGGTCGGTTTTCTGGGCCGCGAACTCTCTTGATCCGGCAAAGGCGTTTGGGAGAACCCGGGCCGTAAGCAACATACACGGGGTGTCGGGGGCAGCGTTCAGCTATTTCGGCGCCGCAGCACAGGACGTTACCGTGGCAAGGCTCACCAGGATAAAGGGCAGGCATTATATGCAGGTCGGTGCCGGAAAGGCACTCGACGCTGAAAGGTTTTTGACAGAGATGCTTGGTGAAAAGGTCGACACACACCTCGGTCAGACATGGGGCAAGGTAGTCGTGGATCTCGGTGTAAAGGCTTCAAACTTTGTTAAGGTTATAGGTGCCAACCATCTGAGCGCTACTCTCGGAGATGTCACCGGGGAGGTCGAAACAGCATGCAGGCTCTGGGGTATCCCTGTCGTGAGGCTCGATTCAGACCCGGATATGGAAAGATTTTATAATGAAATTCGTTATAAAAACCTTTAGCCGCCGGTTGTTATATAGGAGGTGATCATGGCAGTTAAATATTTGATCGGAATAGATCTCGGGACAACACTGGCCAAGTGTGTGATATACGATGAGTCGGGAAATGCCGCGGCCCAATCACAGAGGGAGATGGAGATCACGTATCCGGAGGCAGGCCAGGCAGAGCAGGATGCTTTATCATTTTACACGATTACGTGCGAGCTCATAAAAAAATGCGTGTCAGAGGCAGGTATAGATGTCAGGAATATCGCTGCGATCGGTATCGACAGCCAGATGGGCGGGATCATGTCCGTGAACCGGAACTTCGACCCGGTCACCTACTACGATACACCTCTTGACAGCAGGAGCGCCGAAGAGAACCGATACATGCACGATAATTTCGGGGACCTCATAATTGAAAAAAGCGGCTCCCTTTCAACCTACGGAAACAAAATCCTTTACTGGAAAAAAAGGACCGAATGGAGAGATATACATAAATTCATCCAGCCCTCCGCTTTTGTGGCCGGAAAGCTTGCCGGTCTTTCCGGTGATGAAGCTTACATCGATGAGAGCTTTATATGTTTTTCCGGTCTTTGCGACCTTGAAAATTCAGTTTGGTCTGATGAGCTCTGCTCGAAGCTGGAGGTGGACCTGAAAAAGCTCCCGAAGATCGTAAAGTCCACCGAGATAATCGGAGAGCTCACATCTTCCGCCTCGGCACAGACCGGGCTCCCCGCGGGGGTCCCGATCTGTGCGGGGTGCGGGGACCAGGCCGCGGGTTTTGTGGGCGCGGGTATCCTCACACCGGGCCAGATGGTCGATGTGTCCGGCACAGCCTGTGTGCTCGCTGCCAACGTTGACAGGTACACGTATGACAGGAAGCACATGACCGCAGCATGTATGAAATCCGCGATCGGGGACAATTATTACCTGCTTTCTGTGGTTCTGGGGGGAAGAACACACAAGTGGTTTGTCGATGAATTTTTCAGGGAGGAAAGAGAGCGGATAGAAAAAGACGGCGGTGATATATACGGCTATCTCGATGAGAAAGCAGCGTTACTGCCGCCGGGTTCGGATGGGCTTGTCGCGGTTGACTATCTTCAGGGAAGGTTTTTTCCGCCTGACCCTGACGTGAGGGGCCTTTTCATAGGCCACACCTGGGCCCACAAAAGGATACACTTTTACAGGTCAATACTTGAATCGATAGCCTACGATCATTACATCACAAAGGGGATAATACAGGAGCTGGTACCGGAGGTTGACCTTAAAACCGTAACTGCCATAGGCAGCGGTGCAGAAAGCAGGCTCTGGATGAAGATCAAGGCGGACGTGCTTCAGGTGCCTTTCCAGAACCTGTTCAGGAGCGACCTTTCGACCCTCGGCTCCGCCGTGATAGCCGGCCATTCGATCGGGCTTTATAAGGATATCGAAGCAACTGTAAAGAAGATCGTGAAGAGTAACGTGAAAATTGAGCCTGTTCCCGGTGAAGATAAAAAATATCAGAAATACATAGATGTGTACCGGGGGCTTTTCGGGATATTAAAAGAAACGTACAGCAAACTTGCAGATTAACAGGGGAGAGGCCCATGAACGCAAGAGAAAGATTTTTAGCTGTGATGGATTTTGAAAAAGTACCGCCTTTAAAGGCGGAGTACGGCTTCTGGACCACGACGATAAAGAATTTTATCAGGGACGGGATGCCGGTAACAGAGGAGCTGCCGGAAAATATCCTGGACAGCGGCACGATCAGCGGTGCGGATAAAGTAGACCCGGATGACAGCACGGTCGAGGACAAAAATGCAAGGGCGTACTTTCACCTTGACACCTATGTTTCAAAATTTCCGTGCAATTTCAGCCCTCTCTTTGAAGAAAAGACCCTTGAAGAGGACGATGAGTACAGGACTTACACAGACTTGTTCGGCATTACGAAAAAGATCAGAAAAACAGGGTCATCGACCCCGCTGGACCTGGATTTCCCGGTCAAAAGCAGGAGAGATTTTGAAAAGTACCGTGAGCATTACGATGGAGACTACTCAAAAAGGCTGCCCGGAAATTGGAAAGAGCTTTCAAAAAAGTTGAAAAACAGGAGTTTTCCGATCAGGCTTGGAGGGTTTCCTTTCGGGTTTCTGGGGCTGCCCAGGCATCTCATAGGTACTACCGAGCTATTTTTAATGATGTACGATGACCCGGGC
>SDBV01013726.1_pt1 | contig 10271 bp, 8 predicted proteins | sample 2277081 | NCBI WGS metagenome assembly SDBV01 (sample SAMN10402039, study PRJNA504765) | marine sediment metagenome | isolation source: marine sediment core GS10_PC15, 223 cmbsf | place: Arctic Ocean: Southern Knipovich Ridge | collected 2010 | reverse complement strand
GATAACCAGAAGGCCCTCAACCAAGGGAAGATCATCATGAAAGATGATGGTGGCGGGACTGCCGGCATTTGGAATTTCGGACAGAATGCTGTGATCATCAACGAAGGATTGATTTCCGTTTTTGGAACCGGTGGAAGTGGGATCCTGAATGATGTGGGGACTGTCAATACCACCATTCTCAACACCGGAACCATCATGACAAAAGGGGAGGATGCCGTCGGGATTGAAAATTCTAATACAGGTTCTACGGATAATGTGATCACCAACACCGGAACCATTTCTACAGTCGGCAAGGCTGCTGATGGGATCCTGAATGTAGCTGATAGAGTTGTGATTACGAACAGCGGTATGATCACCACTGATGGTCAATTTGCCTCGGCGATTGCCAATACTGGAGACAACGTGGTGATCGAAAACAGCGGATCTATCACGAAGACCCAACGTGATGGCGATGGAATCCAGAATACGGGGAGTGATGTGAGGATCTTCAATAGTGGATCAATTACAACGAGTGGGGATAGAGTTGACGGAATTGAGCACACCGATGGGGATAATGTCGAGATCATCAACACCGGGCTTATTTCTGCCAGTGGATCTTTAGCTGATGGGATTGAGGTCTTTAGTGTGAAGGATATCGCGAGTGATATCGTGGTCACCAACAGCGGGACGATCAAAGCAGCAAATGAAAATGGAGATGCCTTTGCCCTCAGTCTTCAGGGAACAGACCAAACATTGAATCTGTTGCGGGGGTCGAATCTGCAGGGGAGAGTGAAGATCGGGAAACAGGGGAATCAGGTGCTCAATGTGGAGACAGGGCTCAATCTCGCTCTGACAATTTCAGGTTCGTTTACCAAGTTGGGGATTGAGGCGCCGTTTGTCCAGATGGAAAATGTGATTGGAGTTGTCGATCCAACGGGGTTTGCGCTGCAGCCAGATGTTTTGGCTGATCTATCGGATGCGGTGCTGAATGGGATCTATCGCCATCAGGATGGGTGCAACAGATGTGGATGTGGCCTTTGGGCGCAGGGTATTGGGAGCTACCGGAAGCGGGGGCATGAGCACGAGGTTGTCGGTTACGACAACTGGCAAGGGGGTTTCCTTTTGGGATATGACACCTTTATGTGTGGAGGGTATCTCGGTGTATTTGGAGGGGCTACCTTTGGACGAGCTGAGGTTGATGAGCACACCCAAAGAGCCGATATCAACTCGTATGTAGGAGGGATCACCTACGAAGGGAGCCTTTGCAATACGTATATAGGTTTGGCAGTTGTCCTTGGGTATGTCGATTGGGACAACGACCGGTTTGTGATGAACAACCTTGCAGAAGGTGGGGTGGAGAGAGCCCATGCCGATCTCGATGGGTTCTTTGTCTCTCCTGAAATTACGATAGCAAGGAGATTTGGTTGTTTCGTCTGTGAGCCCGTTTTGCGCTTCACTGCTCGGTATGCCGGGCTCTTTTTCGGGGACTATCAGGAGAAGGGCTCCCTTACTAATCTCTCTGTGAAGGATCGAGAGGTCGATCTTTTGACAACCCGCTTTGAAGCGGCGATCCCTTATTGCCATTCGTGTGGCGAGTGTTGCTTGAGCATCGAGCCGTATGTGGGGGTCTTTGGACGGTACCAGCTCGGTGGGAACCATGTCGATGCTGAGCTTTTGGAGGAGAAGATCGACTTTAACCAGGGTGGGCCACGTAATCTTGCCGCTTTCTTGTTAGGGTTTAGGGGAGTGCAGAGTTTAGGATGTATGGAACTCTTCCTCAATCTCGAGGCGAGCTTCGATAACGAGAGCAGCTCTCGCATCCTCGGCGAAGGGGGCCTTGCCTGGCGCTTTTAGTGCATGAACGTGCATGGGCGAAGATTTTTGAAATATTTTCTCTCGATAGGTCATTCGACACGCCTGGCTCAGCTTAGCAGATTCAACCGTTTTATGGGGAGCCAGAAAGCCGAAGTAGAAAAATTTTCAAAGCGCTCTAGATGAGACACATTCTCAGAAGAGAGGAGTCTTGGAAGGGTGCCCTGGGACTTCTCGGACGTAACGGGGGATCGCATAGCCTGAGAGCCTCTTCTGGAGTTCTTCCATGAGCTCTAAGCCTTTTTCCTCCGCAACTTCAAAGTGGGCAGCTCCCTCCACTCTATCGAGCTGGTGGAGGTAGTAGGGGGTGATCCCATGGTCGACCAACCTCTCAAAGAGCTCTTGGAGGACCTCCACCGAGTCATTCACTCCCCTTAGCAAAACAGATTGGTTGAGGAGGGGTATACCAAGCTTTTGGATTTTCTTAAGCGCAGAGAGCACCTCTTTATCTAGCTCTCTTGGGTGGTTTACATGTACAACAAAATAGATCTGCAGGGAAGACGAGCTCAGTATCTCAAGAAAGCTCTCTGTGATCCTCTCAGGAATCCCAATGGGGAATCGGGAGTGGAAGCGGAGACGCTTCACATGGGCAATTCCTTCAATTTCATCGATGAGTTTCGCCAAAACACGATCGTCTAAAGAGAGGGGATCACCACCGCTTAAGATGACCTCTCGACACTCTCTGTTCTTCCGAATGGCTTCGAGTTCTGTTGTGAAACCTGTCGTCGCGGGCTCGTAGGAGTAGTTTTGCCGAAAACAGTAGCGGCAGTGCATGGCGCAAGCACCTGTTGTGATGAGAAGGACTCTTTGAGAGTACTTCTGGAGTAGTTTTGGAGACTGTTGCGCTTGGCAATCCCCAACTGGATCGCTTACAAATAGAGGAGAGGGGTCCTTCTCTTTGAGAAGAGGGACAAACTGTAGAAGAATCGGATCGTCGATGTTCTTCTTTGTGATTTTCTCTGCAAGTCTTAGAGGAAGGTTGAGGGGGAAGGAGGGTTTTTTTAAAAGTTTTTGAGAATCAGAGGGTTCTATCTCTAAAAAAGAGCAAAGAGCTTCGAGAGAGGTAAAGTTTTTCCTCTGGATTTGCCGCCAGAGGGGAGGGGAGAGGCTCATAGGGCTGAGACGATTTCTGGGGTAGGGTTTGGGCTGCTCACGAGCTCGATTTTCGCTCCCAAATTTTGGAGTTTTGCGACGAGATTTTCATATCCTCTGTCGAGGAAGTACATCCCTTCAATCATACTATTGCCTGAGGCAATAAGAGCTGCCATGACATAGGCAAAACCAGCTCTAAGATCGGGTATTGTGATCTCTTTGCCTTCTAAGGGTGTTCCCCCTTTCACCACGATGCTATGTTGATAGTTGAGAAGGCCATAGCGGCACCGTTTTCCTCCCAGGCATTGGGTGAAGGGCTCAATATCTGCTCCCATCTCTTTTAAGACGTTTGTGTAACCAAATCGGTTGTCATAGACAGTCTCGTGGACAACAGAGGTGCCAAGTGCTTGGGTGAGTAAGACAGTATAGGGTTGTTGCCAATCGGTCATAAACCCTGGGTGGACATCGGTTTCTAGGTGGATCCCCCCTCTTAATGGCCCTTGGTGGAAAAATTCGATTCCATTTTGCTTGACGGCAAATCCTCCACCAAGCGCCCTTAGCTTATTGAGAAAGGAGATCATGTGGAGGTGCTCGGCCCCTTCGACCAAGACGTTTCCTTCTGTAGCGATTGCAGCCATCCCAAAAGAGGCCGCCTCAATACGGTCTGAGAGGACAGTATGTTCGACTTCCTGCGACTCTTTTGTCCCTTCGATCCGGATGGTTCTGTCAACATCTAAAGAGACGATTGCCCCCATTTTTTGTAAAAAGAGGATGAGATCGACAATTTCTGGCTCTGTTGCCGCATTCTTGATGACGGTGCACCCTTTGGCTCGTACAGAGGCTAGTAAGGCATTTTCGGTAGCGCCAACAGAAGGGAAAGGGAGATGGATAATATTGCCTGAGAGGCCATTGTGCGCATGGGCTAAATAAGCTCCCTCTTTTTTCATCTCCCGATATTCGACAACAGCTCCTAGCTTGCGAAGGGCCTCTACATGAAAATCGACAGATCGTTTCCCAATATCATCTCCGCCAACGGTTGGAATGATGATGTCTTCTTCTGTCCGGCCTAAAAGGGCTCCAATAAGGAGAATCGGGATACGGTTTGCCCCTGAAAATCTCTGGGGAATATAGGATGTTTTGATCTCCTTTGTTTGGATCTCAAGGACCCCTTTTTCCTTATCCCAAGCGATTTTTGAGCCGATCTCAGAGCAGAGATTGACGGTGATCTCCACATCTCCGATGTTGGGGACGTTATAGAAGATGCATTTTTTAGGAGAGAGAAGAGAGGCAACGAGGAGTTTTGTCATCGCATTTTTGGCTCCGGCTGCTTTTACCGTTCCTGATAACTGACCGTTTCCTTCGACTTTTAGAAAATTCATTGCGTAACCCTACCTTTTTACGGATACGGTAGCTGAATTGAAGGGGGAAATGCAACGGCAAAAAAGAAAATGTTTTCTGGTTTTTTTTGTAAGTAGTTGATGGTCAATTCTAAATTGAGTTTTAATTAGATTTTAAACTGCTACAGAGGCGAAATGCGTAGAATTTAATTGATAAAATTTTTCTTTTTATTCGATAATAGTGTCATAAGGACTGCACGTAATAGTGTAGAGCCATAGGAAAAGATCCGAGATTTACTCTCTCTAATTAAAAAAGGAGTTTCATATATGAAACGATCTCTGAAAATGTGTTTTGCTGCTCTGTTTGTGATTAGCATGTTTAGCTTCGCAAGCTGTAGCCGCTGGTGTGATTGCTTCTGCGATCCTTGTTGTGATTCTAAGTGTGACCCACGATGCGAGCCACGATGTGAGCCACGATGTGAGCCACGATGCGAGCCACGATGTGAGCCACGATGTGAGCCACGATGTGAGCCACGGTGTGAGCCACGATGTGAGCCACGATGTGAGCCACGATGTGAGCCACGATGTGAGCCACGATGTGAGCCACGATGTGAGCCACGATGTGAGCCACGGTGTGAGCCACGCTGCCCAGCACCTCGCTGCGAGCCTGGATACAGACCTTGCTGCCCTCCTGCAAACTGTGAGCCTTGCCGACCAGCTTGCCCAGCACCTAAGTGCCCACCTAAGTGTCCACCACGCTGCTCGTAGTAGTGTGTTTAGCACCAGGTAGAAATGTATTCAGGTTCTGAGGGAACCATCCCTCAGGCCTGAATTTCCCAAAGGGGAGAAAGAACCATTTCTTGCCGGTTACTTTGGGGAAAAAATAAAAACGTCTCTTAAACAATATTTAGTGGAGAATCCAAATGATTCAACCTTTACGAACAGTTTTTGCGGCACTCTTTCTCTTGAGCATGTTCTGCATGGCAAGTTGTAATCGCAACTGGTGTGACTGTTCTTGCTCTCCTTGTGGAGTAAAGTGTGCGCCGATGTGTGACCCGTGTCAACCTTGCCCACCCAAGTGTGATCCGTGTCCAGTGAAATGCGATCCTTGCTGCCCAGCTCCGAGATGTGACGACTATTGTCCACCTCGGTGTGAACCTGCATGCTGCCCCACATCTCGATGTGGCACATGCCCTCAGCCGTGTAATGCGTCTGACAAAAACCAATTTTTCCCATGCGATCCTAGCATGTACCCCTGCGGACGGGGGAAGTGCGAGCCTGATTTTCCTCAGGAGCGTTGCTACGGAAATATGCATACGTACAACACAAATGACGATTGTATAGTAGACCTCTGTCAGAGAGCTCCTGAGTTCTCAACTGTTGGATCTCCTTATCCAATCGAGATCTACATCACCGCCAAAAAAGAGTGTGCTGATGTTGTTGTGAACCAAACTCTTCCTTGTGATTCTGAGTTTGTGATGAGCGAACCGCCAACTTGCCCAGATCGAAACAATTCTCTTCGTTGGGAATTCCCACACATGAAGTGTGGCGAGACACAAAAGATTTGTGTTTGGGTCCGTCCTCTTAAAGAGGGATGCTGCTTGGCTGCCGCTACTGTATGTGCTTGCCCACAGCTTTGTGCCTACACAAACTGTGTTCAGCCTGTTGTCTGCATCAAGAAATGGGGACCTGAGTGTGCATGTCTTTACTGCCCACTTTGCTACTCAATTGAAGTGTGCAACTCTGGATCTGGAACTGCTTATGATGTAGTTGTGCAAGACCAGCTTCCAAAAGGTCTTTCCCACTCTAGCGGCATGCATTGCCTCTCTTACGAGTTGGGAGATCTCTGCCCAGGTGAATCACGAAGAATCAACCTCGATCTTTGTGCCTCTGAGCGTGGATGTGTAACCAACATTGCCACAGTTTCTTATTGCGGCGGCCCTAAGTGTTCTGCTGAGTGGAGCACTCTCATCAACGAACCATGCGTTGAAGTTACAAAGACTGGTCCAGATTGGGCCTACATCTGCAAGAACGTTGACTACACCATTACCGTCACAAACCCCGGTGATCTCGTTCTTTATGATGTAACAGTTGATGATATCGCGCCTCCAGGAACTGTCATCGTAGAAGCTCCTGGTGCCGAAGTCTGCTGTAACCGCGCTATCTGGTGTATCCCTGAGTTCTGCCCAGGTGAGACAAAGAGATTCTGCGTCACTGTCCGGTCTCAAGTGACTGGTTGCTTGACTAACCAAGTTACTGTGACCACAAACTCAGACTGTGGCCAGTGTGTCTCTTGTGCCGAAGCAACAACTTGCTGGAAAGGGATTCCTGCAACGCACATGTGTATGGTTGATACCTGCGATCCGATCTGCATCGATGGGGATAACACAACCATGTACCGCATCTGTGTGAGCAACCGTGGTTCTGCAGAAGACTGCAACGTCAAATTGTCACTCAAGTTCACAAACGAACTTCAGCCTGTTTGCGCTGACGGTCCTACTAGAGGATCTGTCTCCGGGCAAACTGTGACATTCGAGCCAATCGATAGGCTAGCTCCAGGCGAGTGCACAGAATACTGTGTCACTGTCAAGGCTGTCTCTATCGGGGAAGCTCGTGCTGAAGCAACTCTCTCCTCTGAAGGATTGGGTTCTCCAGTAACTGACACAGAAAGCACCCACGTCTACTAACCTAGACACCGGATGCCTTCAAAGAAGCCGCTAGTTTCGACTAGCGGCTTTTTTATTTGTCGTGACTCTCGAGTTTTACGATTTTTGCAGGATATTGCAGGATATTGCAGGATGTTGCAGGATACTTCCTTAAACAGGGGAAAGATTATGGCAAAGAGGGGGATTGTACGAACAGGAATTGGGCAGGATAGCCACCGGTTTTTGGCAGAGGAGTCGACAAAGCCGTGCGTGATTGCGGGAGTCGTTTTTGAGGACGTGCCAGGATTGAAGGCCAATTCAGATGGGGACATCGTCTTCCACGCCCTTTGCAACGCCATCTCTTCTCTTACTGGAGAGATCATTCTGGGGAAACGGGCTGATGAGATCTTGGCAAAGGAGGGGATTACCGATAGCCGCGTCTACCTCGAAGAGGCCATGAAAACTCTCAAAGGACAGACGATTACCCATGTGGCGATCACAATCGAGGGTTCCCGCCCACGCTTTCTCGACAAAATCCCTGCCATGCGCGATTCAATTGCCTACGTTTTACAAATCGACCCCTCTCAAGTGGGGATCACAGCGACAACAGGAGAGGGACTCACCGACTACGGCTGCGGTCTTGGCATCCAGTGCTTCTGCATCCTCACCACCTTCGAATAGGATCCCTAGCTTTCCAAGGAAAGCTTCCAATATCCTATAGGCTTATCTTTAAGCAGATGGAACATGCTATCTGTTCGTTTTTCACGAATGTAGATGCTCTTTCCTTCAAATAGGCGAACCAGGATCCAATCAAGGCTCCATTGGTACTCACGTGGAAGTTGATCTTGATACTCGAAGTTTTTCACCGCTTCAATGGCAGTTTCCTTATCCTCAGAAAAAACGCTAGAAAATGAATTGTCTCCCAAAATCTCGCTTGTTGGCAAAGTATGCTCTCTGTGTGTCATCCAATTTCCTATTTCAGATGAAAGAATCCACTGATCAGAATTTGTTTTATTCTTCCAGGCAAGCGCAAACATCGTGAATGGGGTGTCAGAGGAAACAGAGGGTTTTATATGGTTAGATTCTGGACAGCGGAGATTTTCAATTTTGCTACCATCTTGTAAAATGTGTTCTACTCTTAAACGCAAAACCATACCATATGATGGCCCAGAATACATGGTGACAGGAGCTGTATATGCCTCCCGAAGTTTTATATGTTTAAAAGAAGCATTTGCAGACACTTTGTATGGGAACTGCTTGCAATAGCTCTGGTAGCCTGTGGGAAGTATTTCATAGGGGAATAGATTTTCGGGGAGATCGTGAAGAGTTGGTAGTTTTGTTTGGGTGGTTTTTTTCTTATTAAGTGTTAGATTTGAGGTCTCTTGATTTTCAATTAGAGATTCAGTCTGAGTTTTTACATAGCGAATGACAAACGCAGCTACTAGTAAAAGGGATCCAGAGGCCGTAAAGCTAATGGCTCCGATAGTTCCTAAATGATGAAGGCCGGGCACATGGAGAAAAGACAGGAGACCCAAAGTTAGGGCGATAGCTCCTAGAGCTACTGCGGTAATCCGAGAGTATTTGGATGACTTGGTCTCTTCATCAACAGGTTTGTAGCAACCCGGGACTCCTAGTGAGATACTATAAGATTGGCTCACAATTTTTATTCTCCATCGGTTGATTTTAAAGATAGATAGTAGCATCTAGAGCAATAAATTATCAAGAAAGATTTAAAAAAAAGCTATTTATCCAGGGGCATTTCACTAAAAAGATTTGATGCAAACTGGCGTTTGTCGAGAGCATCACTGCCGTGATGCTACCATTTTGTATCAAGTCTTTTTAGTGAAAAACCTCTGTAGGCAGGATAGGGAAAACGCTGATCTGCTTAAAAATGAATGATAAAAAGAGCTTTTGGGGATTTTTCGTGACGAAAAGCATCCAAAAGGAGCCCGAAGAATCAGTGAATCAAATACCCGAAGAGGGAGAGGGCGAAGGCGGCAAATACTGGGGTGCGGCGCATCGGCATCTCGTAGAGTTTATGGAGGATGTTGAGAATCGAGAGGAGGATAAGGCCTGGGCAAAGGATCTGGAGGATGGGCGAGAGCATACTCGCAATTCCCATGAATCCAAGGTTTGCAACAGCTGTCGAGAGGCCAAGAGAGATGGCTACAGCAATGTGCAGGTTCCCCTTCCCTCGGAAAAACTGTTTTTGGATATACTCAGCTGAAATAACAGAGATCGGAATCGCAGTTGTGAGACAAGAGAGCGAAACCGCGATGCAAGAGAAGAAGGCCCCCTCTCGTCCTAGAATATAGCGAGAGATCGCAGCGAGACGAGCTTCTGGGTTGTGGGTAGGGAGAACTGGCGTATAGAAGGAGGCTAGATAGGTAAGCCCGACAAACATCCCAGCAAGGAGAAGACCGGCAAGGGCGCATGCTTTGACCATCTTTTTGAAAATCTGTCTTCTTGAGTCGGGGGTGTCGAGAGCCCCTTTCTCTCGGCTGAAGTAGGAGAGAACAAGGGGGGCAAAGATAAACGAAGCGATTAGATCAAGGGTGTTATATCCTGTGTTGAGCCCATGGAAGAAAGAGGTTTTGTGGGTAATTTCAACAACTTCGGGAGCAGGAGGGTTCCAGAATCCGATAATCAAGATCACACTCAATGCAAGAATCAAAATAGGGCTTAAAAATACTCCCATAATGTCGACAATTTTCTTCGGTTTTACAGTGAAGAGGAAAATCAGAACACAAGCAGCAATACTAAAAACAGGAAGGGTAAAAAAGGTGGGGAGATACGGCTCTAAAGTAGCATGAGCTAGGGTCATGAGCCGAGGAATAGAACCAAATGGCCCTAAAATCGCCTGGACGAGGAAAACAAGAACAATCCCTGGGATACGTCCGGTTTGCCCGAAAAAGGCCCAGTAGTCTCCTCGGAAGAGCATCATCCCCATGAGTCCAAGCATAGGAAGGCTCACCCCGCTGATCAATAGTCCAATCATTGCGTAGAAGTTCTGGTCTCCAGATTTTCCACCCAAAATGAGAGGCCAGATCAAGTCTCCTGCTCCAAAGAACATCGAGAAGAGGGCGAGCCCCGCAGCAATCACACCAGACTTAGGAAATTTCACATTTCCCCCATTTTGCATAAAAAGAGGCCAATTATAACCGATGGACTCTTAAAAGTCGAAATTGACAAAATATGACGGGTGCAATTAAAAGTGGAGCTCATATCGATAACCTTACTCAGTTGAGCTAGGTGGTTCTATTTAAAGACTTAACCCAAGTTCCCATCCTCAGGCACAAAGTAGGTGGTGTTCTTACTCATCCCGCAGAGGACAATGAATACGCAA
>SDBV01013725.1_pt1 | contig 10271 bp, 12 predicted proteins | sample 2277081 | NCBI WGS metagenome assembly SDBV01 (sample SAMN10402039, study PRJNA504765) | marine sediment metagenome | isolation source: marine sediment core GS10_PC15, 223 cmbsf | place: Arctic Ocean: Southern Knipovich Ridge | collected 2010 | reverse complement strand
AACTTGTTTTGTGCCTCTTTCAACAGCACTATCAGGTCTTCTTGCCCTTTGTGCTGGGTAGCAATTCCTTCCTGACTCATCTTATTCTCCCGCAATTAGTAACCAGGAACTTAGCCTTTGATGAATAACGCCTTTTCCGCCTTTCCTTCTCCAATCCTTCTTGGTTTGCTCAGTGCTCCTGATGGACACAAAGCAATACAGTCATCACAATCCCGGCAAGCTTCCTTATCTACCGCCTGGTCGCAGCCGTACACAACCTTGCTGTCGAAACTCCGATAAGCCAGGCTGAACATCTTCTCGCCTTTTAAGTTCTTACAGGCAACTACACACCGCTGACATAAGATGCATTTTGACATGTCACGAATAACATAGGGGCTGACATCCTCTATCGGAATATAGTGTTTCCTTAGCCTAAATCGGGGGAGTCCGATTTCCAGGTCGGCAGCCGTCTTACGCAGCTCACATATATTTGCCTTGTCACAAACTAGGCAGGAGTCAGGATGACTAGCCAGCAAAAGTTCCACTATTGCCTTACGAGTCTCTACCACCTTGGGGGAATGGGTATGGATGACCATACCCGGGGCAATTGGAGTATGGCACGAGGCGACCAGTGTTCTTGAGCCTTCCACCTCAACAACACAAAGGCGACAGGCTCCGATTGGAGTTAACCTTTGGTGGTAGCACAATGTGGGAATATCTATACCGCTTTCTTGAGCGACCTCGAGGATGGTCACCCCTTCCCGCCCACTCACTTCGGAGCCGTTCATAGTTACCGTTATTTTTTCCATTCCTGATGTGCAGATATTACATCACTCTGCTTCTGCCGTCAAGAGCCAAAGGCTTTTGTGCTGGGAGGTTGACTGGAAATTTTGCCTCAAAGGGCTGGAGAATAAGGAAGCAGCGCTTGCGTAAGACATTGTATTTATAGTATATTGCATTTATAGTAAAATGATTTTGAGTCTATATTTGTAACTGACAAACTCATTGAGCAATTAGCTATCCTGTGCTGGTTTTTTAAAAGGGGGAGGGTGATAGATGTGGTTCAAAACAGATGAAGGTCTAGAGAGCTAGTTCAGATAGGTGGCACTATAGTAGTGTTACTATGAGAATAAGAAGTGGAGTAGTACCTGTAGCCTTTCGTCTGGCAAGGCTTCAAGAGCTATCGTAAAAAGCCAGGCAAAGAGTTAAATGCCTTGACTACAACTGCCATGGGCACAATGCAGGTCTCACCTGCCGCCACTTCGATATCAGTCCCCAGGCTTTTTACGGTTGGAAGAGACGCTCTTACCACCAGACATATAGAGAGTCTGGAGGAGCGCTCCTTTCGACAGGAGATAAGAGCCGAGTCGTACGAGTGGATATGGAGTTACTGGATTGAACGAGCCGGTGATGTCGGTCATGACGTCTTCAACGAGTTGGCGAAGGTAATTATTACCAAAGGCTACGATGTGCCCGGTTACACTCCCTACTAGAAATAGCGAGCGGCTTGGTGAATTTCACCAAGCCGCTCTACTTAAAGGAATAAGCTTGTGAAAACCGAAGCCCACGAGGACGTCTTATACAAGATAGATAGAGTTTTTGATAAGATAGTGCATGCTATCGCCACAGCACTAGCTAGTGTTTCTGTGGTTGTCCTTATGGCCTTCACTCTTCTAATTTCAGTATATAGCATCGGTCGGGCGACGGTTAATATACGCTGGCTGTTCGTTGAGGAGTTCACCGGATACGCCCTAGTTTTGCTAACCTTTTTTGCATTGGCCTATACGTTAAGACACGAGGGACATATCACCATCGATTTTGTGGTCCGGCGGTTTCCAGAGAGGGTGCAGAGCATATTGAAGGTGGTTACTGACTGCCTAGCTCTGGTCTTGGTAGCCTATCTGACATGGAGAGGGACAGAGTGGTTCTGGTATGGGGTGGTAGATGAGGTGCGCTCCGGTCATCCCAGTGGTGTACTAATGTGGCCATACTATTTGGTCGTCCCTATTGGCATGGCGGTTTTTAGCCTGGCCCTACTGCACCGAGTCTACCACGGCGTAATAGGATTGGTACGGGGTAGGAGCATAGATGCTGAAGAAATTGAGGAGTAACTGATGCCACTAGGCATAACAATAGGGACACTGTTCGGTGCACTATTTATTCTATTGGGCAGCGGGATTTATGTCGGTGTTGCTCTGGCGGGTGCCGGCGTCTTCGGGCTTGAGTGGCTAGCTCATCAGGGAAGGCTTGTCGGCGCTCAGCTGTTTTATTCCCTCGATAACTTCCCCCTGGCGGCGGTGCCTTTTTTTATGTTTATGGGGGAGCTTATCCTCCGCAGCGGTCTCAGCGACCGCCTTTATCACGGCATCTCCCAGTGGACACGAATTATCCCCGGCGGGTTGACCCATTCCAACATCGTGAGTTGCTCTCTGTTTGCCGCTGTCTCTGGCTCAAGCGTAGCCACCGCGGCTACTATCGGTACTGTGGCCTATCCTGAGCAGGCGAGGAGAGGATACAACCCCTCCCTAGTTACGGGTTCTCTGGTGGCTGGGGGGACACTGGGCATCCTTATTCCGCCATCAATCAATATGATTATCTTCGGTGCCGTAGTGGGTGTATCCGTTGGGAAACTCTTTATGGCCAGCGTTATACCTGGTATATCTCTAGCCTTGATGTTCATGGCCTATATCTTTGTGGCCTCAGTGATAAAGCCATCCCTGGGTCCAAAACCAGACAGGCTCCGACCGCGCTATTTCCTGGAGGGCATAATTGCACTCAAGGATGTAATGCCTACCGCCGCCATTATGATTTTGATAATGGGTAGTATTTATGGCGGCATTATGACACCCACCGAGGCAGCAGCAGCGGCTGCCCTGTTAGCTCTGATATTAGGTGCTATCTTTGGGAAGATGAGTCGTGCCATCATTTGGCAATCGGCACTGGGTGCCCTGCGAACCAGTGGTATGGTTCTGTTTCTGGTAATGGCAGCTCAAGTTTTGGGAGTGGCTGTATCACTGCTGAGGGTGCCAGCGCTACTGACCGCCCTGGTGGCTGAGGCGGGGCTTAGCCGATACGTGGTCTGGTTTGCCGTTGTCATTGTCATCATTATTCTAGGCTACCTTATGGATGGGCTCTCCATAATGCTATTTACCTTGCCGGTACTCTGGCCTCTTATGGTCACCACCTTGAAGTTCCACCCTCTCCTGTTTGGTATATTTATGGTTCTACAGGCTGGGTGCGCTCTGGTTACCCCTCCGGTGGGACTGAATCTCTACATAATCCACGGTATTTCCGGGGGAAAAGATATTGGGGTAGCCATAAAGGGTGTCATACCCTTTTTCATACTCCTGTTGGTTATGATTGTACTGGTTACTTATTTCCCTATACTGGTTACGTTCCTTCCCGACTTGATGATAGGGCCATCATAATCACTGGTGCAGTAACCTCGAAGACACTAAGTCATGATTGTTATTATGAAGATGAAGTGGGAAAGGGGATAAAGAGAAAATAGCGATGCAATGGGTGGAGCACATGATGCTATCCAAGCTGGTTGCCCCACCCATTTGCTGTTGACTCTACATAAGGACGTGAAGAGCAAACCTATGGGTTACGGTACTTCATCTCAAGCATGAGTGAGCTTTCGAGAAACTTGTAGGGGCCGTGTTTCATGCCTGGTGGCCGACAACCATACATGCCCGTGGTGAGGGTTATGTTTTTCCCTTTATCAATATACTTACCCTCAATGATGTATATCTCCTCCCAAACATCGTGACTTAACGTTTCTGTTGTTTCCACACCTGCTTCCACCCTGAGTAGACGAGTAAAGTTTCCTGTCTCCGGATCCATACTTAATATTTTCTCATATGAGCCGGCACCACTTACTCCCCCTCCGGTCACTGGTTGCCATGGGATGTGGTCGACATTTTGGATTTCCATTTCTGGCTTTGCCATTTTATACCTCCTTTATTTTCTAATTCTAACCAATCTGCATCTCCCCTTTGAACCAGCTTATCGGCTCAACGGAATAAGCACAGCTAAGTGACTTACCCATCTGTTCATCAATCAATTCGGCTTCGAAACGGCGGCTGAAGCATATTTCGCCACTGAGAACAGGAATTGTCCCGGCATAAAAAACCATTCCACTCAGGTCACCAACTGCCAGGTTTCTTACCCTGTCGATAAGCTCCTCTACTTTTATGATTAGTGCTAATCTGGCTTCTTGATATAATTGCCGTTGCCCTTCTTTTTCCACCCAGGAGCGCAGTATGAGGTTGTCCCAATGGTCCGCCACCTCTTGATAGCGCCACACCTCGGCTGAAATAACATTGGCACACATCTGCTTGGCTGCCAAGATGTTGTGTTGTTCTAGTTTCCGGTCAGTATGGTCACTCCCCACACCAACATAGATTTTATCCCGGTCGAAAAGCAGGACGAATTCTGCCTCACCAGAGGTTGTCCTGTCAGTGAGAATCTCTATTTTATCGGCCGTGGTAATTCTATCGGTAATTTTAGGATAAAAGGTCGGGAATGATTTAGGTGACGGAATCCCCTCCTTTCTCAACTCGTCGATGTGTTTTTGAACCCCACTTTGGTCACGAGCCGTATAGCCGGCATTGAGTATCTTTTCAACTTGAAAATCGAGCTTAGCGCCATTTACGGTCAGATGAAGTATCAATAGTTCCTCCTTTCTACCTTTTCTACACGGGAAAGAACTTGTCCCTTAGCCAGGGCATTGATTCTCTAATTTTGTACATTTCGGCGATATCTATTTCGGTCTTGACCACACTCTCGTAAAGCCCGGTGCTTGCTGTGCGTATGCCCCAGGGGTCGATGATAGCACTGTGTCCGGCGTATTGCTTGCCACGATTAAATCCAGCCGAGTTACAGGAAGCCAGGTAACACAGGTTTTCGTTAGCTCGGACGTGGCAGGTATCACGATAATCGTCCAATCTGATAATAGGCCAGGCTGTGGGATGCAGAATTATCTCGACGCTATGTTGTAGCACCATTTTTCTGAAGGGCTCTGGAAAACGCAGGTCGTAGCAAATACTAAAACCCAGGACACCAACATCTGTCTTGACAGCGACAAGCTCCTCCCCGCGCTTCATATATTCTGCCTCTTTGGCTCCCAGAAATCCCACCAGGTGCATCTTACGATAGGTGGTTATGATTTGTCCTTTGGGGTCTAAGAGGACGGCTGTGTTATAGAGGTTGTCTCCGTCTTTCTCCACAATACTACCCGCCAGAACGTAGGCATTTACCTTTCTTGCCTTTTCCGCCATTCTGGAGACTGTTTCCCCCTGCAAAGACTCACACTCTTTATGATAGAGGTCGAAAGAGCACCAGCCGATATTCCATATCTCAGGCAGGAGAATAAGGTCGCAGTCAGCGGCCGAATCGACTAACTGCTCAGCACGAGCTATTCTATCTTGCTTAGACTCATCATCATTATGCCATAACTGTATGCAAGCTACCTTAATCATGTTTCCCTTCTCCTTTCTTGCTAAAGTCTGCCTTACTCATGGTTTTACTCCCTCCTTATTTATTGATGCGCTACCATCATATGGCCATAATACAAGTCCAGGAAAAGCAGTTATTAACTGTTGAAGATTATAAATCAGCCCCGTTCCGGATTCCAGAAACGGGTTATTACAAACGAGGAGAACAATTAAATCTTTAGGATTACTAGAACTAGGATAGTACACTACATGCGGAGTTTTGTCAATACCTAAGAGCCTTCTAGCAATTTTAAACGGAGTTCGTCCGAATGGGATGAGAATGTTTTATCAGCACACAGATAGGTCATATTGAACGAAGTTGACTTCTGGAACAACACTGTTTTTGGCATTAGCTGGTCGGGGTGAGAGGACTCGAACCTCCGACCTCAGCGTCCCAAACGCTGCGCGCTAGCCACCTGCGCTACACCCCGTGGCAAAAAGTATAGCAAAGCGATTACTACGGGTCAAGCTGAAAGTTGGCTGAGACTCAATCTCGGCAGTCAGGACTATTATCGAATGCGTTGGCAGTTAAACGTGCCTTTTTGATGATGTAATCTTTCTCAGGCAATACAAGCTTCAGAGAAGTCGTAAAAGCGGGTAGTCAACCCTCAGGCTGCTCTCTCTTTGAGCCTGGCATATTCTTCATCTACCCTCTGCTGAATCTCATTTATTACATCATCGGACAGGTGCCGGAACCTTCCCTGAAGCTTCAGGTAGTCTGAAACCGGTTTCAGTTTGGGTGGATTAACGTTTAGTTTGTATTTACCATTCTCCACTTCATATAGCGGGAACATTCCTGTCTGTACTGCCAGACGACCTATCCGGATGGTTAATTCAGTGGGACACCTCCAACCAACGGGACAGACCGACAAAATATGGAGGTAAGCCGGCCCCTTAGTCACTGCCGCCTTCGACACCTTAGTCATCAAATCGAAGGGATAGCTGGGACAGGCAGTAGCGACATAAGGTATATTGTGGGCCGCAGCAATGGCAGGCATATTCTTCTTCCAGGTAACCTGTCCAATACTTACCTTACCCGCCGGAGAAGTGGTCGTAGCCGCACCATGGGGAGTAGCTGATGACCTTTGAATTCCGGTATTCATATAGGCTTCATTATCAAAGCAGATATAAACGAAATTATGGCCTCTCTCCAGTGCTCCGGATAGTGCCTGAAGCCCAATATCACTGGTGCCGCCATCACCAGCCATAGCCACTACCGTAACATCCGGCAGCAGCTTTCTTCCCTTCCTGTTCAAAACTTTTAATCCGGCTTCTATGCCGGAAGCCACGGCGGCGGTATTCTCAAACAGGGTGTGAATCCAGGGAACAGTCCATGAGGTATTAGGTAGCTGTGACGAAACTACCTCCATACAACCGGTAGCATTAGCGATTATTATATTATCCCCCAGTGCTTTACAGGTAAGCCTAACGGCTAGCGCCTCACCACAACCGATACACGCCCGGTGACCAGGGGCAAAGCCCTCTTCCTCAGTCATTAGCTTGGGTATGGATTTGGGACTATAAACAGTATGTTCCATTACTCTCTTACCCCGAATATCTCAAATTCCTGGCTGCTTCCCTTCTTCGAGATTTCTATACCCCGACTAACCATCTCTTCAAAACCGGCAACGGAGATATCCCGGCCCCCGAGACCACCAACGAAACCGATTACCTTAGGCTTCTTGTCCTGCTGATATAAGGCAGACCTAATCTCAGAGCAGACCGGCCCTCCCGGTCCACCAAAGGAAATGGCTCTATCAAGCACAATGAGAACCTCGGCATTCTTGACTGCCTGGCGGATTTCCGCAAAGGGGAAGGGGCGCCACAGATGAAGTCGTATCAAACCGACATCCTTACCCTCGCTTTGCATCTTATCAATAGCCGCCTTTGCCGTCTCGCTGAAGCTTCCCATGGTTAGTAAAAGCACCCGAGAGTCCTCACTGCGGTAACATTCCAGCGGAGAGTAATATCGCCCAAAGGCATCTCCAAACTCCTGCCAGGCCTGGAGAATCACCTCTTTGGCGGCTCTCAGCGTCATTTCCTGCGCCCACTTTATTTCTGAATACATAGATGGGGGACAAAACCCCCCCATCGTCACCGGCTTATTAGGGTCCAGAGGTAGGGGGTACTCATTGGGTGGAATAAACCGGTCAACCTTACTCTTTTCGGGGAGAGTTATCGGTTCAACCATATGCGACAGAAGAAATCCGTCCAGATGAATCATCACCGGCAGCAGAACCCTCCGGTCTTCAGCAATACGGAAACCACACAGGACATCATCAATAACCTCCTGACCATTTTCAGCAAACATTTGAATCCAGCCCGTATCACGGACAGACATAGCATCGGCGTGGTCACACCAGATATTTATTGGTGCTGATAGCGCCCGGTTAGCTACTGTCATGACTATCGGCAGCCGCATCGATGAGGCGACATACAGCACCTCATTCATTAAGGCAAGTCCCTGACCGGCAGTAGCAGTAAAGGTTCTGGCACCTACGGCGGCGGCGCCAAGGCAGGTACTCATTGCCGAGTGCTCAGATTCAACGGGAACATACTCAGCATCTAATTCACCGTCAGCCACCAGCTCAGACAGGTGCTCAACAATGTGAGTTTGTGGGGTGATGGGATAGGCAGCGATAACATCCGCATTAGCTAGCCTGACTGCCTCACCAATAGCTACCGACACCTCTATGCCCGTCTTGGTTGCCATTATTCCTCCTCCTCAACCATAGTTATAACCCCTGTCGGACATTCTCTAGCGCAAATGCTACACCCCTTACAATAGTACATATCAGCTTCAAAATCTCCTTCAGTATTCTGCCTGATACATCCCTCAGGGCAGTAAATATAGCAGAGGCCACATTTTATGCACTTTTCCAGGTCAAAGACTGGTTTCTGCGAACGCCAGTCACCAGTTTTGTATTTTCTGGAACTCCCCGGCTCGGTTATTATGGCACCAATTTCAGCATCCTTCCAGGTTAACTCACCTTCTGCTTTAACCAACTGCCCTACTCCTTTACCGAGGTTTCTTTATAGGCCCTTTCCATAGCCCTGATGTTTCGCTCAGCCAAGCGACCAAACCGTTTCTTTACTGGCTCGACCAGAGACTCTAATCTAACCACCTCAGTAGCCTTTATCAGGGCACCAATCATAGTGGTATTGGTAATGGGGACCCCCAGTAGCTCGCGGGCAATCTTGGTGGCATCAATGGTAGCCAGCCGCCATTTAATACCAAATTCGGCTCTCATTTCCTCAGCTGACTTCCTGGTGTTAACTACAAACGTGCCCCGCTCTTTAAGACCTGAGGTAACATCTAGAATGCGAAGCAGGCTAGGGTCGAGAACTACTACCACATCGGGTTCAGTGACTTCGCCTCTTATCCGGATAGGTTCATTTTTGCTTATGCGGACAAAGGCAAGTACCGGAGCCCCCCTCCTTTCCGCACCAAAAGCAGGAAAGGCTTGAGCATATTTACCCTCATTTATAGCAGTCCGCGCCAGCAGCTCGGCGGAGGTAACCGCCCCTTGCCCCCCACGACCATGCCACCTGATTTCAATAAGCTGATTGGTAGCAAGCACTTTAGCCTCCTAATTTATCCCCTAAAAAAACGCCCCTGGAGCGACTCGAACGCTCGCACCCAGCTCCGGAGGCTGGTGCTCTATCCATCTGAGCTACAGGGGCCGCCACTTACATGATACAATATAACCCACTAATCAAACAACAAAACACTACCTATGCATTCCTAGTGACGGCACAAGCATAAACGACCGATTACTATCCTGCAAAATCTTGCTGGTAACACTGCCATGAGCCCAAGCCGCAATGCCAGAGTACCCATGACTCGCCATGACGATTAGGCTACAGCCTGTTTCAGTGGCCAGTTTGATTATTTCATGGGCACTATCACCAACCCGAACTTCCGATCTTGTAGTGGCTTTTGTCCCGGCAAATTTAGAACTTATCTCGTCCAGATACCTTTGGGCAGGTGTTTTCATTGAGTCTATATCCCGGTCTTTGAAAGGGATATAATCCAACCCACCGATAGTATGAACATGCTTGCCAGATTCTACTACCTGAAGCAGAATAACCTCGGACTCCAGCTTTTCGGTTAATCCCGCCACATAGGGCAGTACAGCGGCACTTCTTTCCGAACTATCCAACGGTACCAGAATTCGGCTAAACAGCCCGGTTTTAACGGCCTCCCCTGGGGCCTCTTTGGCTCTAACAATGATTAGCGGAACACCTACTTTGTGGAGCACTTTGTTAGTCGTGCCACCCAGTGACCAGGGCGCAATGCCAGAGCGGCCATGAGACGAGATAACAATGAGGCTAATGTCACTTTTCTCGGCATAGCTAAGGATTTGCTCAGCAGCTTTGCCTTCCAGGACTACCGTCCTGACACTGGCTGTTGAACCTGCCATGCTGTTTCTTAGTTGCTCCGCCGCATTATTGATATAAAGTCGGCAGGCTTGCCCGTATTCGCTTTCTTTTGGCTCACAAACCGCCACTAAAACTACTTCAGAGCCGAAAGCCCTGGCCAGTTCCACTACCGGCGGGAAAACCTGTTCAGCGAACTTGGAACAATCCAGCGGTACCAGGATTCTCTCATACATTTTTTCACCCCCACCTGGATAATAGGCCGTTAGTAATGAGATCCACTATTACTTACCTATCAGTACTTCAATTAAGCGTATCTTATAATTAAGTATAGCCAGCAGAGGGCAACTACCATAATCATACTTGGTAGGGCATATTTCATAAATGTTCCCCAGCTGATTGGGTAGCCTTCCC
>SDBV01013724.1_pt1 | contig 10271 bp, 8 predicted proteins | sample 2277081 | NCBI WGS metagenome assembly SDBV01 (sample SAMN10402039, study PRJNA504765) | marine sediment metagenome | isolation source: marine sediment core GS10_PC15, 223 cmbsf | place: Arctic Ocean: Southern Knipovich Ridge | collected 2010 | reverse complement strand
CCGGAATCTACCATGTAGACAACAGGCAGATGGTTTTCCATGGCTATTTCCTGTGCCCGGATATGTTTCTTAATTGTCTCCTTTACATAGGTCCCCCCCTTCACAGTTGCATCATTGGCTACAATAACGGTTTCCTGTCCATGGATAAGTCCCACTCCCGTTACAATCCCGGCAGAAGGAAACTGGTTATTGTACTGGTCCCACGCTGCAAAACCCGATAGCTCAAGAAACGGAGTATTTCTGTCCACCAACAGGTCAATCCGCTCGCGGGCAAGTAATTTATTGCGGGATATGTGTTTCTCTACAGCTTTTTGAGGTCCGCCTTCCTGTACCAGGCGGAGGCGCTCCCTGTACTCTTCCAAAAGTTTCAGGAATTCCTTCCTGTTCTTTTTAAAATCCTTTGATTCAGTATCTGTATTGCTATTCAGGGTGAACATTGGCTAAGGCAAATATCATAAATTCCATGACAATATTTATTAAACAATGCATTAATTCAATTGTTTATTTCTCAGATTTGCATATGGCATTTGTAAAACAAATTTTATTAACTTGCGTTTTATAGTAAAAACCACGATCATGGTACATGCACATGCAGGCAATGCGACAGAGATGCTGAAAAAGAAGTTCTCTCAGAAGAAGTATCATCATCCGGTAATCGGACATTTTGCTGATAAGAGTGTACAGTTTAAATCAATTATCGAAGCCTCCAAAGTCACCGGGCTTCATCCTACTCTTATTTTTGAAGCTTGCATCGGAAAAATCTTCAAGGCACAGAATACCTACTGGGAATATGTGAAAGGTAACCACTACATCAAATACAAAGCTTATTACATTAATGCCCAGGAAAGTTACACCAGGGTTGGTGGATTTAACGGATAGAAATATTTACGTGATTTTAGTGAGCCATCGGGACATCTGATGGCTTTTTTTTATTCAAATACTATGCGATCGAAAACCAGTGCTATTTGATCCGGTTTTTTTGCACTTTTAAGAGCTTCTTCGAAATCGTCAGTATTCTGCCGGTAGATTGCAAATCCAACATCCAGGTACCATCCAAGTTCCCGAATAGCAGTTGAAGTATCAATCTCTCCTTTTTTGAACTGTTTTTTGTAATGTGAATTAAGCTTCTTAATGGATTTATAAATGGTTGGTTTATCAACAATAGTCTCTGAGACCGGATGGGTACCAGAGCCCCCCGAGACATACGTATAGCTCAACCTGACCCTTGTATACTTCACAGCCATTTGTTCTCCCAGAAAATGATTTTCTATCGCCATTTCATCCATTTCAAAGCTTGCCGTATCACCAAGATAGTTCAGGAATACAAAATTTTCCTGTGCGCTCGCGCTGATAACAAATCCAGCCACTCCCAGGAGGAGGATAGTAATTTTCAATTTCATTGGTTGTTCTCTTTATTCAAAAATAACCGGAACAAAAATATATTTAATTGACACAATCATAACAATAAATATGTTAAAAATGCAATATAAATAATGGGTTATGGGACTTTTCTACTTGTATCCCTGTGTAATACCAGTCCAGCGAATAGCATTTTCCAGCAATCTTATGAAGGATTCATTTTCGAATGCATATTTATCATGCCCGCCCATCAGATAAACCACCCTGGAATTTTTCACTTCATGGCTCCAGCCAATATAACGGTCACAATCCGGATGCACCGTTTCAAGTAGATTATGCACTCCCGGCAATTGTAAAGTATTTGAATATCCCTCATCATGGATTTCAAAGTCCCCTACCCCTCTGGTTACAGGGTGATTGGGATCTGTAATATGTACCTGAAGGTCTATATCATGCCTGTAATCACTGAACTGCGTTGAATCCAGGGTGGAACCCGGCTGTACATACCTGCCTCCTACAAGCAGGGTGTAATCTTTCCATTCCTGATGGGAAACCAGGCTATGGTGTAGAAATACCATTCCGGTACCACTCTCAAACTCATTTAGAAATGTTAACTTTTCCTCTTCCGAAATGGCCTGCCACATATCATAGAAAACGATAACATCGAATTGCCGGCCCCGGTCAAGCAATTGCCAGGCATCGGGTTTCAGTACCAGCTCTGTTTCCATCCCGTCCATTTGGCTGAACATGGCTACAAACTCAGCCGTATCATAACTGTGACCTCCGGTTACAACCAGGACGGATATCTTATCTGACGATAATCCGGATTTGCAATGAACGGCAGTGGTCAGGAAAAGTATTCCAAAAACAGTGTAAACAATTGCTCTCATCTCTGTGAATTAAGTTGAGTAATTCAGCTAAATTACTTAATGCAGGGATAATGTCAATCAAATATTACCCGGAATCGGGCAAAACAGAATAACTTTTAATAAATAGTATATACCTTAACCAAAACGAATAATCATGAAAAAAAAAGTAATTCGTGTCGGATTTGCGGGCAGCGGATTTGCCGCAAAGTTTCATTACGAGGGACTCCAGGGTGTCCGTAGTGCTCAGCCTGAAATAATTGGGGCATATTCAAAGACTCCGGAAAACCTGGAAAAATTTACCAGGACCCGGGAAATCACTGCCTTTAAAAGTCTTGAAGAAATGATCGAAAGTGTGGATGTAGTACATGTTTGTACGCCACCGGTTACACATGAACCGATAGCAATCGAAGTTTTAAAAAAGCAGAAGCATGTCATAATTGAAAAACCTTTTACAGGATATTTCGGCAACGGAAAGGAAGATTTTAATGGGGATTCCTTTCCAAGAGAGGAGGGACTAAGCAAAGCCCTTGAAAGCATCCGCAAGTTGCTGGAAGCTGAAAAAGCGAGCAAGGGAACCATACTGTATGCCGAGAACTGGATATACGCCCCGGCTGTGCAAAAGGAAAGGGAAATCATCGAAAAAACCGGTGCCCAGATCCTTTGGATACAGGCACAACAGGGACATTCTGGTTCTCATTCTCAGGATTACGGTAAATGGAGGCTCTCAGGAGGAGGTTCTCTGATGGGCAAGGGTTCCCACCCCTTAAGTGCAGCGATCTACCTGAAGCATACAGAAGGCCGGGTAAGGTTCGGGAAACCCATCCATCCAAAAACCATTTCTGCCCGCACACACGCATTGACACGGATGCCGAATTTTGAGAATCAGGGACACCTTAGAGACAGCTATACAGATATCGAGGATTATGCAATAATCCATATTGTTTTTGAGGATGGCACCATCGCAGACATTACAGCCAGCGAACTGGTTCACGGTGGTGTAAAGAACCGTGTGGAAGTGCATGCAAATAACCACAGAAGTATTTGCAATATAACACCCAATGATGCAATGCAAACCTACAACCCTGTGGATGAAAACTTCAGTGACATATACGTGGTCGAAAAAACCGGAACAAAAGAGGGCTGGTCAAATATATCCCCGGATGAAGGCTGGTTCAACGGGTACCAGCATGAAATGGAAGCTTTCTACAGGTCGATGGCAGAGGAAATACCTGTTGAAAGCAACAGCAGTCTCGGCGCAGATGTTATTGCAACTATATATGCAGGATATGTTTCGGCAGAAAAAGGAGGTATAGAAACACCAATCACAATACTTGAATAATCATTAATATTTGTTTATAAGATATCCGGCAATCCTCCTTACATAATTATCCGTTTCTTCCCTGTCCAGTTCCCTTAGATCATTTTCGAACAGGGCGATTACTTCCTCCCCCAGGGCATCAATTACATTTACTGCATGCAGCTGGACCCTGGGATTGCTGCTGCTCAATCTCTCACTGAGTGCATTTACAGCAAGGTCCTTCTCATTCATACCATACAATGCCTCAGCCGCGGCTACTGCAACATCCCCGGATTCATGAGAAAGACAGAGAATCAGCTGCTGCTTGTTTAAAGCCGATTTATCCCGGCAAACAGCTGCTCCCTCAGCTCCCCAGTATCGTATTGTACTATTGTTACTTTGTAATGCCTCGTTGATCTTTGAAATGTTTTCCTCCGAAGCCGCGTAGGCAAACTCCAGAATTTCTTCCAGGGGATAATTGTCTGACTGTGCATGCTCGTAAATAATCCCTTCCTGGTCAATTGCATAAAGCTCACCTTCAGAAGCAAATCCTGCATCCCTGTACTCAATGATATGCCTTTTCATTTCCGCCCGCATTTGATCAAGCAGTTCCCTGTATTGAGGGTCCCCTGCCAGGTTATTTACTTCCCAGGGATCAGCTTGCATATCATAGAGTTCTTCAGGGGGTTTCTTCCCCCAGAAAACACTTTGTATTTCGTTGCAATTGCCATCCATATATGTCTTTTCCCAAGCATTGGTAGTCTTCATATTCCAGAGGTAATTGATATGCTGTCCATATGGCCGGTGCGGCATGAAATTTACGATGTACCTGTACTTCTCATTGCATATTCCGCGCATCATATCGATGCGTTCATCCATTCGGCCCCTGAAAAAATAAACATATTCCGGAGCCTTTTCTGTATTCTCGCCCAGAAATGCACTTCCCAGCAGGTACTCAGGTTTTTCAATTTCTGCAAGGCTGAGCAATGTAGGAACCAGGTCCACGAAACTGATAAGACGGTCATCTCTGCTGCCTGGTTTACCCGGAGCCAGGTTTTTATATTTTTCAGGAAATCTCACAATGAATGGAACCTGAGTGCCAGTATTGTAGATAAACCGCTTGCTCCTGGTCAGCACTCCTCCGTGATCGCCATAAAATATTACAATGGTGTTTTCCGATAATTCCAGGTCATCCAGTTCTTCAAGTATGGCTCCCGCCTCTACATCCATCGCCGTGATGTTATCGTAGAATTTAGCCCAGTCCTCGCGTACTTCAGGAAGATCCGGGTGATAGGGAGGGATATTCATTTTATCAGGGTCGTGAACCAGTTCACCGGGCTCATATTCGAAAACCCTCGATTCGTGTGAAACGGTAATATTAAATATGGCAAAAAATGGCTGGCCCGGCTTCCGGTTTTTATAATGCGCTTTGCCTGCCGATTCATCCCAGATTAAATCGACATCTACATTCCCTGTGTTGTAATCTGTTTTCCTGTTATTGGTGCAATAGTATCCCGCTTCCCGAAGATAGAGTGGATATGGCTTAACAATTTCCGGTATTTTGTAGGTACTCCTCATATTGTGGGTACCAAGGCTGGAGGCATACATCCCGGTCAGGATTGTGTTACGGGCCGGTGCACAAACAGGTGCATTGGCATATGCATTTGTATATAGCACACCCTCTGAGGCCAGTTTATCCAGATTTGGGGTGACGGCATTACTGTCTCCGTAACAACCCAGGTAGGGGGAAATATCCTCACAGGTGATCCATAGGATATTGGGTCTTTCCTGCCTGTCGGTTTGATGGGCTTGACAGGAATGCAGGGCCACCCCGGTGGCCAGAACTATAATGAAACTCCTTATACTCATAGCGTTGCATAGTATTGTTATGTTAACCTTACTAAGATCTTACCTTTTCACACGGGCATTGCCTTCCCAAATGCTCCAGATCTGTTCCTCATCGGCAGGTTCGGCATAATCGGTTAGCAGGGTTGTGACAAGTGCTCCGCTGGCCCAACCAAACTGAATCCACTTTTCGGGTTCCCATTCCCTCAGGATGGCATAAAGCAGTCCACCCACGAAACCATCACCGCCGCCGATACGATCCATGACATATATCTCACGGGGTTCCACAACATGCCACTCATCCCCGATTGAGACGATGCCTCCCCACATATGAAGATTGGTATTCATTACTTCTCTTAGAGTAGTTGCAAAAACCTCTACTCCTGGAAACTCTTTCTTTGCCCTGTTGATCAGTCCCTTGAACCCTTCAATTTTGGCAGCCAGTCCGGATCCACCGGCTTCAGGACCTTCAAGTCCAAGACACAACTGGAAATCTTCTTCGTTGCCAACCAGAACATCGGAAATTGAAGCGATCTCTTTGAACATCTTGTGAAGCTCCTTCTCACGACCTTCCCAGAAACTTGCCCTGTGGTTAAGGTCGAAAGATATCCTGGTTCCGAACTTTTTAGCTGCCCTTGCGATTTCAAGGCAAAACTTTCCGGATTCAGGTGACAGTGCTGCAATTAGCCCTGACATATGCACAATCTGAACGCCTTCTTCACCAAAAATGCGGTCAAGGTCAAAGTCTTTGACATTCAGTGTCCGGCCAATTTCTCCGGCACGGTCATTATGTACACGGGGTCCACGGGATCCGTACCCGCTGTCTGCAATATTAATCTGGTGACGGTAACCCCAGGGACCTCCCTGATCAACTTCGGGTCCCTCATAATCCATATGCCTGCCAGCCAGGTTGTCCTTAATGAAGCGGGCAATGGGACTTCCTTTTACAAAGGTTGTAAGTACCTTGACTGGCAGTCCGAGGAAAGAGGAAACAGATCCAACATTTGTTTCTGCACTGGAGGCTGTCATCATGTACATGTTGCTGTGATGAACGGCCTGTCCGTTCACCGGTGTGATCCTTGTACCCATGCTTGTGGGTGTCAGGATTGCGTATTTCGCGTCTTTTCGTAATTCCATTTTATTTAATTTTTAGTCTTATGCATTATACGTAGAAGAAGCTGTATCTCCTCCCCGGCCGGTCCAGTTGGTATGGAACCATTCTCCGCGGGGCTTGTCAACACGTTCATAGGTATGTGCACCGAAGTAATCACGCTGCGCCTGTAACAGGTTTGCCGGAAGGCGCTCTGTGCGGTAGCCGTCATAATAATTCAGAGCCGTAGCCAATGCTGGAGTGGGAATACCATTTTCGATGGCAGTCGCAATAACCTTTCTCCAACTATCCTGGGAACTTTCAATCTTGTCCTTGAAGAATGGGTCCAGCATCAGATTTTCGAGATCCGGATTTTTGTCAAATGCTTCCTTAATGTTTCCGAGGAAAGCAGAACGTATAATGCATCCGCCTCTCCACATAAGAGCTATCCCTCCGTTGTTAAGCTTCCAACCATATTCTTTTGCCGCAGCCTTCATAAGGACATAGCCCTGGGCATATGAGACGATCTTTGATGCAAACAGTGCTTTCCGGAGGTCTTCAATAAATGCTTTTCTGTCACCTTTGAATTCCGGTGTGGGTCCACTGAGAACCTTTGATGCACGAACTCTCTCATCTTTCTGAGCAGAAAGTGTACGCGCAAATACAGCCTCGCCTATCAGTGTCAGTGGGATACCCACATCAAGTGCAGCAATGGCAGTCCATTTCCCTGTACCTTTTTGTCCCGCAGTATCAAGGATCATATCCACGGTCTCTTCACCATTATCTTCGTATGCCAGGATATCCCGGGTAATCTCGATTAGATAGGAATCAAGTTCCCCTTCGTTCCACTCTTTAAGAACCTGGTACATTTCCTTGTTCGTCATCCCCAGCAGGTCTTTCATGATCTGGTATGTTTCACAGATCATCTGCATATCTCCGTATTCAATGCCATTATGAACCATTTTTACGAAATGTCCTGCACCGTTCTCTCCTACCCAGTCGCAGCAGGGACTCCCGTCATCAACCTTTGCTGATATATTCTGGAAGATCTCTTTTACATGTGGCCATGCGTCGGGTGATCCGCCGGGCATGATTGAGGGACCCAGAAGGGCACCTTCTTCTCCTCCGGAAACGCCTGTACCGATATAGAGAAGTCCTTTTTCCTCTACATATTTTGTTCTCCGGTTTGTGTCGGGATAATGTGTGTTACCACCGTCTATGATTATATCTCCGGGTTCCATGTGGGGTATTAACTGATCAATAAACGAATCCACCGCAGCTCCTGCCTTTACCAGCAGCATTACTTTACGAGGGCGTTTCAGTGATTTACACAGTTCTTCAACGCTGTGTGTTCCGATAAAGTTTTTACCGGCACCCCTCCCGTTGACAAACTTGTCAACCTTTTCGGTAGTACGGTTGAACACCGAAACAGTGTAACCACGACTTTCCATGTTAAGTACAAGGTTCTCTCCCATAACGGCGAGCCCGATAAGACCAATGTCTCCTAATTTTTCCATTTCAATAGTTATTTAGATGGTTATTTAAAATTCAATTCCGTTTGCTAATTTATACTAATCGCAATGATCAGTTCTTATGTGGTAGCCAAGCTCTTTCAGTAAAGGTCCGGCTCCGTTATTATCATTAATAATATTTATCCTGATTGCTTCCGGTTCCCTCCTTACGGGATAAGTCGCGCGTATCTGCTCAAATTTTTCCGGGTTTTTCCGAAGCACATCGTCATCATGTAAAACATCATAGACTCTCCTGGAAATGATTAATAAAAGCTCCTGCAATTCAAACCTGGAGCCGTCTACTATAAAATTGTCAAAGCCGGGACCCGGCAAACCATCAGGTTCCCAATCGTCCATCCCCAGGTTAAAAAATAGGCTAAGCGCCCGGATACTCATACCGGTTGCATTTGCCTTTCCGTCGACCGAGTATCCGGCAATATGAGGAGTGGCAATATCGACCTTGGCCATCAATTCAGGATCTATCTCTGGTTCCCCTTCCCATACATCGAGTACTGCCGTACTCAACTTTCCGTTTCCGAGAGCCAGTTTCAGGGCATTTCCGTCAACCACTTCTCCCCTTGAGGAATTGATCAGGATTGATTTGTTCTTTAATCCGGACAGAAAAGCCTCATCTGCCAGGTGAAAGGTCTTATCCCCACCCGATTGGTACAAAGGAACATGGAGGGTGATTATATCAGCCTGCTCTTGAATTACCGACAGATCCACAAAACCTTCAGGGCCTTCCTCCCTTGCCCTGGGGGGATCATTAAGCAGCACCTTCATTCCCATTGCCTTGCAAATCCGTTCGATTTTGCTTCCCACATGTCCGACACCAACGATTCCGATAGTTTTATCCTTCAGATTGAATTCATACCGGCCGGCTACCGTCAGGAGAACGGACAGGATGTACTGTTCCACAGAAGATGAATTGCATCCGGGGGCATTTGTCCATACAATTCCCTTGCTCTCACAGTAAGTTGTATCGATATGGTCATAACCGATGCTTGCGGTAGCAATAAACTTTACCGGGCTGTCTTTTAAAAGAGCTTCGTCGCACCGGGTACGTGTGCGGGTAATAAGTGCGTCTGCATCCCGCAGGGAAACCGGGTCAATTTCCTTCCCCGGAAGGTAAACAACCTTCGCAACCCCCTCAAGGGCTCCCTTCAGGAACGGAATATCAACATCCGCCACGACTTTTATCTTATCTCCGTATTTATTCACTTTACAAATTTTTCTGCCGCTAATTATTTATACTGTGCTTTTTGGCAGATCCTTATTTTTTGAAACGTCCACTATAGGCCCATAATCCAAGGGCCGGGTTCGAGATGTAAAATATCTCCTCGCCGTCGGGCATGGTATTGAATCCATCTTTCAAACGGGCAGGATCATACCTTTTCTGCATATCCTCAAGGTCCGCATAACTGAAACCAACCCCTTCAATCTCCTCTTTGCTGAGGTGACCGGGACAATAAGTTATGCTAAAACGATTTTCGGAGGATCCATGGATCAGGTGAGCAGCTGCACTGAGATTATTCTTCAGGTCATCGTTCTTTTCCACATACCCAAGAACCTCGGGGGTTGTGCGATATCCGTACTTTCGGATCAGGGCATCAATAGCCTTATCTTCACCAAATTCCTTGACTCCAGGGGCCAGTACGATGAGTTCTCCATTATCTGCCAGCGCCATTCGCGTTCTGTATACGCTTTTATTTCCCAGCCAAGTACTCTTGAATTCGCCCGGATCAAGGTATACAACTACTTTCTTCAATGGTGCATCCAACATTTCAAAATTCACCTTCAATGAAAGTTCGCTGGCCAGTTCAAAACATTCTATATCATCCCCGATATAGAGTCCCCTGACCTTCAACTCCCGATTCTCATCCGGGCTAACCACAGTCTGTACATAGATAATGGGCAGGTCTTTGGCAAAATTTTCGGAAGCATAATTAAGTACACGTCGTACAGGATTGTCTGCACGTCCCATAATATTTTCCATCCCGTAGGCAGCACCCAGGAAATGACTCTTATTTATACCTTCGGGTCCACCGGTACCAACAAAAACATTCTTATTATAATTGGCCATACCGATCACTTCGTGGGGGACCACCTGTCCGATACTGAGGATCAGGTCATAACCTCCTTCTGTCAACAGGCGGTTTACCTGTGCAGGCCAGGGATAGGAGACAATCTCACCCGAAACTTCTGAGACATAATCACCGGGAACCTCTCCCAGGGTGACTATATCTTCCCTCCAGTTATGAACCCTGAATTTTTCTGAGGGTACACCCCGGAACATATCG
>SDBV01013723.1_pt1 | contig 10273 bp, 8 predicted proteins | sample 2277081 | NCBI WGS metagenome assembly SDBV01 (sample SAMN10402039, study PRJNA504765) | marine sediment metagenome | isolation source: marine sediment core GS10_PC15, 223 cmbsf | place: Arctic Ocean: Southern Knipovich Ridge | collected 2010 | reverse complement strand
ACGTCACCTTCCGCGAGCTGGCCCGCGACAGCGACCGGATCGCCCGAGGGCTGCGCGAGTTGGGCGTGACGCCGGGCACACGTCTGGCGTTGCTGGTCCGGCCGGGAATCGACTTCGTCGCGCTGGTCTTCGGGCTCTTCAAGGCCGCCGCGGTAACGATCCTGATCGACCCGGGCATGGTCCATCAGAAACACGGACGGCGAAACCTGATCCAGTGCCTTGCCGACGCCCGGCCGGCGGGATTCGTAGCCATCCCAATCGTACACGCGTTGCGGACGCTGCTGAGACGTCGTTTTCCCGAGGCGCGCTTCCACGTGACCGTGGGGCGGCGGTGGTTTTGGGGCGGGGTCACGCTTGAGGAACTCCGCGGCGGGCCGTGGACCGGCCCACAGCAGGCCGCCACCTCGGCCGATGATCCGGCGGCGATTATCTTTACCACCGGCAGCACGGGTCCGCCCAAGGGAGTGCTTTACCGCCACGGAAATTTCGACGCCCAAGTCGAGCAGCTCCGCGACTTCTACGGCATCCGACCGGGCGAGATCGATCTGCCCGCCTTCCCGCTGTTCGGTCTGTTCAACTGCGCGATGGGCGTCACCACGGTCATTCCCGACATGGACCCTTCACGGCCGGCCCGGGTCGATCCGGCCAAGATCATCGAGGCGATCACCGATTGGAGCGTCACCCAGACGTTCGGCTCGCCGGCCATCTTCAATCGCGTGGGCCGCTACTGCCGGGAGCATGGCGTGAAGCTGCCCACCGTCCGTCGGGTCCTGTCGGCGGGGGCGCCCGTGCCGGCGGACGTGCTCCAGCGGATGAAGGCCTGCATTGATCCGCAGGGCGACGTCCACACGCCCTACGGAGCGACCGAAGCGCTGCCGGTGGCCTCGATCTCCGCCAGCGAAGTGCTCCAGACCACGGCCCAACTGACGCAGGACGGGGCCGGCGTTTGTGTGGGCCGCCGCTTCTCGGGCATCGAATGGAAGGTGGTTCGCATCGTCGACGGCCCGATCCGCTCGCGGCAAGAGGTCGAGGAGTTGCCGGCCGGACAAATCGGCGAACTGATCGTCAAGGGCCCCGTGGTCACCCGGCAGTACGTCACTCGCCCAGAAGCCAACGCGACCGCAAAGATCGCCGACGGGGATGAAGTTTGGCATCGCATGGGAGACACGGGCTATCTCGACGAAGGCGGACGGTTTTGGTTCTGCGGTCGGGTGGCCCATCGCGTGTTGACGGCCGAGGGACCGATGTACCCGGTCCGTTGCGAGGCGATCTTCAATCGGTGTCCGGACATCTACCGAAGTGCGTTGGTGGGCATCGGGCCGCCGGGTCGTCAGCGGCCGGTGATCGTACTTCAGCCGGAAACCGGCCGGATGCCGCGCACCAACGCCGATCGTCAGACGCTGCTGGCGAAGGTCAAGGAACTTGGCCGAGGAAATCCGTTGACGGCAAGAATCGAACATTTCCTGTTGCACCCGGCCTTTCCGGTCGACGTTCGCCACAACGCCAAGATCTTCCGCGAGAAGCTGGCCGTGTGGGCGGCCGGAAAGATAACCGGCCGCCAAGGTTGACCACGGGTTTGGCAGCTTGCGGAGGAGGGGGCGATTACCACCTCTTTGGCCGCGGCGACCCGCTGCAGACTGAAGGTGGCCGGTCGCCGCGACTTGTTTCCGACCGTGACCCTAGGTATGCTGATGCGGTGGCAGCCGGTTTCTCTCGAACTTTGATTGGAAAGAAGGCCTGAACAAAAAAGGACCAAACCATGAGCGCCAATAGTGAAAAAAGATCGTCCGACCGCCTCACACGTCGTCGGCTGTTGAAGGGGGCCGCCGGGGCCATGGCCGTCGCCGCGACCGGATTGCCTCGCGTTGCCCGGGCCGCCGAGAGCGAAGGGTTTCCCCGCGGGCGGGTCGTCACCAACGGACGGATCAACCAGTCGGTCTGCGCCTGGTGCTTCAAGCCCATGAAGGTGGAGACGCTGGCCGGGCACTGCGTCGCGATGGGGGTCAAATCGATCGAACTGGTGGATCCCAAGGACTGGCCGATCCTGAAAAAACACGACCTGATCTGCGCCTTGGCCGGCAGCCACGGCTTCGTCAAAGGGTTCAACGACAAGGAGAACCACCCGATGTGCATCGACAAGGTCAAGAAGGCCGTCGACGCCTGTGCCGACGCCGGGTTCCCCACCGTGATCACCTTCTCCGGCTTCCGCAACGCAGTCCCCGACGACGTCGGTCTGGACAACACCGTGGCCGGTCTGAAGAAGGTCATCGGCTACGCCGAAAAGAAGAAGATCAACCTCTGCATCGAGGTGCTCAACAGCCGGGTCGACGTGGAGATGAAGGGCCACCCGGGCTACATGTGCGACAAGGTGGAATGGGCGGTGGAAGTCTGCCAACGGGTCGCCTCGCCGCAGATGACGTACCTCTTCGACGTCTATCACGTCCAGGTGATGCAGGGCGACATCATCACGCGGATCCGAGACTTCCACGAGCACGTCGGCCACTACCACACGGCCGGCTGTCCCGGCCGCAACGAACTGGACGACAACCAGGAGATCAACTACCCGCCGATCATGCGGGAGATTGTCAAAACCGGCTATCAGGGCTACGTGGCCCAGGAGTTCATCCCCACGCGCGACCCGATGACGTCGCTTCGCGAGGCGGTGAAGCTCTGCGACGTGTGATTCGCAGCGGTTCTTAGTAGCGCAACTCGGCCCGGGCGATCAGGCCGTCGAAGGTCACCGTGTCGTGCATTCCGACAAAATTGGCCGACCTGACGGCCTGGATGAACTCGGCGGTTCTGACCACGTTGTACCATGCGCTGAAGGTGTAGCCGGCCCGAAAACGCCAGTGCCCTCGGGGACCGATCCAGCCTACGCCTGCTTCCAACTCCAGGATGGGAACCACGCGTTCGGACTCCCAGTTGGTGAAGACCAGCGTGCCGGCGCTATCGTCGGTCTGGGCGTAGGCCGTTTGAAACTCGCCCCCCACGACACTGGCCGTGCCGCGTCCGTAGATCATCACCCCGGTGCGGCGCGCGTAGCTCTGGCCCTCCACACCCACGCGGATTCCGCCGCCGTCGAAACCGATCCGGGTGTCGACCGTCTCGATGGTCGTGGTGTTGGAGAACAGCGAGTCGAAGTCCTGCTGCAAACCGGCATAGCGTACTCCGACCAGATAATACAGCCTTTGGGACGGCCCGAAGTCGAACCCGAGACGATAATCGAGATCCACCAACTCGAAATCGACGCCCGCGTTGGCTGCTGCGTCGAGGAAATCGGCGTCGGCGGCCTGGGTTCCCGGGTGGGCGACCACCGAGCGGATCACCACCACGCCGGCCGGATCGACACTCAACTGGTCGGCCTCGTTGCTCTGAAAACGCGAGTAGGTCGCGGCCACATCCGCGCAGGGGCCGATCGCCACGCCAAAGCCCACGCGGAACCCGGGTTCATAGTTGGAATCGACCGCGGCCGCGGACCCCATCGGGACCGGAGAGGTCAAGGGGGGTATGACGGCGCCGTTTAGCGGAACTGCGTAGATTACGTCGGCTGACGACCGGGCCTGCAAGAACAGAAGCTCGCCAAAGCCTCGAAAATGAAACCGACGCGCCGGGAAGGCGGGTGGGGCGTATTCGACGCACGGACGCGGCGGGAAAGCCATCGCCGGCCCAGATATCGCCGGCCCAGTAGAGGGCGGAAAGAACACCGGCGGCGGCTCACTCGGTGAACACGACGGGCGATAGGGGTCCCAATTGGGCAGCAGAGACTCCATCCTGCCGGGCGGAGGCATCGTGGGCTCGAACACCGACTGTCCCCTCGGCACGGACTCGACCGTGGTCATGGGCAGTTCCGTGGGCAGCGAGACCTCCTGACCGAGGGCCGGCACGTAAGCCATCAGCAGCGCGGCCCACGAGCCGGCCGCCATTGTTGCAGATTTCAACGTCGGGTCTCCTTTCAAGAAAAGTGGAGACGAGAAAAGCAGGAGAAGATAGGTTGCCGGAAGGTAGAAGAGTGCCCCAAAGAGGCGCCTTCAATATCAGGCACCCCCCCCCGGGTCAATAGCGATTTCCACATCGGTGACGGTTTTATCCACCGCCGGGTCCCCGTCGAACTGGCCGGAAAACACACTTTCGGCGGATAGTAGCCATCTCGCTCCGCGAGATGAGGCCCCATCTCGCGGAGCGAGATGGCTACACAAACCTATTTCCCCACCGCGTACAGGTGCCGGTTGGTCGTCACGTACAACACCCCGTTGGCGGCCACGGGCGTGCAAAGAACGCCGTCGAGCATGCGGATGCGGTTGATCACCTTCAACTCTCTACCGGCGGCCAACACCCAAAAGTCCTTGCTGCCGGAGCCCAGGTAGAGCTTGCCATCGGCGACCAAGGGGGAGCCCCAAATCGGACCGCTCGCCCGGTGTACCCAGTAACACGCGCCAGAGTTGGCGTCGAGACAGTGCAACTTGCCCGAAAAATCGGCCGCGTAGACCAGCCCCTCGGCGATGGCCACCGTGGAAACCGTCGAGCCGATCTTGTCGTAGGACCAGGCCGCCGCGCTGCGGGTGACGTCGCCGCGGCCGCTCGGATCGAGGCACACCAGCCAGCCCAACCGCATGCCATGAAAGGGCTCCTGCGTGAACGGCACGTACAGACGTCCTTCGTAGAACACCGGCATCGCCGTCACCTCGTACGAGGTGCTGTCGTGCTGATGGTCCGGCGGCGGATAGTCCCCGCTCTGGGCCAAGGGGTGGCCGTTGAACTTCCAAACGCTCTCGATCGCCGCCGGACCGCCGGCCAAGTCGGCCGGATCGAGCATCGCAAACGCGTACATGTAGCCGTTGCCGGCGCCGTAGAATCCCAGCAGTTGCTCGCCTACCCGGGCCATGGCCGGGGAACTCCACTGGCCGTGAGAGATGTCCGGACCGATGCCGAAGTCGTCGCGGGCGACCAGCTTGCCGGTGTTCTTGTCCAACACGATCAGGCTCGGCGCCTCCGGGTGCAACACCCGCGAGTGCGTCCACTCGACCCCGTTGGCCGTGCACACGTAGAGCAGGTCGCCGTGCAACAGGATCGAGCAGTTCGAGCCGTTGTGCGGTTCGGCCTTGGTCTGGCCGATGATGTCGTAGCACCAAAGCACGTCGGCGTCGTACTGGCCGGGCTCGAGCGGCGGTTGGCCTTGGTGGACCATGTGCCGGCCCTCATCGGTAAACGGCCCGTCGTTGCCGTCGGCCATCCCTTCGATGTCCAGGCAGATCACCTCGCAGCGGTTGCTGACCAGGTAGGCCCGATTGCCTTCGACCGTCGGCGGCGAGGTCATCCCGATCCCTCGCCAGTCACCCCATTTGACCCGGCTGTCTTCCAGCTTCGGCACGTTGAGTTGCCAGCGGTACTCGCCGGTGTTCTCATCGAAACACATCAGCACACCGCGGTCGCCGCGGATCCGCTGGTCGCGGGGAAAGTCGTTGTTGGTGCCCACAAAGACCTTTCCGCCGGAGATCACCGGCGAGCCGTGCGCGTTGCCGCCGAGTCGGGCAACCCATTTCACTCCGCTATTCTCGGGCAGGTCGATCCCGCCGGTTTGCAGGTTCCGCGTTCCCGGATCGAACGAGTCAGGCAGCCCCTTTTCGTCGGAGACCATGTTTCGCGCGTACCGCTGCCCCCATTGCGGCTGGTCTTCGGCGTGCAGTATACCCGGCCGCACGGCGGAGTAGATCGTCAGCAGTGAGACGGCAAGCCAGGCCAATACGGCGGCGGTTCGCTTCATCGGTGTTGGCTCCGTTTGACGACTTCCTCATAACTACCGAGACTTCTTGTTTCTTCACGGCAACACTCCGTGACGTCCCGGCCCACAAGGTTCGCGTCCAGCGTCCAGTATAGGACCACCCACCGCGGACGGCAAGTCGCCGAGCGGTTGCAAAGCAACCAGGATGCAGCCATGCATCCTTTTCCCCCTGCTCCCCTACCGTTTACCGTAACGCTATCTACACCAGCAAGTTCGCCGACAAGCCACAAGTCCTACTGACTACTGACGCTCTGACCCCAATCCCACCAACTGACCCCAATCCCACCAATCCCACCAATCCCAGACCCCAATCCCAACTGACCCCAATCCCAATCCCTCCGGTGGGTTCGGCTCGTTCACGACTGTCCCTCCAGCATGGCCCGGCAGCGCTTGAGCAGTTCGTGCTCGCCTTGTGCTTCGAGAATCGGTTCGGCTTGCTTGAAATGACGATACGCCGCGCGACGGTCGCCGAGCGCTGCTTCCGTCATTGCGAGATAGGCGAATGCGAAGTGGCGAGCCGAGAGGCCGGTTGCGTTGCGTCCCATACCCGGAATTGCGTCATCCAGCAATTTCTTGGCGAGAGCATATTCTCCGCGTTCATGTGCACAAGCGCCTTTCGTCGCTGCAAGAAACGCCTGGTCCTTCTCAGCAACGACATGCCTTTCTGCTTCGATAACCCATTGGCTTGCGTGTGCGATATCATGATGTCGGTTGATCAATGCGAGCGCGAGCATGGAGTACAAGTTCGAGCATTCGGGGAATAGTGCGATTGCGCGTTCGAGGCACTTGGTAGACTCATCATATCGTTGGGCCGCCGCGTGGACGTTGCCGAGCATGTATGCAGCTAGCCATTCAGGGGCGCTCGTTCTTGTACTTTGTCGGCTCATCACTTCCAGGGCTTCGCCCATTCGTCCGAGGCCCGCGAGCGCCTGGGCCGTGAGAACCGCGTCGTCGAACTCGCAGATCATCGGTCGAAGTTTTGGCAGGTTCGTGTTCAGTTCCTCCTCCCAGCGTCTCCAGAGTACGGCGTTCTTGTCGTCGAGCATGCAGGCTCTTCGGCAGAACCATACCGCCAACAGCCCCATAATGATCGGCCAGCCCAAGAGCAAGGCAAAACAGCATCCAAAGAGTGTGAATCCGCCGGACTCAATGGAGAGAAAAAGGAATACGGATAGGAATAGTGTGAGTAGCGCAGCAGAAGGGATCGAGAGCCATTCCACAGTACAGAAAACCGTATAGCAACGTCCCGCTTCGGCGCCGAAGACCTTGAGCATCTGCAAAGGGCTGCGAGCGACGCTTGTTTGCAAGAAAAACCGTATGCGAAGCAGCTTGGCGGGTATTTGGTTAGAGCCCAGATACACAGCCGTGAGGTCGTCCGTATGCAGCACGATGTTCGAATAGCCTTCTTCTTCCAAACGGCGCACAAGTTCGTCGGCGGACGAGGCTTCTTGAAGCTCGGTTCGCTTGCGCCCTCGCGCATTGCGGGCCGTGAAGAGATACTTCGGCGGCGCCGTGCCGGGGTTCGGCGGACGTGGCGCTCGTTCCAGCGTCTTCGGCGGCTCGAATGGCTTCGGTTCTTGCATGGTGAACGTTCTCCCTCGCAAGGCCACCTGCAGCGCCGGGTGCCACTGGCGTCTCGCCAGTGCTTCTTCGGCCGGTGCTTGTATTTTGCACGGCCGAGACAAGCCAGAGCGAGAGTCAACTCCGCGCACACCATGGTCGGCTCAACCACTGAGGGCAAATAGCTCCCCCGGACGCCTCTTTCCGAACCCCAGCATACCGCGTCGCATCACGGTAAGCAACTCGCACAATGTTCTTTGGTCGCTTCCGGCTGCAAGCAACGACACAAGAGCACTGGCGAGACGCCAGCGGCACCCGGCGTCTCCAGGTTTACTCGCTTCGTGTCCTGACGATCGAACCTCATTCTGATCGATTTGCCCCGCCATGTCTACCCGGTAAGAAGGGGACATGTTCGCCCGTTTTTCGCCGCTTCCAACCAACGGCAAGCAAGGCGGCCGCGGCGGAATCCGCGAATTGACCGCGAAGGAACTTGCTCGGGCGGTGCCGGCGAGATAGAATCAAGGTGTCGAGTTGTGGGAGAGGTGATATGACGCATATCGAAATCAGATCGAAAGTCGGCCCGGACGGCATTCTGAAAGTCGCCGTCCCGGTGGGGATGGGGGAGGCCAATCGTGAGGTGAGAGTCACGGTCGAGTCGCTCGAACCGACCGCCGCCAAACCGCAGCTCACCCCCGAACAGTGGAAGCAATTCATTGAGGAAACGGCCGGCAGCATTTCCGATCCAACCTTCAAGCGGCAGGAGCAGGGCGAGTTCGAACATCACCCGTAAGCTCCTCGATGGCCGGACGGGTGACGCGGTCGTGTGCTCAATTGTGTAGGCAGAATTGATCTACGGGGCTTACCGCAGCCAGAACGCTCATAAGAACCTCAGTGCAGTCCAGGTGTTTTTCGCCAGGTTCCCCTCACTGCCATTCGATGACGCGGCCGGCGGAATCTGTGGGAGAATCCGATCGGAATTGGCAACACTCGGCACGCCGATCGGCCCGAACGATCTGATGATCGCGTCGATTGTGTTGGCGCATGACCTGATACTCGTCACGCACAACGTCGATGAGTTCAGGCGCGTAGGCGGATTGAGAATCGAGGACTGGGAGGTTTCGTAGCGGACGCCGGGGGAAAAGAGAGACATCACGGATTATCGTCCGTCTTTCGTGGCCGCCCGGAGCCGCGAAGGGTCGCAGGGTCACGGCAGACTATTATTTCCCACCAATATCAGTGATGCCCCCTTTTCTTCCCCCACGTGAATGGGAGCTGTGGTCGGAGTGCGCACAAGGCCCAGGCTAGTCATCTATCAGCGATTGGCGGAAACCTTGGACATCCGCTCGTAACGATGTCGCGACCGCGAACGGCTCAGGGTCCGAACAAACTGGTGAACCTGACGTGTGGCATACGTCATATGGTGATTGATGCCAGCGCGAAGCCACGTGTATGGAGTTCCCGGATTGTTCGGCTGCTGGCTGGTCTCTTGGAGGTATAGATCACCGCGACTGAAACCTGCACCACAGAATTCATCCATTTCACACAGTAGCTGCGCCTCTGCTGGGTACTGCGCGTTCCCGGGACTACCTTTATGGCACAGTCCTTCGCCGCGCATGATCACCCAGTATTCGGAATGCGTGTAGCGGATACTGGCGCTCGGATTAGAATTCTCAGGAGGCTCCTTGTAGATCGGATGCTGAATCGTGTAGTCGCCGAAAGTGGGCCGTCGCGTGCCCCGTGGCAAGGTCCGTACCTGATTATGCCAAAAAAGCCAGCCGTCCCTTTGCAAGTTGTGCCGGCGGTTCTTCTCAAGTTCCTGCAAGTCTCTTGGGAAAGCACCTATCAAGACAATGAAACTCCGCCATTTCGACAACTGTGGAAGCAACTCGCAAAGCGTTTTCAGGTCGGGCTGCGATCCGTTCGGAGCTTGGTAGTCTACCAATAAGTCTACATCTGCGATTTCCAGTCTCAATCGGCTCAGCAGCGCTTCCAGCTTGTCCGCAAGCTTTCGATGTGACACTTCGCGCGGCGTAATCCGAAAACATGCACCAGTCTCATCTTCTTCAACGATCGACGAGACCGCGTTCTGGTAGTCCTCGGATCGGCTAAGCGCAGTGACGGGGACCAATGTTGATTTACCCGGGAACATCGGGAAAAGTCTTCGAGTCTCTTCTGCTAGCACTTCGAGAAGATGGGAGCCGCTCGGTTCTCGAATTCCAGCATTGATCAGGTGATCAACGTCGACGAAGACCGGCGAAGAACCCCAGCACCTGTCGATGTCCCGAGCGATCGTACCCAACACGGCGCGAACCGAAGGCCTCGGCGCATCATTCTTCGCCTGGAAGCTGGGCGGAATGATTTCGAGAAGGGGCTTCAACCTCGATTTATCTTCTTCTCGCAGCCCTTGCAGCGCGTCCTTTTCAGCCGCCTTCCAGCGGAGCACCGGCACATAAAGAGCGTCGTCCAACATCCCTGTCACTCACTCCATTTAACTTCGGAAAAAAGCCGTCGTACTTGTCTATGCCCAACGAGTCGATTGAGGATTCGATAGTTGTTGCAATCGTGCCGCATGCGTCCTGCAACAATTGCGCGATGGATCCCCAGCTTCTTCGCCAAGTGTTCGACCGCCTCCGGCGAGCGATAACTCTTGGCCGGGCTCTTCTGCAAAACGTCATTCGGAATCAATGCTTCACCAGCTAGTTCGTCTGCCTCTTCTTCCCTGGTATTGCCTTGACCTTCCACATCTAGATCATCAAAGAAACGCAAGACGCCAGCATCCAAATGGCGCGCGATGTGTGCCAACTCATGCATCAAGGAATACCAGAAGTTGTCGATCCGATCGTGTCGTATCGTCAATCCAATCACAGGTCGATCCGCGTCTATCAAAATCGCCGCGCCATCAAGATATGTACGCGGCAAATGCGGCTCAATGAT
>SDBV01013722.1_pt1 | contig 10273 bp, 8 predicted proteins | sample 2277081 | NCBI WGS metagenome assembly SDBV01 (sample SAMN10402039, study PRJNA504765) | marine sediment metagenome | isolation source: marine sediment core GS10_PC15, 223 cmbsf | place: Arctic Ocean: Southern Knipovich Ridge | collected 2010 | reverse complement strand
TTTCGATGGTAATAAGGGGTCGCGTTCCAAACCGGGCAAAGACTACTTTGCAGTAGTTTTCGCCACCACTGAGAAAGGAATAGGTGAAGGGGTTACTTGCTTCTTGGTAGATAAAGATACTCCTGGGTTTAGTGTGGGGAGTGGCGAAAAAAACACCGGATGGCAAGCCCAGGTGAGAGAACCTGTCTCTCTGGTCTTCGACCGTTGCATTGTGCCAGCGGAAAACATATTAGGCGAGGAAGGAAAGGCTTTCTATCTTGGCAGAAAATGGCTTCCCTCGAGACGAATAGTAAGAGGCGCCAGATGCATAGGCGTAGCTCAAAGGTTACTTGAAGAATCAACCGTGCAAGCTCAATCCTGGCAGTCATTTGGGCAGTTCATTTTCAAACGGACTAGTATTCAAGCTGCCCTTGCCGATATAGCTATGGCTATTCATGCCGGTAGACTTATGATTTATGAAGCCTCCTGGAAAGCAGATAAGGGAGAGTCAATACGGCGCGAAGCGGCTATGGTAAAGCTATTCGCTACTGAAATGCTGCATAACGTTGCTGACAGAGCAGCCCATATTTTCAATGGGCCACCTTATATAGCCGGATTACCTATGGAAATGTTATGTCGTAATGCTTTAGCTGCAAGTTCTACCGATCTTGCCCTGGAACTTCAAAGAGGCATTATTACTCAGGATATCTTAAAAGGACTTAGGGTCTAAATAGGAGGATAATAGTGGCTAAAAAGGTTGTACTCCCGTTAACTGATAAAACTTTGGCAGACCTTAGATCTGGGGATAATGTTTTGCTCACAGGAGTTATGTACGTTGGTCGTGATGCTGCTCATAAGAGGATGGTTGATGCCTTAGATAAAGGAAAGCCTCTACCCTTTGATATTAAGGGGCAGACGATATACTTTATGGGCCCCTCTCCAGCTAGACCAGGCCAGGCAATTGGGTCTGCCGGCCCAACGACTAGCGGTCGTATGGATAGCTACTCACCCCGCTTGATAGCTGAGGGACTTAAGGGGATGATTGGTAAAGGTATGCGCTCACAAGAGGTAAAAGATGCCATGAAAGAATATAAGGCGGCGTATTTCGCTGCCGTAGGTGGTGCTGGCGCTCTTATTTCCAAGACCATCAAGAAATCAGAGGTGGTAGCCTATGAGGAGCTTGGAGCTGAAGCAGTTCGCCGCCTGGAGGTAGAAGGTTTCCCCGCCACAGTGATAAATGATATTTACGGTGGTGACCTTTACCAAGAGGGAAAAGCTAAATATAAAATAGACCAGAAGTGAACTTAGACTTAAATAATAATAAGATCAGTTCGGTACGTCTTTCAAGATAGCAAGAAGTATTACAAGGTACCACTATCTTAAGGAGTGCATGGGATGTGGTCAAGATTATTTAGAAAAAAGTTGAAGTTATCTATTCTGGCTCAACAAGCTTCACTTTAACTGCCTGCGGACGACCATCACGTCCCTGCCCCTTCTCAAACTCCACTTCTTGCCCTTCTCTGAGGCTAGTAAATTCCACTCCATCAAGGTCGTTACGATGGAAAAAGAGGTCATCTTCCCCTTCTCCTTTGATGAATCCAAATCCCCGGTCCATGAGTCGTCTGATTGTCCCTTTTGGCATAGCATACCTCCCTTTTTCATATGTTAGGACTTGAGTCTAGTCCTAGTTGATGGATTTGTCAACACCAAGTATCAGTATAAGTAATTTAGTTGCGAATTTGGGTAGGTTATCTTGTAGACTTAGTAAATGGGTTTGGGCAGGAGCAGGGACTTGCATTTCTTTTATAGCACGTGCTAGGTCTCGATATAATCTTTAGCTTGTTGCGAAATGCTTTACGCCTGTTGCCACCCCTACCTTGACAGCACCATTTATAGTAGTATAATCCTCGTTACAATGATTTTTGTTTTCGTGGATGAAACTGGAGACCTTGGGAAGCGTGGTTCCCCGTATTTTGGTATGGCCTTGCTAGAAGTACATAGTGACAGCTATAAATCAATAGAAAGTGTCGTTTCAACCTATCGAGTGCTTTCTGGAATGTTCGCAGAGCTAAAGGAATCACCTCAGCAACATTTTGTTGGTTTAAACTTACTGAGAGGTATTACTTCTCTTGCTGAGGCAAAAATAATAGAGGTAAGTGGTTTATACATAAACAAGAGCCAATATGGCGGTCGTTATCTTACGTGGTCAGACTATGGTATTCCTAAGAGTAGATGGGCGTACTATATCCGAAATTACTTGCTTCGCCATTTATTAGAATTTCACTTTACAAACAAGTCTACTTCAGATGGTAAGATTGACCTTATCCTAGACCGCATCTCGCTTACAGAGCTCCAGAGAGTAAATACTCTCTCGTATCTTAATAGCGAGACAGAAATTCCACTTAAACAACCCTTTTCTATGCCCCACATAGGGTACTTAACTATTGCAGATTCAAAATATGTGGGGTGTTTACAGGTTGTACATATGCTTGCTGACTTGGTAAATGGTTCTGCAAATAATAAAGTATCTAAAGAACAATTAGGATTAATGAACAAATTCTTTAGAATTAAAGAATTCATAGGTCATAAGAAACCCGTCGAAAAACTAATAGAGGAGAACGGTCACCCAACGGATGGCCATTCCCCTCTGAATTAGCTATTATCATTTTACCACACCGTTAAAATTCGTCAATGGTTATTTAGTACTATGTTATTCACCAGACACAATTTCTTGGCGTATCAGGGAAAGCTAAAGCCACAGCTTGTGTTACGATTATTGGAAGCAAACTATGAACAGTAACCTTATGTTTACGGCGAACAGTAACATTATCAAGTGCTATAGACGCTAGTATTCCTTTAGCGACGAAGTAGGAAAGATACTGCTAATTTATTCCCGATTTTGGTTAATTCATGAGAAACTATCTCCCAAGTACCACCATTAGCATTTTCAATGTCTTTGGACATTTTTTGAACAATGTTACCTAATGCCTTAGTAAGTCCAAGATTTAGCTCTTTAGAAGTGGTATTTTCCATATTGGGTTTCATGTTGATACAACCAACAGCTACTGAGTATTCAACCATTATTCACCGCCTTAATTTAATCTATCGTTGATACTAATTATTATAGTGCCTTCTGTCAATACTTTGAGAAACCAAAATGAGCTTGGGCAGGGGCTTGCATTTCTTGTATAGCACATACTTGGTCTCGATATAATCTTGAGCTAGTTGCGAAACTCTTTAGAGGTGGTAGCATGGGTGTATGGACCAGCTAAGTCATTCAAAGGAGACTTGACGACCGAAGGGGATCGCTATATCCTTGGTGTTAACGGGAACGAGGGCAGGTCCGCCTAATCAGTAAGTTAAATAGGAAACCCCACCTAATATTTGCACTCTAATAATAAGGAGATTCATGATGGAGAACATAAAGGTAATTCAAGTTGGACTCGGCGCTGTAGGGAAAGGGGTAACTAAAGCATTAGTGGATAGGAAGGGAGTAGAAATTGTTGGCGCTTTAGACATAGCTAGAGATAAAGTTGGGAAGGACTTAGGTGAGGTAGCAGATATCAACAAGCAGTTAGGTGTTATAGTAACCGATGATGCCGATACCCTCTTCTCCAGGACTCATGCTGATGTGGTAATTAACTCAACTACCTATTCCCCTCTGCGTGACCTCTACCAGGAGATAACTAAGCCTATTGAGCAGGGGATGAACATAATAACATCAAGTGTAGAAGGCTCTCGACCTTTCTATGCCGACCTAGGGATTGCTACCGAGTTAGAGAAGCTTTTAAGGAAACACGGTGTGACATATTTCGGGACGGGTGATACTACAGCGCATGACCGTGTGATTATGGCTTTTATTGAGCAGTGTACCGAGGTGCATAAGATTGAATTTACTACTCATGGAAATCTGGAGGGAACTTCACAGGCAGCACAACGGAGCTACGGCATAGGGTTAACACCCGAGGAATACCAAAGACAAATGGAAGAGGGGAGTATTGTGAGGCTCCCTACCCCCGAGCAAGAAGTAGCTATGATTTCCGAACGATTAGGTTGGCAGTTAGACGAGGTAAGGGAAAGAATTGAGCCCTCCTTTGGTGAGGATGGACGAATTATCGGCATGACCATGATTTATGAGGGAATTAAGGACGGTAAAGTAAAAATTGAAAGGAAAAAGGAAAATCTTCCTGACAACAAAGGTTCTTACAATATTATTATAGAGGGAGTGCCCAGCTTCAACGTAGTTAATCATGTGTTACGTTTTGGCACTTCGACTACCGTGGGTTGTTTGGTGAATGCCATTCCCCATGTAGTAAACGCCCCACCGGGTATCATCAGAGCATTGGACTTACCTTTATCCTTTTTCGCCGGTTGACCTAAAATCAGAGAATACAGGTGTAAGGTTATTTGTTGCACAACGCTTATTCAAATTATTCTTCTTCGGTAATCAAATCGAAGAATTTGACTATGTCGTCTCTGTCCTCGCTAGCATTGAACTTCATAGCAGCACGCGGGTGTTGGTTTAGAAGTCCCGTAAGCATGTAGTGGGTGTTAAACCCCCACATAAGCTTCTCTCGCATTGGCTCAATGTGTTGCTGAATACACTGGAGAATAGGTCGGAGACGGAACTTCGGATTGTGGAGAAAACCAACCAATAACTCGATTGGGCAATTGCCGGCACCACGACCGAGTCCCGTCATGCTTGCGTCCAGCATGTTCGCTCCCTTTATAATCGCTTCAACAGTGTTGGCAAAGGCTAGTTGCTGGTTGTTATGCGTATGCATCCCGACCTGTTTTCCGCATGGTTCCGCGTGCCTGATAAATTTCTCCAAAAGTAAGTGGATTTGCTCGCTGTAGAGAGCTCCAAAACTGTCTACGATGTAGCAAGTGTCAACTTCCGATTTTACTAACAGCTCTAGTGCTTCATCTAGCTCTCGCTCGCTAATTACGGAAACAGCCATCAAGTTAATGGTTGTTTCGTAACCCTTGTCGTGAGCATCCTTAATCATGTCTAAAGCTAACGGTATCTGGTGGATATAGGTCGCAACCCGAATCATATCCAGCACACTCTGGTCGCTGGGTAAGATATCCTCATGGTAATCGCTTTTTTCGGCATCTACCATAACCGATAGTTTCAACGACGTATCATTTTCACCGACAATGCGGCGGATATCATCCTCTGTACAGAACTTCCATGCACCGTGCTCAGCTGGGGAAAAGATTTGTTTAGAGTTTTTATATCCGATCTCCATGTAGTCAATTCCAGCTTCGACACAAGCTGAGTACACAGCCTTCACGATTTCATCATCGAAAAGATGGTTATTCATTAACCCACCATCGCGAATTGTACAGTCTAAGACCTTGATTTCCGGGCGGTAGGAAACCCACCTACTGCTGGGGCTCTCTTCTGGATTAGTCTTTGTCATGGTTCTGCCTCCTCACGCACTCACTGTTATGAGTGTTTGGATTTATCATATCATCTCCTTGTCATGTAAACCTAAATAAGTAGACCGCACGTATAGATGAAGATGGTTATGTTCCACCAACCGGTGAACGCCACAAATACCAGGCTGGGAAATCCAATATTGTTTCTTCTCCAATAACCTTAAAACCGAATCGCTCGTAAAACTTTACATTCTCCGGTTTACTATCCGTCTCGTGATATGCGGCCATTCCCAGCTTATCAATATGATTACAGTAGTACTCCATCAGCTGACTACCGATACCCTGTCCCTGTAGTTCGGGTGTGACACCTATCGGATCAAGATGCCAATGCGGTTTCTTTGGATCTCTTTTTACCCAGGCACCTCGCATTTTTAACCCACGACGTATTGTACCTAACCCTCCAGTCTTCATCATGCTAGGTAGCATCCTCAGGCCTTGAAGTGGTGTCATCTGGCAGTCCGGCCATTCAACCATTCGCATCGCACCAACAATTCGGCTGTCATGCTTTGCTGTAAATACTTGGCCAGGTCTGTGTTTTAGCATTGCCTCAAAGGCAATCTTAATACATCTGGCTATATCTTGCCTTCCCTTATATAAGGCAATTGAGCTAGCTATGGTAGCAAAAGCTTTTCCAAGTACATCAGTTGCCTCAGAAAGCTCTGCTGGCTGGAGGGGCTGGATTTTGACTTTAATCATATAGCCTACCTTTGCGTAGTATTGTACAACAATCAAACATACAAATAAAATATTAACTCCGACAGATTTGTCATAAAAGTATTGAGTTGAGGATAGATCTATTATACTTTTATTTGTTTAAAGAATAGATTTGTCATGAAATATGATTTTACATAAGATATTTATCGAGCCTGTTTTAGAATGTAATATTAGCTTCAAATTTGTTTTATGGCACTTTGCGTTTCTCATAATATACTTCCCAGATTAATTTAACAATATTATTGTGTACACAATACCAAATAGGAATGAATAGCTTCAAAAAAGCACGTGGTATAATTTAGTTATGGAGCCTTCTGAAATTATTAGTGCAACGCTAGCAGGTATTACCTTGTTAGGAATATTGGTAGCTCTGTACATCGGAGTTACTTTCCTATGCGAGAATAGACGATTACAAAGAATAGAGTATAAAAACAAACTACTAGAAGACCTTGCTTCTGTGTATTTGAAAAAAGTTTGAGGCGTTTAGATTTTAATTTTGTGGGCTTACAAGATAGTTTTGTTGAGGGTTAGGGTAGTTAATTGCTGAATCAATTATTGATATGGTGCAACTAAGTGGAATATGTGGTTGCGTTATGGAGTGGAGCGGGAGACGGGGATCGAACCCGCGACCCTCTGCTTGGGAAGCAGATGCTCTACCACTGAGCTACTCCCGCACGAATCGTATCTATTTTAACCCTAAAACCCCCTGTTGTAAAGGGGGGATTGTTTGCTTAGCGGTGTTAACTTCGTATCTAAATAGAAGACGACCAGTTTACTCAGGTCGTGCCTGTAAAGATTGCACTGCTGATATGTTCCTGATACAATTAACGCACAAGATTGGCAAGATGCTAAAGCTAAAAGTTCTGCGTATTGTCATTCCCGCTCCACTAATATCATATTGGTTAGTTCTTCGTTATTGACATTTTGGGGTGGAGGGCTTTTATTTATATAAGGAAAACAGATGATAGTTAAATATAACCCACAGGAAATAGAAAAGAAGTGGCAGCAGAAGTGGGCTGAGGATAAGCTGTATGAGGTTACCGAGGATAATACCAAGCCCAAGTGGTATGCCTTGACTATGTTCCCTTATACCTCAGGTGACCTCCATATCGGGCATTGGTATGCTATGGCTCCGGCTGATGTTCATGCCCGATTTAAGCGGATGCAAGGCTATAATGTGCTTCACCCGATGGGGTTTGATGCCTTTGGGTTACCCGCTGAGAATGCTGCTATCAGTCGGGGTATTCACCCCTTCACCTGGACGATGCAAAATATTGACAATATGCGTCGGCAACTTAAGAGTATAGGCGCTATTTATGACTGGAGCCGTGAGGTGATTACCTGCCTGCCTGACTATTATAGGTGGACGCAGTGGTTCTTCTTAAAGCTGTATCAGGCTGGTCTGGCTTATCGGGGTAAAGCCCCGGTTAATTGGTGTCCCCAGTGCCAAACGGTGTTGGCTAATGAACAAGTGGTGGAGGGCTTCTGTGAGCGCTGTGGGGCAGCAGTTACCCGACGGGATTTAGAGCAGTGGTTCTTCCGTATCACCCAGTATGCTGATGAGCTTATGGAACATGGAGGCATTGATTGGCCGGAGCAGATAAAGCTGATGCAGATAAACTGGGTGGGTAAGAGCCAGGGTACCGAGATTTCCTTTGGCATTGAGGGAGATGAGAACCAAGAAATTAGGGTATTTACGACTCGTCCTGATACTGCGTTTGGTGTTACCTTTATGGTTCTGGCTCCGGAACACCCACTGGTGGCTAAGCTGACCTCACCAGAGAAGAAGGCTGAGGTTGAGGACTATATTACACGGTCACGACGGCGGACTGAGATAGAACGGCTGTCAACAGAGAAGGAGAAGGATGGAGTATTTATCGGGGCTTATGCAGTAAATAGGCTCAGTGGGGAAAAAGTGCCTATCTGGATTGCTGACTATGTGTTGATGACCTACGGTACCGGAGCGGTAATGGGGGTCCCAGCTCACGACGAGCGGGATTTTGCTTTTGCTCAAAAATATAACCTGTCAATAAAGGTGGTGATAGCGCCACCGGAGTGGGACGGAGGAAAGCTGGAGGAGGCATATATTGAACCGGGCATAATGGTGGACTCAGGGCAGTTTAGTGGTCTTCCCAACCAACAGGGTATAGAGGCGGTTTCTGATTTTCTGGAAGAGAGGGGCTGCGGAAAGCGAACCACGATTTATAAGCTTCGTGATTGGCTTATCTCCCGCCAGCGCTATTGGGGGGCACCGATACCTATGATTTATTGTCCTAAATGTGGCATCGTCCCCGTTCCAGAGCAGGACTTACCGGTGTTACTACCCGAAGATGCTGAGTTCAAACCTACCGGTGAATCTCCTCTGAAGTCTTGTGAGCAGTTTTTTAATACTATTTGCCCACAGTGTTCGGCTCCAGCTAAAAGGGAAACCGACACTATGGATACCTTTATGTGTTCTTCGTGGTATTTTTTGCGTTATGCCAGTCCCAAATGTGATACGGCTCCCTTTGATGCTGATAAGGTGAAGTATTGGTTACCGGTGAATCTGTATACCGGTGGTGCCGAGCACGCCGTTATGCATCTATTCTATGCCCGCTTCTTCATTAAAGCGCTTCGGGATATGGGGTTGGTTGATTTTGACGAGCCATTTACCCGCCTGTTTAACCAGGGGATTATTATTGCCGGAAAACAGAAGATGAGTAAATCGCGGGGTAATGTGGTTACCCCCGATGAGTATGTTGCTGAGCTGGGGGCTGATGTGGTGCGTGCCTACCTTATGTTTGTAGCACCATGGGAGCAGGGCGGTGAGTGGGATGACAGTGGCATTAGTGGCATCAGCCGTTGGCTTAACCGGGTATGGAAGTTGGTGCTGGAACCATATACGGAAAATACTTCAGGTGTTGTCATGGATAAACTTACTGATGAACAGGCTCATAGAGAGCTATGTCGTATTACTCACCAGACTATCAGGAAGGTGACCGGTGACCTGGAGAGACTTCGGTTTAATACCATGATAGCGGCACTTATGGAATTCACCAACTACCTGGCTAAGGTCAAGGAAACAGGTTGCATTACTGACTCAGCTTGGAGAGATTCTATAGATACCTTGCTCCTGCTCACGGCACCTACCACCCCTCATCTGGCAGAGGAACTATGGCACAGGACCGGGCATAGCTATAGCATCCACAATCAAAGCTGGCCCAAGTGGGATAAGGAGCTGGCTAAGGATGAAGAGATTACCCTGGTGGTTCAGGTTAATGGTAAATTGCGTGACCGGATTATAGTGCCGGCGGGTATCACTGAGGCTGAAGCCCGACAAATAGCACTGGGAAGGCAGCGGGTAAAGGCTTACCTGCAGGGCAAGGAGATTGTTAAGATGATATATGTCCCGGGCAGGCTGGTAAATCTGGTGGTGCGGTGAGGGTGGCTGAAATGAAGATAGCCTTTATTGGTGGCGGCAACATGGGGGAGGCGATGCTCTCAGCTATTTTAGATAAGGGACTAGCCTCGCCACAATCTATTTCAGTTAGTGATATTGATGAGACTTGTTGCCAGCATCTTGAGCATAAATACGGCGTGGCTGTGATGAGTAGTAATCGGCTGGCTGTAGGTGAAAGCGATGTCGTGGTTCTGGCTATTAAACCACAGAATCTGGTTGAGGTAATGGCTGAGCTTAATGGCCAGCTTAAATCCACGCAACTGGTGTTATCTATCATTGCCGGGGCGAGAATTAATACCTTGTGTCTCGGGCTTAAGCATGACTATGTAGTTCGGGTTATGCCTAATACCCCAGCCCAGATTGGCGAGGGAATGAGCGTGTGGGCAGCTACTGCTGGGGTAACCGAACAACAAAGGGAATGGGTAGGCTCTATTCTTAGGGCTATGGGCAAGGAGATTTATGTTGATGATGAAAGATATATTGATATGGCTACGGCAGTGAGTGGCAGTGGTCCGGCTTATATCTTTCTTATCGTGGAGGCGCTGGTTGATGCTGCCGTGCATATCGGTCTCCCCCGTGATATGGCACAGGAGCTGGTGTTACAGACAATGTTAGGCTCCGGAAACTTTGGCCAGAAATCGGGCACACAGCCTGCTGAGTTACGAAAGCCGGCTACCTCCCCTGGCGGTACCACCC
>SDBV01013721.1_pt1 | contig 10273 bp, 6 predicted proteins | sample 2277081 | NCBI WGS metagenome assembly SDBV01 (sample SAMN10402039, study PRJNA504765) | marine sediment metagenome | isolation source: marine sediment core GS10_PC15, 223 cmbsf | place: Arctic Ocean: Southern Knipovich Ridge | collected 2010 | reverse complement strand
CGTCCACGCCGGCCGCGACGTCGACCGCGACGGCTACGCCGACCACGTCGCCGACGGCCACGCCGACTGCGACATCGACCGCGACGTCGACGGCTACGGCCACGCCGACCGCGTCACCGACGGCCACGCCGACCGGGACACCGACGGCCACGCCGGCCGGGACGCCGACGCCCACGTCCACGCCGACCGCGACGCCGACGGCTACGTCCACGCCGACCGCGTCTCCGACGGCTACGTCCACGCCGACCGCGTCTCCGACGGCTACGTCCACGCCGACGTCCACGCCGACCGCGACGCCGACGCCAGCGCCGCCAACCCAGGCGAATGGGGCTCGTTTCGAATCCACCCGGGTCACGGATGGGGAGTTGGTCGTTTCGTGGCGGCGCGGCACAGGCGACGGCGTCATCGTGTTGATGAAGCTGGGTCTCGCCGTCGACGCCGACCCGGTTGACGGGGTGACGTATGGATTCGATCCTGAGTTCACAAATGGTGATCAAATCGGAACCGGCAACTACGTCGTTAACATCGGTACCGGAACGCAGCAGACCGTTACCGGTATCTCGCCGGACACCACCCACCATGTGGCGGTCTACGAGTATTCCGGTTCCGGGCCCGGCATCGACTACATCCAGAGCAGCCCGCCCCGCGCCCGTTCCGGCCACAACGCCTCGCACGGCATCAACTGCGTCAGTTGCCATTTCGGGACCGGGGATTTGCACGGAACCTTCCTGGTGCCCCGGGGCACCGTTCAGCAAGACACCTGCGAGGACAGCTGCCACAACGACACGGGTCCGGCGTCGGCCAAGCTGAACTTCGCCATCCATACCGGAACGAATTACAGCGCCGACGTCGACTGCGGCTCGTGCCACGAACTGCACAACAATTTCGACTTCACCACGACCGACACCCACAGCGGTGGCGTGACGGCGGCGAACGTGGAGTGGATCCGGCCGAACACGACGAAATACGTCGCCGGTGCGCTCGAGCCGGCGCTGTACCAGGGCAGCACGGGTTCCTACGCCTGGGACGACGCCAACTCGCCGTGGAACGGGCTGTGCCAGAGCTGCCATCAGAACACGGACTGGCACCGCAACGACAACAGCCTCGGAGCCGGCAGCCACGCGCACAACATGCCCACCGACGACTGCAGAGGGTGCCATCCTCACGCCGACGGTTTCCGCGGGGCGGGCGACTGCATGGGCTGTCACAACAAGGAGCAGGAGATCGCGCCTTCCACGGGCACCTTCCGGCGCCAGATCGTCGACAACGCCGCGGATGTGACGCCGGGGGAATTCGGAAGCGCCTTCACCTCGCACCACGTCGTAGACGAGGTGTGCACCGGTGACGGCACGACAGCGTGTACGATCGATGCCGATTGCTCCGTGGTCGGCGGCACCTGCGAAGCGGGGTCGGAGGTCGTGACGAAATGGGACTGCGTGGTTTGCCACGCCGAGGGCGATGCGGTCACCGGCGACCCGGACAGCGACTATCACCAGAAGGACGGCGTGCAGCTCAAGGACGTGGACGATAATGACGTGGGCATGGGCAATGGCCCTGTCTACAACGACTGGTCCGGCCTCACATCGTTCGAGCGTTCGAGTTTCTGCCTCAGCTGCCACGACGCGGATGGCGCTACCAACATTACGAGCCGCACCGACCCGGATCCGGACGCCACCACCAACGCGCTGAATCCCTTCAACGACGGCCTCACCAACGCCCACGAGGACGACGGCTTTGATGGCACCCCGGCGCCGCACTCGCGCGGAGCCGTGATCGACGTGGCATCGCAGTTCGATACGAACAACGTGAGCCACCACGCTGTGCTCGGCCCCGCCTACGTCTACCAGGTCGACTGCGACGGCCCGGGCGACCCGCTCAGCTGCTGCATCAGCGCCGGCGATGGGCCCACCTGCGCGCAGTCCTTCGGCACCCAGGTCGACGCCTCCATCGAGGGCGTGCGCACCGACCTCGACTGGGGCTCGGTCATCGACTGCGAGGACTGTCACATCGGCCCGCCGGATCCGAAGGGAGCGGTTGCCTTGAGCGGCCACGGAACGCCGAACTCCCGCTACATGCTGCGCGACAGCAGCGGCGCCGAACCCGCGACGCAGCCCTCCGACGCGACGGTTATCTGTCTCCGCTGCCACGACCCCGAGAGTGGGGAGAGTCTCTTCGAAGAGCACGGCAACACGAGCCACGACAACAACCCGTTGAACCTCTTCAGCATCTGGTGCCTGAACTGTCACGGCGGCGGGACGTGGGGCGGTATCCACGGTGTCGACGACCCCGTGACTGAGGGCGACGCCGGTCTGGGGACCTACGATCCCAACGTCTTCACCTACGGCTCCGGGCTCGACTTGATCAACAACTGGACTGACTTCACGGACGGTGGCGTCACCTGCTCGACCAATGGATCCAACGATCTGCTTAGCAGCTGTACCCAGCACTCCGGTTCAAAAACCTACGGCCGCGACCCCGACGGTAAGAACGCCTCAGACGACGCCCCGCAGCGTACCTACCGGCTACCCTAGGGTCTGTGAAGTCGCGGGATCGGGGCTTCGCTCATCGGTATCCCAAGGCCCGAGTTCGGGATCGGATATACTGATCGCAATGTCTCACTGCTGGACGTTCTTTCGCGCGCGGCATCAGACAGATGGGCTCTAGCTCCTTCGGCCGCTGGCTCGGCCGCCAGAGAGATTTCCTCGCCTCGGGCCGTCTGACCGCTTGGCTGCTCGGAATCTTCGTGCTCGTCCTGGGTGCCTACCTATTTCTCCCGCAAGAAGGCGAGATATCGGCGCGCGCCCTCGAACGCTGGGTCGAGACGCAGGGGCTGGTGGGGCGGCTGTGTCAGACCCTGGGGCTCACGGACGTCCTGCACTCGCCGTTCATCTGGGCCCCGTGCGCGCTGATGTTCGTCAACCTGCTGCTGTGCATGATCCGGCGGCGCGAGACGCTGGGCCTGTGTCGTTTTCCCGACCAACCACCGTGCCCAGCGCCGTCGTGGCTGCAAGCCCAGGTCGCGGCGGTCGGCCTCGGAGAGGAAGCGGTCGCGGAGCTGCTCCGCCGACACGGCTACCGCACCCTCGTGGCCGGCGGGAGTGTCTATGGCCTGCGCGGGCGCTTCGCGATGCTCGGGCACTGGCTCTTTCACGTCGCCCTGTTGGCGCTGCTGATCGTCGGCACCATCGTGGCTTTGGCGCCGGCTGCTTTTCGCGGCGTGGTGGCGGTTGGTGAGGGTGAGCGCTTCGACCTCCACACGACTCCGTTCATATCGACGAGCCGGCCGATCGAGCTCGAGTTTCCCGACCTGCGCTTCCGGGTGGAGCAGATCGACACCCTTACCGAAGGGATCGCGGTGCGCCGATTCGAGGCGCGCCTCTCCACTCCCGCGCGCGAATACGAGAACGTCGGCATCAACAGGCCCTACCGCCGGCCTCCTTACCAGGTCATGGTGCACGGCTTTGGCTATATGGCCGGCTGGGTCATCGTGAACGAAGCGCAGCAGATGGTGCACGGCGCCTGGGTGAAGCTCATTCCGTTCCCCTATGAGCTCTCGGAGACCTTCTCGCTCGGCGACGACGACAGCAATGTGTACGCGCGCTTTTTTCCGGACCACGAACTCGAAGGCGAGAAGAATCGGAACCGCAGTCACGAATTGCAGAACCCGAAATTCACAGCGCGCATCGTGTGGCGAGGCGAGAAGGTCTACGACGGCCTGCTCGAGCTGGAGCAGAGGGTGCCGCTACCGGATGGCTTGGAGTTCTTCTTCCTGAGCGAAATTCGCAGGTACGCCCTGATGGAAGTCATCCAGGAACAGGGGCATTTGGCCGTCTTCGCGTGCCTCGGAGGCATGATCCTCGGTCTGTCGATCCGGTACACTAGACTTCGTAAGGAAATCCTGGTGCGAAGAGGCGAAGCTGTGCTCGAGGTGTTCGGTCGCGGGGAGGTCTTCGAGAGCCTGTTCGAAGAGGAGTTCACTCGCTTGACGCAGGCGTTGTCGAGCCTGAATTCTCGCCCGGATGGACCGAGGGGGGCGGCTTGAGCCCGGTCGAATACGCGGCCTTCTGGATCACCGTGTTCGCCTACGCGTTGGGCACGGCGTTGGCCCTCTGCGGCCTGATCTTCAACCGCGAGCGCTGGCTCGCTGCGGCGGGCGTCGTGTGCGGCGTTGGACTCTTCGCGCACCTCGTCGCCGTGGGCGCCCGGATCGAGCACACCGGCCACCTTCCCGTGGCCAGCCGCTACGAGAACGTCCTGACCGGCGCCGCAGTGGTGATGCTCTTCAGCCTGGTCACGGTGCTCCGGCGGCGGAGCCTCACGCCCATGCTCGTCTTCGTGGCGCCGTTTGCGCTGCTGATGCTCGGCTACGCGCTGTTGGAGCAGCCCCGTTTCACCACCATGTCGCTGGTACTCGACAATTTGTGGATGTTCATCCACATCTTCTTCGCCTGGTTGGCGTACGGCGCCTACTCGATGGCGGCGGCCCTCGGCGTCGTCTATCTGCTGCGCAGCCGCGGGGCAGCGCAGGAGCTGTCACCCATGCTCCGGCGCCTGCCCGAGCCGCCGGTTCTGGAAGACCTGATCTTCCGCTCCATCATTTTCGGATTCGTCGGCCAGGTGGTGATGATCTCGACGGGAGCCATCTGGGCGCGCGATCTCTGGGGGAACTACTGGAACTGGGATCCCGTGGAGACCTGGAGCCTGCTCTCCGTCTTGCTCTACGGGCTCTGGATTCACCTGCGGGTGGGGCTGAAATGGCGGGGCCGGCGGATGGCATGGCTCGCCGTCGCAGCCCTCTTGACCGTGGTATTCGCCTTCTGGGGCACCAGCCTACTCGGTGGGACGAGCCACTCGCTCGACGATCTCAAACTCAAGATACCCGGGGAGGAGACCGGCCTCGCCCCCGCGCCGTCGCCGCCCGATCAGCCGGCCGTGCCGGCCGAGCAGCCGTGATTTGACGCTGTCTGCGGCGTGTGCCACGGTCGGCGTCCGGTCGGGCCGGCCGGGAGCGCCCGAGAACAGAGTCCTTCTGCCAGCGAGGCGCGGTCCTTTCCATGGCGATTCTGGTGATGTTCAGCAACTACTTTCACGACCTCGCCACGGCGATTTTCGCGGTGAGCGCGGTTACCGCCTACGTCCTGCAGCGTTCGTTGGCAATGCAGACCGCTCCGACGGCCGTCCAGCCCGTGGTTCGCGGCGTCCAGCGCATGGGCTACTACTCGCTGGCGTGGACCCTCTTGTTCGGATCCATCCGCGGCATCACCTACCGCGAATACGAGTGGGTGGAGGCCGCCGGGCGCAACCAGCTGCCCGCGCTGGTGGTGAAGCACGTCTTCCTCGTCGCCCTGGTCATCACGGGGATCGTCTTCCTCTACAGACTTCGCCGGTTGCGAGCGGTCGCGGAAGCCGCTGAGGCGAGCCGCTGAGTTTGCCGTCCGAGACGGGTGGTTTCCGGCAGCGTTTCCTGCACTACTTCGTCTTCTTCGCCTTCGGCCTGTCGGGAGCGGCGGCACTGATCTACGAGGTCGTCTGGACGCGCAAGCTCGCCACGGTGATGGGATCGTCGACGTACGCGCTCTCGACGATGCTCGCGGCCTTCATGATGGGCCTCGCGCTGGGAGGACTGATCGGGGCCCTGCTGGTTCCCCGGTTGAAGCGGCACCTGCGCGTATTTGCAATCTGCGAACTCGGCATCGGTCTCTCGGCCATCGCCACGATTCCGCTGATCCAGGCGGCGGCGCCGCTCTTCCTGAAGGTCTACTTCCTCTTCCACGCCTCATTCCGGGCCTTCGCGGCCGCACAGTTTGGCGTCGTCTTCCTCGTCATCCTGGTCCCCACGACGCTCATGGGGATCACCTTTCCGCTGGTGATCCGGCATTTTGCCGCCGGCCGCAGCCAGACCGCGCGCCGAGCCGGCTTTCTCTACGCCTTCAATACCTTCGGAGCGGTGGTTGGCTCGACGGCCGCGGGCTTTGTGCTGATTCCCCGCCTCGGCGCCAGCGATGCGATCCTGGTCGCGGCGCTGCTGAACATCTTTGGCGGTCTCGTCATCCTGCTTCTCGTGGAGCGGGATCCGCGGCGTCACCTGTTGGTTCCGATCTCATTGATCGCGGCGGCCATCCTGCGGCTTGCGGACGCGCCCTTCGCTCCCTTCGTCAGCGCCTACTCGGCGCAGCGTTTCGGGAGCTGGGAAGCGGTTGCCGCGGTCCAGGAATGGATCGAACGCTCTGGCCCGGAGAACGTCGTCGTCTTTCATCACGAAGGAGTCGAGAGCGACGTTTACCTGATGCGGGAAGACCCAGAGCGCGACTGGATCCTCACGAACAACGGAAAGTTCGAAGGCGGAGCGAAGTCTTCGGGCTTCGTGCTGCTCGCCGAACTTGCGTACTTCAGCCGGGCGCGCGCTGGCCCCGCGCAGCGCGCGCTGAACATCGGCCTGGGTTCGGGCTTTACACTTTCGAGCCTGGCTGCGCTGCCCGTGCAGCGAATCGAGTCGGTCGAACTCAGTGAGGGCATCCTGGAGGCCAATAGGCGTTTTGTGAGCCCACAGCTCTTCTCCGACCCGCGGATCGAGCACATCCTCGCCGACGGGCGGAACTACCTGCTGGTAAACGAAGGCGAACGCTACGACATTATCATCGTCAGCCCTTCGTGGGCGGTGGAGCCCGCGTCCGCGGGGCTCCTGACGGACGAATTCTTTGCGCTGGCTTCGAAGCGGCTCGTCCGGGATGGAACGATCGCGATTTGGCTGGATCTCTTCTACGTACCCGACGCGGACATCGACGTCGTCCTGCGGACATTTCACAAGAGCTTTCCACACGCCGTGGCCTGGGCGACGGAAGACGACGAGATCGTCCTGATCGGCTCGCTCCGACCGTTCGGGCGTTCGGTGCAGGAGATCGCCGAACACGTCGTCGCCCACGCGCCCGATCTGTCGGGGCGTTTCGGGGTGGTCCGCTCGGGTGACGAATTCGATCGATTGCCGGAGGGCCCGATCAACACCGACGACCGCCCGTTCCTCGAGTTTCGCAACGCGAGGCACCTGCTGACCGGTCTGAAGTCGTCGGGCTGAAGCCCCGCGCAATCCCGTCTAGGAGCGCAAACCCGATATCGGGTTTGTGCGACGACGCAAAAGCTTTGGCCGAAGGCCAACGCGCAGCTAGGAGCGCAAACCCGATATCGGGTTTGTGCGACGACGCAAAAGCTTTGGCCGAAGGCCAACGCGCAGCTAGCGGGCCGTCTGCTCCGCGGTTTCGCTGACGGTCTCGTCGGAGTCCTCGTCGTCGCTGTCGAGCTGCACCACGTAGGGGCAGAGCTTCGAGGCCTCCTCCTCGACCCCGACCACGCCGATCTTCTTGAGCAGGGCTCGGATCTCCGGAGGCATGCCCTTGCCCGACATCATCTTCTTGCGGACGAAGGAACTTCCCATGATGAGCTTCATGGCGCGGAGCATGTAGTCGCGGCGCGCCGGATCCTTGTCGGTGAAGACCGACACGGCTTTGTGTGTGTAGAAAGAGCGGTAGCAGTCGACGATCGCGTTATCGACGTCCTCGAGGCTCATCGCCTTCGGGCGGATCACCGGATCGATCAGGTTGTACTTCCGGTAGTCGCGCGAGGCGATGTAGGGCTCCATCTCGTTCCAGAGCTCGGTGTAGGGCCAGGGAGTGATGGCGAGGTAGTGGGCGTTGTCGGGATCGTAGGTCTTCGAGAGCTCCAGGGTGCGCTTGATCTTCTCGGGCGTCTCGTCCGGAAAGCCGAGCACGAAGGATGTCTCACTGACGATTCCGTGCTGGTACAGCAACCGGAGCGCCTGGATGCCGCTCTCGACGTTCGCGTCCTTGTGGATGAGGTCGAGCGTCTCCTGATCGGTGGCCTCGATGCCGACGTACACGTGGGCCACCCCGGCGGCGACGTACTTGTCGAGAATCGGCTCGTCTCGCACGATGTCTCCGACGCGGGTTTCGAGCAGGAGCTTCTGCCCCAGATCCCGCTCGATCACCAGATCGAGGAAGCGCTCCCAGCGCTGCGCATCCGGGGTGGGATACTCGTCGGAGAGCAGGATCACGTCGACGTCGTATTCGCGCCGCAGGTGCTCGAGTTCGTCGACCACATCCTCGGGCGTTCTCCCCCGCCAGCTCCGATCCCAGAACTTCTGCTGGGAGCAGAACGTGCAGCCGTGCATGCAGCCGCGCGAGGTGCTGATCGCGCCCAGCCGCGAGCCCGGATAGACGAAATAGGTGTAGGTCGGCCAGTCCAGCAGGTCCCACGCGAGGGGCAGGCCGTCGAGGCTCGGGTGCCATGGGCGCGTGGGGGCGGATTCTGGACCGCCGTTTTCGCGATGCGCGACACCGAGCACCTTGGTGACATCGCCGCCGTCCCGGAGGGCTGTCAACAGCTCTGGCAAGGTATGCTCGCCCTCGCCCCGAACGACGAAGTCGACCGGCTGGCCCGTCTCCTCGAGGACCTCGCGCCACATGAAGGACGCGTGGACGCCGCCCATCACGGTGCGAGCGCCGAGCGCCTTGGCGGCCTTCATGATCTCCAGGCCGTCGAGATAGGTGGCCGTGATGCAGGAGGTCGCGACGATGTCCGGCGCTGTCGTCTCGATGACGCGGGCGATCTCGGCGTGTGACGCGTCCAGGCTCATCGCGTCGTAAATCTCGCATTCGAATCCCGCCGCGCGTGCGCTGCCGGCGAGGTAGACGAGGTGGAGCGGAATCCAGCGCCCGGCCACCTCGACGACCCCACAGTGATACGGCGGCGTGATGAAGAGAATCTTGGTCATGACTCCTTCTCGCTGCGAGTTCTGGTGCCGTACACGACGTCACCGTCTGGCGTCGGACGCGACATCACCGAGTGGTCGTTGCCGATCGCGGGCGAGACCATAGGCGAACGCGGCGGCTTTCTCCCCGGCCCCCTCTGTATTCGTCCGGTCGCCGCCCGAGCGTGACCTCCGTCGGCGCCGCCGCGAATCGCTGAAAAACCACTTATTTCACTCGACTCTGCCTCGGAAAATGCCGATAAATCAGCTGTATAAGAGAGTTTTCAATGCAGTAGGATGATCCGAGCGGCAGCTGCCGGCTGGTGTCGCAGCAGATTGCCCGTCACCGGCACGTCCTTTGCACAAGGGTTGAAGGCATGCGAAGCCTCTCGGGTTCATCCGAAGTTGCACGGTCGATTCGCACGGGCGGTGCCAGGCCCCGTCGCTTCTTACGCGAAGGCAGCCTGCAGTTTTTTCGCGACGGCAAATCGCGCTTCTTACGCCGCGACGGCAGATGGGATCTTCCCAGTGGCCTGCGAGCGCTTTTGGCTCTGCTGATCATCGTGCTCCCCGCACCGACGGTCCACGGTGGCGTGCCGGAGGCGCCGCTCGCCGCCCCACGGATTGCGCAGGGGATGGGGGATTTGGCGCAAGCGGAAGGGAGTGCGGGCAGCGACTGGATGAGCGGTATCCAGCGAGGCCTGGCGGCTCGCGAATACGAGGCGGGGCCCAATGCCCGGGGCCTTCAGGCACCCAATCGGGCCCACAATCTGCGCACCTATTTCGACGCCACGGGCATCCAGGTCGTGGACCGCACGGCGGCGAGCAGCCCAGAGTTGCTCACGCTGCGACTGGCGAGGATCGGGCGGGGCGCGCAGTCGTTTGCGGTCGCCCCGGGCGAGGTTCGGAGTGCAGGCGCTCGCGTCGAGATCTGGAGGCCCCAGATCGTGGAGTGGTACCTGAACTCCGCGATGGGTCTCGAGCAGGGATTCAGGCTCGAGCTACGGCCCGAGGGTGACGGTCCGCTCAGCATCGAGCTCGCGGTCCATCATGCCCGCGCCGTTCTCGATGGTGAGCGGATCGTTTTTCAAACGAGCACGGGTCGGCAGCTCGAGTACAGCCAACTGGCCGTGCTCGACGCCGAGGGCGCTCCTGTCGAGGCGCGCTTCGAGGTGCCGGATCCCGGGCGCGTGCGGTTGATCGTTGACGATCGAGCTGCCCGCTATCCCATCGACATCGACCCCCTGCTCGCGGCGATCACAGCCCCAGGGCTTGTGGCGAACCAGGCGAGCGCGGCGCAGGGGCAGAGCGTCGCGGAACTCGCGCGACAACGACGACTACGCCGACGTGATCGGAAGGGCGCCCCAGGCTACCGCGCCATGCTGGCCGACGAGGCTGCGGCGCCCACGCTGATGGCTGGCGCCTCGGTCGTCACCGGCGGCAATCCCTTGACGGCGGATACCCAGCTGGAGTCGAACCAGCTGAGCGCGGCGCTGGGCACGAGCGTTGCGG
>SDBV01013720.1_pt1 | contig 10274 bp, 13 predicted proteins | sample 2277081 | NCBI WGS metagenome assembly SDBV01 (sample SAMN10402039, study PRJNA504765) | marine sediment metagenome | isolation source: marine sediment core GS10_PC15, 223 cmbsf | place: Arctic Ocean: Southern Knipovich Ridge | collected 2010 | reverse complement strand
TGTACTCACGCATGGGGCCGGCGCGGGGCTGATACCGCGATGCTGAACCTACTCTACATGTTCTTCAACGTTGCCATGCAAGGGTAGGCAGCCGCGCTCGGACGCTGGAGGCGGATGCCGGCGAGGTTCTACGTCACCGGCATCGGAATGTCCCTTGCCGCTCGGTCCCTCTACGCTTGGAACGCGCAGTTCCGTGACGAGGAGGGTGACGCCGAGTGGAATCACGTTCCTCGATGGGACAGGAAGACCAACTGGGTGATCCTTACCGATCAGGTGAACCCCGAGACCGGACGCCACGCCTACTTCATGGTCCGGAAGCCCGAGGAGCTCCAGGCGATCTACAACCCCATCGAGACGGGACTCTGGGAGGTCGCCGGCGAGACCGAGCTCGAGACCCGCGACTACTACCAGATGCTCATCGACTCGGCCTCAGCGGTCATCCCGGGTATCCCGGACATCGAGCTCACGGAAGGGGAGACCATCCCGCACGCGGTCGCACGCAACGCCGGGATGGGGCTGAACCCGGTGCTGTCGATGCCTATCGAGCAGGGGATGGGCATCGATCTGTTCCGGAACCGACCCCAGGTCCCGCGCCGGCTGCAAGACGTCGATCCGAGGTACCAGTTCACGCCGAGGACCTCGCCGACGGCCGTCGTCGCGGGCCAGGCGACGGGAATCTCCCCGATGCGCATCGAGCACGGCTTCCGCTCTCTTGGAGGGCTCGGCGAGCAAGCCCTTGGCGTGATCGATCCGATTGCGGAGCGGTACTCGCCACAAAAGCCCGGGCTCTACCGCGGCGCGGAGGAGACGCCCGTCATCGGCTCGGTGATTCGCCGCGTCTTCCGTGGCGGCTTCAACGATCAGGTGATGCGGGACTATGAGGAGCTGTTCTACTCTTACCTTGCCGACGCGAACGAAGTCGTCGCCACGGTGAGCGAGCTCGAGCGCAATCCAGAAGAGATGTGGAAGTACCTCCTCGATGATCCCAAGCGGACGATCTTGAGGGACCAACTGCCGATGCTCCGGGAGATCGCGTCCAATCTCTCCAAGCTGCGCGAGCTCCGTCGGGACATCTTGGCGAACCCCGCGATGGGCAGTCTCGAGAAAGGGACGCGGAGCCGGGAGATCCTGGACACCCAGATGCAAATCGTCCAGCAGGCCGTGATGGTCGAGCAGATGATTGAAGAGGCAACCATGCTGGCGACCGTGGGAACGCCGCCACCGCTGGTAGGCACCGGAGAGGCGGAGGGGATTAGTCCGCCACCTCAGTAGCCTGTTCCTTCAGCTTCTTGTTCTCTGCTCGGAGCCGCCGGATTTCACGACACATTGCATCGGCGTAGACGTTCGGGAACCAGTGCTGATGGGTTGCCTTTGGCTGTGCAGAACGCTTGACGATGTCTTCCAACTCCACTAGCTCCTTCTCGGTCATATCAGGACTATCTCCTCCTCCTCGCTGAACTCGTCCTTCTCGCTCGGCACCGCGCGCAAATCCCCGGCGACACCAATCCTCTCCAGCCCGCTCAAGTGCTTCACGTCCACCGTGCCGTCATTACCCACACCCCCACCACGAATTCCGAAGATCGTCTCCATGGTGCCGCCACGCTTCTTGTCGCCCCAGTCGGTCCCGACCTTTACCTCGACGCCGAAGTTCAAGTGCGATCCGATGCCCCACTCGGCCGGACATGGTAGCTCGACGACCGGCCGGATCATCTCGCGCGTGAGTGCCTCGACCGCGATGTCGACTTTCGACTTTGGGATCTCGTTCAGGAACGAGTCGTGCACGGGCGTTCGGAGCGGCGTCTTGCCGAAGTACAGATCACCGATGTAGCTCGGACTCTCGGCTCTTGGATCGTAGAGACGGATCGCTGACTCGGTGAGGACGCCACGCGCGATGGACTGCGGGAAGAACGCGACGCACTTCTTCGCGTCGGAGCCGAACTCGACGGCCATGGACTTGCCCCCGAGCTCGAGCACGGGGTTGCCTCGAGCCTCACGGCGTATCGCCTGGGTCGGCGTGATCGGACGGTAGCTGATGACGTCGTAGAAGCGGTGCTTGTAACCATAGGGGTGTCCCGCCGGTGGCGAGCCCGGAGGCCCTCCGAGGTAGTGGTGCTCATGGGTGAACAACCTCAACGACATCTGCCAGGGCCGCACCTTCGGAGCCATGGACCAGTAGAGATTTTGGACGTGGCGCGCGTCTTTCTGTTGTGGGAAGAGCTCAGGGTAGCGGAGCTGCATGCCTATCACAGTGAGTCCGTAGTTCGAGCCGTGCACGTTGCGCTTTGCCCGATCGTAGAGGAAGAAGTTCTCCTCCTTGATCTGTTTGAAGTAGCCGGCGAGCTCGTCGTCCGACCAGTTCGGATCCGCCGGCTTGTTGCACAGGATCGCAGCGAGGCGTCCGTGGATGCCGAGGTGGGCGAAGCGAATGTAGTCGGGATCGCCGCAGAGCCAGCCGACGAGGACGGCTTCAATCCCCGCGTAGTCCGCCTCCAACAAAACGCAAGGCTCCGGGTGGATGAGCTCCAAGGGTTTCTTCGTCGTCTTGCGCAAATGCTCAAGGTGCTTGTCGACGTATTCCTGGCTGCCACTGATGACGCACTTGCGGAAGCCGGCCGCCGGGTTGTCACCTTCCTTGTCGTCGATCACATTCATGGTGTTCGGGTTCTCGGCGGCGAGGCGCATCGTGGAAGGCTTGCAAGTAAACGTCGGATGGACGCGATCGAGCTCGTCCATGCGCTCGAGGCTCCCCTCGACGTAGGTGCCCCGGACCTTCGCGATGTGACGGAAGTCGAGCACGTTCTTGTAGAACGTGTCCGCGTGGCGCTTGTAGAGCCCCTCGAGTACCTCCTTGGCCGTCGTCTCCTTCTTTGTCTTCGGATCCTTGCCAGGCTTGTGTCCCTTCCACTTGATGTAGGTGAGGACTTGCTTCGGTGAGTTCGGGTTGAAGCGGTCCTGCCGGCGGAAGTGACGGACGACGAGAGCTTCGGCGAGTTCGATGGTGGGCGTGAGCGCGCGATCGCGGCACCGATGGGTCTTCGCGATTTCCGTCGCCCCACACGTCTTGCAGACCTTGACGACGCGGACGACCTTCTCTGCGTAGAGTCCCCAGGGATCCGCGAGGATCCTCTTTGAAAGAGTCTTCCAACCGTCTTTCTTCTCGAGTGGGAGGATGTCCTGGGGGACTAGCGCTTGGAGCATGCCGTCGAGACGAGCTTCGTGGCCCTTGAGCTCGATGCGGAACTCCTCGAGTCCGTCTCGTGAGAGCAGGAGCCCGATGTCCTCTGCCGGATCCAGGACGTCCCGGTGGAAGTCGTGCACGTGTCTTTGGAACGTCCTCCACAGGCCCTGGTCGACCAGATCCCGGGTGATCCCTTGCGCGATACGCCAGGGGACGAAGCCGTCGAACGCACCGTACTTCTCAGGCTCCGTGTCGGCCAGGTGCTTCCACGGCGGAGAGTCTGTGTAGAACGGGGCGACGAAGCCGAGGCCGCGAGGCAGCGCGGATTGGAGCACGTGCCATGCCCACATGTAGTCGTACCATTCGCCGCCGACGGGAAAGCCCGCCTTGAGGAGTCTCGGCACGTCGAACTTCGCGTTCCAGAAGATCTTCGGGCCAGGCGCAGCGAGGACCTTGCGGATGATGGTGATGTAGGGCTCCTCGAAAGGCACGGTCAGGCCTTCCTCGCCATTCATCGCGAAGTTGATCCGGATGATCTGCCAGGAAATGTCCCGTCGGGAATCCTCGACGACGGTCGACGAGTCCGGGGTCTCGATGTCGACGACGAGATCGACCTGGATGTTGGGATCCGCGACCGCTTTCAAGTAGAGATCCGCCCAGGCGGCGAAGTACAGAATTCCGGGATCGCAGGTGAGGAGGTAGGGCTGGCGCTCGTAGCCACCGCCGCGTTGTACTGCTCGGGCAATCTCGACCGCACGGGTGAGATCGAAGCGGAGCACGTCCATGAGGTTCGTGGCGCCGCGCTGCAAGAAGCTCGGATGGAAGGTGGGCACGACCCAGAAGCGATCTTGCGGATCACGCTGCACCGTGCCGTGGAAGTTTCCTATCTTGAAGTGCCGGGTCTTCGCGAGCTCGAGGATGTGGCGGGTAGCAATGCCGCCCGCGGTGACGACGACGGGGTGGTTCTCTTCGAGGGTGTCCTTGAGGTAGGTGCGCGTGCAGTGCGCTATCGCGTCGTGCTCCCACGGAGCTCCCGAGAGCCAGTCTCCGGGTGGCTGGCACCGGAGGAGGTTGTCGATCCGGAACCAGTCCTGATCCATGCCGCCGAGACGCATGGCGCGCTTGAGCATGGCGCCGGCGGGGCCCGCGAAGGGAGTGCCTCGAGCGGCCTCGGTCTTGCCAGAGGACTCGCCGAGGATGAGGACAGGAGAGGTGAGAGGGCCCTCGGCGGGCGCGTAGCCGAAGCCTTTGCGCTCGAGGACGCAGGTGACGCAGTCAGGGGGTTTGGGTAGCATCTTTAGTACCTCTCACTCCCATGACGATCCGCGCCGGCCTCAATGTTGTTCACCGCACGGAGCTGCCTCTTGGTTACCCGTTCGCTCGACTCGACACTGGCGTAGATCCCTTCCAACGTGTCCCGGGCGTATTGGAGCTCGGGACGTTCGATCAGATCTTCCAGCTCATCGAGCAGCTCCGCGGCCGTGAGCGGGGCGTCGTCGTCATCGTCGGGGTAGTCGCCTTGCACAGGGCCGGTTGCGGTGGCGTCGAGGTCGGTGAGCTTCATCTCTCTCCCATTTCCTCAGCCTTCTTTTTCTCTCGCGCAGCCCGGTAGACTTCCATGAATTGATCGCTGCTCCCGCAGCCGATGTTGGTTGGCGTCCGATGCGGCACACCCGGTTCGACGACAGCCCACACCCATTTGATGCCAACCGTATCGGGATCGGGATGCTCAATGTACTCAGCAATCTGCCACTCAGTTTCCAGCGCGTGTCGACTCCGCTGGGTAGCACGACGCCATCGTTTGCCGATGGTAGTCCCGGTCGGCAAGGTGGTGGAGTACTCGAGCAGGTCCTTCAGTGCTTCGAACGTGATGACTTCTTCATCCATCAGACAATCTCCGCTGATCACGAGGACAACGGCTCCTCGACCTTCTCATCGAACGGCGTCTCGAACGTCTCCTCCCCTGGCAGCCCGCCCCACTTCTTCACGTAGTACGCGCGACACTTCTCGAACTTCGCCCCCCACTCCTCGGCCGTCTTCTCATCGCGGTTGATCGTGACGCTCCCGTGGTGCAGGAACGGGACGTTGATGGAGAAGATTCGATCGCTGTCGCCACCAAGGATCATGCGGCGGTGGTAGTCGTTGTCCTCGTGGTAGGCCGGGACGAAGTTCTCGTCGAAGCGATACTTCGCGTGGCACTCCTTCGAGATCAGGTAGCAGGAGAAGTCGGGGCCGCCGTGATCCACTAGTTGATCGACGCCAGCGCGCGAGTCCCACGTCTTCTCATCGACACCGACGCCGGTGACGAAGAACGCCTCGTCGCTCTCCAAGACGCGCCGGAGAAGTCGGTACGTCCCCGGATCGAGTCTCACATCATTATTAACCACGAGCGCGTGCTCTCCCCCCGCTTCCCACACGAAGTCGAGCGCTCGGTTCCAGGTCGCGGCGAGAGACGGTAGCGGTGGAGCGTGTCGCCAGAGCAAGAGGTTCGGGCCGTCAGGCGTGAGGCCGGCCTTGCAGAACTCCTCGGACATGAAGCGGGTCTTGTAGCCTGAACCGTTGTCGATGAGCAGAAGCGATGGGGGCGGACCGATCTCCTGACTGAGTGCGTCCGCCGCGGCGAAGCACGTGTAGCTCCAGCACTCGAGAAAGGGCATGATGATCCAGTTGGGTGCATCAGGTGCATCAGGTGTGTCAGTCATGGCACGCCGGCCTTCTTCCACTTCCGGGTTAAGGCCAAGCCCGGGGTGAGCCAGACGATTTCGGGCTTCCGTTTGCCGTGCATATAAACCTTCACGACGCCTCCGAGCATCAACGCGCTCCCGAGCTTCGCCAGGAACTCTGCGTCATTGTCCTGGGTAGCCTTCAAACGTAGACTCCCAGCGCGTTCGTACATATCGAAGTAGTCCCCGCGCTTCTTGCTGCGGCGTGCAGAACGCATGCTAATTTCCATCACGATTTCCTCCTTTGCCACGAATCCCCAACGAGCGTGAGATCCGTGTACACCTCATCGCCCCAGTGATCCCAGCCATCGACCAGGTCCCTCGAGAACAGCTCGATCCTTGGGCCTCCCAGGGCTTCCGTCGCCTCGATGATCAGACGCCTCACCGCTTCGGGCTTCTTCGAGTGCTTGGTCGTTTTTTCAAAGACGTAGTTCTTCTTCTGGCAACGGAACGCGCGGACGTCGCCCTTGATGCCTACCAGGCAGACTTCGACCTGACCGCGGAACCAATGTCCCATGCCGAGCCGGCCGGGCGAGATCTCCCCAGTCGCTTCGTCGTAGCCGTCCTTGATCCAGAAGATCGACGTCTTGTACTCGAAGCCCCAGGCGTTGAAGACTTGCCACGCCTCTGGCTGCATGGGCACCGTCGTCCACAGGAACAGCGCTGCGGCGTCGGGGTGGCGCAGCGTCCGGATCGGAAGCGCCGCTATCTCCCCGACGGTGGTGACGGTGTAGTGCTGTGCGGCACCGGAGGTCATGCTCCCGCCGGCCTTCTTCGATCGGTACTGCCATCCGGGATCGGCGTAGATGACGCGGTACGGAGGACCAGGCTCGAAGGAGTCGTTCGCGTAGAGCTCCTGTTCGTAGTGCTCCACGGCCTGGGTGTCGACGTCCGCGGCGTAGTCCCGGAAGTCCGAGTAGATCTTATGGACTCCGCGGTTGTCCTCGTCGACCAGGGTTTGGAAGTCCTCGAGGGGGAGATCTTCTGGAATAGAGCTGAATCCATATTCCTCGCGGAGCGTACGGATCACGAGATCGTCCGAGGGGAGGTAGCTACGGCAGCGCTCGGCCGCGTGGTGGAGGGAGTGGCGGGCGGGATCGAACTCTTTGATCATGACTTGAGTCCAGTTCCGCTGCATTCCGGACAGTCGATCGGTTTGACGATGCCGAGAAGCACGGCTGTCGCTGACTGAAGCGGCAATTCGAGCCAGTACGACCAGGGCTCCTGATCTTCCGTGTCGGCTACCTGTCCACACCCACCGCATTTGAGGCATTTGTTGTCCGTCTTGTCCGTCATGTCGTCCCCGCCAACTTGAAGATTTCCGGCTCCGGCATCGGGAACAGGATCCTTCCACCATTCTCGAGGTACAGGCGCTCGCGCTCGAGGATGGCTGGTTTGAACTGCCAGATGGGGCAGAGCCAGAGATCGGCTGGTCTTCCTTTCTCGTCAGATCCGGGGACGACAGGCCCGTTCCCGGCGTGAGCTTCCGAGACAATCGGAATCCCACTCCCGACCGTGTACCGTCCCCACTTCTCCGGCGAGCGATCCAACGCTTGGCGGATCTCCGGATACCCCAGCCCGCAGTATTGCAACAGCGTATTCCCCTTCGTCGAGGCACCGTAGAGATCGATGGTCCATTCGAGGTCGAGTCCCTGGTAGACGAGATCGACGATACGTCGCTTGAGGGATTCGACCTTTTGCCGGAAGCGGTCGACGCGCGCGGGGGTGAGCAACATTGCCTCGAGCTCGAGGAGCTGGGCGACGCCGACGCCGCACAAGCTCCTCACCGGCAAGCTTTCGTGGGCTACGACGAGCCGAAGACTCTGCCCATTCGTGTCGTTCAGCTCGGCACGGATAATCTTCAGGTTGTGCCGTGCAAAGAGGCCCCGGAGGTACTCCAGCGTGTAGTACTCGAGGTGCTCGTGGCAGATCATGTCGAAGACACCGCGCCTGAGCATCCATGGGAAGTAGCCGACCTCGAGCACCCAGATGCCGTTGGGGGCAAGGATGCGGTGGACGGCCGCGACGAACTCGTCCGGGTCTTCGACATCGTAGAACATCGCGAGCGAGGTAATGACTTTGCAAGAGCCCGTCTGCAAGAGTGGGATTGCAGGGAAGAAGCCCTTGTATATGACGCTCGGCGCCGCATTCTCCTTGAGAGCCTTTTGAACGTTCAAGGCCGGCTCGACCGCGATGCGCCGAGCCTGTGCTCCAAACTCTTGGTAGTAGCTCAGGAGGGTTCCGTCGTTCGCTCCAATGTCGAGGACGAGATCCTCTGCGCGCACGTGAACGGTCTGGAGGATTCGTTGGATGACACTCTTGAGATTCGCCCGCATCATTTCGTTCGTCCCGGAGCGGTACCAGTACTCGCGGTAGAGAAGCTCAGGCGAGACGGTGTCCGCGAGTTGGAACAGGTGACAGTCGGTGCATTCGGTGAGGACGAGTGGCGCGGCGGGGCCTATCACGCCGTCGGGTGTCTCGGGGAAGGCGTTGAGCTGGTGGATGCCGAGGTCGATTACCGTCTCGAGAGAGCCGCCACAGCCGCGACAGGACGTGTGGTGGACGACGGGTGGGGCCGGTGGGGTAGGTGAGGTCGATGGGACGATGCTCATAGGAACATCCTCGTGGCCGGATCCTTCAGAAGCGCTCTGCGAATCCTCCGATGATCGGTCTTGCCCGGAGTCAGGACCTCCACCAGGTGAATGAAGAAGCTGACGACGTCCATCTTCGGATTCGCAAGATCGATGTCCATCTCGCCGGCAAGTGCGGCGTCGTAGTCCTGTATGTACACGATCTGGAGTGAAGGCCGCTTTACCTCACGAAAGGATCGGAGGGGAGCGTCCCGAATCACGGCGGGGAAGACGCCTCGGATCTTCTGGTGCGAGTTCGACGCGATCGACGGCTGAAAGCGGCCGTCGTCTACGAGCTCGTCGATCCGCGTCGCGAGGGTGGAGCCGGCACGGAAGAAGATCCGATCGACGAGGTTGAGCTGGACGTTCTGGACGGGCGACCAGAGATCGTAAAGCCGCGCCTTCGCGACGATGTTCTCGAGGGCGAGGCTCTCGAGCTCGGCTTCGGTGGGTGGGGGTTTGACGAGTCTCATGCGGGCCTTCCTTTGAACTTTCCTTTGCAGACTAGATATTCGCCTGTGCCATCGTTACGGACAGAGACGCTGAATCGTGCAAGCATGGAGCGAATCTCGGCAAGTGTCGGATGCTGATCTCTGTCCCAGGAAGCGTGGTAGCCCTCGTACTTCTCGGCGGTGAAGCAAACCGCGTCGTCGATCAAGATGACCGGATCGACAGTCCACGGCACCCGCATGATCGCCTGGAGCTCAGCCATGAGAGGACACTCACCGTAGCGCGGATCGAGCTGAGCACGGTCGCGTTCCGAATCGCTCGTGTAGAGGCCGGCGGAGAAGTGCGCGTCGAGCCAGAACAGTGTTTGGCGTACCGGGTCGATTATTGTAGGGAGAACGTCCGGACTAGACCCATGATGGATCGTCAGGTAGCCACTCCACGAGCCCAGATCGGCCAGCTCCGGAAACTTCGTGTGCGCCATTCCGATCAGCTTCTCGTCAATCTCGACGACGTGTATCTCACGGAAATCGTGCTTCACTGCCTCGACAAGGGTTTGCCCATGGCCGAGACCGGTCTCGATGTAAACGTCGTGGCAGCCGAAGAAGTTTGTCAGGATCGACATTCAGTCCTTCCACTTGGGGCTGTGTGACGGAACAGGAGAGAGCGGCATCCACTTGAGCCTCGTGGCTAGATCCAGCCGCAAAAAGAGCGCGTTGGCCCCTTGACCGTCGCACTCCACAAGGGCCAGGCCACGTGTCTGCGCGAGGCGTGCAAACGCGAGCAGGCTCGCACCGAACCAGTCACTCCCGTCGTAGTAGTGATCCGGATCGTAGGGGATGATCCAGCCCTCGGGAGCGAGCGCGTTGTACTCGACGATGACAGCGCTGGGGCGTTGCTGGATTGCCTCCCATACCCAGTAGTCGTTACCGTCGATGTCGATCAGGAGCAGATCGAACTCATCGGGGACCCGGTCGCGCAGGATTGAATCAATATTCTCCTTGGTCACGAGCTGTTGCTCGACGCCTTCCCATTCGGTTCTGTCCAATCGGACGCTGCCCCATCCAGCATCGATGAGGGCACCGAGGTGCGTCCGGTGTGCCGCTCCGATTTCTACAAAGAAGCGTGGTCCGAGCATCAACCGCGAGTCCGGATATCCTCCCATGTTCAGCAGTGCAGAAGGAAGGATAATGTCCGTTACCCAGTCTTCAACGGTTCGAGTGGTCATGTCGATGCCTCCAAAAGGACCTTCGTGTAGATTCCGTGGTAGGTGTCGGCCGCGTGGCTCCAGGAGTC
>SDBV01013719.1_pt1 | contig 10274 bp, 9 predicted proteins | sample 2277081 | NCBI WGS metagenome assembly SDBV01 (sample SAMN10402039, study PRJNA504765) | marine sediment metagenome | isolation source: marine sediment core GS10_PC15, 223 cmbsf | place: Arctic Ocean: Southern Knipovich Ridge | collected 2010 | reverse complement strand
AGAATGAGCGATACTTTAAAGGGCTCATCTTCAAAATGTGCAAGAATCGAGCGAAGATAGACTCCGATGCCTGCATGGCCGACCATACGCGCATCTATGACGAGTGAGTTCACGACGGTCCTTTATTTCTAAGGCGGTGGTATAAAGAGAAGGCTTTTTGCGTTAGGGGGTGATCAGCAAGCAAAGTGGGAAGTTGATGTGACCAAAAAGCGGGAACGGCCCAATATTTTTTAAAGAGCTTCTGCAAGGCCTGCTCAGCAAGGGGTTCTTTGCGGCTGCGCAGAGCTTTCAGGCCAGCTGCGAGGGGGCCTTTACACATCCGGTTAACCACTCCGAAATATAAAGGGCTTTTGGCCCCTAAAAGCAGAGCCACGTTATCGGCGCAACCAAGCGCTGTTTTTTCAAATTCTGGGAGGGAGGCGTCTTCAGGGATTAGCTGGATGAGTGGTGTGCTCAAAAAGGCCCAATTTGGCTTTTCTAAGATCACCTGTGCAAGGGAGAAGGAAAGTGCCTTTTCTTTTAGAGGCTTCCCCTTTTTTAGTGCCTTGAGCCAAGGTTTTCGAAGAGCTAGGTGCGCCGAAGTCCATTTAAAATAGAAGAAGAGGTCTCCAAGACAACGTTTCGCATCTTGGTAACTGCGGCTACTTTCTGGAGAGAGAAAAGGCCAGGGAGTCTCTTTCTCTTGCGCGGCTCTGACGGATAGGCCGGCAAGCTCTGGCTTTTGAGCTAATTGGTTGAGAATGGTTTGGATCGCACCGCTATTTAATAGATCACCCGGTTGTAGCAGCCAGCAATACTCTCCTTTGGCAAGGTCCATGGTTTCTACTAAGTGGTCTAAAGAGGTCATTTTTTTTGGGGATTTATAGTAGAGGATCCGTGGCGCTTTCTTGATGAAGTCGCGCGCGATAAGTTCACTCTGATCGTGAGAGCAATTATCGCAGATTATAACCTCGACAGTTTCACTGAGCTCAGGCTGGATCGACTGAAGCAAGAGCGCTAGGGGCTCCTGTTGATTATCTGTAGGAATGCAAATCGACAGTTTCACGGTTTACCAGTTGTTTTTTCACAGCTTGGACCACTTCCTCAGGATCGGGCACCTTTTCAAATGCGAGTGCTCCTTCGGGCTTCCAAAGCTCTATATTGGGTTTTTTGAGATAAAAAACAATTAAAGGGCGCTCTGCCGCTGCAGCAATATGGGCGGAGACCGAATCGATGGTGACAACGCAGGGTGCGCGCGCAAGCCAGCAGACAAAATCATTCCAGGAAAGCTTATCACATTGATTTTCTTCTCCGGCCGCTCCAACGGCTGCAATCATCTCATTTTGTCGCTTCCCAGCGCCTGTGAAGGCGACGGATAACCCTTCTTCTTTTAAAAGGGCATAGAGGGTCTTCCAAAAGGTGATGGGGAGCTCTTTTTCCTCGTTGGAAGAGCCCATATGCAGGATGAGAGGTGGTTTTTCTGGGAGAGGGTTATCATGAGAGAGAATAAGCTGGACTGTAGGCGTTTCTTCGATTCCCAGTTGTTTCACGAGCCGCGGATAACACTTCAGCAAATAATCATCTTTCCCCCATTCAGAGCAGTGGGTTAGGAGTGATCCTCCCCCCGAAGTATCAAACCCAAGGCGTTGGGGGATGCGCGCTGCCTTTGCAAGCGCAATGCTGTTGGGGAAAAAAGGGTATAATTCAATAAAGGTGTCATAACGCTCAGATGCTATCTCTTTTACGAGGGAGCGTGTTTGCGTTGAAAATGCCATAAATTGAAAGATTCTTCCCAGTGTGCTTTTTGCATTGAGTTGCCACCGGCAGATGTGGATCTGGTCGATGCCCAAAGTGCTATCGAGGGGCTTTTTGCCTCGTTCGGAGACGAGAAACCCGATCACGCAGTCTGGATATCGTCGCTTGAGGGGAGCGATGACGCTTGTGGCGAGCAGTACATCGCCCAGGCTTCCCCAGTTGCTTAAAAGTAACCGCTTCGGCTTTTCAAGGGGGAAAGATTCCTGCCGTGAAAAAAGGGCATGCCACCCATCTAAAACGGTGGCCAGCACTCTTGACTTCCAGCCAAAACAGAAGCGTCTAGTTTTCTTGGTACTCATCGGTCGCTCGTTCCTCATGAGATAGCGTGGACTCATGCACAAGAAGCGCTTGATATTCTTCTGCGATGACAACCCAGCCGCGCTTTTCAAGAAATTCTATTGCCATGCCTCCTTTTCCTCTATAGGGTAGCCCGCAATCATCTATAAGAATCACGGTGCTTTCGGTAATCCAGGGTAGGGCTGCGGTGATCTCTTTGAGGTGGTGCCGTTGACTTGGCCAAGGGTTTTGCCAGTCAATATCGTAACTGTCGAGGTAGAGCATATCGATCTGCTGGCCAAAATTCCTTAAAAAGGGCACTGAATCACTACAAACAAGCCCCACATGGCTAAATGAAACCTGATTTTTTAGACCTTCACTTTTGAAGAGCCGTTGGACTTTTTCAATGGCTTCTCGGTTAATGTCAACGGAGTAAAATAGCGCATGATGATCGCGAGCCCAATCAGCAAAAATCATGGTCGAGCAGCCATCATTTTGACAGCTATAGCCAGAGCGTTGGGTTCCTGTTTCTACAAGGCATGTCGCGCCCCTCTCTTGCATGAGATCTAGCGTTTTTTGTAAGGTCTCCACGCGTCTTAGATCGCATCGGTTTTCTAGGTAATCTTTTTCAGCTGCAAAAGTAGGTGTAAAAAACATCGAGAGAATTAGGAGTAAAAATTTCATTAGTCATTCCTTAAAATGGGCTGGAAGAGGTCGTTCTTGATATGCTTGGTATTTTTCTAAAACGGTGTGGACGGGGCCTTCTTCGATGAATTTGCCCTCTTCGAGCCATACGACGTGATCGCATAAGGTGCGCACGGTCTCCATCTGGTGGCTGACAAAGATGATGGTTCTTCCATCTTCGAGGATTTCATGCATCTTCGCAAAACATTGCTGCTGAAAGGCAAGATCGCCGACAGCTAAAACTTCATCAATGATTAGAATCTCGCTTCTCAGATGGGCCATCACAGAAAAAGCCAGCCGCATAAACATCCCACTTGAGTAGCGTTTGACGGGAGTCTCTAAAAAGGGAGCGACACCGGAAAATTCCACAATCTCATCAAAGTGATAGAGGATTTCACGCCTTTTCATCCCGAGGATGGAACCGCTCAAAAAGACATTCTCTCTGCCTGTGAGCTCCGGATGAAATCCCGTGCCTACTTCTAGCAGGGATCCAATGCTGCCATAGATCTCAATGGATCCTTCGCTAGGCCAGACTACCCTTGAAAGCATTTTGAGTAGCGTGCTCTTCCCAGAGCCATTCGACCCCACAAGACCGAGTGCCTGCCCTGCTTCTACCTCAAGGTTTAAGTGGCGCAGTGCCCAAAAAGCTTCTTCCCGGCCTCTTCTTGAAAAGGGTTTTTTCATAAAGCGCATCAGGTCCTCCCGCAAATTGCGATTGATGGCTTTACGGGCAGGGTCTAAATGATATTTTTTTCCCAAGTTGTCTGTTTTAACTGCTAGTCGGCTCATTAGATAATGTCCGCAAAGTTGCGCTTTAGTTTCTCAAAGAAAAAGACCCCGACAAAAAATAGAAGGAGGGACGCCCCAAGTGCAACGGAAAAGGAATAGACCGGGAAGTTCCCCATTCCAAGGAATGTCCATCGGAAGATGTCTATGATACCAGAGAGGGGGTTGAGATAGTAGAGAGCTTGATATTTTTCAGGAATCAAATTTGCTGAGTAGGCGATGGGCGAGGCATACATCCAGAGCTGCACCATGAAGGGGACAATGTGTTTGAAATCACGATAATAGACGTTCACAGAAGCTAAGAGAAGATTCACGCCTGAGGCGAAGAGAAAGAGCAGCAGGGTGGCGATGGGCAAAAACCAGAGATGGATGCTGGGTGTCACCCCTTTAAAAAACATGAGAGCCAGCATCATCGCGATGGAGATAAGGTAGTCGATGATGAGACCAAAGATTGCCGAAAGAGGAATAAAGATACGGGGGAAATAGACCTTGGTGATGAGCTGCGCGTCGTTGATTAGGCTATTGCTGCCTCGTTGCAGAGAACCTGAAAAAACCACCCATGGAATTAACCCGCAAAAGGCGAAGAGGACATAGGGAATACCATCTCCAGTGAGATGCATGATACGAGCGAAAATGAGGGTGAAAATCCCTGCCGTTAAGAGGGGCTGAAAAATGACCCATGCAATACCGAGGCAGGTCTGCTTGTAGCGCAACTTGATGTCTCGCACCATTAGCATAAAGAAGACCCAGCGGAAATGGATCAGCTCCGAAAAATCGAAACGGAGCCATGAAGGATTTGCTTTGATTATGATTGGGTTAGACATCTAGCCGATCTTATACCATTTCAGAAAAAAAAGAGTCTCTAATTTTCGCCTTGGAGTAGAGCGAGGTCCTGGTAGTGGCGGAGTTCATCGCGGAGCAGCGCCGCATCCTCGAAGCGCATCTCTTTGGCAGCGCGCTTCATCTCAATCGTGCAGTTCCGGATTTTTTGTGTCACATCCTCTGGGGTGAGGTGGGAGGGCTCTCTCTCTTCCGCAGCCTCTAGAGGGAGTGCATCGCCAAAGGTTTCGAGGAGCTCCTCCATGCGCTCGCGTTTGGTAGACTTAGGAGTGATGCCGTGTTCTTTATTATAGGCCATCTGGATGGCTCTGCGCTCTTCTGTGGTCGCGATGGCCTTTTCGATCGATTTGGTTCTTTTGTCAGCGTACATGATGACGCGACCATGGATGTTGCGGGAAGCTCTTCCACAGGTTTGGATGAGGGCGGTTTCACTACGCAAGAAACCCTCTTTGTCTGCGTCAAGGATGGCAACTAGAGTGACCTCAGGAAGGTCTAACCCTTCACGAAGGAGGTTGATGCCGACGAGGACATCAAATTGCCCTTTGCGTAGGTCATTGATGATTTGGACGCGTTCTAAGGTGTCGATATCGGAATGAAGATATTTGGCACGTACGCCAATTTCGGTGAGGTATTTGGTGAGCTCTTCGGCAAGTTTTTTGGTGAGCACCGTGACGAGTACGCGGTTCCCTTTTTCTGTTTCGACGCGGATCTCCTCGAGGCAATCATCTACCTGCTCAGTGGCGGGTTTGAGGGTGATGGCGGGGTCGATGAGACCAGTGGGGCGGATGATTTGCTGGGCGATGTCGCCTTCGGCCTCGTTCAGCTCCCAAGGACCTGGTGTGGCTGAGACGTAGATGACCTGCTTGATGCGTTTATAAAACTCCTCGAACTTAAGCGGGCGGTTGTCAAAGGCAGAGGGAAGGCGAAAACCAAAATCGATGAGAGGGATTTTACGCGCGCGGTCGCCGTTGTGCATCGCATGCACTTGGGGAAGCGTCTGGTGCGATTCATCGACAAAAAGAAGGAAATCCTCCGGGAAGTAATCGAGAAGACAGGGAGGCGGCTGGCCTGGCTCGCGACCATTGAAGTGGCGGGAGTAGTTCTCTACCCCTTTGCAGTAGCCAATCTCTCGGATCATCTCAAGGTCATAGCTGGTGCGCTCTTTGATGCGTTGTCGCTCAAGCAGGCGCTCTTCCTTTTCATATACAGCGATACGCTCTTTGAGCTCTGACTTGATCGTCCCGATGGCTTGATCGCGTACTTCTTCGGGGGTGACGTGGTGAGAGCCGGGATAGATGGTGATCTTATCGAGTCGCCTTAAGACCCGCCCGGTCAGAGGGTCGATCTCGCTGATCCGGTCGACCTCATCGCCGAAAAACTCAATGCGATAGGCGATCGTTTCTTCATAGGCGGGCACAATTTCGAGCACATCGCCACGCGAGCGAAAGCAGGCGCGGGAGAGGTCATAGTCGCTCCGCTTGTAGTGTATCTTGACGAGATGGAGGAGAGTGTCATCGCGGCGCACCTGATCTCCCTTTTGGAGGGTGAGCTGCATCCGGCTGTAGTGTTCTGGAACCCCCAGACCGTAGATACAGGAGACGGAGGAGATGATCAGCACATCACGCCGTTCGATGAGCGAGCGGGTGGCAGAGAGGCGCATACGCTCGATCTGATCGTTGATGGCGAGGTCTTTTTCGATGTAGGTGTCCGTACGCGCGATGTAGGCTTCTGGCTGGTAATAATCATAGTAAGAGACGAAATACTCGACAGCATTATCGGGAAAGAACTGTTTGAACTCTTGATAGAGCTGCGCTGCGAGCGTCTTATTATGAACGAGGATGAGAGCTGGTCTATCGAGGTTGGCGATGATGTTCGCCATGGTGAACGTTTTTCCAGATCCGGTGATGCCGAGAAGGACTTGGGCCTTTTTCCCGGCCTCTATGCCTTGTGTTAGCTGGTCGATGGCGCGGGGCTGATCTCCCTGCGGCTTAAAGTTAGAAACGAGGTTGAACATCTATTTGCGGTAGGGCTCGATCAACGCATTGAGAGTGCCTCTTTCCTGCAGGATATCCAAAGCGACAACTGCGAATGCAAGCAGGATGACAGCGGTCAAGAAGAGCTTACCTTTACCAGAAGCGTAAAAACGGTGTTTTTTGAGCTTCCAGGCCATAGCCGCAGGCAGGAAGATAAGCAATATGGCAACAAAAGCGCCGGCATATTCTAGAGCCAGATAAAAGCCACGCGAGTAGGTGAAAACGAAGAATAGAGGTGGGATGAAGGTGAGTAGTAGCGCGAGAAAGCGTCCCTGTCCATTCTGTTTGATTTTGAAGCCGTCAGTTAAAAAGTCTGAAAGGCTCAGTGTCACGCCGACAAAAGAGGTGACAATGGCAAAGAAGGAGAAGAGTTTGGCGCCAAGACTAATGAGAGGATTACGGACCACTTGAGAGAGGGGCTCTGTGGCAGCCACGCCCTCTTTATAAGCGTTGGCGAGCATAGGGATGGGAACTGTTCCTAAAATGAGCACCTGCCAGAGCAAATAGACAGCAATGGATATCAGGCTGCCGATAATAATCGCCCTGCGCATGGCGCGCCGGTCACGCTTCATATAGACAGAGAGGCTAGGGATGATGATGTGATAGCCAAACGCTGTGACTACAACAGGTACTGCAAGAATACTTGCAGACATATCGAAATGTTCGAGTAATTTTGGCTGCACCTCTGCGGGAAGGAAGAAGATGAGCAAAGCGTAGGAGAGGACCAGCCCGATCATCAAAAGGCGGTTGACCAGATCGACACCACGCGTACCAAAATAGATAAAACCCGCGAAGAGGATGGGAAGGGAGAAGGGGGCAAACCAGCCTGGCAAGGTATAGCCCGTGGCCCATTTAACAGCCTGCACGATAAGAGGGGTACATCCAGAAATATAGGCAGCTGTTAGGGAATAAAGCAGAAGAAGATAGACAATCCAGCTGACCACACGCCCCCATGTTCCGAGTGTGCGTTCTGCCATCGTAACCATATTGGTCTTCCCCTCCATGGAGAGGTTGACGTCGAGGAAGAGGAAGGCGGAGATAAGCATCAAAAGCCAGAGCACAAAAAAGATCAGCAGGGAGGGGAAGAAGCCTCCAAAAGAGGTCACCGTGGGGAAGCCTAGCATTCCGACGCCAAGCGTGGTTCCACAGATAAGGAGGATTCCACCTAAAAGGCGGCTTTTAATGAGTTCTTTCATAGCTTTGGTAGGTAGGGTGCGTTAAACATATTTGATAATTGAAAAAAGGCGATAAACAGGGAAAATAAGAAGATCGCAACGAGCAGACCGCGTCCGCCTTTGACCTGCCATGGAGCTTTGAGTTTTTGATGATATCGACCTTTCCAGACCATCAGCACGGGCAAAATTCCAAAGAGGATGACAGCGCAGATACCCCCGGCAAAGTTCAGCGCTTTGAAAAAGATATTCGGGAAATAGATAGCCAGCAGCAGCGGTGGGATGAGGGAAAGCATGACAAGTGCTCCCTCTTCATGGCGCTTGTAGCTCACTTTCAGACCATCAGCGAGGAAGTGGGTGAGGCTGAGCGACTGGGCAAGGAAAGAGGTCAAAATGGCAAAAAAGGCAAGCAGAGTAGTAAAATAGCTAGCCCAGGAGCTACCCAAAATCCCAGAGAGCGCTTGCGAGGCTTCCTCTCCATGTTTTAGACTGTTCAAAATGCCATTCTCGCCCTCTAGCGGGACAATCCCCAGCACGATGATCTGCCAGACAAGATAGATAACCAGGGCAAAGAGTCCACCTAAAATGATGCTATGCCTCACTTTTTTAAGGTTCCCACCCATGTAGTTTGTGATGGTCGGGATCATGTTGTGAAAGCCAAAGGAGATGACCAGCACCGGCAGAGCAAAGACAGCGTATTGTGGGTCGGAGCGCATCAGGTATTCCATCTGCACATGGCTTGCACCGAGGAAGACAAGCCCTAAGAAGGCGGCGATTTTAAAGATCATCAGGAAGCGATTCCATAGATCGACAGGGCGCGTCCCGCGAAAGACCACTAGGCCAAATAAGATGACAAAGAGCAGGCTGCCGCCCCAACTGGGGATAGCAATGCGAAAGTGCTGCTCAAGTATGGAAGCAAGCAGCGATCCACTTCCTGCGATATAGGCAACGAGCAGGGCATAAAAGAGAAAGAGATAAAAGACCCAGCAAACGATTTTTCCCGGCTTTCCAAGAGTTTTTCCGACCATCGTGACCAGATTGACCTTTTTGGAGAACCATCCATTTACCTCAATTAGCAGAAGCGCTGTAATGGTCATAAAGGCCCAAGCGCAGAAAAACATGATAAGTGAAGGGAAAAACCCCGAAAGCCCCGAAAGAATGGGCAGAGCGAGCATCCCGGCTCCAATGCAGCTTCCTGTAATGAGCAGCATGCCTCCAAAAATGCTTCCACTACTTGTTTTAGACACTGCCACCTCTAGCCTGCATTTTTTCGACAATGCGGATTTCCTGGCCAAGGCGTCCTAGCTCATAGCCCTCATAGTCGACAAACTTGAAGAAACGCTCGAACTGGGGGATCACTTGGGATACCTGCTTGGACATTTCTTGGGCGATGTAGCGATAGGAAGGATGTCCTGCAGCTCCTGAGCGCAGTTCACAAAGCCATTGCAAAGCCCTTAGGTTAATATGGAAGTACCAGTGCATATTGAATCCTATCGGTACTATATATTGCGCTTCTTCTGGGAGTTCTCCACGGATTTGATCAAAGGCCCCTTTGGCGCGATCCATAGCCTCAATGTAAGGCTGCTCCATCTCAGTACCCTTGATCTCCTGAGGGATGTAGTAGCCAAAATCGCAAGAGAGGAATTGCCTTTCCTGAGTGAGTGTGCGGTGGCGTTGCAGATCGCGATAGACGCCAAAGTCAGCGACAATTTCAAAGGTGAATTCTGCATGTTCTAGCGCGCGAGGTGACTTATGGCGACGATTTTCTCGGAAGCTGCTCCCCGAATCTAGAATACGGGAGATGTCGTCTTCTGGCAGCGCGCGGCAGAAGTCCTGCAGTTCTAGCAGCCCTGCATTGGAAGAGGCAAAGAGCATAGCGGCGGCCACTTTTGTGGGAGAGCCAGAGTCATATGAGATCAGGCGGATTCCTGGGCGATTCATTTTTCCCAGGTCAGAGGCATACTGATCAGAAAGGGTGCGCAGCTCAGAGCAGCTCTGGTCGCAGTAACTTGCAAAAGCTTGTTGGTGCTTGTTCGATGAGGAGCCCTTACGAATAAAAGAGGGAATGACCTTGTCCAGCTCTTGGAAGGCCTTGGTGCCTACATCTTGCATTTCAGCTAGGTTGTGGCAGTTAAGCTTCTGGATGAGCGTTTCAAAGAAGCGACCATTACCGAAGACACCCATATTTGTGAGAGCGCTAGAGGGAAGCAGCCCGCGCAGACAATCAAGTACTTTTGCGCGAAGAGCTGCTGTATAGGCTACCTTAGAAACATCATGCTCTTTAGGGGAACGGGCTTCCATCTGCTCTGTTAACATGGGGATGAGTGCAGAATAGGTCTCAAAGAGATGGTCACATGTTTCAATATAGAGGTTTCGATAAGCGGAGGTCATCAAGATCGGTTCGCGATAGTAGAGATATTCTCCGCCCACTTTTTGATCGAAGTAGATATAGCGCGTCGATTTTTCAAGAGGGGATCCGCCGAGACGGGCATCTTCAACCACTTTTGCTGCGAGCATAGAGATGTTTTCGAGCGCCAGGTGGGCACCGCCAAGCTCTCCGATCGAATCATCCCCATAACCATCTAGAATGCGGTCTTAGAAATTCTGTGCTTTTTTAATCGCAACGATATGATCTTCGACTACTTATCGCCCAGAAAGCACTTGGATCGTCTCAATAGACTTTTAATCC
>SDBV01013718.1_pt1 | contig 10274 bp, 27 predicted proteins | sample 2277081 | NCBI WGS metagenome assembly SDBV01 (sample SAMN10402039, study PRJNA504765) | marine sediment metagenome | isolation source: marine sediment core GS10_PC15, 223 cmbsf | place: Arctic Ocean: Southern Knipovich Ridge | collected 2010 | reverse complement strand
ACCCATACGATAGAGGTATTTCTCTATTGGATTACTGCAAATACTGGCTAGGTTAGTAGGTTTAGGTTGGCACCCCCCACAATTACCGCATAACTCAATCAATAGTTCCTGTTCATTAGCCATTAGGCTTCTCCTAATCTACTCATTCTAACCCACTACCAAGCTGGTGTACTTAGGACAACACCATTTACCTTTCCTACTGCACTTGGTAGTGAGCTAGGTCAATATGTTAAGCTACTAGGTGGTAGACACCATCAGCATCTTTGGTTACCTTGCCACCTGTCTCCATACCGCTCAGGAATGAGGTATCAATGATGGACTGGAGAACTTTTGTATCCTGCTTCACGATTGGGTCAGCCATCACTACCTGGTGCCACTGTTGGACATTCTTACCATCCAGCAGGATTAAGGCTTGCTGACTGGCACTAACACCAGTTGCCGCTGGAGCACCTGTACCTTGTGCATTAGGTGGAGTAGGAGCAGCCACCGCTGCCTCACCACCAACCTCGGTCACAACCCAACAGTTAGTGGGTTTGTCTGACCAGTTACCTGCTTCATCCACATTTGGAATCAGATGGCCAGGAGTAAACTGCCAGTGGAGTTTTTTACCAATAAGGTAGTCAATGTTCTTGGCTTCAGCTTGGGCCACATCTGGTGCCAGACCTGCATTTATAATCTTGTCTATGGATGCACCGAGATAACCCATCTTGCTCTTGGCCTTGGTTGATACCGATATGTCTATCTGGGCTATGGGTGAGGTATAAGGCTCAATGGTGTTGATAACCTCTATTTCCTCAGAGTTGTAGAGTGCTACCATATATGCACCTCTTTGTCCACTCCTCATCTCACCTGTTATGGATTTGAGTACGCCCCAAAAATCTCTGAGTGGTGTGCCTGTGTATCCTTCCTCAAATCCTCGCACCTGAAGTGCGGCTAGTACCTGTTCCTGTGTTAGTTGTGGTACTGGTGTTGGTTGTGTCATTTAGTTTCCTCCTTTTTTAATTTATCTGTTACTGCCTGTATAACCAAGTCTTTCATGCTGGTATCCCTATTAAGTGCTAGTTGTTTTAATCTTCTCCAAAGCTCAGTTGGTAGCCTGATAGAGATTACCTTCGTTTCATTCATACCTCCTCCATAAACTTTGCTATATATCTATAATAACATATTGGCATATAGTTTGTCAAGTAGTTTACATAATGTTAGCTTTACATAATGTTAGTCCTTATCCTCCTCTACATCTATACCAACCATGATATAGTGTTTGGTATGATACACCTTGAACTCCGTCTCCTCTTTGGTGTTCTGGAGTACCCACTCAATGAAGTCGTCTTGGCATAGGGTCTGTTGGTCAATCTTGATGTTGTCTGGTAGTATTCCCTTGTTCATTATATACCTCCTATAATAGTATTCCTTTTAAATGTTAGGTCTCTTCTATCTACCCTTATATCTATAGGTAACACCTTACCTTCAGTATGCCTAGTTTTCTCAAACGTCAGCTTTAGGTCTACATATGGTTCACCATCATTAACCAGTTTGATATAGGCTATGGTATCAAACCACCTCTTGAATCTGGATGACCCAAACATCTCATCAGTACCGTAGTGGAAGGCTTCACCCTCACTATGCTCTGCCTGACGGTCATGGTGTATGAAGATGATGGCTACCTTGTACTTAGCCCTAAGCATATTTATACGGTCAAGGAATAGACCTACCTCATAGTCATCTACCAGCTTGGCACTGACTGAGTTATAGATAGGGTCTATGATGAGGACTCTGGGATTGGTCCTGGCTATCTCCTTCTCCAACTCACTGTAGCCCCAACCCTTATCTATCTTTTCATATAGCTCGGTACAGAACCAGAGGTTATCTGAGGAGTTCTTATTACCTAAGGCATACTTCATAGCCCTCTTGCGGAGTGGTGACTGTGGTATCTCTGATTGGAATGAGTAGACTGGACTGGCAAAGGTCTTGAAACCAAACCAGTCTTTGCCAGTGGCTATACGGAAGGCAATGTCAAGGGCTAACATAGATTTCCATGTAGCCTCTGCTCCGTAGATTACCATAGTACCTTGGGTTAGGAGTATGTCGTTGGAGATTATATACTCCTGGAATGGTGGACGCCACTGGATTAGTTCATTGAGGGTAAGTCCTTTCATTAGTATCCTTTCACCTTGTAGTGGTAATCTTGTAAGGATATTTTACTAAAACACGGACTATATTGTACCTCATAAACTTCCTTGCCAAGCTCCCATGCCTTGTTAAGTTCACACCTTATACCACATGAATTCCTTTCTCCCCATATAATAAGGATATCACACTCCTTAATCCTCTTGAAGAAGGTTGGTATCATGTGGTTTTTCATACAATCTTTACAGTCTACAAATCCTGCTACCTTCATATCTGCTGGGTCTATTATACTATGACCTGGGAAACTTGTCCTTATACCTGCTAATATTTCAGATTCCTTGCGTGTCTTATATGTCTTTATTGGGTGGGCAAAATATATCATCTTGTTCTTAGCCATCAAGTACCTCCTTTTTCTTAACCTCCAACAGGTCATACAATTCCAACTCAATCAACAACAGACATACTCCACCCTCACAGGCTGGGCCATACTTACTACACCCATCACACCGAGGTAGGTTATCCTTGCTATACCTTAGCTTCAACCTCTTTATCCATTTACTAAGGGTACTAATATCTACCTCATTATCCAACCTCTTAGCCACCACCGATAAGGAGCCAGACATCAGTATATCCTCAATGGGTTCACCATGTACCAACTCCAAGTACCTCATCAAAGGTGTCTTACGTTCAGAGTTTGTACTACCCGTTGGTACAGGCTTCAACCTTCTCTGCTTCTTAGCTGGTTTGAAGCTGGTGATACCAAGCTCCTTCATGGCTTGCTTACGGATGTCTGTTGGTGTAGTCTTAGACATTTATCTCCATAACTCCCAACTCATTATGATAGTTTGGTAGACTATGTAGAGTATTGTGAATATAGTTATTATGGTTAGTGGTATTAGCCATCTATACATCCCCTAATTCCCTTAGTCTACTTATGAGTCCTAATGATAGTGGTACCTCAAAGTTCCTCGTGTCAGCAATTATATCTTTCACCACATCTTTACCACCAGTCCTCATACCAGAACAAAAGGCTTTGATGATTAGTGTTCTCATTTTGGATAGTAGTACCTTATCCCTTAACATTATACCTCCTCTAGTATTTCTTCTTCAGGTTTCTCATCCTCTGTTAGGTCTATGTATAGTTCCCACCCATCAAAGGCTATTAGGCAATCATAACATATACACCATTCTTGTCGTACCCACTCAGCCTTCCTACTATTGCAGGCTGGGCAAGGATGATAGGTAGCTAAACTATCATGTCCCCATATATCACGGTATTCCTTGAGGAACAGTATTTCATATAGTTCTGGCTCACCAGAATAGGGGCCAGTGTACGGATATCGGTATATTTTATCACGTTCCTCAAAGGGTAGCTTGATTAAGTCCTTAGCTTTTATATCACCCACTCTGTCTCCTTAATATATTTTATGATATTTAAGTATAGTTAGTAAGTATATATATTATACCTGAAACAGGTGTCCTACAAATCTACCTCCTCCAAGTTGGAAGGTGCCGATGTAGTGATTAAGGTTGGCTCTAGGTATATCTATAGGGTGGCCGGTACCAAACAGTCTGAACCTGTATATATCTGGTGGCTGTTCATCATCAACCATTGCCCAAATACATGGCACTTCGTTCTGTGCCTGGACGGCCAGTACCTTGGCATCCTCTGGCATCTCAATATTGAAGGTATCCTGTACATCAAATGGATATTTATAAATCCTTAACATTATTCTTCTCCTTTAGCTGTATCCTCAGCTTGTATATTAGGTCTCTTGCTTCTCTCCGGTTAGAGGGTGTGTGTTCTATTGGGATGGGACCCTCTCCCTTATCACCTAAGGCTGTGGCTAGGCGGGTTATAGCCCTAGTCTGTTGGAAGGTGGGTGGTAGATTAAGGGTGCTGGTTGGTGGTATCTTCTCTGCCATCATCAACTCCTTCTGCCATGCTGTATCCTCGGATACATTGGTTGCAGGTTTCCTCAATTATTTGGGTATCAAAGTGGTGGTTAAATCCACCAAAGGGTGGTTGTTCACGGATAAACTCTCCACACTTTGGACACTCAACTAACATTTAATCACCTCCATAGGGAGAGTTGAGGTACTTTTATCATAGGCAATCTTTATTCCTTCCTCAAACTTAATGCTGGTACAGCCCAATGGAGTGTAGTACCATTGCCAATCCTTCTGATATACCCTTCCCCTAATACCAGCCAACTCCAAGGCTAGGTTTAGTCTGGACTTGGTAGTTACGGTGTGCCACCCAGCAGAGTATAACTTGAGATAATCTGGATAGAACCTAGCCACTACGTTACTGTGTAGGGTCATAACTATACATTCGGTGTGTGCTGGTACATCTCTAGCTAATACCATATAGGTATTGTTGGCTATCTTACATTGTCCGTGGTATAGTTTATCCTTTATATTTTGATAGCTCATTTTATCCTCCCTTACTTAACAAAGAATCTGATATAGATGGTGAGACATATTATGGCTAGTATAACTATACCAATTATCCATAGTCCGTCCATTTTATACCTCCTTACCAGGGTGCATAGTTCCTTTCACATTTCTTGCATATACCGTGTGTCTTGGATAGGTTGAGAAGTGGCCGCTTGATGCCCATAAACTTCTTACACCAAGCACATACTCGTATCATTTGAGTCCTCGTATTGCTTCGTACCATTTAGGAAGAACAGGTATACGGCCATAGTCCAGAAAGCCTAGTACGTGGCACTCCTTATTATACTGTGTTACCAGAGGACAATACCTACAGGTTGTATAATCTTTATTGTTCCGAGCTACTTGGTAGGCATACTCGCATAACGGACAGCTACTACGATAATTCTTAGTATACCATTTTGCTCCCTCTTTACTCCTAAGGAATGGATACTTAAGTAACCCTGATTTCTCTGTCTCCGCCCACAACTTCTTACACTCGCTGATTGCCTTCTTTTTTGTGATGGTTAATTTCTTAGTCACCTTATTCCTCCTCTATATGTTTTGTTTCTGGTCTACTGGTATGGAGTAGTATACTCCGAGGCTTGGTCAAGGTAACTTGGTCTATGTCCTCATCGGGTCGGAGTATCTTAGCTTTGCTTAGGACTTGCCCAAGTTCCTCCCAGGTAATGGTGTGTTTCAAGGTTGCCACCTCCTTTATATTATTTTATATGAAAGCGATAAACTTCTCTCCACCTAACTTAACATAGAGTGCCTCTATTCCCATGAGTAGAAAGGGCCTTACCTTAGGATTGATATGGCCATAAGACTCTTCTATCCACTTCTTAAGGTCTTCCACATTAGGTAGTTCTACCTGCTTAGTTTTAGTCATTTGTCTCCCTAACCCTACTCACTCTAAGCTAGGCCTCCTTCTAAAAGTCTTGCGATAGTGGTTTATTGGTAGGCCAAGCAGCAAGGTCGTCCCTGATTATAATAGCACCAGTAATAGTATTGGTATTACTTAGTGCCTCAAAGAAGTCCTCGCCTTCGCAAAGGACAACAAATTCATTGCCTTCCTCGTCTTCGTACGTTACTAACCTATTCACTTGCTAACCTCCTTAGCCACTTCTGGCTTGTTAACTATTTCCAGCTCTTCTCTGGTTAGTCCTTCCTCAAGGGTATGTAAGGTCTCAGCTACTACTGCTAGTTGCTCTGCCTCTTTCAGTATGTAGCCTGCTGTAGATGAGAAGTTAGTTCTGCCTATCTCATGAGTCTCGTGTAAGTATCTCTCTATCTCGTTACGCGTATGAGCAAAGGCTATTACTGCTGTTCTGTGTAGAGCTTGATAGTCTAGTGTGGTATGGTTGAATGATAGGTCATTCTTTGTGACTTGCATTAGTTATACCTCCTTGCGGCTCGGACACTCGTAGTGATTTATAGCCCACAAGTATCCGTACTTACCGCAGTACTCACATTTACAGCAACTATGCAGATGCCTCCTTTCTGTAAGATATAGTGGTTCGTTCTTCCACTGTTTCTTTCTATATCTTACTCCACATCTGGGACAGTTCTCTTGTGTTAGCACCATAGTTACACCTTCACTGTTTATAATACATTATACCATACTATCAACTCATTGTCAACCTACCTTATTATATCATATTGGTATTGAACTTGTCAATAGAACATATGTTCTACTTTACATAATGTCAGAGGGTCTAGCTTCCAATCTACTTTACATAACATATCCTGTCCATCAATGTCCCGCTATGTCCAGGTTATGTCCTTCCCTCCAGTGTAGAGGTTTGACACTTCCACTCGCCAATAAAAAAGGACGAGGTTGGTAACTATTCCTCGTCCTAATTTATAGAAGGTTATGGTTAATGCTTGATTAGCTCCGGATTGTCAGCCAATATCCGTTTAACCACTGGCTTTTCTGCCGCCCACTTAGCTGAACCTGGACTGGACTTGGCGCTATTCTTGGCATCCTCAATCTTAGCCTTTTCCTCATCCGTGGCGAACTTATCAATAAGCTCTCCTCTCCTCATCCCGGTTTGGCTCTGGATTGTCACACCAGTGCTTCCACCGCCTCCGCCTCCGGATTTGCGGACTGTTGGTACCAGCAGACTAACTGATTTGAAGGTGATGTCTCCGTCATCCAGTTTGTATGTATATCCTTTTGCTTTGACGGTTGCCAGTTCGTCCTTAAACTGGTTGGCTACAGCTTTGTGAATCTTGATGGCTAGCTTTTCCCGGACACCGGCTAGGGCTTCGGCTTCCTTTTTCTGAGCATCTGCGGCGGCTTTGACAATTCCAGCACTATGCTTATTGATTTGTTTTAGGAGCGGTAAAATTACCTCATCCCGGTTGTCCCCGTTCAACTCGTCCTTCAGCATAGTTTTTAGCTGGTCTAGTGATGGTGCGTTATTTTGTTCTACCATTGTGTCTCCTTCTGCTGTGGACTGCTGGCAGGCATTAAGCCTGCACTTTATGTAAAGACTTCCACTTCTCGACCCAGACAAGGAACTCACCAACGAGTTCATGTTCGTGTATGAAGTCATGTATCATGTTCTCTATCTGTTCCTCGTTTAGGTCATCCACTGCCTGCCTGATTGCACTACTACTTAGTTCTGGCGGTATGTACATAACCATCTTATCACCTCCCAGCAATCCACAACTTTGAGTCTACAGGTTTTTACTTGGACTCTGTGTGAGCCCAGTCTGCAAACTTTTTGTTAAGGTACTATATGTTACCACTTATAGTAGATATAATCTAATTATAACATATTGGATACTGATTTGTCAAGTCTACTGGTTGATTATCTTTAGCTCCTCATCTGTATATGGCTCACCACCATCAGCATAGCCGTCATCTGGTATTGCTGGCTCCTCTTTGCTATATAACTTCTGGTATAGTTTCTGGTAATACTCTGGTGAACAATCGTACTTTCTATTTTCCACTTGTCAACTCCTATCTTATTCAAGTATCTAAACTATAACACAATGGAGCCGGTTTGTCAAGTCTTTGGTTTACATAATATCACCATTTTTCTGAGCTATCCGAAAATAGTTTGGTTGACATAACACCGACCAGCAAGTAGAACATATGTTCTGTTGTTGGAGTTGACATAACGCTGGTTAATGGACAGCTTGACATAATGTTTTGCTGGACTAGCTTTACATAACATATCCAGCTGGTTGACATAACATTATAGGGTGGGATGGTTTATTTATGAGATGGAATTATATTTTACTATGGTGAGTCTCAGATTTTATTTTTCTCACCAAAAAGTGAATCTAACCAACATTCCCAACAAAAAGCATACTCCATGCCAAGTTTGTATTTTCCAAGTTGTTTCCGTATGAATTCCCTGTTGGACTTCTTATTTGTTGCCGATTTCAGCTGGAGAACTATACCGATTACGGAATAACCTCCTCTACCCCTCTTGGTCATGTTCTTACCACATTTACTACACTTCATGTTTTCCTCCTTTATAATATATGACAATGGGCATGGTCCCTTATCCTTCTCATCTCCCACCGAATCTCCCTACCACGAAACATCAGGGCTATCTTTACCATCTCCTCAACATTGAACTCAGGTCGGTGCTCCCAAGAAACTACTAGAGGTATGTGACAGGTATCGCAGAGGGTTAGGATAAATCCCCAGTTAGAGTTTTTGGTGAGGGAGCATAGGTCATACATCCTTTACCTCTTCTAATAGGGCTTGCCAACACTTAGGGCATTGTCGTCTCCATAGGCAGAAAGAAGCACGTTTGATTGCCTCAAACTTGTGTTCTGTGCAAGGATTATTTAACCACTCCACCACCTTCTTTAACTGGGCTTTGCAAAGAGCTTCATCTTCCATAGCCCTAGTTGGTTGCTCATCATCGCCACGATATTTGTCCCTTAGTTTCCTTAAGACTTCAAGTTGTTGTTCACCAGTTAGTAGTATCATTCTATCCTCCTTTTAGTTTCTCCCAAATCCTGGTCCAGATTGTGTCTTAGGATTTGTCTGGTGTGTACCCATAGCCTTCTCTGCCCTGATGCAATACACTGTTCCACAATCCATACACGCATCGTAGAGGGAAAGCACTATAGGTATCTGGATATGTGGTCTACCCGTATCCGCCAACATACTTTGGTGGCTGAATAGCCAAACCTGTGTATGTTCGTCGGCTAGGCCCTTATCCTTTTGTTCTTGTATCACCTCATTAGCTATTCTCCTTTCACCACCACAATTAGGACATTGAGTAAATGTTAGTGGGAATTTACTTTCCATGTTTACCTCCTTTGGCTTTGTATGTAAATGTGGTATCTGTCCCAGGAGTTACTGACCAGTCCTTTAATGACTTACCTGAATCCTTCAATGCTGCACCCAGTGTGATAGGTAACTTCTTAACATTGAGGCAATATTTACAAAGGAAATATCCATACTGCCCTTCCCTCTTTATCTCATGTGAGTGGTGAGCACCAGTTGGTGAGTCTGGGCATTTCCACCTACCAGACTTTATATATTCCTGATAGTCATTTACTCTAGCCATTTCTTTGGTACTCCTCCAATCGTAGCTATCTTTACCATCAATGCACTTACCTGTTCATCCAATCTTGCCTCATCCAATATTCTATCAGGGTAGTCAGATTTGAGATTCCTCTTCCTCTGGTCTATAGATGCCTTTTGTCTCAGAAGTCTATAGCGTTCTTTCCTATCCTCCTCACTGAGTTTAGACTTAGGCTTCCTCTTATAGGGTACATAAGGATTCATCATAAGATAATCTAGCCCCTGGTCTATATAACATTGTGGGTGGTAGAACCTTTTTATATTCCACTTACGGTTATCCTCATTGCCCTTGTTCCAATAATAAACCTGGATAATTGGTGTACCAGCCACAACATCCTTCTCACACCACCTACACTTGGCTTTGTGCTGGCACCAATACATAAAGACATTGGGAATAGTTTTAGCCACGGATTAGTTCTCCCTCTTTCACATGCTTCTCCTTCATCAGTTTCCAGTCTCCTCCCTTAACCAGGTATAGTGGGAATATAACCCCACACTGACACTCAAACATATTTTTACCCCAAGCCGGATAATGAACTGGACAACCCAATACAATAGATAACCTAGAGCCCAACTCATCTACCTCAACCAGTTGGTCTGAGCCTTGGAGGAAGAATCCCCAATTTCCTGTAGTCATTTCTCCTCTATCAATGGCTCTACTGCTACATGGCCAGCCTCAGCATTAAAGTCTCTTTGGGTTTTAGCTATGGTATCCGCAAGTGCATAAGCAAGCCCAATTATTTCCCTATAACACTCGCTAGACACAGAACCCGCATCCTTTATATACTTTGGTAGAATTTCACAGCAAACCTCCTGTCCAAAACAGGCATCAACATCAGGTTCTAACTCGCAGACTACAGGCAACTCCCTATCTACCTTTATCACTACACCTTGAGAGTGCTCATAAGTCAAAAGTTTATCAGCAGATGCCCTAAAGTCATCTTTCCTATATCCTGGTAATTCTGCCCAAGTATACACACAATCCTGGACAGTGGTTTCACCTGCTCGGTTCTCCCATAACCATTCAGCTATCCCTTCCCTTATCTCTTCTCTACTTGTCATACCACTCAGTCCCACTCCCCGTTATTTGCTTTGGTATTTGTGTGACTAAAAACAATCGGGGCGAACTAGCACCATCTTGAGACTGCCC
>SDBV01013717.1_pt1 | contig 10274 bp, 10 predicted proteins | sample 2277081 | NCBI WGS metagenome assembly SDBV01 (sample SAMN10402039, study PRJNA504765) | marine sediment metagenome | isolation source: marine sediment core GS10_PC15, 223 cmbsf | place: Arctic Ocean: Southern Knipovich Ridge | collected 2010 | reverse complement strand
GGGATTGCTCTCCTAGCTGCGCGTTGGCCTTCGGCCAAAGCTTTTGCGTCGTCGAGCAACCCCATTCGGGGATTGCTCTCCTAGACTCTGCGCGTGACCACATCGTGGCTGCTGACTGAGAACCGCTGGGTTTTCGGGTATGGATCCCTCGTCTGGCGTCCCGCTTTTTCGTATCTGCAGCGGCTGCCCGGATTCATCAGTGGCTGGGCGCGGCGGTACTGGCAGGGTTCGACCGATCATCGGGGCGTTCCGGAAGCGCCCGGGCGGGTCGTGACGCTGATTCCCGCACCGCGGCACCAATGCTGGGGGGTCGCCTACCGCGTTGCTCCCGACGCGTGGGAGCGCGTGATCCAGACCCTCGACCATCGGGAGCGCGGCGGCTTCGACCGGAAGGACGTTGCGGTCGGATTTCGCGACCCCGACCAACCGGCGGTTCGAGCGCTCGTCTATGTCGCCACAGAACGGAATCCGAACTACCTGGGCCCAGCCATGGATTCTGAGATCGCCGCTCAAATCCGCGGCGCACGCGGCCCCAGCGGGACGAACGTCGAGTACGCGCTCGAACTCGCCGCGGCGCTCCGCAGCATCGAAGCCGACGACGACCACGTATTTGCAATCGCGGATCTCCTCTCGGCGTCCGTTTGAGTTCGGCCCCGGTTGCCGGTGTCTCCGTTTGAGCGGATCGCTGGGACCCCCTCGACCTCGTGTTGCGCTCGCGGCCTGGGTGCGGCGCCGCTCGCGCGCGACTCCCATCTGCTAATCTCGCCCGCTCATCAAAAATGGAGCCCCCCATGAGTCTCGACTCCGCCACCCGTCAGCGCATCGAAGAAATGATCACCTCGAACGACGTTGTCTTGTTCATGAAGGGAAATCGCGAGGCGCCGCAATGTGGCTTCTCTTCGACGTTGGTCGGGATTCTCGATGGTCTCGTTGCCGACTATACGACCGCGGACGTGCTTGCCGATTCAGCCGTTCGAGAGGGGATCAAGGAATACTCGCAGTGGCCGACGATCCCCCAGCTCTACGTGCGCGGCGAGTTTCTCGGCGGATGCGACATCGTTCAGGAACTCGCGGCCTCTGGCGAACTTGCACAATCCCTCGGCGTGAACGCTTCACCTCCGAGCCAACCGCCGGAGGTCAGCGTGACGCCCGCTGGTGCCGAGGCGCTTCGCGCTGCGGCGCGTTCGGCGCCAGACGATGCCGTACTCCATCTGGGCATCGACGCGCGCTTCCAGAACAAGCTCTACTTCGCGCCTCGAGGCCCCGATGAGATCAGCGTGGAGTCGGGCGGCATTGCGATCGCGCTCGATCCCTTGAGCGCGGGTCGCGCGAACGGCTCGATCATCGATGTCGTCGACACCCCGCAAGGCCCCGGCTTCCGGATCGACAACCCGAATACGCCAGCGGGTCAGGTGAAGCAGGCGGGGGTTCGGGAGATCAAGCGGCAACTCGACGCGGGGGAGTTGGGGGAGTTCTTCGACGTTCGCACTCCCGAAGAGCGCGCAAAGGCCAGTATTCCGGGAACGCGCCTGATGACACCGGAAGAGGCTGAGAGGATCAGCGGGTTGCCGAAAGACACCCCGTTGGCCTTCCACTGCCACCACGGCGGCCGCAGCCGGGCCGCCGCCGAGCATTTTGCGGGCCTGGGCTTCACCAACGTTTCCAACGTCGCCGGTGGGATTGAGGCGTGGTCGCTGGAGGTTGATTCCGAGATTCCTCGCTACTAGCCCGCGCAGGGCCGTTGTCTTATGAGTGGGCTTTTGCTGGCGGGGGCCCAGTTGGCTGGGTGATTTCCAGGAAGAGCCGTTGCCTTATGCGAGGGCGTTGCTAGGCGGGGGCCCAGTTGGCTGGGTGATTTCCAGGAAGAGCCGTTGCCTTATGCGAGGGCGTTGCTAGGCGGGGGCCCAGTTGGCTGGGTCATTTCCAGGAAGGGCCGTTGCCTTATGCGAGGGTGCTGCTAGGCGGGGGTCCGGTTGGCCGGGTCGTTTTGCTCAGCAATTCGGCGAAGCGGCGGAGTAGTATTGGTCCGTCTGGGCACTCTTCGACCGCGCCGAGCTGAACGTCCGCGTCGATGTTTTCGGCGATGAGCAGCCTTCTGCGCTCCTCGATGTAACGCTTCATCACGTAGGCGTCGAACTCGGGATGGAACTGCACCCCCCACGCCGCGGTTCCAAAAGAGAACGCGGCGTTCGGGTCTGCTCTGCTCGAACCCAGGCGGACAGCCGCATCGGGCAGTTCGAGGACGGCTTCTGCGTGGGTGGTGTGGGCGCGCAGCGAGCCTCCAAATTCGGCCAGCAGCGCGTCTTCTCCCGCCTTCTCGGCGAGCCGCACCCGGACGGTTCCGATCTGGCGGCCGCGTGGATTGGGCCCAACGCGGCCGCCCAGCGCATGGGCGAGCAGTTGGTGGCCGTAGCAGATTCCCAGCAGGGGGGTTGTGCACCGCACCGCGCCGCGCAGCCATTCCGCGGTGCTTTCGCTCCAGATTTCGCGGTCCGAAACCATGGCGCTCGATCCGGTGACGACGACACCCGCGAACCGCTTCGGGTCGGGAAGTGCCTCGCCCTCGAAGACCGCAATCACCGTCACCCGGTTTCGGTCGAGGCCCATCCCGGCGCTGATCCAATCCTCAAAATCGCCGCGCTCGCCGGCCAACGACGCGAGTGTGGTGCCGGTCTTGACGATCAGTAGCGGATCCATGGCTGGGAGTTCGCGCGCTGGTCTACACGAGAACTCCTAGCCAAGGCGAGCCTGCCCGCCTAGATTTAGCCCAGTGGGGTGCCCTGGGTTCTGGAGCACTCGCTCTGCGGTGTCAAGAGGCAAAGAGGCGGACCCGCGAAGCGGGTCTGCCTACGCCGCAAAAGCTTTGGCCGCAGGCCAACGCGCAGCTAGGAGGCGGACCCGCGAAGCGGGTCTGCCTACGCCGCAAAAGCTTTGGCCGCAGGCCAACGCGCAGGTACTCAGCGTTGCACGCGAGAAATCTGTCATTGCCTTCGGGGGGTCCGATGGGAGGAAAGCGGGTCGTGTTGAAGTGGTTGTGGATCGCCGTCGTGCTACCGATCTCGATTGCCGGCTGCCAGACGACGCGATCGTGGAATGAGGGTTGTCCCGGGGTGTACTCGGGTGTGCGTTACTTCACCAGCCAGCGGGGCTCGCTTCCCTGGGATGGCAAGGTGTTCTTCACGCTGGACCTGCCGCTGACGGCCGTCGTCGATACCCTGCTGCTACCGGCATCCGCTTGGGTCGATCCGGTCAAACCCCGCGGCGGGTGGAATCTGGGCTGTCGCTGGGCGGACTGATTCGCTCGACCATCGAGGGCATCGGGCTTGGCTTTGTGCAGCAGATTTCTATCGGGAGTTCAAACTGACCAAGACAGACACTCTGATGCAGGTTTTTCTGGTAGGGGCCGGCGGCTTTGTCGGTTCTGCGCTGCGCTATACGGTCAGCGGGTTGGTGCATCGCGCAATTCCCTTTACCGGGTTCCCCTACGGAACCCTGGTCGTCAATCTCGTAGGGTGCCTGGCGATAGGACTGCTGGCCGGTCTGGCCGAATCGCGACAGGTGATCGGCCCGGAGCTTCGGATATTTCTCTTCCTGGGATTGCTGGGTGGTTTTACGACTTTCTCGACATTCGCCTACGAGGGGGTCGAGTTGTTTCGCGATGGCGAGTTCGCCAGGGTGTTTGCCAGTGTGATGGTTCACGTTCTGGTGGGGTTCACGGCGGTTTGGTTTGGGCACGCCATCACGAGTGTTCGATGAGGTCGCAGTGAATACTCCGGTAGAAGGTCGCCTACTGCGAATCTTCATTGGCGAAAGCGACAAGCACGCGGGAATCCCGCTCTACGATTGGATCGTCAAGCAGGCGCACGAACACCAGTTGGCGGGCGCAACCGTGATTCGCGGCCTCGAAGGGTTTGGCGTGCACGGCCATCTGCACACGGCGAAGATTCTTCGGCAAGCGACGGATCTGCCGATCATCATCGAGATCGTCGACTCCCGAGAGAAGATCGAGGCGTTTCTAGCCATCGTCGATGGGGCCATCACGGACGGCCTGGTGACTCTCGAAAATGTCGAGGTTCGATTTTATCGCAGCGAAACCTAGAAGATCTGTGTTCGAGCAAGGCTGTGGGCCGTGGATCGATGCTGTTTGGTCAGTCGGTCCGAGACCGATCGCCGAGCACCCGCGCGACTTCATCGTGGGCGAAGATCGGAAGTGGAGAGTGGTCGCTTAGCAGCACGCCGCTTCCCGACGCGGCCTTGCCGATCGTCCGAGCCGGAATGCCGCGATCTTCGAGCAGTCGGCACGCGCCCGCAGCGCGATCGGGCGCAAACGCAGCCAGCAGTGCTCCCGAAGCGAGGGCGCCCCAGGGATCGGCGCCCAAAGCGCTGCATACCGCGCGGCCGGGCTCGAACCAGAGTACGGCTGCTTCGTCGACTCGAATTTGAATCCCGGACGCCTCGGCGAGTTCGTGGAGCCCCGCTGAGAGTCCGCCTTCTGTTGGGTCGTGGAGAGCGGTTGCCCCCGCATCGGTGGCAAGCAGCGCGGCGTCGACTACGGAGATTCCCGGCCGTGCAACGGCTTCTCGGGCGAGTGCGAGAACATCTGGGTCGACAGCGTCGAGTCGCGGGTTCATTTCCGCGGCGAGGACTGCCGCCGCTTCGACAGGCGCAAAGCCGGCCTGCACGATCGAGTCTCCTTCCCGCACCCCGCCGGTTCGGAGAAATCGGTGATCCGGGCTGAATCCCATCATCTGCCCGACGACGATCGGCTGGTTCACCGCGTCTGACACCTCGGTATGTCCGCCGACCAGAACCGCTCCCACGCCTTCGAGCGCCGAGCGCATCGAATGGAAGAGCGCTCTGACATCGCTCTCGCGGGCGCCCGCCGGCAAGAGCACGACCGCCAGGAACCAACGAGGCCGGACGCCCATGACGGCGACATCATTGGCATTGATCAGGACTGCGTGAGCGCCAACATCGCTTCCGGTCAGGGTGATGGGGTCCGCGGCGGCGATCAGCGTCCCTTCGGGAACATCGATCGCGCAGGCGTCCTCACCGAGTTCGGGTCCGAGGCGCACTTCGCTTGGCAGATTGGGCTGCTCGGCGAGAATTTCGCGAAGCAGCTCGGGGGGGAGCTTGCCTGGTCGAAGCGGGGTCTCCACTCAGTGAAGTTTACTGATGTCCTTCCAGAGTTCCTGCCACTGCCCTTCGGCGGCTGTCGTGGCTTCTTCGGCGCTTCCGCCGAGAGAGACGATCAGCTTGCCCTTTCTCGCGCCGGCGCCCGGAACCCGAACGACCGCCACCCAGGCGTCCGGTTTGGCCGGTTTGGCCGATTTAGCCTTGGTTTGGAACAGGCGCCCGTCAACCTGTAGTAGCCAGGTCAGCGCTTCGATATTCGTCATTCGACACCCGATGCCGCGCCAGCTCACAATTGGCGAACCACTTCAACGAATTGGAAGCGCGTTGCTGCAGTATACGTTTAGAAGCCCGGACTTTGGAAGAAATCCGGTTCGCGATTGCGACCGAGGGTTCACGAGCCGGCAACTCGATTGTAGAAAGTCGCCCAACCGGCTGCTGCTGCGCGCGTTTTGATAGGTCGATATCTACTGGTGGATCGCTGCATTCGATGGTCAGATCGGCGCCTCGAGAGTCTCGTGGGCGTTCATGACGAAGATCCGATTGTCTCGAGGCGATGCCGAGCGCTCTGAGTGGGCTTTTCCGGCCGGTCTGCGTCCTCACTCCGAGATGGCGTGGCGCCGATAACGCAGGCGTATCGGTTTAGGTTCCGAGAGGGCCCGGGCGGGGATGCGGCCGCGTATTCACTCGTAAGCAGATCGACCATTGAGGGCGATTCGACTCGTGATTCTGAGATGGACATCTCTCAAGAGCAACGTGGGCCGGCGCCTGCTGCTGTTGTGCATCTCGTGCGCGATCGCTCCTCTCATCATCACACTGCTTCTAGCCTTTTCGCATGCAACAGATCAGCTCTACCAGCAGTCGGAGAGCAGGCTGCGGCGCGAAAGCCAAGCTGTGGGATTGGCGGTACTCCGCGAACTGCAGGGCCTGGCCTCCGAGTTCGAGCGGATCGGGGCGACCTCTGCGGATGCAGCTGATGCCCTGCCGCAACCGATGAAGACGCAGCGCGCGCAAGATCTCCGCGATCGCTTTCGAGCGCTGACTCTGGTCGATCGCGCTGGGGTCGCGCGGCCGGTGTTCGGGCCCCTGCTCACTCTGGCTCAGCATGGAGCAGAGGAAGAAAGGCACCTCGCGTCCGGAAAAAGCCTGCTCTCGATTCGAGAAGGCGCCGATCGATCTGTTCGGTTGATGCTCGAAGCTGCCGTCGGCCGCGGCAACATCGCGCGTGTGATCGCCGAGCTGGACGCGGGGTGGCTCGCTGAGCGCGCCCACCAGACCATGACGATCCCGCAGGCGGCGTTTTGCCTGCTGAACTCGAACGAAGTCGTCATCGTCTGCTCGGCACCCGATGGGTCCCCGCCACCGCGTGCGCTTCCTTCGGGCCTCGCGCGCGCTGGGTTGGGAGACTTCCGCTGGCGGAGCGATGGCGACGAATATATCGCCAGCTACTCGAGTTTTTCCCCGAAATTCGACTTCCACGAGGCTAGCTGGTTTGTGGTTTTGAGCCAGCCGTCCCACCTAGCGCTCGCTCCTCTCGATCGATTTTGGGTGATCTTTCTTCCGGTGATTTTCCTCACGATTTCAGTCGTAACGCTATTGAGCGTGCGCCAGATCCGAAGGTTTCTCAGCCCACTGGAAGCGCTCAGGCTTGGCACACAGCGGATTGCCAATCGCGAATTTGATGTCGACGTGAGTGTCGAGAGCGGTGGCGAATTTGAAGAACTCGCGTCTTCGTTGAACTCGATGTCGGGGCAGCTCCGCAAGCAGTTCAGCACCCTGGATCGGATCATCGAGATCGATCGATTGATCCTCTCCGCGATGAATGCAGAGGGCATCGCCGCTCCGATCTTCGAGAGGATCGGAGGTCTTTACACGAGTGATTACGTCGCACTGCTGCTGATGGAAACCGAGACGGCCGAGTCCATCACCTCGTTTGCGTCGGATTCCGGCCGCGATCGCTGGACTCGGAGCGAAATGGAGGTGTTGTCACAGGAAGACATCGACCGACTGCGCGAGCGCGACGAAAACTCGCCCATCGTCATCGAGGCCGATGCCCCCCACTACCTCGAGCCTCTCGCAAAGGCCGGTATGGTTCAGGCCATCGCGCTTCCGCTTTGGATCAGTCGAGAACTGGCCGGGCTGCTCATTCTGGGTCAGCGCGCGGTCGGCACTCACAAACGCGAAAATCTCGCTTACGCGCGGCAACTCGCCGACCAGGCCGCAGTGGCGTTATCGAACGTTCGAAGGGTCGAGGAGAATCGGATTCTCGCCCACTACGACAGCCTGACGGGCCTCCCGAATCGGTTGCTGTTCATGGAGCATCTGCGTCAATCGCTACGGCGCGCGCATCGCGATGGGCATCGAGTTGCAATCTGTCTGCTGGATCTCGATGAGTTCAAGCAGATCAACGACACCCTGGGTCACAATGCGGGCGATCAGCTACTCAAGGTCATCGCGCAGCGCCTCACCGAGAATCTTCGCAGTGGGGCTGTCGCGCGGATCGGTGGGGACGAATTTGCCTTCTGCCTCACGGATTTTTCCGGCGTCGACTCGCCCGCTCGCGTAGCCCAGGGCCTGCTATCCGAAATCACGCGGCCCTATACGCTCAGGAATCAAGAAGTCTTCATCACGGCGAGCGTGGGTATTGCGATCTACCCGGCGGATGGGCAGGCGCTCGAGACGATCGTCAAGAACGCCGACACGGCGATGCATCACGCCAAGCGCGAAGGGCGAAGTACCTACCAGTTCTACACACCCTCGATGAACGCCACGGCGGTCCAGCGTCTCGCCATGGAGAACGCATTGCGAAAGGCCATCGAACTGGACCAACTCCGGACGTTCTACCAACCGGTTGTCGATGTCCAGACACGCGAGATCCTGGGGGCCGAGGCTTTGCTCAGATGGGTTCATCCAGAATTTGGCATGGTCTGTCCGTCGGATTTTGTTCCCCTGGCCGAGGAATCCGGCCTCATCATCGAAATCGGAGAGTGGGTGCTGCGCGAGGCTTGCGCTCAAACGAGAGCCTGGCATGACGCGGGTCATCGGCTCTTTAGCATGTCGGTGAACGTGTCGAGTCGCCAGTTCAAGGATGGAGCCTTTCTCGATACGGTCGAGAGTGCACTCCGCGATACGGGTTTGAGCCCGCAAAATCTGATGCTCGAACTCACGGAAAGTCTGCTGTTGGATGTCGAGGCGGTCACGGTCACGCTGGGGCGATTGCGCGGGTTGGGGGTCAAAATCGCGATTGACGACTTCGGCACCGGCTTCTCGTCGCTCGGCTATCTCAAGCACTTTCCGCTCGACGTACTCAAGATCGATCAGCTGTTCATCCAGAACCTTGCGACAGATTCCGACGATTCGGCAATTGCGGACGCGATCATCACCCTGGCCCACAATCTCAAGCTTCAGGTAGTCGCCGAGGGCGTGGAGACCGAACAGCAGCTGGCGCATCTTCGCCAGGCCAGTTGTGACATCGCCCAGGGCTTCCTCTTTTCGGAGCCGGTACCCGCAGACGGTTTCGAGAAGCTGCTCCTCGAGAGAGAAAACGAAGTGTAAAGAGGCGTGCTTGGCGGCCAACTACTGGAGCTTCTTCAGACCTGAACCTGCGCCTTCTCCAGATGATCGCCGATCAGCTCTCGCACGCGCAGCATGACATCTTCTGCTTCTTCTTCCGCGAAGGCTGGATAGGCGATCGGATCCAGCACCTCGATCACGATTTGATGGCGACCCCGGAGAATTACGCCTCGCTTGGGAAGCGCAGAGGCCGTGCCGTGAACGACGATCGGAAGCAGGGGGCGCTTGGCGTCCTTGGCCAGATTGAAAGCGCCGGGTTTGAACCCGCGCAGCTTGCCGGTCGGAGAGCGTGTGCCTTCGGGAAACATCAGGATCGAATTTCCGGCGGCCAGATTTTCTCGACAGGTGCGCAGCATCACCGCGACGCTCGAGCGGTCGCCGCGTTTCAGTTGGATGTAATCGTTGAGGCGCATGTTCCAGCCGATGAAAGGGATCCTGAAGTTCTCGACCTTCGAAACCCATTTGAAGTGTCTGAAGAGGCGGAACAGAACCAGGATGTCCAGCAGTGATTGATGGTTTGCGACCATCACGTAGGTCTCATCGGGGTCGATCTTTTCTCGCCCCACGACCTTGACTGGCCAGGCGGGATTGAGCCAGGTGTAGAGAGAAGCCCAGAAACAGGTCAGTCGGTGGAGAATCACTTTGCGACGGTCAAAGGGCAGGGTCAGCGCCCAGCACAGCAGCGCCACCGGGAACATCACCACCGAGGACGATGTCATGAAGATCCAGAAGAGTGCAGATCCCGTAGCGCGAAGCATTGGTCTATTATTCCGTTTCGTGGATCCGCGCGCACGCCTCCACCGAAGCGGTGTCCATCGCGCCTCGGGATTGGCGCATCAACCGCAAGCGGTGATGAACGCGCCGAAGAGTCCGTCGCGATGGGTTCCCGACAGCCTCTCGGGGTGCCACTGAACGCCCACGCAGAACAGCCGCTCTTCGTCTTCGATGGCCTCGATCAGGCCATCCGCGGCGCGCGCCGCAATTCGCATGCCCGTGCCGGGAGACTCGACGCCCTGGTGATGCAGGCTGTTGACCGGTGGTGGATTCGTGCCCAGTGCTTCGCGCAGGCGCGTACCGGGCTCGACCTGCAGTGCGTGTCGACCATCGGTCTCGGGCAGGCGATGGGGGCCCGCTTGCGGTCGGTCGGTCGGAATGTCGTAGATGAGAGCGCCGCCCCGGACGACCGCCAGTAGCTGCATTCCGTAGCAGATCCCCAGCACCGGAAGGCGTTGCTGCAGGGCATCGGCGAGCAGGCGCTGATCGAAGTTCAGCTGCTCTTCGGGCGCGAGATCGAACTCCACACCCGGCGGATAGTCGTGCGCGGGCGGCAGGTCGTCTCCGCCGGGAATCAACAATCCGTCGAGGCTCCGAAGCAGCGAGGGCGGATCGCGTTGAATGGGGAGGTAGACGGGGATGCCTCCGGCGGCTTCGATGGCGCTCGCGTAGGCGGTGTGGATGTAGTGATAATCCCGGTTCGGCTTCCAACGACCGCGATCGTCCAAACACGTGGAGATGCCGATGAGCGGCGCCATCGCAGCCAGTATACCCATCGCGATTTCGCGGCCCGC
>SDBV01013716.1_pt1 | contig 10274 bp, 12 predicted proteins | sample 2277081 | NCBI WGS metagenome assembly SDBV01 (sample SAMN10402039, study PRJNA504765) | marine sediment metagenome | isolation source: marine sediment core GS10_PC15, 223 cmbsf | place: Arctic Ocean: Southern Knipovich Ridge | collected 2010 | reverse complement strand
TATTTACAACTCCCGCAATATTGGAACCGCAGTGACAAACAAACACGCCAATTCTCGGATACTCGCCTGTTACATCCCTTTCCTGCGGAAATTCTTTAGGTTCTATCAGACTTCCTCTAACATCATGAAGAAGTGATTGTACCCTGGATACTGCACCGCTAGCTTCCGTAACTGTTTCGGGTATGTCTTTAGGTTCTGTAAACGGACCGCAAACAAAAATTCCTTCTCTGCTGGATATGGTTGGTTTAAAAGACTCTGTTTTACAAAATCCATATTCATTTAGCTCGATTCCTGCTTTTTCGGCGAGATTCGTTAATTCTTTTCTCGGTCCCATACCCATAGACAAAACAGCAAGATCGTATTCCTCGATCATGACTCTGGAATTTTCATCTATATAATGGATTCTCAATCTGTGATCATCAATTTCTTCAATGGATGATAAACGGCACCGAATGTAATTAACGCCAATCTCTTTTGCCCTCTCGTAGTATTCTTCAAAACCCTTGCCAAAAGCACGCATATCCATGTAAAAAATATCACATTCCAATTCTTTGCCTATATGCTCTTTGGCAATTATTGATTCTTTTGTAGCGTACATACAGCATACAGAAGAGCAGTAATCCCTTTTTTCTTCTCTTGAACCGACACACTGAAGAAACGCTATTTTTTCAGGAGTTTTTTTATTAGAAGGCCTCTGTATATTACCCATAAACGGGCCGGACGCACTCAGAATACGTTCAAATTCTAAAGCTGTTACAACATCCGGATACTGCCAGTATCCATATTCCAGTTTCGTATCTGCACAGAGTAGTTCAAAACCAGGACTAAGAATAATTGCTCCAACATTCAGTTCCACAAAACTTTCCGGCGGCATATTGTGATTTACTGCTCCGGCTTTACAGGCTTCTTCACACATAAAACACTCGGAACAAATTCCGCAGTTAAGACAGCGTTCAGCTTCTGCCAGTGCCTGCTCTTCTGTTAAACCCTGCTGGACCTCTATTTCCGGAGTTCTTTTATCAACAGGAACGGTAGAAGCTTTTTGCCTGCCAATTTTACTCTTAACTTTCTGTCTAATTTCCAGGGGTGTAAGCTCGGCTTTTTTGGGTTTTATCTTATTTATCTTAAGCGGCCTGTCTTTAAGAAACAGGTCTATAGATTTTGCAGCCTTGTGTCCGTCTGCAATTGCGTCTATTACAAATGACGGGCCTCTTGCTGCATCTCCTCCTGCAAAAACACCATTTATTGATGTGGCAAGAGTATCCGGATCTGTATAAATAGTACCCCATTTATTAAGTTCAATTTCTCCGGAAAACGGAAGGTCAGGTTCCTGCCCTATTGCCAGTATTAGATTATCAGCATTTATATTAAAGTTTGAACCTTCTATTGGAACAGGACGCTTTCTGCCGCTTACATCTTTATCTCCGAGTTTCATCTTTATACATTCTACGGATTCCATATTTCCGTTTCCGTTTTTTTCTATAATTTTTACAGGTGCAGTAAGGAATTGTATTTTTATGCCTTCTAAAAGTGCTTCTTCTATTTCTTCTTCCTGGGCGGGCATCTCTGTGCGGGTTCTGCGGTATATTATTATTACTTCGCTGCCAAGCCTTTTTGAAGTTCTCGCTGCATCAATTGCAGTGTTTCCACCGCCTACAATAATAATTGTCTGCCCAAGTTGAACCTGCTGTCCCAGGTTAACTTTTCTTAAAAATTCAAGCCCATCTAAAACTCCGCCGGTTGCTTCACCAGGAATGTTTAATTTGTATCCCCTGTGTGTTCCTGTAGCGATGAAAACAGCATCATATCCCTTTTTAAATAGTTCTTTTATGCTTTCTATTTTATTTTCAGTTTTTAGTTCAATTCCTTTGGAAATTATATTTTTTATGTCCCACTCTAATCTTTCACGTGGCAGCCTGTATCCCGGTATTCCAACCCGCATCATACCCCCGGCAACAGACAGGGCTTCATAAACATTAACTTTGTACCCGGAGATACTCAGATCAAAAGCAGCTGTTAATCCTGACGGCCCCGATCCGATTACAGCAATTTTCTTATCAGGCACTTCAGTGTTTGTGTTATTATTTTTAGTAGAAATCGTTATTTTGTTATCATAAGCCCAATCCGCAACAAATCTCTTTAATGCCATGATCGACACAGGCTCATCTACCTGCTTTCTTGTACACTCGTCTTCACACCGGTGGATACAGACTCTTCCGCATACAGATGGGAAGGGATTGTCTCTTAAGATAACGCGATAAGCCTCTTCATAGCGTTTTTCCCGTATCAGAGCAATGTAGCCCTGGGCTTTTTGTTCTGCAGGACAGGACAAGCTGCATGGTGAAGTGCCCTTTTTTTGAATGGCAAAACAGTTGGGTACTGCCTGAGGGTACTGCCTGTACACAGCTTTCATATTATTTAGATTGATATTGTATTCGGATGGAATCTCTATAGGACACTTGTCTTCACAGTCGCGGCAGCCGGTGCATCTGGTTTCATCTATATAACGGGCTCTTTTTTTTAATTTTACTAAGAAATTTCCCGGATTGCCCCGGACAGATTCAACATTTGCCAGGGTTATAATTTCGATATCTTTATGACGCCCAATTTCTACAAGGCGCGGTGCCATCGTGCACATAGCACAGTCATTAGTCGGGAAGGTTTTGTCGAGCTGCGACATGACTCCGCCGATGGCAGGACCTTTTTCTACAAGATATACTTTGAATCCCGAATTAGCCAGATCTAATGAAGCCTGCATCCCGCCTATACCGGCACCAACTACAAGAGCAGCTCCGATTTTACCTCGATCCACCAAAACAAATGCCTCCAAATTATTTCAATTATTCAGAAGTTATTTCTATAAACGATTTTATCTGGAGGCTGGTTTATTCTTTTCCAACTACCACTATCAAAACCGTATGATTTTCTTGAATCCGTTTCCGAACGGTTAGTTATATTCTATATTACAAAAGTCTAAAGTAAATTTATTTCCACAGCTTTTAAATTATTATTACTAAAATGAGGCAATTGTTTTTGTGTAATTTTAGTAGATTTATTAGCAAGTTATTAAACAATCCTCATCCTTAAGTTTTAATGATACGGATATTCATACTATAGTCAAGTAGTCAAGATGAAATTTAGCTCATTGTTTATAATTATGTCTAAACATAATTATTTCTTTTAACAAATTTAATATAAAGAAAAGAAGTGATGCGGCCTTAAGTAAAACAGGCGTGAAATTTAATAAAACCTCATTGTAAAAATACTCACCGTAATATATTCTAAATAAGTGTCAGAAAACGATAAAAAAATCATCTGCGGAATCGATGAAGCAGGCAGAGGGCCTCTGGCTGGGCCTGTAACAGCCTCTGCTGTAATTCTGAGCAGTTCTTTTCCTGTTTTTATACTAAGGGACTCAAAAGCATTAAAAGAACAGCGAAGAAGCGAAATAGCACAGATAATAAGAAAAGAAGCTCTGGATTATACTGTGGGCTGGTGCTGGCCACATGAAATAGATAAAATCAATATTCATAATGCGACCCTTCTTGCCATGTCCAGAGCTATTTTACAGTTAAAAATAAATCCGGATCTAATTTTAATTGATGGTAAATTTACCCCGAATGTTCCATTTTTATGTGAAGCAATTGTAAAAGGAGACACAAAAATATCAGAGATAATGGCTGCTTCAATTATTGCTAAAACAACAAGAGATCTCTGGATGGTGCGGTATTCCAGAATAGAAAATAAATATAATTTTGAAAAACATAAAGGATATCCGACACAACAACACAGAGATAAAATTAAAATCTTCGGATTATCTATTATTCATAGAAAAAGTTTTAATATTAAATTTTAATGCTCTTCCATGTAATTAACAGCCTGCATGAAGTTCTCTTTAAAAGGATCCATATCTTCTTTGAATATTATAATTGAATGCCTTTCAAAATCATGATCATTATGCTTTTTGCTTTCTACAATATTTAAAAAAAGATCTCCATTCCTGTTTTCTTTTACATTAAAAAAATAAGTTCTTTTTCCTGATTTTACTCTTGTTGTAAATACCTCGCCCCTTAATCCCATAATTCCCTTCCTTAAATCATAATACAGCAATATTCGGTATGTGCCGGCTTAGAATGATTTTATCGAAATATAATAGTAATACCACTGTTAATCAAGTGATATCACCTATAAATATTTTTACTGCTTTTGCCATTTTGCCCTTTTTAGAATATTGTAATGGCCAATCATAATCTTCGAATAATTTTTTAATTTTTTTTGATACGTCTTCGATATTCTTAATATTTGTTTCAATCTCCAGTTCAAAGAATATTTTATCCTTTATTAAAGTTTTATCTGCTTCGAGAATTAAGCCATTAAAATCAATATAAGTTCTGTAATTTTTAAATGAAAATATTTTAGAAACAAATAAATCCCCGAATCTGTTATATAATTCTTTGCATGGTTTATATTTCTGTTCATTTAAATTAAATCCGCTTAACAGCCTTTCTGAAATTTCTTTACCGGAAATTTGTTCTTCTATTTCCGGACGGTCATAGTATTCGTTTTCCTTATTATTAACCGGGCCCTTTGTTGTAAGAATAAAACATTGATCTTCTTTTCTTAACCTGAGTGCCCACCTATTCTTAAGAAGCATAAGGTCTTTTGAATCAAAAAAGATATTTTCCTGAAGGTTAGGCCCTTTTATAATTTTAAATTCACTTACCAACAAATTGTATATTTCTTCTGTTATTTTGATTTTTATTTCTGTTTCTCTGTTCTTCTGCATTTATTCAATTTTAAATGAAATTACAAATATTTAATAGAGCTTCTTTTTACATATTTTTTACAAAGATTTTACAACTAATTTACAACTAAAATTTACAGCTTATATAATGTGCTTTAAAAAAGAGTTGGAATGATTAAAAAGGAAAACAAACAAGGGGGAAAATACATAAATATAAGCAAGGTATTTTCACAAATCTTTAAGAAAATAAAATCAGCTTTTTCATGGTTATGGAAATATAAAGTAAGAACTATACTTGTAATTATTCCTTTATTTATAATTGTTCCTGTTTTTAATTTTATACAGGAAGAACCTCTTTATATAAGAATATTGCCTGGTACGCGTGGAGATATTTTTAATAATTTTGGCGGAAGTATATCAGATAATATTCTTGGAGAAGGAGTTCCGGAAAGAGAAAGATACCAGTGGGTAATAGATTTCTTTGAGCAGAATTATAGTACTAATTAATTTCGCATTCATCCAGCCAGTTCATGTTTTTACAGTTTCTGTTTTCGAGTTTTATTTTCTCCATTTCAGTATACTTTAAAAAATCATTCAGGCATTTTATTAATGCATTATTCATATCATCATTAGTTTTTATTTCAGACTCCCACCACCAGTTTTTTATTATCAGTGTTTTCTTTTTCTTATCTAAAACTGGTTCAAATCGTGCTACAAAGCTGTTCCCATATAGAACAGGCAGAACATAGTATCCGTATTTTCTCTTTGAAGCAGGAGTATATACCTCCCACTTATAATCAAAGTTAAAGAGTTCTTTAATTAGTTTTCTGTCCCATATTAAATTATCCAGAGGTGCTATAATAGATGCTTCTTTAAACATTACTAAATTGTCCAGTAAATATTTATATTCTGCCGGCATATAAAATTTATGTTTAATATTATCAATTGCAACTTCAAGTAATTTTTCATCATTCAGCAGCTCATTAAAAGCTATGTTTCTAATATCTGATTTAAAATCCTGCATGCCGAGCCAGGCATCGCCTGCCCTGTTCCAGAGTAATCCTATAGAGCTTATTCTTCGTAATACATACCATTTATAATAATCCGAAAGTTTTTTGTTGGGATCTTTTGCACTTAAATATTCTTGTGAAATATATTTATCCGGAAAAGAGTAATATTTTCTGGTTCCTTTTTTATGGCTTATAATTAACTCACCTGAATGAAACATACTTTCCAAAGCTGCTCTTATTATATTTGTAGGAGCCCAGCCCCAATCAACTTTTTTATTCGAATTAAGTGCATTGGAATTGATTTCTCCCTTTTTAGAAATTGTTTTAACTATTTCTTTTTTAGCTTTATCAAGAATATCTTTTTGTTTTTCATAATGATTTTTATAGTTGTTTCGTATTCTTTTAAAATACGGCCAGTCGTGAACTGGTAATATCGACATATTCTTGTCCCAATAGTCGACAAGTTTTCTTACATTGTATAATAAATCATACAAATATTCCGGTTTATAGTTAATACACCTGCTCTGAAGTACGAGATCGGCATTTCTGCCAACCATATTAAGTGGATCGTACTGAATACAGCCTACCCGTTTTATAAAGTTGATAATTCCATCAGGGTATTCTAATTTTCATGGAGGAAGTAAAAATTGATATTTTATAAGAAAAAGCCTTGCTTGAGTTTTAGTTATTTGCATGATAGTTCATTTTAAGCACTTTATCTTGAAGAGGATAAAGTATATTTTCGTATGACATAATCCATTCCCCTTTTAATATGTGAAATTCTAATTTTATTTTTAATTGCAGGCCACTTTTTTACTATTGTATATAAAGAAATTATTTCAAATAAATCATAATATTGCAGTCGTTCAATAACTCTTATAATGCCCATTCCTGAGTAAGCCAGCAATATTCCATATTTCCATGTAATACATCCCAGAAAGTATTTTCATCAATATCATAATCCCGGATAACTTTATTTAACAACTCTTTCTTAGTCATAAAAAAATATACAATAGTTTTATAATAAGATCAAAATATAAAAAGAGTAATTATTAAAATTTATATGCAACATAAAGCCATGTTTTCCGTTCCATAATAATCCAATATACATTACTCCGATTTAGCTATATTTCTGAAAATAAAAGGATCATTCTATACTCCAGTATATCAAAGTATCTGTCTTTTCATTGTATTCATATACGACTACACAACTAGTATATAAAGTTGAAAAATAACTTTTTACATAAATATCTTTTGTATCAGATAGATCTCCACCAAGAGGTTTATTTTCTATTTCTTCAAATATTTTCTCTATGAAAACAATTTGATATGGTTTTAAATGTTTTTTCTTGTTGTTTAATCTCTTCAAGAATAATGGTGCACTTAATATCTTCACTTAAGCAGCTCTTTTGCTGATCCAATTTCCATAAACTTGATATTCTTTCTATTTTTAAGATTATCTATTAATTCTTTATCAGAATTAACATAATCACTTGCAGTTAATCTCGCTTTAATTGCTAAAGTAATAAATTCCTTAATACTCTCCCCTGCTTCCTCTGAAGAATGTTTTATAGCAGCATGGAAAATGTCATCAAGATATAATGGATATGTTTTCATAATAGCCTCCTTACATACTTAGTAAGTATGTAAGTAATAAATATAATACTTCTTAAGATAAAAGTAAAGAGCTATATTATAAGAACCGCCTGGCTCCCCTACTCTACATTTAATTACTTCAAAAAAGGAGGTTATTCTACTGCTCCTGCATTTATTGGTATTTCTACTATTTCAGTGTAACCTTTTTTAACAGCCATCAACAAAGCTGTAATGCCCCATTCATCCTGTAAATTAACATCGGCTCCTTCTTCCAAAAGTCTTTCTACTTCTATCAAATCGCCATCTTCAACAGCACCTGGTAGATTATCACTCAAATCAGCAAAACAAATTGATGTAATAAACACTAATATAACCAAAATAGCAATTATCTTTTTCATGCCTTCTCCCTTAAAAAATATAGCACACCGGGTTTACTGTCTGTGCTTATTTTTGATTTTGCTTCATTAACATATTAGTGACAAGGTTCTATTAATAATCAGTTTTTATAACAAGGCACTCAATTTCTGTAAAATGAGAATTAAGAGTAAAAAGCGCAAGGCCGTTTTGTAATGAAGAAGCTGCTATCCAGATATCATTAGTTGGGATTGGTTTTCCTTTAATTTTTAATGCATTAAAAACATTTGCATAAAACTGAGCTGTAATCTCATTATGAGTTATTATTCTAACACGAGAGGAATTTATAAATTCCTCTAATTCTAATATATTCCTTCTTTCTTTTTTTCCGCCTTTGAATCCTGAATATAGTTCTGCCAAAACAGTAATATCAATTCCAATAAAATCAAGATGCTTAAAAGAAGTTATTATTCTTGTATTATTATTTTTAAAGGCAGTATAAATATTTGTATCTATTAATACCTTTCTCATTTCCAGATACTCTTATCTATTTTATTAAACTGTTTTGTTGCCTCTTCAAATTCTTTCAAGTCTTCACTTGTCCATGTACCTGCTAAATGGTCTAAATCATTAAAGGTCAGATATTTTTTTTCTTCATCAAGACCTAATGCTTTATTTAAAAGAGAAAGTATAGTTTTATTTATGCTTTTTTGCTCAACTGCAGCTTTTTTTTCAAGCTCTTCCTGGAGTTTTTCATCAATACCTCTAATTGTTATTGATTTCATAATGCACCTCCATGATCTATATTATAATATCATAATGATATCATTAATTATAAGCAATAATTTACAATTTTTCAACAATTTAATTTTGATGGTATTTCATCTAAACCACATCCACTTTAAAATAGCGTTTTTTGCCTGCCCTTAAAATAAGAGCATTGTCTTTTACACTATCCTGTTTAACTGAATAATCCAGGTCTTTAATATTCTCATCATTAATATATGCGCCACCCTGAGTAATAAGCCTTCTTGCATCTCCTTTAGACTGGCATAAGCTTGTTTCTGCAAAAAGGTCTATAATATTAATACCAGTGCTAAAAACCGATGCAGCCATTTCCATAGAAGGAATACCGGATAAATCTTTTTTACCAGAAGTTCCAAAAGCTTTTCTGGATGCCTCCTGAGCTTTTTCCGCTTCTTCTTTTCCGTGAACAAGAGCAGTTATTTCATATGCAAGTTTCTGCTTTGCGATATTTATTTCTTTATCCTGTAAGCTGCCCAGTTCTTCTATTTCTTCGGATGGCAGGAAGGTATATAAGTATAAAAATTTCTTCACATCGGCATCTGTAACATTTACCCAGTATTGATAAAACTCATAAGGGCTTACAATTTCCGGGTCTAAGAAAAGTGCTCCTTTTTCTGTTTTGCCCATTTTCTTGCCGTCTGCTCGTGTTACAAGCGGGCAAGTTAATGCAAAAACTTCTTTACTTTCTATTCTCCGAACCAGTTCTATTCCGGAAACTATATTACCCCATTGGTCGTCTCCGCCAACCTGAAGCATACAGTTCTGTTTCTGGTTTAATACAAGAAAATCGTAGGATTGTAAAAGTTGATAATTAAACTCTATAAATGACAGCCCTGTTTCCAGACGCATTTTATAAGTTTCAAAACTCAGCATTCTGTTAACAGAAAAATGCTTTCCTATTTCACGCAAAAAATCTATATAATTCAATTTTGCGAGCCAGTCTGAATTATCTATCATTAAAGCTTTATCATTATCAAAGACCAGAAATCTGGATATCTGTTTTTTAAAACTTTCTGCATTTGCCTTTATTGTATCGATAGTTAGCATCTGTCTTGTTTCTGTTTTACCGGAAGGATCGCCTATTCTTGCAGTGCCTCCTCCTATAAGCGCAATCGGCCTGTGCCCGGCTTGCTGAAGGTGAGCCATGGCCATTAAAGGTACAAGATGTCCGACATGAAGGCTCGAACCAGTTGGATCAAAACCTGTATAAAGTGTTACAGATTCAGAATCTAAAAGTTTCTTTAATTTTTCTTCATTTGAGCACTGCTTAATAAATCCTCTCTGTTTTAATATATCAAATACGCTTTCCATAATTCTTTCTTATTTCCTTTTGTAGTTATTAATTTCTTTTTTTAAGGTTGATTCAATATCATCAATCTTAATTCTTATCTGCTCCATGGAATCTCTAAACCTTAAAGTAACAGTTTTGTCCTCTTTTGTATCATAATCTACAGTAATACAATATGGTGTACCGATTTCGTCTTGTCTTCTGTACCTTCTACCAATTGCACCGCCCTGATCATAGAAAGTTGTAAATGATTCCTTTAAGTTATTTGCAATATCTTTTGCAAGTTCGGAAAGTCCGTCTTTTTTAACAAGAGGAAAAACACCAACTGTAATCGGAGCAACTTTCGGATGAAAATGCATAACCACCCTTTTATCACCGTCTAAGTCCTCTTCTTCATATGCATCGGAGAGCAGCATTAAAACACTTCGTGTTAAACCTGCAGAGGTTTCTATAATATACGGTGTATATTTTTCCC
>SDBV01013715.1_pt1 | contig 10274 bp, 4 predicted proteins | sample 2277081 | NCBI WGS metagenome assembly SDBV01 (sample SAMN10402039, study PRJNA504765) | marine sediment metagenome | isolation source: marine sediment core GS10_PC15, 223 cmbsf | place: Arctic Ocean: Southern Knipovich Ridge | collected 2010 | reverse complement strand
GGTCTCGGCGAGATCGGGCCTGCGGATGGCCCGGTCGTCCGAGACGCCGTGCAAACCGCACGGCTCAGCCGGGAAGAGAGGCGTGTGCGCTGTTCGATTGATTCACAAGCTCTCTCGCCCGCTCGGCGCGTAGGATGCCTTGCCAGGGGAGCGTGGGCGTCTCGCCCGCTCGGCGGGCAGGATGCCTTGCCAGGGGAGCGTGGGCGTCTCGCCCGCTCGGCGGGCAGGATGCCTTGCCGGGGGAGCGTGGGCGTCTCGCCCGCTCGGCGCGTAGGATGCCTTGCCAGGGGAGCGTGGGCGTCTCGCCCGCTCGGCGGGCAGGATGCCCGCGCTCCCCTTTCAAGCAGTCCTCAACGGGGCCGCATCCGTTCCCCACGGCCGGCCCGGCGGTCGCGCAAGGATTGCCAGAGTCGCGAAGCAAACCCGGCGCGCGGCACTCGTCGCCGCGCGCCGCGGCCGGCTCACTCAAGTTCTTTCCTTCGGCCACGATAGCGACACCCGGCCTCTCCGCTCGGTATGTGGGCTCCGCGGCCCGCCACATCCAACCCGGGCTTCGCTCGGGCGCGGCTCAGGTTTTGGAGCGGATCTTCCGATGAAGACGATTGACGGCGGGTTGCACGGACAGGCGTTGCCCGCGCTGCAGGAGGACCTTGATGCTCGCCCCGGCCGATGGCCATGCCCTGCGGACCAGGCCCCGGTCGAAGTCCGCGCGCCACCTATCGCTCGCCGGTGACCCAACGTATGAGCAGATCCGACAGCGCGCGTACGAGATCTACCTGTCGCACGGCGCGGCCAGCGGCAACCCGGAATGGGACTGGTATCAGGCGGAGCTGGAACTCCGGGCGCGCATCGCGCTGCTGGGCCGCCCGTAATCACGTCGCGACTCGTTGAGACTTGCCCAACGGCCCGCCACCCGCTCTTGAAAACCACGTCCGCGCTCGGGTCCGGTCGCCCTAGTGGCCCTCCACAGTCCGCCGCAAGAGTCATGTAGCGCCCGGGCTCTGTCCCGGACGTTGTTGTAAGAGGACGTTTTCCCGCGATCTACGGCTGGGACAGAGCCCGGCCGCTACATTTTCCAGCCGGCGCCAACTTTTGCGGCGGACTGTCACGGTTCCTCTCCGCGGTGCAAGCGCGCCTTCTCGGTCGCAGACAATCCCGCGTACAAAAGCAAATTGCGCATGATCGGCAGCGCGCTCCGGGGCGCGTAGCCGCGCACGCCGAAAACCTGCGTGCCCAACAATCCCGTGCTCAGGTCCAGCGGCGAATGGACCACCGCGAAGCGGCGGCGCGACTCGAACGCTTTCAACCGGGGGTACTTCTGTCCCCGGGCCGCGCTGTGCGCGACACGCCGATAGCTCGTCCCGTCCAAGTTCACGGCCCCGGGAATGCCGTTGCCCGTCAGCAAAAACGAATCCCGCGGCACCACGCGCGGCTCGCCCTTCTGGGCCGCGCGCGCGTGTTGTTCCAGCGCTTCGATGAACTCCACGGCCCCGCCTGCCGCGTCGGCCAGCAGCGTACCCCCGCCGCTCAGAAACCGCCGCAGTCCTCTGGCCTCATCGGGCGACAGCTCAAAGTGTTCCAGACCGGCGATGTGGGCGATCTTGAAGTTGTCCAAATCCTCTGAGTCGAGCGTCACACCGGACGTGACGAGCAGCCGCGTGGCCGCTTCGTTGTTCATGTACCGGGCCAGCCGCGTCCAACCGTACGGCTCCTGGTCCCACTGCCCGGTGTAACGGATGCGGGCCACGTGGATCGTCCGCTCAATCTCCACCTCACGCAACGGGAGGGGCGCGGTCTGCAGGCGACTGCGCGGCGTCGTCTTGTCGGTCGCGTACTGGTACACGTTGGCGCCCAGATCCAGGTCCTTCCGGCCCGGCCCGCGAATGTCGTACCGCACCCAGGACTGGGCCAGATCCCGCGTGGACAAGAGCATGAGCGTGCGGACGCCGTTGTGCACTTCCAGCATCAGCGGGGGCTCGTCGATCACGTTCCACACTTCGCCGCTGAACAACGGGTGATCGGGCGGCGCGGGTCGCAACGCGAACTCCGGAAACGCCCGCTTGGCGAGGTTTTCGAAGCCGCGTCGAAAGTCAGGGCTGTCCTTGCCCGCCACGCCGAACAGCATCCCGCCGCGTTGGCAATAGGTACGGATCTTCTGCACCTCGACGTCGCTGAACTCCCATTCCGACTCGCCATACATGTACAACACGGGGGCTTCCAGCAGATCGCTCGGCGGCCCATCCAGGCTCACGATCTGCCAGTTGATGAGCCGTTCGAAAGCGTGCCCGGAAAAACGCGTCAGTGCCGCGACGTCGCGCATGCGGTAGTTCCAGTCCGGGCCGTGGCGGAGCTTATTGAAGAGGATCGGCGCCCGGCCGTGGCAGAGGAACATCAGCGCGAAGGCCGTGTTCCGGAGGCTGGACATGTTGCTGCCCTGGCTGGGCCACCGGCCTTCTTCCTTCTGCTTCTCGAGCAGGTAGTTGGTCCCGTCGCGAAACCAGTCCCAGTCGCCGAGGCGCTTGTAGCCGCTGGCACGCCCGACCCGCTCAACGCCGTACAAGTAGTAATAACGGTACTGGCTGGCGCCGCCCGGATTGTTCGGACCGTTGTGCCCGGCGAACCAGCTCAGGCCGGCGTTGATCGCCGACACCAGGCCGCTGCCCTGTTGCGGGCGGTCGGCATACACCTGATCGAAGACGACGAAGAGCGACGCCAGGCCCGCGGCGGTCATGCTGCCGGTGCTTTCCCGGCGTTCCTTGGCGTAGCCCCAACCGCCGTCGGCCTGCTGGCAACCGGTCCAGTGCTGAGCCACGTTTTCCCAGTATGACTTCGGCACGGACAGCCCGGCCTCCGCCGCCATCCAGACCCCCAGCACGCCGAACTGACTGACGGAGTTATCCCATCGGGAAAGCTGGCCGTTCCTGGGTGCGGTATAGCCGTAAGCCCCGGCGCCGTTCGTGCCCGCGGCCCCCACCGCGCTGAGCAACCAGTTCAGATCGCCGCGCAGGCGCGAGTTGAATTTGCTGCCGGGCACCAGCGCCAGCGCGTGCGCGCGAGTTCCATACGTGTAAGTCCCGTTGAGGGTCTGGCCGGCCAGCCACTCCAGCGCGGTGGCCAGCGGCTCTTCGCGCGGGTTTTCCTCGGCATAGAGCAGCGCTAATGCGGCCAGGGCGGTATTGCCCGCCCAATGCGTGTCGCTCCGGTTGCCGCTGGTCTCCCAATGGCCACCCTCCTGGCGCTGTTCCTTGATCCACGAGACGGCGGCCTGGATCGCCCGTTCGACGGACTCGTCGGTAAAGCCCAGATCGGCGTCGTCGTCGGGCGCGTCCGCGGCGGCGCGCGACGTCGCCCCCAGCCCAACGGCCCCGAGGGCGAACATGAGGACGGTCAGGATCGTTCCCGCACAGGGGCCGAAAAAATGCAGCCGGGCCGGGCGCATCGCGGATTCCTTGGTCGGGCCCGGGCTGCTGATTTGCACCCCTTGACGCAACCGCCTAGAATTACACGATTAAGCGTTTCATTTTCGTTACGTCTACCTCCAGCGCTCGGAGTGCCGCGGTTGGCAGACGGTCTGGAAGATAGCCAAATTGCACGCTTGGTGATAGAGCGCCAGTTCGTCACCCCGGAGGAGGTCCGCAGCGCCACCCACCAGCAGAAGCGGTTGTCCTCCACGGGACGCAAGCGCCCCATCACGGAGATCCTGGTGGATCTCGGCTTCCTCACCCGCACCCAGCTCCAGCGCCTCCAGGGAGCCAATGAGGATTCCGGCGGACGACCCGCGCAGCAACTGCCGGGCTTTCAGATTCTGAATAAGTGTGGCGCGGGCGCGATGGCGGTGGTCTATCGCGCCAAGCAGCTCAGCCTCGACCGCATCGTCGCGGTCAAGGTGCTGCCGAAGCGGCTCAGCAAGAACCAGGAGTTCGTGGAGCGATTCTACCGCGAGGGGCGGGCCGCGGCGCAGCTCAACCACACCAATATTGTGCAGGCCATCGACGTGGCGGAGGCCAACGGCTTCCACTACTTCGTCATGGAGTATGTCGAAGGGTGCACGGTCTACGACGAGATCGCCGACGGAAAGGTGTACAGCGAGGCCGAGGCGCTGGACATCATCACTCAGATCACGCGCGCCCTGCTGCACGCTCACGAGCGCGGCTTCATTCACCGCGACGTCAAGCCCAAGAACATTATGCTCACCGCCGAAGACCGCGTCGCCAAGCTGGCCGACATGGGCTTGGCGCGTGAAACGGCGGATCGTCAGTCCGCGGTGGCCGAGGCCGGGCGCGCGTACGGCACGCCCTACTACATCGCGCCCGAGCAGATCCGCGGCGAGGTCGACATCGACCACCGGGCCGACTTGTATTCCCTGGGCGCCACGTTCTATCACCTGGTCACCGGGCGCGTGCCCTTTGAAGGCCCCACGCCGTCGGCGGTGATGCACAAGCACCTCAAGGAGCCGCTCGTTCCGCCGGACCATCTGAACACGAGCCTCACTTCGGGCTGTGGCGCGATGATCGAAATGCTGCTGGCCAAGGATCGCGACGATCGCTATCTGAGCGCCCGCGAACTGCTGGCCGACCTGGAACTGCTGGCCCAGGGCGAACCGCCCCGGTACATTCCGCAACCGGTCGGCGCGGACGTCTTCGACACGCTCTCAACCGGCAAGCCGGTGCAGGTGGAAAACCCGATCGCCGGGCGACCAGGCCCCGGCGCACAGGCCGCGCTGTACGCCGATAGCCCGAGCTCGCTGACCATCGTGCTCGGCATCCTCGCCGGCATAAGCCTCTTGATCAACATCGTGCTGCTCGCCACGCGTTGAGAACGCCGCCCTCCCCTCCCGCGTGCTGCGCTGGGCGACGCCGGTGTGCGTCCGCTGCCTCCGCGTCATCGCGCCGGCGTTGTAGGCGCGGCATCGGACTGGTAGCGTACGCGTATAGGCGTCAGCCGAGGGGCCACAGACGTGCAGGCAGGAATCAACCGCTGTTCAGAGTCAGCACGGGGCGCCGCGCCTGGCGCCCGCACGATCCGCGTGGCGGGGTGCATCTTCGTGCTGGCTCTGCTGGTGCGCGTCGGCTATCTGCTGGACAGCGCCGATTACCCCGCCTTTTCCGTGCCGATCTTCGACGCCGGCGAGTACGACCAGAGCGCTCGGCAATGGATCGCCGGCGACGGGATGGGTACGCGGTTCTTCTGGCAGCCGTTCTTCTATCCGTTTTTCCTCGCGCTGGCCTACGCCGGTACCGGCGGTTCCGTGGTCGCCGTCAAAGTGCTTCAGGTTGTGCTGGGGGCCATGACGTGCGCCCTGACGTGCGGGCTGGGCCAGCGTCTGTTCAACCGGGCGACCGGCGTTCTGGCAGGAGCCATCGTCGCGTTCTACGGCCCGCTGATCTTCTACGAGGCCGAGCTGCTGGCCGCGGGCTGGGCCACACTCTGGGCGGTCGCGCTGCTCCTGCTGCTGCTCGCGGTCCAGCGCCGGCCGGGCTTCTGGCTGTGCCTGGCAGTGGGGGCCGTCGGCGGCCTGAGTGTCATAACGCGACCGACGTTTCTGCCTTTTCTGCTCGGCGCCGGTGTCTGGCTGGCCGTGACCCTCTACCGGGCGTCGGTCAACTGGTCAGATCGATTGCGTTGGTGCTTGGCGACCGCGCTCGGGACCGCGCTGGTAACCGTACCCGTGGCAGCTCAGAACGCCCGCGTGACCGGGCACTTCGGCGTACTGCCTGCCTGTGGCGGAATCAACCTCTACCTGGGTAACCACCCGGAGCCGTCCAAGGTCGCGACCGCGGTGGGTTTTGAGTGGCGGCGAATCCAACGGCGCCCTGAAGCCGAGGGGATTGTGGACGGTTATGCCAAGCAGCGCTACTTCTACGGGCAGACCTGGGATTACCTGTGCGCGGATCCCGTCAGTTTGGCTCGGCGTCTCACGGACAAGGCGATTCAGTTCATCAGCTCGCGCGAGTTGCCGCGCAGCGTCAACGTCTATACGGTTCGGCAATGGTCGGGACTGCAAAGCGTGCTGACGTGGCAGGCGGCCGGGTTCGGGTTTCCGTTCGGGCTGCTGCTGCCGCTCGCGGCCGTTGGGGTCATCCACCATTGGCGCAGCGTGCCAGTGCCGGTCGCGCTATTCCTCGTTCTGTATCCGCTGGCAATCGTCGTGGTTTTCGTGACCGCCCGTTATCGCATCCCGATCGTGCCGCCGCTTGCGATTCTGGCGGCGGCGGGCGTCATGACGCTCGTGACGCAGCTAAGAAACCGGCAATGGCCACGTCTCTTGCTTGCAACCGCCGTCATGGCTGCGACGATCGTGGCCGGATCAGTTCCCGGGCCCTTTCCACTCGAGTACGAGGATCAACAAACAGGCCTGAACCTGGGCCTGGCCCTTTCTTACAAAGCCGCCGGCGATATGAACAAGGCCGTAGAGTATTTCCGTCGCGAACTGGCCGAGAACCCGGATTCCGTGCCGGCGCACACCGAGTTGGGAAATTGGTTCAGCAAGCAAGGCAATCGCGCCGAGGCGCTCCACCAATACGAGCTCGCGCGTGCCGCACTGCCGGAAGCGGCGGGGACGCACGCCAACTGTGCAGTCGCCTTGCTCCGCTCCGGACGACCGGCGGAGGCCGCCGCCGCCTTTCGCGCCGCGATCGAACGGGAGCCCAACGTGGCGCGCCATCACGCCGGACTCGGCATCGCCCTCTCGACGCAGGGCAAGCTCCCCGAGGCGCTGGTCGCCCAGCGCCGGGCCGTCGAACTGGATCCGCTCAACGCCGCGGAGCTAATGAATTTCGGAGTGACGCTGGCGCGGCTGGGCGATGTGAATCGCGCCGCGCTGGCGTTTCGGGCGGCCCTCACGCTCGACCCCGACGACACGGCCACGCGGTTCATGTACGCCAAAGCGCTCGACGATTCCGGGCAGGTGCAGGCGGCCATCCCCGAGTATCGCGCGGTACTACACGCCGAGCCCGGGCACGCAGACGCGCGCCGCCGCCTGGACGCGGCGCTTCAGCGGCCAGGGGCGCGCTGACCCGCCGGTCACGTCCGGCAACCAACGGCCGGCACGCCGCAGCCGATCCGGTCGTAAACCACTGTAACAACATGACTTAGGCCAGGCAACATGTCCTCCTTCCGGCTCGCAAGACAAGCCATGGGTGAGCATCCGCCTGTCGTTGCGACGAGCCGGAATGGCAACGTATACGGGGCGAGACACCGGGCCCACTATCCGCGGCTGCGCGGCGACGGCTGATTCGGCGGAGGGGCTGGTGCCGTGGAGTTTTTCGCCTATTATCTGCGCCCTATGGCCGCGAGGCAGCGTTGGCCAGTGCGGCGTTCGTTGGGTAGTCTCCTGAGGCCTACAGAGTGAAGGACAACTGATGGCAACCAAGAAGAAATACGTCTATTTCTTCGGGGCGGGAAAGGCCGAGGGCAAGGGCACGGATCGCGAATTGCTGGGCGGCAAGGGCGCGGGGTTGGCCGAGATGACCCACATCGGTCTGCCGGTGCCCGCCGGCTTCACCCTCGCCGTGGCGGCCTGCGAGCACTACGACGCACACGGTCAACAGTGGCCGCCTGGTATGGACAAGGAGGTCCGGCGGCAACTCGCCCAGCTCGAGCAGGCCTGCGGCAAGAAGCTGGGCGACCCCCGCGACCCGTTGCTCGTGTCGGTTCGCAGCGGCGCGGCCCGCTCGATGCCAGGCATGATGGAGAGCATTCTGAACCTCGGCTTGACGGATCAGTCGGTGCTCGGGCTGGCCCAGGCTACGAGCAACCCGCGGTTCGCCTGGGATGCCTATCGCCGTTTGCTGCAGATGTACTCCACGGTGGTCGTGGGACTGAGCAAGGAAATCCTCGAAGACAAACTGCACCATCTGAAGGAACGGATCGGCGTCACGTTCGATCACGAGATTCCCGCCGAGCACCTCGAAGGACTGTGCGGTGAGTTCAAGGAGTTCTTCCGCGAGCAAGCCGGCCGGCAATTCCCCCAGGATCCATGGCAGCAGCTCCGCGGCGCGATCAACGCCGTCTTCCGCTCCTGGAACGCCGACAAGGCGATCACCTATCGACGCGTGGAAAAGATCACCGACCTGAAGGGCACGGGCGTCAACGTCCAACAGATGGTCTTCGGCAACATGGGGGACGACAGCGGGACCGGCGTGTGCTTCACCCGCGATCCGAGCACGGGCGAAAACGTCTTCTACGGCGACATGCTCATCAACGCGCAGGGTGAGGACGTCGTCGCCGGCATCCGCACCCCGATCAAGCTGACCGAGCTTGGCGAGCGAATGCCCGAGATTTATGACCAGTTGTGCGCGGTCCGCGCGATGCTGGAGATTCACTATGGCGAGATGCAGGACCTGGAGTTCACGTTCGAGCGCGGGAAGCTCTACATGCTCCAGTGCCGGACCGGCAAGCGGACGCCGGCGGCGGCATTCCGCATCGCCACGGAGCAGGCCAGCCAGCCGCTGATGACGAAGACCGAGGCGCAGCGCCTGCACCAGGCCGGCTTCCTGCCGCGGAACTATGTCGCGGCCGCCGCTAAGCCGGTCATCACCCGCGACCAGGCGATCAGCCGCATCACGCGCGAAGATCTGGAGCGGTTGTTCTACCCGATTATCAGTCCCCAGGTCTCGAGCGCTCAGCTCGCGCGGCACAAGCTGTGCGAGGGTATCAATGCCGTGCCCGGCGCGGCCTGCGGAAAAATCGCCTTCAACACCGAGGAGGCTGAGCGGCTGGCCGCAAACGGCGAGGCGGCCATTCTGGTCCGCAAGGAAACGAGCCCCGAGGACGTCGGCGGCATGCAGGCCGCCAAGGGTATTCTGACGCAAACCGGCGGAAAGACATCGCACGCCGCGGTCGTAGCCCGCGGCTGGGGCAAATGCTGCATCGTCGGATGTGATGTGTTGCGCATCGACTATGAAGCCCGGCAGATGATGGTCAACGGGACGCCGATCCGCGAGCACGAATACCTGACGCTGGACGGTTCGACCGGGGCGGTCTACAGCGGCCAGCTCGAACTGGAGCGGCCCGAGTCACCCGCCGAATATGACACGCTCATGACCTGGGCGGATCGGCGCCGGCAACTGGCGGTCCGCACGAACGCGGACACGCCCAACGATGCGGCCAAAGCGCTGGAGATGGGCGCCGAAGGCATCGGCCTGTGCCGCACGGAGCACATGTTCTTCGCCACGCGCAGCCGGCAACTGGCCATCCAGGAGATGATCATCGCCGACTCGGAGGAGCAACGGCGCGCGGCGCTGGCCAAGCTGCTGCCATTCCAGCGCGATGATTTCGTCGGCATTTTCGACGTGATGGACGGGCGCCCGGTCACCATCCGACTGCTGGACCCGCCCCTGCACGAGTTCGTGCCCAAGTCGCGGGAGCAGGCCGAGGAACTGTCGCAAGAGACCGGCGTGCCGGCGGACACCATTCTCGAACGGGCGGAGCGCCTGCACGAGACCAACCCCATGCTCGGGCACCGCGGCTGTCGGCTTTGCATCACGTACCCGGAAATCCTGGATATGCAGGTGCGGGCGATCATCGAGGCCGCCATCGAGGTGATGCAGCGCGGCAAGCGGGTCCGCCCGGAGATCATGATTCCCTTCACGATCGACGCCGTCGAGCTGCACATCCTCGTCGAGCGCGTGCGGGCCGTGGCCGATCCGATTATCGCCGAGGCCGGCGTGAAGCTGCCGTATCTCGTGGGCACCATGATCGAGACCCCGCGGGCGGCGATCACGGCGGACGAGATCGGGCAGGTGGCCGAGTTCTTCAGTTTCGGCACTAACGACCTGACGCAGATGACGATGGGGCTCTCGCGCGACGACGCGGGCCGGTTTCTGCCCGATTATTGCAGCCCGACCAAGACCGGCATTTTCGCGGAAGACCCGTTCGTCTCGCTCGATCAGGACGGGGTCGGCATGCTGGTCTTCATCGCCATCGACCAGGCCCGCGGGCTCAACCCGAGCCTGAAGATCGGCATCTGCGGCGAGCACGGCGGCGACCCGGAAAGCGTCAAGTTCTGCCACTACGTGGGCATGGACTACGTCTCCTGCTCGCCTTTCCGCGTCCCGATCGCGCGCCTGGCCGCGGCGCAGGCCGCGATTGAAGAGGAAGAAACCGAACAGGCCGAACGCGCCGCGGAAAAGCCGAAGCCCAGAAAGACCGCGAAAAAGACGGCAAAGAAGGCGGCCAAGAAGACGACCAGGAAGTCCGCCAAGAAGAAGGTCGCCGGCAAAAAGGCCACGCCGAAGAAGGCCCAGAAAAAGACCAAGACGGCGGTGAAGAAG
>SDBV01013714.1_pt1 | contig 10275 bp, 9 predicted proteins | sample 2277081 | NCBI WGS metagenome assembly SDBV01 (sample SAMN10402039, study PRJNA504765) | marine sediment metagenome | isolation source: marine sediment core GS10_PC15, 223 cmbsf | place: Arctic Ocean: Southern Knipovich Ridge | collected 2010 | reverse complement strand
AGAAAGGGCCGCCGAGATGCCAGTCCTGCCCGAACTGCTCGCCGCCAACGAACGATACGCCGCTGGCTTTACGAAGGGCGACCTGCCGATGCCGCCCGGCCGTCACGTCGCCGTCCTGGTATGCATGGACGCCCGACTTCACCCTGAGAAGTTCCTTGGCCTGGACGAGGGCGACGCGCATGTCATCCGGAACGCTGGCGGCCGTGCCAGCGACGACGCGCTGCGGTCGCTCATCATCTCGTACAAGCTGCTGGGGACACGCGAGTTCATCGTGATCCACCACACCGACTGCGGCATGCTGACGTTCACGAACGACCAGCTGCGGGATATCCTGCGCAACGACCTGAACGCCGACGCTTCGGCGATAGACTTCCTGCCATTCTCGGATCTGGACGAGAGCGTGCGTCAAGACGTGCAAGCCATCCGCTCGTCGCCGCTGATACCGGACGACATCTCGGTCAGCGGGTTCGTGTTCGACGTGAAGACTGGCCGTCTGCGCGAAGTGCGCTAAGCCCCCTGCCGCACGCCTCCGTGAGGGAAGCGGTTCCGCGGCTCTGTTCGAGAGCGAAGAGGGCGCAGGAACGCCGTGCTACGGGTTGAAGTTCTCGTGACGCAGGAACTCGATCTCTTCGGCTCCTTCCTCTCCCTCGTCCGACGACTCGATCTGAACCGTCGAGAAGTAGAAGCCGTATTTCTCCTTCAGCATCCGCGTGATGCGGTCGAGCAGATCGGGGCCGGCCTCGCCATCTTGCAGCACGTGCGCGGAGAAGATATTCCGGCCGGAGGCAAGGCTCCAGGCGTGCATGTGGTGTGTGCGGACGACACCCGGAAGCTGGTCGATGTCGCGCTTGATCTCGAGAAGATCCGTGCCTCGCGGCGCCGCCTCAAAGAAGACGGAGACTGACTCCTTAATGATGCCGAAGGACGCCCACAGCAGGAAGAAGCCGAAGCCCATGCCGAGGATCGGGTCGATCTCCAGGAACCCGGTGAAGCGGATGACCAGCGCCGCGACGATGATGATGAGGCTGCCGACGAACGTCTGCACGACGTGCCAGTAGGCGCCTTTCAGGTTCAGGTTCTGCTTCTGTCCCTCGAACAGCAGCGCCAGCGCGATGACCTCGGTCACCAGGCCTCCCGCAGCGACCAGAAGCATCGGCGTCGTCGACAGGTCTTTCGGGTCGTCGAGCCTCATAGCGCCCATCACGATCACGAACAAAGCCATCCCGAGCAGGAAGAAGCCGTTTGCGAACGCGCCGAAGATCTCGGCGCGGATAAAGCCGAAGGTCTGCTGCGGGGTCGGCGGGCGGGCGGCGTACAGGCCGGCCATGATGGCGATGCCAACGCCCCCAACAGCGGAGAAGGTGTGGAAGGCGTCCGACAGCACCGCGACCGAGCCGATGAGCAATCCTGCCACCAGCTCGACAACGAAGTAGACGCCGGTGAGGATCGCGGAGATGACAAGGGCGCGCCGATTCCGGGAGTCGTCGCCCCCAGATGGCATTGCCATCTTCGACATGTCATGACCCATGTGGCGGATTCCCCAATCCTGCTGACGCGACGTTCAGGAAGGCATTCTATGCCGTCGCGCTCAGCAAACACAAGACGGCCAACGGCAGTCCTCAAATCGCCAGATCGCCGCTACTGTCGCCGGGCCCGGACTGCCCTGCGCGTCCGATTGTGCCAACGAGAAGACACCGCACCTTGCGATCCAGAAGTGCGGTGTTCGATCGCCGCGCGGGCCGGCGATTTCTCGATACGAAGCGGCGATGCTGCCGCTCTCTTCATCGCGCCTAGCGGTCGGCCTCCAGCTCGTCATCGGTCGCCGGGTCCACGATCATATCCTCACAATCCGGGAACCCCGGAGCGCAGGCTGGTTGAAGAGCGGGGCCGTCGCCTTCGAAGAGGTCGCCAGTTTCGCCATCCGCTATCGGGGTGTCATCGCAGACACCGACGTGTCCGACCTCGCATCCAGGTGCCACCGTATCCCCACCGTCGTCGTCGGCGACGAAACCAGTGTCTCCGCAGTCGGGATTACCTTCGACGCAGACCCCCGCCACTTCATCGCCAGCACCGGTATCCTGAGATCCTGACGCCTCGTCTCCGTCGAACACTCCCGTCAAGAACAATGCTAAGACCAGTGCGCCAGTGACCGCAGACAGCGATGCCAGCGGAACAATCCATCGCTTCATCCAATCATTCCTCCGTGAATTAGTACCTGCCGATACGAGGTTGACGGACGAGGTGCTGCAGAAGTTCCCTCGATACGCGATGCGCCCCGACTCCCGCTACCCCAATCGCCAACCGCGAGCCATTTCGGCGTTGACGCCGTCCGCGCACCGCTTACAATTAACGAAACGCCAAAGCGCTTTATCATATGACCACGATTATCCATACCGCCGACGTTCACCTGGACCGCGCCTATAGCGGCGCCGGGATGAGCCCAGCCATCGCCTCCGCCCGCCGCGAAGAGCTGCGCGACGCCTTCCGGCGCTTCATCGACCTGGCGCTGGAGACCGGCGCCGACGCCGTCACTATCGGCGGCGACCTCTACGAGCACGAGCGTGTCACGCCGGACACCGGCAACTTCATCCGCCAGCAGCTGGAGCGCCTGGGCGACGTGCCTGCCCTGCTCGCGCCCGGCAACCACGACCCGTACGTCCCCGACTCCATCTACCACCGCCTGGCCTGGCCGGCCAACGTCACGATCTTCCGCGAGCGATCGTTCGCGCCGGTTGAGCTGGCCGGCGGCGTCACGGTCTGGGGCGCCGGACACGACGCGCCGGACGTGCGCGCCAACCTGCTCGAGGGCTTTGAGGTACCTGACGACGGCAGCCATGTGCTCCTCTTCCACGGATCGGACACGCGCTCGGTGCCGGAGGGCAAGGCCGCGCACGCGCCGTTCCGCCCGGAGGACCTGACCGCGACTCGTGCCGGCTTCGCGCTTCTGGGCCACTACCACGTGCCGCGCCTCCACCCGACTGAGACGCCACAGTACGCCTACCCGGGCTCCCCCGAGCCGCTGGATTTCGCCGAAAAGGGCGATCACTGCGTCGCGCGTCTGGACATCGCGGGCGGCGCCTTCAACTGCTTGCTGCTCCCGTTCGGCCGCGTGCGCTACCGGACGTTCGAGGCTGACGTCACGGGCATGGAGTCGAGCGACGAGGCCCGGACGGCGATCGCGGCGCTCGGCGACCCCTCCGTCATCGCGCGCGTCGTCCTCGTCGGCGACCTGAGTCCCGACGTCGACCTCTCGCTGCAGTCACTGTACGACTCCTGCGCCGAGCGCTTCTCCTATCTCGATCTCGTCGACCGGACGCGACCCGCCTACCGCATCGAGGAAATCGCCGAAGAGGCGACGACAAAGGGCGCGTTCGCGCGGCTCATGCTTGAGCGTATCGAAACAACCGAAGGCGAAGAGCGCGAGATCGCCGAGGCCGCGTTACTCTACGGCCTGCAGGCGTTCGACCGCAAAGAGGTGCAGGTCCGTTGAGGCTGCGGCGGATCGACCTGCCCGCGTTCGGCTGCCTGAACGACTTCGGCGCGGAGCTATCGCCGGGCCTCAACCTCTTCGTCGGCGAGAACGAGGCCGGGAAATCGACGCTACAGGCCGCGATCAGCGCGCTCCTCTACGGCTTCTTCGAGAACGAACGGGCGCTGAAAGCGGAAAACGAACGCTACGAGCGCTTCCGGCCCTGGACGGGCAATGTTTACCGCGGCGCCCTCGAATACGAGCTTTCGAACGGCGACCTCTACGAGGCGCGACGCGACTTCGCAGACGACGTGGCGACACAGTTGATCGACGTGGCGACGGGCCGCGACGTCGCGCCCGAGTTCGGGCGTGGCCGGCACGGCAACGTGCCCTTCGCCCGCAGGCAATTCGGAATGTCGCGCGGCGTCTTCCAGAGCTGCGCCTTCGTCTCGCAGGGTGAGATTTTCGACGTGACGCAGGGCGCCTCGCCCAGCCAGATCGGTGACGCCGTCGCCGCTCTTGCGGACTCTGCCGGCCGTGACGTCTCAGCCGCGCGAGCGATCAAGAGCCTGAAAGCCGTCGCGTCCCAGATCGGATCAGACACCGCTCGCACTGCGGAGCTGCCGCGGGCCCGGCAGCACTTCGAACGAGCGCAGGCGGAGCTGACAGCCGGCGAGGAGGCACGCGCCCAGGCCGCGCAGACGGCGCGCGAGCTGGAGGAGCGCCGGACGCTCGTGCGCCGACTGCAGGAGAAGCGCGCCCGGACCGAGGCACTCGCACTCCGGACACAGATCGCGGCGCTGCGCTCGCGGCTGGACGCCGTCGCGGCCACCGTGGACGAAGCCGCAAGCGCGGAGTCTGAGGCCGAGGCGCTGTCAGCCTACGCCGCGTTCCCGGCCTCGCTGCGGGACGAGATGCTGGCTCTCAAGGGCCGGTGGTCGGGGCTACTGAGCGAAATCGAACGCCTGCGGCGCGATCGTGACGAGGCCGCCGCCACGATCTCCGACAACGAGCGGCTGGAGTACGAGACTCTGCGCGAGGGCGCCGGCGCCCTCACCGACGAGCAGGTACGCACGCTCGAAGCAGCCGCCTACGAGCCGAGCGCGCGGGGCATCATCGCAGCCATCGGCGACGCGCTGCGAGCGATCGGACGCCGGATCGCGCGCCTGGTGCGGCGCGTCCTGCGCAAGGACGAGCCGCCCACCGTCGAGGCCGCGCCTGCCGTCTCCGCCGAGGAGGCGCGCTCGCTGCTCGACCGCCACCGGCGCTACCTCTCGCTGCGGCCGCGAGCGGATCTTGCGGGGCGTCTGACGACCGAAGTCGCGGGCCAGGAGGCAGCGCTGGAGACGATCGAGGGGCAGCTGCGCAGCCTCATGAGCGCCGCCGGCATCACGGAATCCAACGTCGAGGAAGGCCTGCGCGCGTTCGAATCAGCCGCGCGAGACCACGCGCGGTACCGGTCCGCCCTCGCCGAAGCCACCGAGGCCAGCCGACGCCGCGACGCGGCGCTCGCCGGCCGCACGATCGAGGAGACCGAGACCAGGCTGGCCGACTGCGAACGCGCCCTCGGGGACCTTCTCACGAAGCGGCCAGACCTCGCCGATCTCGAGACTGACCGCTCGCTCGAGCAGCTCGCGAAAGAGCGCGACCGACTGCGGGACGATCTGCAGGAGGCGCAGCTGGAGGAGCGCAGCCTCGAGGAGAAGGTGAACCTCGTGCTGGAACGGCACCGCCCGGCGGCGGAGCTAGAGGAAGACGCATCGCGCTGGCAGCGCGAGGTGGAACGGCTGGAAAAGGCACGGGCCGCCGTGTCGCTGGCCCGCTCCCAGATCGAGGCGGCGATGGTGCAGGTCTACCGCGACTTCGCGCCCGCCGTGAACACTTTCCTTAGCGAGGGCATCGAATACGTGACCGAAGGACGATACAGCCGGGCGCACGTCGACCCGTCATCGCTGCGCGTCTCGCTCCTCGTACCGGAGACCGGCCAGGTGATCACCGATCCGCCCGTCAGCCACGGCACGCGAACGATGGTCTACGTGCTGATGCGCGTGGGCCTGGCGCAGCACATGAGCGCGATCGGCGAATCGGTGCCGCTGGTGCTCGATGACCCATTCGTTGATCTCGATTCTCGGCGCCTGCCGCGCATGATGCGCTTCCTTCTGGATCTGAGTGAGCGCATGCAAGTGCTCTTCTTTACAAAGGACGCGTCGATCATCCGCTGGTTCGAAGAGAACGCGTCAAGCCCCGAGCACCGCCTTCACGAGCTGGCGGAAACGCGACTATCACAGTCGTCGCTGTAACATCCTCCGCCACTGGCCGTCATTTCATAGCAGACGCGGTAATACCGTATTGAGAGATGTTTATGAACCAGTCTGTTGCGACCACAGTTGAATCTATCGCCACCAGGACAGCATCCGTGCTGGGGGACCCGAACGTGTGGTCCAGCCAGTTGAGCGATGCCCTGGAGTCACTCGGCTTCGCGGTCGAGCCCCGTACGGAGCTGACCGACCTGTTCGAGTCAGCCCAGGCGTCCGTCCCCGGCCTCGTGATCATCGCGCAGGAGGAGCCGGACGTCGCCGTCCGCGCGTCGCGCGCCACGCGAGAGCTACACGAAGCGCCGATAATGGTCGTTATGCCGCGCGAGAGCGATCTCATCGCCTCGCTCGACGCCGGCGCCGACGACGCCGTGATCTCGCGCGTCGACCCTGCCGTCTTCGCCGCCCGCGTTCGCGCGCTCCTGCGCCGCGTGCAACCCAGCCACGTCAAATCCAATCGCACCGTCGTCCGTGACCTGGTGATCGACTTCGAGACGTACCAGGTGACCGTGTCCGGCGAGCCCGTACAGCTGACGCCGACGGAGTTCCGGCTCCTCGCCGTCCTCGCCCAGCAGACCGGTCGTGTCGTCGACCCGCGTGCGCTACTCTCCGCAGTGCACCAGCACGACTACAGCGAGCGAGACGCGCAGAACCTGGTGAAGGTCCACATCGCGAACCTGCGCCGCAAGCTTAAGGACTCCAACAGCACGAGCCCGTACATTCTCTGTGTGCGTGGCTTCGGATACATGCTGGAGCGCAGAGGCCGCCTCCGCGACAATGACCCGCTGTCATCGCTGATCGAAGAAGCCTAGGCGTCTTAACGCGACCTCAACCAGTCCTGCACCGCGCCTCCACCTCTAATGCGCCCTGGTGCGCACCGCCTCTGCTAGGTTGTTCTAAGCAACCAAACGGGAGGTACTTCGAAGATGGGACGAATCACAGCAATCAACGGCGGCACACCTGAGATCTCCGTTGCCCACAGGCGGCGGTTCGCGCGCTACTTCCCCGGCCTATTCGCCTACGTGCGCGCGATGTCCGATGGCTACTCGACCGGCGTCGACAAGGTCGTCTCCGCATTCGAGATGGCCCTGAGCGAGCCTCACGCTGACGAGGACGCCTTCGTCCTCTCGCTGTTTGCCCACGCTCGCGAACTCTGCGGCGTTCGTAGCACCGCGCACGATACGAGCGAGCGCGAGGTGCTCTCGCTGACTTTCGATGCTCAGCTCACGCGCGAGCAGGTGTCCGTTCTGCTGGAGCTGCCCGTCGACGCTGTGGTCTCGACCCTCCTCCGCGGCCTGAACAGGCTGCGAACCCTCCGCGTGGCCACCGAGGCTGCCGGAGACGCGGCCCTTCAAGGCTTCGCGGCCTGACCGCGGCTAACTCTCTAGTACTTCGAGACGTTCAGGTCGTGGATCTTACCCTCAACCAGGTAGACCACGCGCTCGCAGATGTTTGTCACTCGGTCGGCGATACGTTCGAGGTTGTGCGCGACCCAGATCAGATACGTACCGCGCTGAATCGTGCCGCGCTCTTCGATCATGAACATCAGTAGCTCCCGGTAGAGCTGGTCGTACAGTTCATCGACCTCATCGTCGCGGTCGATAATGCGGCGGGCCAGCGCCGTGTCGTGCTGCTTGTAGGCCTCAAGCGCCCCCTCCATCATCTCAATGGCGATCTGCGCCATGCGTGGGATGTCGATGTAAGGCTTGAGGGGCGCTTCGTCAGCCAGCATGAGGACGATCCTGGCTATGCCCTCAGCGTGATCGCCCATGCGCTCGAGGTCAACTGTTATGTGCAGCACGGCGATGATCGTGCGCAGGTCGCTCGCCAAAGGCGCCTGCAGCGAAATCAGCTCGATGCACTTGTCTTCCGTTTCGTAGCGCTTGTTGTTGATCTCAACGTCGTTGGCGATGACACGGCGGGCCTGCTCCACGTTCCTCGTCTTCAGCGCTTCGACGCTCTGCAGGATCGCGTCCTGCACCATGCCGGCCATCACCAGCATGTCCTCCTGCACTTCTGCGAGCTGCTTCTCGAAGACCGAGCGAGTCATCGGCTAGCCAAACCTTCCCGTGATGTAGTCTTCTGTCCGCTGTTCGCGGGGCTGAGTGAAGATCTCGTTTGTGGGGCCGTACTCGATCAAAGTGCCGTTGAGCCCGTGCTCCTGCGCGAGCAGGAAGGCCGTGTAGTCGGACACGCGCGCCGCCTGCTGCATGTTGTGGGTGACGATGATGATCGTGTACTCCTTTACCAGCTCGCGGATCAGGTCCTCGATCTTGAGCGTGGCGATCGGGTCCAGGGCAGAGCAGGGCTCGTCCATCAGGATGACGTCCGGCTGCACGGCCAGCGCCCGCGCGATGCAGAGGCGCTGTTGCTGCCCGCCGGAGAGCTCCAACCCGGACATCTTAAGGTCGTTCTTTACTTCGTCCCAGAGTGCGGCCTGCTTGAGGGCGCGCTCGGCGATTTCGCGGCTGCTGCCCTCGATGCCGTTGACCTTGGCGCCGAAGACGACGTTGTCCTGGATCGATTTAGGGAAGGGATTCGGCTTCTGGAACACCATGCCGATCCGCCGCCGCACCTCGACCGGGTCGACGTTCTTCGCGTAGATGTCGGCGCCGTGATACTCGACCGTTCCCTCAACGCGCGCCGACGGAATCAGGTCGTTCATGCGGTTGAGGCAGCGCAGCAGCGAGCTCTTGCCGCAACCTGACGGGCCGATCAGCGCCGTCACACGGTTGACCGGGATGTCCAGGTTGATGTCGGAGATCGCGTGCTTGGCGCCGTACCAGAGGCCCACGTCCCGCAGTCGGAAGACGGCATCCTCCGGAGGCTGACGGATCGGGTCTCCCGGCTGAACTCTCTCGGCCGCAGTGGCATCAGACGTCAAGATACTCCTCGGACCCTCCGGTCTCGGTATAGCTACGCCCTCCCGGAGTTCCGCCATCAATTCTCGCATCGTGGGCCTCCCTTTTCCACTTTAGTTGCGCCGGAAGCGCTCCCGGATGACCGCCGCCAGAAGGTTGAGCGCCATAACGCCCACCATCAGGACGATGATCGCTGCCGCCGCGTTCGCCTGGAACTCGCGCCGCGAATCAATCGACCACGCGTAGATTTGGATCGGGATGATAGTGAAGGATTCTTGCAGACCGGCCCAGAATCCGGCCGGGTCCGCGAAATCGGTCAGGTTGGGGCCGGGATCGAAGCGGATGAACGTGAAGCCGCCGATCATGAGGAGAGCGGCAGTCTCGCCGATGGCGCGCGAGATCGCCAGGATCGTGCCGGTCATGATTCCCGGTATCGCGTTGGGCAGTACGTTGTACCGCACGGCCTGCCAGCGAGTGGCGCCCAACGCCAACGCCCCGTCGCGCAGACTGGGCGGCACTTGCCGGATCGCCTCTTGCGACGCGATCACCGTCATCGGAATGATCATCAGCGCGAGCGTGAAGCCGCCGGCCAGAAGGCTGCGGTCCAGGCCACCAACGCGGACAAAGATCGTGAGACCGAGGATGCCATAGATGATGCTGGGCACGCCGGCCAGGTTCGCCAGGTTGACCTTGACGATCGTCAGCAGCCGGTTGCGGGGAGCGAACTCCTCGATCCAGATCGCTGTGCCGATGGCGATTGGGATGGAGGAGAAGAGCGTGATCAGCATCAGCCAGAACGTGCCGACAATCGCCGGCCGCAGACCAGCCTTCTCGGCAAAGCGCGACGGGTAGTTCGTCAGGAAGTCGAGGCTCAGACGAGAGGCCCCGGTGTCGATCGTGTCGTAGGCCAGAAAGACGAGAATGCTGACGCCGAGGAGTGTCGCCCCCAGGAATAGGTATCGTGAGGCCCGCGACGCGAGCTGACGGCGGGCGACGGCGCCACCCGCCCGCAGACGGACCGACTCGCTGGCCACTATTCGTACTCCTCGCGGAATCGGCGGACGAAGAAGTGGGCGGCGACGTTGAACGCCAGCGTGATCAGGAACAGCATCATGCCGACTGCGAACAGCGCTTGATAGTCAACGGTGCCGCGCGCGGCGTCGCCGAGGCCCACCTGTAACATGAAGCCGGTCATCGTTTGGACGCCTTCGAACGGGTTGACCGTCAGCTGCGGCGTCGAGCCGGCGGCGATCGCCACGATCATCGTCTCGCCGACAACGCGCGCGATCGCCAGCAGGATGGCGGCTATGATCCCGGACAGCGCGGCCGGGAAGACGACGCGGATCGTCACCTCAAGCCGCGTCGCGCCCAGACCGTAGGCCGCCTCCCGCAGGTCGCGCGGGACGTTCGCCATCGCGTCTTCGGAGATGGAGGCGATCGTCGGCAGGATCATCACGGCGAGCATGATGCTGGCCGAGAGAGCGTTGAAGACATTGACCTCGTCCGCGCCGAAAACCGGCCGCAGCAGGTCCGGCGTGATGAAGGTGAGCGCGAAGTATGCGTAAACGACTGTCGGCACGCCGGCCAACGCCTCGAGGATCGGCTTCAGCACCTTGCGCGTGTTCGGGTG
>SDBV01013713.1_pt1 | contig 10275 bp, 11 predicted proteins | sample 2277081 | NCBI WGS metagenome assembly SDBV01 (sample SAMN10402039, study PRJNA504765) | marine sediment metagenome | isolation source: marine sediment core GS10_PC15, 223 cmbsf | place: Arctic Ocean: Southern Knipovich Ridge | collected 2010 | reverse complement strand
GCAGCTGGAGGGCGGCTCGCGTTTCTTGGGCGCTGCGATCACCGCTGACAACGTGCACATCCTACTCGGTGACGTCATATTCGACGGTCTGGGCACCGCCGGCACGGGCATCACCGCTAGCCTGGGTTGCTACCTCCGCACGATTTCCTCGAGCAACTCGTGGATCATCGGCGACTATGCCGCAGATGGTATCCTGATGACGTCGGCAGCCGGATCGAACAATCACGTACTGTTCCTTTTTGAGGGAGCGATTGATGACAACGGCGGCAACGGGGTCCAGTTGATCGGAGACAGTACACGATTCGGCTGGCCGGGATCGTTCCTGACGGGGGCCGGTAACGGCGGGTTTGGCGTCAAGGTTGCCCAGGGGGTTGAGATGCAAGTCGATACCTCTGATGCGATCCTGGCAAACGCCCTGACCGGCGCGGCTGGGGATTTCAGCTTTGACGGCCAGACGTTGACCTGGGAGCAAGTGGATGCGGCGGGCGATCTCATTGGTGCCCAAACCTCATTCCTGGCGGCGGTGTAGCGATGGCGACACAAGCAGGTAATCACGGCAGGCTGATACCTACGACCCTGGCGCCGATGGGGACGACCCAGACTGTCGATTGGGACGATGGCGTCACGCAGATCCTCGACCTAGGGGCCGCAACGGGAGACGTCATCCTGACGTTGAGCAACCCCGTGGTCGGTGGGCGGTACCAACTCAAGGTAATCCAAGGGTCACCGGCCCGACAATTGACTTATCCCGCGGCCGTCAAGTGGCTCGTGGGAGACACGGCACCCGCCCTCACGACGGTTGACGGCGAAGTAACGATCATTGATCTCGTTTTCGACGGGACTGATTACTTCGGATCGGTGCCGGTGGCGGCGGCCGGCGGGGGCATCCCAGACCCATATACGCCTCCCGATGGCACGTTTAACATCATCGGCGGGATATCGGTTCGGCGTCCCGGCGGCGCGTTCAATAGCGAGCAGTTTGGCGAGAGTGCGGCAGCGATTGGGATCAACTCAACCGCTGTGGCTGGTGCCGCTATAGGTGAAGACTCAACCGTCGTAGGGAACGCCGGACTCATCGTCGGCGACAAAAGTTCCGGGATCGGTGCGAACGTTAACATTTCGGCCGACATGGCGGCTTTTGTTGGGCGACTGATAATCATCGCTGCAAACGGTGGAGCGGTTTTAGGCAATGCCGGCCAGGTGTTCGCCGGACACATCAACGCAGTGGTCCTGGGGCCTTCGGGCGAATCAACAGCCGCCCAACGGACTACGATCGGCCGAGTTGGTGGGATTTCCACACAACTCCAAGACCTTCAAGTCAGCGGTGGGTTTGCGGCCAATGGTCAGACGCCCCTAGTGGCACCGTCGGTCACCGGGTCGCGGGGCGGCAACGCCGCGCTTGCTTCGCTTCTGACGGTCCTAGGCTCGATCGGGCTCATCACCGACAACACTACTGCGTAGGAGAAACGATGCCTTGGCTACTTACAACACCTATCGATACCGGAGATCTTGACACTGTTGATTACGGCGAGGTCAAGATAGTAGATCATCGGCAAGGATCCGGGCAGCCTAAGATTGTCTTGATGCTGCAGTACGGTAACACTGTCGACGGGTCTTGGGTTCCAGGCATCGCGCCCGTAGGAAAGCAGATCGCCTACGTAGCCGACAACGACGACTATCTGGAGCTCATTACCACCCACATGACTTACGATGGCGAGCTTACCTACCAGGCAGTAAAGCGTGGCCTGTATGAGCACCTTAACGCCAAGGGTGTGATCGGGCCCGGGTCAATCATCTAGTCAAAGAGGAATAACAATGGCAGTTAGAGACAGACTACGGTCGCTGTTCGGATGGCCTTCTTCAGGTACACCTACAGACAGGAAGTCTAAAGGTGCACAAGAGGGCGATCAGTTTGGGAGTAATCCCTATCAGCTATATGCAAACACCGTCAAGCCTCCCTACGAGCGTCGTCGTAAGTACGATATCTACGACGAGATGGATGAGCTCCCAATTGTATCCACAATCCTGGACGCTTACGCGGAGGACGGATCCCAGATTGATCGAGAGCAGAAGAGTGCGATCTGGATTGAAACGAAGGACGGTAAGACTAAGAAGGTCCTGGATGATCTCAAGAAACGTCTGCGTTGGGATGACTTCATTGAGCCTATCGTACGTGATACTGGCAAGTATGGCGATGATCTAGCATCTCTCGAAATCGACGACAAAATAGGTATCGTAGGTTGGGACTGGAAGGATCCTCGCGATATCGAAAGAATCGAGACGAGGATAGGAGTCCTTGCAGGCTTTGAGAAGACAAGCCTGCTCAAGAAAGTCGTTGCAGCGATGCAGCGTAAAGAGAAGGTCAAGTATACTTGGCAACCTTGGGAGATGGTTCACTTTCGCTTCTATCGGAGGAAGCGCGAGTGGAAGCAGAAGTTCAGGAACATATATGGGACTTCGCTCTTGGCAGGCTCAGAGCGTGTAGCAAAGCAAGTCAAGATCCTAGACGACCTCATGATGGTTCGTCGCTTGACCAAGACTCTCGACTATCGTGTCTACGAGATTGATACTGGGAGGACCTCAGTTGAGGAGGAGACCCTGATCCTAAAGCGATGGAGGAACGCGCTCAAGCGTCGTCCCTTCATCGACCCTGCCGGAGGGAGGCTGGATCAGATATTCGACCCATCTACCTTCCAGGAGGATATATTCTGGGCTAAGCATCGCGACTCAACCTCGGGTGTGCAAGTCATTCCAGGTCAGCCTAACGTAACAGACACGGTAGATATTGACCAGTTCAGGAACCAGCTGTTCGGCTCGCTGCGTGCCCCTAAAGCTTACTTCGGAGAAGAAGGAGACATTAACGCGAAGGCGACTCTATCTGCTCAGGATATGAAGTGGGGTCGTGCTGTCAATGCGTTGCAGCGTGCGGTCAAGAACGGATTCCATAGGCTCTGTCAAATAGAGCTCGCCTTGCACAATATGGATGCGAACGTCGACTTCACGGTACGGATGGTTGTACCTTCTGTTCTTGAGGACCTTTCGAGACTCGAAGCTGTACAGACGCTCATTGACGTCGCTGAACGTATGGCTCAGCTCGGCGAGACGATGCAGATGGATCCTGCGGAGTGGCGCCAGCATATCCTAACGACAGTTCTCGGATTGTCTAAGCAGGAGATTGACCGGTTCACTTCGGACGAACCTGATCCGGACGATCTAGATCCTAAAACTCCTAGACCAGGTGCTGACCCTGATGGGAACGGAGATGGAGGGGATTCGGATGACCCTGAGGATGAGAAGAAGAAGCTCGATGAGGCTATTCGTAGAGTGCTCACTTCTAAGATAGGAGGTACGACTACCGAACGTCCGATTACTGATTACGCGAGGCCTTCCGAACTCCCTAATTTCAAGGGGGAGCGTTCGTCTAGTTTCCACCCGGTTCCTGAGCTAGATGGGGATAAGCATGTCCTTACAGACTAGCGTACAGGACATCGTAGAGGACTTGTTTCCTGTTGCAAGTGTCGAGCACAAGCTTGCTGTAGAACGTGAGATCTATAATATCCTCGAAGGGAAGGATATTGGTAAGTTCAAAGGAGACATTTCAGTCTTTAAGAAAGCAGCGATAGATACCGCTGCTGCAATGCCTGGGGCTGCAAAGTCCCGAAGATCCCTCGCACGAGATTCCTCGAAGGAGCTAGACAAGGTTGTAGACCGCCTCGAGGCTACGATGAACAAGTACCTCAAGAGGCTCCGAGGAGAGGGTGAGAGTAAGTGGTCTCCTTCGAAGTTTCGTAAAGAGATGAAGTCGGCCTTAAGCCTCGCATACACTGACGCCTATCGGCTAGGGACTCGTGCATCAGGACTGGTCCGTGCAACTGATCTCACCGCTCATACGAGTCCTGACGAGAAGAGGTGGATCCAGAACGTCTTCAGCCAGGAGCAGAAGTACTTCAACAAGTTCCTAGACTCCTTAGTTAAGGGTGAGTCCTGGACCAAGGCTCGTAACCGCATCAGGAATTACTCCAATGCAGTTCGCTCAGTATACGACTCCGCACGTACCCTCCAACTGCCTGATAATACAGTCATCCACTGGGTGCTCCAGTCTAGCAACCCTTGTCCCGAGTGTAGGCTCCTACACAGATTCTCGCCTTATACTAAGGATACGCTACCTTGCTTAGTAGGAGAGACAGAGATTTTTACTCTAGTAGGTATCTTAACTATCGAGGACTTGTTTAATGGTAAGTACCCCTACGAGGATATATGGGTTTACTCTCTTGATACTGAGACAGGTGAGGTAGTACCTGGAAAGGTAGAGAAGGTTGTTGAGGTAGGAGAGTCTGAGACCTTGTTTGTAGAGTTAGATTCTGGTGACTCCTATGAAGTTACACCAGATCATCCTTTCCTTATGAGGGAGGATCTTACTTATCGTAGAGCAGACGAACTCAAGCCTGGCGATAGCATAAAACACTTTAATTCTCACGAAGATAAGGATGGCTACCTGCACGTAGAGAAGAAGCCAGGAAGAATGAATAGAGCCCACTGGCTTGTCGCCAGGAGTCTAGGGTTATTGAAAGGGTTCAAGGTGAAGGAAAACGACAAACTTGTGATACACCACAAGAACTTCGACAAGACAGACAACGATCCAGCTAATCTTGTACCTATGAATTTGACGGATCACTCTGCTTATCATATGAGGCATACAGTTAACAAGTTGAATAAGGATCCAGAGTTCATAAAGAAAAGAAATGCTGCAGCATCTAAGACATTTACTCAGTTTAATGCTGATCCGAAGAATGAAGAGATTAGGAGCTATAATAGATTTCTTGGAGGGATAGGATTAGCAGAGTATGCTCAGAGTGTGGAGGGTCGAGCAGCTTCAGGCAAACACCTTAAGCAGCTGTGGAAGGATCCAGAGTTTAGGCGTGTTGTTACAGAGAGGTGTAGACAGCTCGGTAAGGATTACGGAGGGTGGGAAGGCATCCACGGAAATCTTGCTGAGAGGGGGAACCATGCCGAGAGGAGCTCTAAGAATCTTAAGAATCTTAAGAATCTTTGGACCCAAGAAGAGTTCAGAAGTAGTCGAGTTGCTGATATACAAGGATACAACAGAAGCCTTGAAGCTACAAAACTATACAAATGCAAGTTTTGTAAGAGGGATATAGTCGGAAAGCATAGCCGTACCACGCATGAGAATTGTTGTAAGTGGAGGGATGGAGATCCGACCCTCCACTGGAATAACCGTGTTCTTTGCGACTACTGTTGGAGACCTTGTAATGGGAAACGAGGGCTAGCCTCGCATCTCAGAGGCTGTCCCAAGAAACCAATACTATGCCTCAATCATAAGGTAGTGAGAGTTTTACCGTCAGGGCGGAAAAGGGTTGTGTACGACCTACAAGTAAAGGACTATCATAATTTCGCTCTCGGTTGCGGTGTATTTACACACAATACTACTCCGAAGGCGGGCTCAACGAGATGCCTCGCATATTGTTTTTGTCGTCTACGAATAGTTGCTGCGAAGCCTGCTGCGGTGCGTAAGGTAGCACGCAAGAACAAAAGTGCGGAGAGATTCCTCAAACGTCTCGTAGCGAGTCGTAAGGCGTCATGAGCTCTAACGGAAACGCCGCGAAGCAGTTTAGTCGACTGGTCAAGAAGTACCGCCAAGACTACATCTCGGTCTCGATCTACTTGAACGTTATGGGTGACGGTCAGCGGTTTTATGATACGGTTATCCATCGAAAGATCAAGAGCTCAAACGAGCCCGATGGCTTTGAATGGCGTCGAGGGACTAACTTAAAGCCGAGGGACCTCCCCATCCTCGCTAGTCTCTTACACCAAGCACACGAGTTTCTGAGCGCCGAATTAAACACTGAGCGCGACAGTCCCCTTTAAGGCTTGAGTAGGCACGGTCGGCTTTTATAAGCTAACCAAAGCATTACTCATACTTAGGGGGATACTTATGGTAAGAAACAAAGGACTTAGTAAAGAGTTACTTCCTCATATAGGTACTACTGCTTATAAGAAGCTAGACTTCAAAATACAGTTATTCCTATATAATATGTACCTACATGAACCTTCTAGGTACAAGGAGCTAGTAGGCGTAACTGCCCCTGACGATGAACTGAAGTATGTAGATGATAACATACGGTTCATTGTAACTCAAGATCGAGTAGGCTTACCTGAACCTCAAGATGCACCTATCTACTTCATTCGTGACTTCTGGGGAGCATACCTATGCTACTACAACCCACGATGGTACGAGGAAGCATTCTCACCAATCGATGACCTAGGTCTTCAGCACCGAAGGGTCTTCTCCTTCCAGCTGTTTACCTTCCCTCTTCTTGCTCTCGATACTTATTCAGTCGCTATCCTCAAGTGGCTGCATAAGAATCTTGAATCGAGAGACATCACTGACATATTCTTCTACCTCGTCAAGCTTCGGGCTGCGAAGGAGTACTTCGCACCTGATCCTGAGTACGGTATCGAAGAGGTCTGGAATTCGGCTCTGCTGGATATCGGCGATGTCCATTCGCTGGCTGAGCTCAATGGCAACTATCCAGTCATGCTTCCAGATACGGAGCTGACTGATCAGATTGAAGACTCGACATTCGCTGTACTTAGCCAATTGCCTCGTGGCCGCCAAGGACGTATGTACGTCCCGCTGGTTCCTGTTGAGCTCTACAACAAGTCTCAATTCCAAATCAAGAACTGGGATTTGCTTCTTGCATAATGGCTACTAAGAAACAGACTTGGTATGTCTTCAACTTGGTGTCGAGGATAGGTCCTCCTGCTCGGGAGTTAGTTGCACGAAAGGATCCAGCCAAGCTCAGTGTCAAGGAATGCTCAGCTCTCATTAAGGAGCTGCGTGAGATGGAAGTCAAGTACGATCCAGGCGATGACGACTACACTACTGCTGACGCCTGGGATTATAGGATAATTCATGACTGACGACGATCGAAACGGAGCGGAGCGAATTGTCTACGAGCGACGTAAGCAGGTAGAGCGCGAAGGGTGGACTAAAGAGCACGACGCGGAGTATGACAAGGGCGAGATGGCGATGGCCGCGGCCTGTTACGCCGCTCCAGAGCCGATTTACAAACATAATTCACGCGCGAGAGTCTACCGCGACGCGTGGCCTTGGGGCAATTCGTGGGACAAGCGTAAGAAGCACAACCGCATTCGTCAGCTCGAGATTGCTGGGGCTCTCATCGCTGCTGAGATCGATCGCCTACTGGAGGCTGATCATGACTGACCATAAGAATCCCGTAGGCGCTGCCGTCGAATGTACGGTATGTCATCGCACTAAACAACCACGAGGTCGGTCCGCACCGATGGCGCTCAGACTTTGCGACTCAGACTGTCCAGGATACCGACAAGGCCCGTTCCCGGGAGACTTGTGGCCTGGCGAGACTGCCGAGGACTTTGGTTATGCGTGTAGCGGACCAGCGAAGGAGTGGCCATGACTGACCACGAATTTTGGATACGCCTTGCCGCCATCGCAGCAACGGACGCCGACAATGGCTGACCACGGCAAGTACGAACGATGTGTAACCTGCGGAGCCGTCGAGGCTGACCACATCCAGCAACAGCGCGGTCCGGTGGTCAGCGTCTGTGCCGAGTTCCAGCCCCCTTGTCGCTACTGCGGCGGGTCTGGTTGGACTGAAGTAGGCACGGCCAAGGGCGGCGTGCCGTGCGTGAAGTGTGAAGGCACGGGACGCGGACCGCGCAAGCCCGCTACTACAATGAGTGAAATGCTTGGGCTCGATGACCCTACAGCCATCACTCGACACCACGCAGAAATAAATGAGCGGATTTTCATAGAGCTTATCGGTGCCACTGAGAGGAAGTCTGGTGCCGAGCCTCAGCGACCCGAGCCGCCGGATGAGGTGACTCTTTGGCATAGCGGTTTTGGTCACATGTACAATGCCCGAACAGAGCCACCAGCAATAATCGGAGACGAGACCTACCTAGGCATCTACGTCCCCGCGGCCAAGGCCGAGGCTGAGCGAGACCTTGAAAAACAGGCGCGGGAAACAGCGGCGAGGACTGTTGTGTATATTGTCGGTGGGATTGTGGAAGGGTTGCCGACACAAACGATCAACGTCTTGCAGAGGCTGCGCGAGTTGGTCGCAATCGAGAAAGAGAGCGACGCCCTCAAGGCCAAGGTGGCGCGGCTACGGAAGGCGCTACGTCCGTATGCCCGTGGCTCGTCTTCCGACTGCTGCAACCCTGAGTCTGAACGGTGCGGCACATGCTCAAGGTGTGTGGCCCGAGCCGCCCTCGCGCCTAAGTCATGAAATTTATCCGAGGAACAATCCACGCAGGCCTTATAGCCGAGTACCATGAGGTCGATGCAGTAAGGGACTTGCTTACCTTCGACAAGAGCAAGGGCTCCTTCCTCGACTTTGACCGTACGCTCTACTCTGGTTTAGTTGACTTCGTCCAGGATATCCTGGGAGACTTGTACGAGATCGAGGTCGTTGAGATGGATGCTGACGAAGCTCCCCAGCTCTCGATCAAGGATATCAAGATCCCGGATGACTACCTTGAGTTTGATGAACCTGATCATATTGTCAGGCCTTATCAGAAGATCGCTGCCCGCAAAGGTATCTTCAAGCGTCGTGGAATCATCGAGATCGCTACAGGAGGAGGCAAGACAGAGGTAGCTGCGATCATCATGAAATGGCTCCTCGAGAACGACTTCGCCAAGAAGGTCTACTTCGTGGCAGGGTCCCGCTTCTTGATGAAGCAAGCAGCGAATCGGTTCGAAGCTCGAGGCTTGAAGGATGTTGGCAGGTTTGGTGGAGGTATGAAGTTCGAGCCTGCGACGATCCAGTGCTGCGTCATTGACTCCTTGAGGGAGTCCCTAGTTGAAGAGCGAATGGGAGCACCCGGCGAGGTGCTGGCCGATTTCAATCAGTGCGACGTTATCTTCTTCGAGGAATGTCATCATCTTTCGGCAGTGTCTTGGATCGATATCGGAGAATGCTGCCCAGCGAAGTATCGCTATGGCTTGACCGCTACCTTGTGGTCCGATCCTTTCAAGTACTCCCACAAGGACTTTTATCTGATCGGATTGACAGGTGGTCTGATTTGCCATGTACCTTCTAGTGTCCTGCGTAGACATGGTTGGCTCGCTCATCCCATAGTTACGATGGTTCAGGTAGAGGCACCTCTAGTTCCTAAGCTTCAATGGGACAAGGCGTACCAAGCTGGAATTGTCAGGCATAAGACTCGCAACTCGTACGTTCTCTCGATTGCCAAGTCCCTCTACGATGGAGGGTACAAGACGCTGACATTTGTCAAGGAGGTTAATCATGGACTATTGCTAGTCAAGCTTCTCACTGAACTCGGTTGCAAGAACTCCCACTTCGTTATGGGCGGCGAGAAGATGTGGACTTGGAAGCCTAGCGGAAGATGGGAGTGCAGACAGATCACCATTGAGGAGTTAGCTGAGACAGTCAGGGACCAGGATCACGTAACGATTGTAGGTAACACCGTACTCGACGAAGGCATCGATGTTCCCTCGTTCAACGCTCTGATCATGGGTACGGCGATGAAGAAGTATCGCCGTAGTATCCAAAGGGCTGGGCGAGGCATGCGTCCTAAGAAAGGCGATAACAAGGTATACATCTTTGACTTCGTTGACGCCATGAACGATACCCTACTCAAGCACTCCGTCTATAGGATGCAGACGTATGAACTCGAGGAGTACACCTTCTCGGAGTCGCTTGAGGATATCTCCAAGGAGATGAAAATTGACCTTTCGCTCGACCCTAACCTGTTCAAATTCGACTGGGTGCGTCCTAATAAGAAGAGACGCGGAAGCAAGCATAGGAACGCTTCTTAGCGCTCCGAATCGACCTAGTATACTAGCAACAGCTTCGCTGACGGCCGTATGAGCGCTCCCAAGAGCAACCCGGGACCACGGGGCATGTCCACGCTAGATTCGCCTCAGGGTCGGCTCAGCGCGCCTCGGTTGGGCGCCCTCAAGGCGTTTCCGGGCGATTGCTTCAAGCGTGAGCGGTGTAGCGGTTAGCAAGGCTTGATGAGGCGTCCTAACCTCTGGAGGTGTCAAATGAAGATTGTTCGTATTGAGCGAGAGATCTCGCATAAGATCTATGTCGGAGAGTATGAGACGATTAGCCCTACCCTTCGAATGGTGGCTGAGCTTGAGGACGTCGACACGACGAAGGATGCTCAGAAGATTCTCGACAAGGCGATCACGCCGAAGTGGTCTAGGGTGCCTTTGTATGAGAGCCGCATGATAATGAGAAGGCG
>SDBV01013712.1_pt1 | contig 10275 bp, 8 predicted proteins | sample 2277081 | NCBI WGS metagenome assembly SDBV01 (sample SAMN10402039, study PRJNA504765) | marine sediment metagenome | isolation source: marine sediment core GS10_PC15, 223 cmbsf | place: Arctic Ocean: Southern Knipovich Ridge | collected 2010 | reverse complement strand
TGCCCATTGACCACGTGCTCCTCAAGCTTGGCGATGTTATGGGCGACATCATAGACCTGCTCCAGTCCCAGTTCCCGCCGGCTCTTGCCAAAAACCTTGACCAGAGATTCTCTAACCCAGTGAGTAATGCACTGCCGGTTGGTCCAGGCATAGTTGGCCGCACAGGCCATAGCCGCCAGGTAATCCCTTCCTTCCGGTGATTGCACCGGGGCACAGGCAAGCTGACGATCAGGCAGATTGATGCCATACTTTTTCACCGCGCTGCCCAGCATGGCAACGTAATCAGTGCAGACCTGGTGACCAAAACCCCGGGAACCGGTGTGAATCAAGATAAGCACCTGACCAGCCTGATCAATACCCATAACCCGGGCGGCATCACGGTCATAGATGGCATCCACCACCGCCACCTCCAGAAAGTGATTGCCCGACCCCAGGGTTCCCAGTTGCGGAATGCCACGCTTTTTAGCCTTACTGCTTACCTTATCGGGGTTAGCCCCTTTAATACAGCCCGATTCCTCGGTGACTACAATATCCCCGGCTTCACCATAACCCTTCTCCACCGCCCACCGGCTTCCCTTCTCCAGGACGGCGTTCAATTCTTTTTCACTCAGCCTGAGCTTACCGGTAGAGCCCACTCCCGAAGGCACGCTGGAAAAAAGCTCAGCCACGAGCTGTTCAATCTTAGGTCTCACTTCCTCTTCGGTAAGATTTGTCCGTAACAGCCGGACACCGCAATTAATATCAAAACCGACACCCCCGGGCGATACTACCCCATCTTCTACCCTGGTGGCAGCCACCCCACCGATGGGAAAGCCGTAGCCCCAGTGAATATCCGGCATGGCCAGGGAATAACCGACAATACCGGGCAGGAAAGCCACATTGGCTACCTGCTGGAAGACCTGCTCCTCCCAGATATGGCTGAGCATAGATTCGCTGGCAAAGATCAGGCCGGGCACCGCCATGCCCGCCTTGTAGTCGGGCGGAATCTCCCAGCGGTAGTCATCTATCTTCTTCAGTATTCCCTGCCACGGTGCTGCCATCATCGCACCCCCTAAACGTCAAACAGTACCTGAACCCTACCACCATCATTCTCATCAACCTTCAGCATGTGGTAGGTAGCTGCCTTAACCCCCATTTTTAACTTGTGCCGGGCACTATCTACTTTTTGTCCATAGCTTCTCGCCTTAAGATGGGTGTGGCTAAGCTCGGTAATATCAAACCTCTTAAAGATGATATTCTCAGCATCGAAGAGATAGATAAGCTCGTTTAACCACCCTACCAGCAGACTTTCCCGGTCGGGAGCGGCTAGTTCAATATCCCGGTGCATAACCTCCTCCACGTCATCAAGCTCGGTTATCAGGCTGAACAGGGCTTTGGCCGCATTGGCGAACGCCTGATTGATATCAGCACCATAGGCAATAATGCCGACATCGGCGGTATGGTCTATGATTTCAAACTCTTTCTGCATATGATTCTCTGGATAATTATATCATCTGCTTTTGTAAACATAAACAACACCACGGGAAACCACCCTGCCCAACCCGGAGTAATATGAGAGTGGCACTGTTTGCTCTGCAAATCCTCACCCAAAACGTATAACTTCCACGGTATATCTATCAGGGTTATCGTGAACGAAAAACGGGTCCGGCTAACTGCCCTTTATCATTTGACAGGCACATCACGCTGTGCTACGATATATCGAGATATAACTGAATGTATCGGTTATCTTGGATTTCTAAGTCCGGCAGGGGTGGTAATCGTGTTTAACCGGCATCACTTTTTTACGGAGCCACGGCGTGAAAGACCGTTCCAGAGAGGCGACATCAAGTATATTATCCTGCACTACCTGAAGGATAAGCCGAGCTACGGATACCAGATTATCCGGGCACTGGAAGAGCGCTTTCACGGTTTCTACATACCGAGCCCGGGCACCGTCTACCCCACGCTGCAGATGCTCGAGGAAATGAGTTACGTCACCGCCGCCGAGCAGGACTCCAAAAGAGTCTACACCATCACCGATGAAGGCCGCCAGTTCCTCACCGAATGGGGGGAGTTCGAGGAGAAACTGAACAACCGCATGAAGAGCTGGTGGAATCCCGAGAACCTCGACGAAATAAGCGAGACAATGCGTGAGTTCGGAAGGCTGGCACAGCTGGTCCGTACCAAGGCGCGCACCGTAGATACTGAAAAACTGGGACACATCCGGAAGATCATCTCCCGTGCTTATGAGGATATCTTAAAAGAATAGCCTCAAAACATTGCCAAATTAAGTAACTTTGCTCGTGAAAAAATTCTGTAGTAGGATTGGCTGCTAAGATAATATGAACATTCTAATCAGATTAATGGTCTTCGTTCGACCTTACTGGGGGTTGTTGACTCTAGCCTTTATCTTCACGCTAGCCACCACCGCCTTCAGCCTGGCTGTACCCTGGATGCTTGGCAAAGGCATTGATAACGTGCTTGACCAGGGGGAGCGTGGTTTCCTTATCTTGGCGGCAGGGGTGGTAGTTGGCGCCAGTGCCTTAAGGGGTGCCTCCGCCTACGGGCAGACCTACCTCAGTCAACTCGTTTCGCAGAAGACATCCTATGATATCAGGAATGCCCTCTTCAACCACCTGCAACGACTGAGTTTTTCCTATCATGACCAGGCTCAGACAGGACAGCTAATGTCACGGGCTACCGTCGATGTGGAAGCGGTACGCATGTTCTTCGGCACCGGCATGCTGGGTCTCATTCAGACGGCTATCCTGTTTATCGCCATTGCCTATCTTCTCATCTCGCTGAACTGGCAGCTGGCGCTGCTGGCTCTGGCCTTCACGCCGCCTATTGGCTGGCGGGCTATCGTCGTCAACCGCCATCTCCAGCCCCTCTGGCTTAGAATTCAAGAGTTACTGGCAACCCTGGCCACCATTCTGGAGGAGAGCCTCACCGGTGTCAGGGTAGTCAAGGCTTTTTCGCGCCAGAAAGAAGAGGGTCAAAAATTCTCTAACCAGGCCACAGTGCTCCGCGAGCAGCAAATCAGCGTTGCCCGCGAGATGGCAATCAACATGCCCCTGATGGTGTTTCTGATGACGATACCGACGGCTCTTATCCTCTGGTTCGGCGGCCGCCAGGTGATGGCTGAGAACCTGACCATCGGGGAGATGACCATGTTTATTCTCTATCTGGCCCTGCTATTGATGCCCGTCCGCCGGCTGGGATTCCTGGTCAACATGCTCTCCCGAACCGTATCGGCCGGGGAACGCATCTTCGAGGTACTGGATACCGAGTCAGCCGTCCGGGAGAAACCCGATGCTATCGACATCGGCCGGCTGAAAGGCGGGGTCACTTTCGAAGATGTTGGCTTCAGCTACAATTCGATGGGTCCAGCGCTGGAGAACATCAGCTTTAGCGTCCAGCCGGGGGAGCTGGTGGCCCTGCTGGGAGGCTCGGGCAGCGGCAAGAGCACCATATCCAGGCTCCTTTCCAGATTCTATGACGTTAGCAGCGGACGCATCACCGTTGATGGTACTGACATCCGTGACGCGACTTTGGCCTCACTGCGCAAGAATGTGGTGACGGCGCAGCAGGATATCTTTTTATTCTCGGCCAGTATCCGGGATAACATCGCCTACGGTGCCATAAGCGCTGATATGGAACAGATAGAGGAGGTAGCCAAGGCTGCCCACCTTCACGACTTTCTGCAGAGCCTGCCTGATGGTTATGACACCTGGATAGGGGAACGAGGCCTTACCCTCTCCGGCGGTGAGAAACAACGGCTGGCCATCGCTCGCACCCTGCTGATAAACCCCAGTGTCCTTATCCTGGACGACTCCACTTCCAGCGTGGATGCGGAAACCGAGCATCTCATCCGCCAGGCTCTGGACAGGCTTATCAAGGGACGGACGACTTTCATCATTACTCACCGCCTGCCCATCATCAAGAACGCTGACCTTATCCTGATGCTCAAGGATGGCCAGATAGTGGAGATGGGTAAACATAGTGAACTGATGGCCTTGAACGGCCTTTATCACCAGATATATCAGGACCAACTGATGGCAAACCAGGATTCGGAAGATAATTCCAATGACTCCCAATAGCTCAGATTGCTGAAGAGAGTTTAAAGAAGGAGCAGATATGTATCATGGTGGTGGCTTTGGGGGTGGCGGCGGCCCACATGGGATGGGTGGCGGCCCACCCGGGGGACGCAAACTCCGTGGTGCCCTCGATGCCGAATATGATGATGACGTACTGGGCAGGGTATATGACAGCAAGGTCATAACCCGCCTGCCTAAATACCTGGCTCCGGTCAAAGCCTGGATAGCTCTGGGCGCAATAGGGATGGTGACCCGTAGCCTGGCGCAAATGGCTACCCCCTTACTGGTGGGTCTGGCCGTTGACCGCTACATAGAGACCGGCAACATTGGCGGACTAAATATGATTGCCATCGTCTATGTTATTGTGGCGCTGGCGCTGTGGGGTGGTACGTACCTGCAAACCCTGTTCCTTGCCTATGCCGGCCAATCGATACTCTTCAGAATGCGCACCGAGATGTTTAACCACCTGCACCGGCTCTCGCTGAGCTTCTTCGACCATAATAAAGTGGGTAAGCTGATGTCCCGGGTGCAAAATGACGTCAACCAGCTACAGGAATTACTCACCTCAGGCATCTTAAACATCCTGACCAGTGCCCTGACCCTGGTGGGGATAGCCACTGTCATGCTTATCTGGAACCCCAAACTGGCTCTGCTCACCCTCACGGTGGTGCCGGTGTTAGGCATCGCCGTAATCATCTGGCAGAAGTATGCTCGCCGTGCCTTCATCAGGGTGCGGCAGGCTATTGCCGAGGTCAACGACCAGCTCCAGCAAGGCATATCCGGGGTACGAGTAATCCAGAGCCTGTCCCGGGAGGACGTAAATGCCGGGCAATTTGATGACGTCAATAAGGCGCACCTCGATGCCAACATCACCGCCGTCAAACTGCAGGCGCTGATGATGCCGGCGGTGCAAATAATGACCGCCGTCTCCTACAGCCTGGTTATTGTCTTCGGTGGCTTTCAGGTTCTGGCCGGAGAGATGGGCATCGGTGTTCTCCTCGCCTTTCTACTCTATGTCCAGCGCTTCTTTGACCCCGTGCTGGAGCTGACGATGCAGTACACTGAAATCCAGCGCTCTATGGCCTCCGGAGCACGTATTTTCGAACTGCTCGATCTCGAACCTGAAATCAAGGACAGCCCCGAGGCAATCGACATACCCCCGATAAAAGGAGAGATTAAGTTTGACCACGTCAGTTTTTCCTATGAACCCGGTCTGGAGGTACTCCACGATATAAACTTAACCGTCAACCCGGGAGAGACGGTAGCGCTGGTGGGACGCACCGGAGCCGGTAAAAGCAGCCTGGTAAACCTGAGCGCCCGCTTCTATGAGGTAGAGAAGGGTGAGATAACCATGGATGGCTATAATGTGGCGTCAGTCACCCAGGAATCGTTAAGAAGCCAGATAGGTATCGTGCCTCAGGAATCGTTTCTCTTTGCCGGGACTATCGAGGATAATATCCGCTACGGACGCCTTGACGCCACTCACCAGGACGTCATCCAGGCCGCCCAAACGGCCGGTGTTCATGAGTTCATCAGCCACCTGGAGCACGACTACGATACGCCAGTCGGGGAAAGGGGGGGTAACCTCAGCGCCGGGCAGCGCCAGCTTGTCTGCCTGGCCCGGGCAATCCTGGCCGACCCACCCATCCTGATACTGGATGAAGCTACCTCTAATGTGGATACCAACACGGAGCGCATTATGCAGGAATCGCTCCGCCTCCTGTCCAAGGGGCGTACCTGCCTCATCATTGCCCACCGATTGTCCACAGTGACCAAGGCTGACCGCATTGTAGCCCTTGAGCGCGGCAGAATCGTCGAGATAGGCTCCCACCAGGAACTCCTGGATAAACAGGGTCTTTACTACCAGATGTTCGGGGCGCTGAGTGCTCCAGACTTTGAGGAAGAGGCTAACTGACGAGGGGCAGTCTACCACCTGCTCTCAGGTTAGGGTGACTCACTTCTCAAAGTGCCAAAATGAGGCCAATCCACAGTCACCAACGATCAGTATTGGGCCGTATCAGCAAACCTTTGCGCCCTTTAAGCCATGTAGTATAATTAAGAGTGGGGGGTAGCCCGAATTACAGCGTGGTCGGAGGCCTTATGGGTAATATGAGAAGTGCTCTTGAAATAGCTATGGAAAAGGTAGCCCGGCTGGGCGAGGCGACTGAGGAAGAGCGCCTGAAATGGAAGTATTTGCCGGAGGGAGAGCAACTGGCCATCAAATACTTGAAAGAAGAGCACAACCTGGCCGCGGCGCTAAGCCAGTACCCGGAAAATGTCAGGCAATACATTGTGCAAGGGGCCGCAGTGATACTGGCCAGAAATATCAACCTGCCCCAAAGCGATACGGCCAAGAAGAACAATCGAAAGTCAATGGACGGGCTGAAGATCCTGAAGAGCGATAAAGTAAGCGTGGAGAATGTCTTCAGCAAGATAAGACAGCTCTTCAACCACTATGCCGAGCAAGGGGAGCAGCAGAGAAAACAGGCCTATGAGTCATTGAAGACTGAGCATGAAGCCAAGATGCAACAGGCTGTTCAACAGCAGCTAGGCACACTGGTAAGAGGGAGAATGGATGTGGAAAAACAGCCTCAGTTTCAACAGGAATGGCGCCGGCGGCATATCCAGTTAGACTCACAATACCTTAACTTGCTGAACGAACACAAGCGCGAGCTATCCAATTTAGGCTAGGCTAGATTGAAGGGAACCGCTAATGGTAACTAACGACGACAGAATCAGACGCGCCATTGAGCATACGGAGATATTGAGAGCGCCGAAGCAGAGCCTGTATACCTTCGGCACTACCAACATACACTACTACCTGGTGACTGAGCCAGTTTACTCTGATCTGGTAGATGGTACCAACGAAACCGTAGTTAGAGAGGGCAGGGTGATCGCCGAAAGACCCAGGATTGTCACCCCCTATTATCTTGCCAACCTTGAAGGATTCAGCTCAGAAGCCAGAAAATATTTTGAGGCATTAGTGGAAGAACATGGAGCCAGTGTCCGCGGCTTGTTTTATGCCTACAAGAATGAGCCGAAAGAGCTTACCATCGTATCTGACAACTTACTTTCAGTGGTTGAGAAGATAAATACTGAGATTGACCGGCGCGGCGACCCGCTAATGACAATTATCAAGGGGGAAGATGAGTTCTGGGACGTGTCACTAATGAAGTTTATCTATGAGATGACTCGAAGCTCTCTGCAAGACAACCTCAGCCAGATGGGGAGCCGGGGGCTCTTGAATATGGATACGGCCGGCATCCCGCTTGACGCCAGGATAAGGATTAACAAGCTTTTCCAGAAGGTGACCGGGGGAGAAAGCGAGCCCAGTGAGTTAAAAGACGAGCTTGACCGCTGGGGTCTCTTTGAGGAGTATCAGGATAGATTCTTTAATGTTTCCAGGAAGAAACGATAGCGGCGATTTACCCCTTGATTCTACCCCGGAACCACGATAGAATAAAAAACAAATTACCGAGGACTTTCTGCAGTGGAAATTTCGGTCATTGACGCCAGAGATCTCTCCGAGGCATGGTTTCTTTGCCTGGGCAAGACCTTAACTGAAGGCCACGAATACAAGATTGAGCGGGGAAGCTACGCTGGTCAGTATCGCAAGGAGCTTGACTTTGTGGTTGTCCAGGTCAGGCATCCGGGAACCAGACCCTTAACACCCGATGTGCCAGCGGGGGTACCACCCCCCACCTCCATGGAGTATATCGAGAGCTACCTCCCCTACCTGATGACGGCACACAAAGCCGATGGTGAGCAGTACACCTATGGCCAGTATCTAGAGAAGCAGATTGCCGAACTGATCCGGATGTACCGGGAGGATGGCCACAATACCAACCAGGCTTTTATGGCGGTCGGCGATAGCCAGTCTATCTATCTATCAGACCCCCCCTGTTTGCGAGCGATAGATACCAGAATCCGGGATGATAAGCTCAATTTTATCGTCTATTTCCGCTCCTGGGATTTATGGGCTGGTTTTCCGTCCAACCTGGCGGCGCTTCAACTGCTGAAAGAGTACATGGCCAGCGAAATCGGGGTTGGTGACGGGGAACTGATTGCCTCAAGCAAGGGGTTGCATCTCTATGACTATGCCTGGGAACTGGCCAGGATTACGGCCAGGATAGGATAAGCCCGACTCAATTCCTGGCGGAGCCTTCACCCGGAATGAAGCTTATTGCAAACCGAGCCACGCCGTGATAATATGACGCACAAGGTCAAGAGACTGTTCTCGCCCTGATATTCGAGGAGGTAACTGCGCGTGCTGACAGTGATGGAGGCCATCCAGAAGAGACGAAGCATCAGGAAATTCAAGCCTGACCCGGTACCCGATGAGCTAATTAACCAGATACTGGAAGCTGCCCGCCTGGCGCCCTCCGGCACCAACCGTCAGCCCTGGCGGTTCCAGGTAATCAGGGAAGGCGAACTCAAGAAACGACTCGTTGAGGAAGCCGTTATGGGTAATCCGCACGTTGCCCAGGCGCCGGTAGTTATTGTCTGCGGCTCCGAGCTGCTCACTTTTGTCAAAGGCCACAAGCTGGCCCCACCGGACTCGGACTACTTTGGGGCGGATAGTGCGGAATGGGAGGACCTCCAGAAATTCCTGCCGGATGCCCAGATGTATACCGCTATTGCCATCGACCACATGACGCTGGCAGCTACCGGCCTGGGTCTGGGAACCTGCTGGGTACAGAGGATAAGATTCGGCCGGGCGGCCATGGCACTGGGCTGGCCCAGGCATATCGTTGTCCTCACGCTATTACTGGTAGGCTATGCCGATGAGGAACCTCCACCCAGACAACGCGTTTCCCTGGAGGATATCGTCCTGCAAGAAGGGCAGATACCAGCTTAAATCGTGACCCCAGTCTGCCTCTTACCTCACTCTCAACGCCGGCCGCCCACCTGACCAAAACCGGGGTGTTGAGTGGTAAGCCTTTGGCTGAGCTTCCCGATAGAAACTCCCCCTTGTCAGGCAGTAATCAAAAATGAAACCAATTCTGTTGGCAGGCTTACTACTGGTCTTTTTGTTCAGTGGCAGTTGCGCCCCGGGGCGAGGTTTTGATTCCCAGCTAAACTCAATAGTGGCACCATACCTCTTTAGCATTGCCCGGTGGGAGTCAAGAACGATACCATCTGAAGTGAGGCAATGGATTTCCGGTGAGCCGGTAGAGATTGATGATGAAATAAGCCTGGTTATGGAGTATTTTTCGGCCACCAGGCGCATCAAGAGCCTAAAGTCAGCAATAGGCGCCACCAATACTGGCGACGGGGAGAGCAACCTGACGCCACTTGAAGCCGAGCTAGACCGGTTACAGGAACGGAAACTGGTTTTGGCGGCTACGGTGGAGAGGATACTGGAGAAGCAAATAAGGGACACCGTAACCCAGCAGGGCATATTTAACCCGCTAATAGGGTTAAAAGTCAGCTTCCCGCCAGTAAATTTCAAGCTGGAAAAACCACCTCATCTACTGGTGATTTCGCCCCGTGAGAGAATAGAGTCGACCAGGGAAATCCAGCTGAAGCCGAACCTTAGCCTCGAGGAAAAAGCGGAGATTGAAGCCGGGGTCGATGATTTAGGTGTCTCCTCATTAGTGGTGGCGCTGGGCGGCCTGGGGGCAACATATCCCACCTTTGTTACCAATGAGGCCAGTCTGCGGTTCACCCTGGACACAGCTGTTGAGGAATGGTTACATCAATATCTGGCGTTCAAACCACTGGGTTTTCGTTATCTACTTGATTTGACCGGCCTGTCTCGAAATTATGAGATTGCCACCATGAATGAAACCGTAGCCGGCATTGTCAGCAAGGAGATTGGCGCTATCGTCTACGAAAAATACTACTCCGAGTATGAAAATAGTGCGAATCAGAGCCAGGCAACGGAGTCAGCATTTGATTTTAACCGGGAGATGAGAGAAATAAGGAAAACAGTCGATGCCCTGCTGGCTGAAGGGGAAATCGAACAGGCTGAGGAGTTCATGGAACAGCAACGGCAATATCTGGCCTCAATGGGCTATTATATCAGAAAACTGAATCAAGCCTACTTTGCCTTTCACGGCACTTATGCCGACAGCCCAACCTCGATCAGTCCCATCGGGATTGACCTGAGGAAGCTGAGAGCCCAGAGCGACTCACTGAAGGGTTTTCTGGACGCGGTTAGCCTGATGACCACCGGTGACGACCTGAGGGATAGTGT
>SDBV01013711.1_pt1 | contig 10277 bp, 7 predicted proteins | sample 2277081 | NCBI WGS metagenome assembly SDBV01 (sample SAMN10402039, study PRJNA504765) | marine sediment metagenome | isolation source: marine sediment core GS10_PC15, 223 cmbsf | place: Arctic Ocean: Southern Knipovich Ridge | collected 2010 | reverse complement strand
TGGTTATATCCATCTTTATATGTTTTTACGTCAATTTAATCTTCCTAAAGAAATAAGCTGGGAAAAAACTCCTATGATTTTGGAAAAGCAAAAAGAAGAAATAACAGCTTTATCAGCTAAATAACTTTAAAAAAAAATTAATTAATTTTTTATTTTAATCAATATTTAATTTTTAAAATTAGTAGAAGCACAGTTTCTATCAGATAATTAATTATATTGAATCAGAATTTCTTAAAAAATCAACCTGTCAAAATCTCAGAGATAATATACTTCCTGTAGATCAACAAGATGTTAAATAACTATTTATAAACTTAACAAGCTTAAAAATCATTATATAAAGAGTTAATGTTTTAATGAAAATTTATCTTATTAATCCCGCACCCTTAAAATCATTTGATGATAAAAAGGAGACTTTATTTTATGCTTCGGCACCCCCTTTGGGATTAATGTACCTTGCATCATGCTTAAAAGAAAATGGTCACAAAATTTTTATCTTAGATCAAGCAGCAATTCAATACGAAAATAGCGAAGTAGTTAAATCTGTTGAGAAGAATGATCCAGATGTAGTAGGGTTCTCAGTCTTATGTGCTGCCGCTGAAAACGCAAATTTATTATCTAAAGCAGTAAAAGCCGGGAATCCTAATTTAAAAATTATTTATGGTAATTATTTAGCAACATTCTACGCAAGAAAGATATTAGAGGCATACGAATGGGTAGATATTTGCGTGAGAGGGGAGGGTGAAATAACTTTCCTAGAACTTATCGAAAGTATTGAGAAAAATAAGGATCTGAGTGATGTTGAAGGAATAACATTCCGATTTAATGGAAAGATTAAAGAAAACAAAAATCGTAAATTTATAAGAAACCTTGATTTGTTATCGTTTCCTGATCGAAAATTGATCCCCATTATCTATAAGAATCGAATCGGAGGAATCGACGTAACCAATCGAAAATTCGCTACGATGGTTTCTTCTAGAGGTTGTCCTTATTCTTGTTATTTTTGCGCGTGTACGGCGTTCTCTCAAGGCCGCTGGCGAACGCGATCAGTTGATAATATAGTAGAAGAAATTTGCGAATTAGCTAACGAGGGTTATCGAGAGATTCTGTTTATTGACGACAATTTCACGTTAAACAGAAAGCGAATATTTGAGTTTTGCACAAAAATTAAGAAAGAAAAATTAGATATAGCCTTTATTTGTGATGGAAGAGTTAACAATAGCTCTGTAAATTTATTTAGGGTAATGAAAAGGGCCAATTTTGAAATACTTATGTTTGGCGTGGAAAGTAGCTCTCAACGGTTATTAGATTATTATAAAAAGAGAATAACACCGCAAATGAGTAAAATAGCAATAAAAAACGCGCGAAAGGCTGGTTTTAATTATCTTATTGGTTCATTCATGATAGGTGCCCTTGATGAAACTTACGACGAGGCAATAGATACGTTAAAATTCATTTCAAAACTTGATATTGATTTTCCTCACATTATTTTTACTCGAGCATTACCAGGAACTCAGATCTTTAACGATTTGATTCAGAAAAAGATTATCGATGAAGATAAATATTGGGAAAGCGGTGTGGATCTTGTCGATCTGCCTCAAGCAAAAATGAAGCGTTCAGTAATCTACAAGATTATAAAAGATCAATTCCACATATGGTTTTATCGACCTAATTATTTGATTAAGGGAATGTTTAGAACATTAATTAGTAAATATCGGATGGAAATGTTTTTTAACCACCTAAATTTCCGTGATATTGATAAATTTGTAAAGTTAATCAATAATCCACCAGGTTTATTTTAATTTAAATTGATGGAGTGAGAATTAATTTGAAAATTGCGCTAATTAATCCGAGTTTGGAAACTAATATATACACTCCTTGGGTTCCGTTAGGAATCCTTTACTTAGGGACAATATTAAAAGAGAATGGATTTAAAATTGATTTATTGGATGCTGCTGCTAGGTTTTATAGAAAAGAAAAGGTTTTGCAATGGATAAAACAAGTGAAACCCGATCTAGTAGGTATAACTACTTTCACAATAGCGTTTTTACCTACTATTAATCTTGTTAAAATCATTAAAGAATGGAATCCATCTATTAAAATAGTACTAGGGCATTACCATCCAACCATACAAGCAGAAAACATTATTCGAAAATACTCCGATATTTGTGATTATATCGTGAGAGGTGAAGGTGAATTCGTTTTACTAAAATTATGTGAATTTTTAGAAAAAAATCCCGATAAGGATCCGGTTGATATTCGAGGGTTAACTTTCGGAGATTCTAATCAGAAAATAATCTCAACTCCAGACGCACCATTAATTATTGATTTAGATGCTCTTCCTTTTCCAGATCGAAAATTAATCGATTTTGATTATAGATGGAATTTTTCAGGTTTTGAGTTCTCAAAATCAAAACTTACTTCGATCATTTCTTCTCGAGGGTGTCCCTTTAATTGTTCATATTGTGCGTGTTCTAAATTTGCTAAACGTCGGTTTCGGCCTAGGAGCCCTGAGAATATTGTAAACGAAATGCTGATTTTAGATCAACAGGGATATAACGAACTGAATTTTGTTGATGATAACTTTACTCTAGTACCAAAGAGAACTATAAAGATATGCGAATTAATTAAAAAAGAAAAAATCGATATAAATTGGCACACGGACGGTCGAGTTGACCAAACCTCTCAGAACATGTTGAATTGGATGAGGAAAGCAGGATGTAGGTCTCTCTGGTTTGGATTTGAAAGCGCTAATCAACGGATTCTTGATATTTTCAATAAGAGAACGAAAGTTTCTCAATTTAACGAAGCAATTTGTAAGTCGCGCAAAGCAAAGATAGATCTTCTAGTTGGGTTATTCATGCTGGGAGCACCAACGGAAACGCTAGACGAGGTTAAAAATACTATTAATTTTGCCGTAAAGTCTGATATTGACGTTCCATTTTTCAATGTGGTCGAGATTTTTCCAGGAGTAAAATTTTGGGACGATTACATATCTCAAGGTTTAATTAAATCTGATGATATAGTAACGACTCAAGTAGGTACTGAAATTCAAGAATGTGAACGATGGGAAACTAATACTAGAGTCATAGACTTCTTATTATCACCAGCAGAGCAAGAAAGAATATTGAATGAAATCCAAAATGCGTATCAGTTATTTTTTTCCTTTGATCGCCCAAAAAAATTCCTTATAAAAACAATGCTTCGCATGATAAAAAGTAAATTCATGTTTAGAATGACTTATAACACCATGAAAAACTTCAAAGCTGCCATGAGCGCTATTTCAACATTTAGGGGTTCAAAACCTAGAGGTTTTGGAACTTATGACGAATAAAGAGTTCGAATAAAGATGAAAGTTGCTTTAATTTTTCCTGTTCCGACTGATTTGGACCAAGAAGACCCACGGCCAATGTTCTCTAGTTTTGCTGAACCATTAGGTTTATTATATATCGCTGGAGTTTTAAGAGAGAATGGGCACGAAGTTTCAGTATTCGATCATGGGGCTACCGATTATAATTTTGCACAAGTGTTAGACTGGATAAAGTTTAAGGATCCCGACATTCTTGGTGTCGCAGTCTTAACTCGATCTTTTCTATCTGGTATTAAAATTGCAAAATTGGCTACAGATTGGAATCCAAACATAACTGTAGTTTTAGGCAATTTTCAAACTGTTTGCGGTGAGAGGATATTAAAAAAGTACGATTTCATAGATTTCTGCGTCCGGGGTGAAGGAGAATATACAATGCTCGAACTAGTATCATCAATTCAAAACAAAAGCACCAATTATGAAGATATTAAAGGTCTTTATTATAGGAAAGATGGGATTGTCAAATTCACTGCTCCTCGTGAAGAAGAAAATGATCTAGATAGGTTTTCTATTCCAGATCGTACTTTACTAAAGAATTTTGAATATAAAATGTCTATGGCGGGATTAGATCTTTCTACTGAAAAGTCTGGAACAATTATAATGAGCCGTGGATGTCCATTTCAGTGCAGGTTCTGTTCAGTTAACCAGAATAGTTGGCGTCACCGATCAGTCGGGAATGTGCTACAAGAATTAAAACACCTAGAGGATGAGGGTTATCGGGAAATAATGGTAATGGATGATAACTTCTGCACGAGTCCTAAATGGGTAATAAAGATTTGCAAAGGTATTATTAGAGAGAAAATCGATCTGGTTTTTCACTGCGAAGGCAGGGTTGAGGGCACCCAGGAAATGTACGAATACATGAATAGGGCTAACTTTAAATCAATTTTTTACGGCATGGAAAGCGGTAGTCAACGAATATTAGATTATTATAACAAAAGAATAACCCCAGATAAGTGCAAGTTGGCTTTAAAAAAAGCTAAAAAAGCCGGAATAGATATATTAATGGGGTCATTTATTCTTGGCTCGCCATTAGAAACTATTACTGACATCCAGAAAACCATCAATTTAGCATTGAAATTGGACATTGATTACGGGATGTTCCATATTTTTGAAGTTTTTCCTGGTATTAAAATCTGGGATGAATTAGTTGAACAAAATAAGATTGATGAAGATAAATATTGGGAGAGTGGAATCAGGGTATCAGAACTTCCTTTTTATAACTTGAGTCTAGATTTTTTAATTAAAGTAATAAAAAGAACTTATCGAAAGTTTTATTCTTTAGCAAGGCCAAAATTCATTTTCAAGCAAAATGTAAGAATAATAAGAAGCAAATACCGTCGTAGTAAAATGAAAGAATTGTCTAAGGATTTTCGCTCATTATTTGGGATGTTAAATACCTTAAGCGAAAAAAGATTCTAAATTTTTAATTTTATTAAAAATGAGCTCTCACGACTTTAATAATCGGGAACCGCGGAGAAAATAACTAAAAATAATAAAAGCGTGATCACCTAAATATTAGAAATGGAAATACTACAAGGGTGATTCCTATTGCTATTATATTCAGAATAATCCCAAAAATCATAAACACGCTTCCGAGTTTCTCTACAACATTTTCAGGTTCTAATTTTTCTGCTTTCTTCTGATTCGTTCTAGATAAAATTCCAAATGTCAATCCCACTATATGAATTGATATGATAATTATGATAATTATAATTATAATTATTACCGACATTCGTCCTAATAGTATTCCGAAGAATACCATCGGACCTGAAAATATAATACCAAAGACTAATAAAGCAATTGATGCAATTGCGAAGCCTAAACACTTATTTGAATATGTAGTGGAGGATCCTTCTATTTTAGTTGGTTTTTTTTGACTAATTGAATAATTTTTATTTCCCAATGTTGAATGTGATCTTTCAGGTCTTAATTGAGGATCGTCAGACGTGATTTGAATTTTACTCCCACATTTAATGCAGAAATTTTGGTTTGGATTTATTATTTTTACACCACAATTTGGGCAAAACATTCTATTTTTTTTTTTTTTTTTTTTTTTATTTTTTTTTTTTTTTTTTTTTTTTTTTTTTCAATATGTTTTATTTAATGATAATAAAATTCGAATATTAAATTTTATCACGCTTTAAAGCACATAAGTTTTTTTATTTTAAGAAAATATATTTTTTATAGGTGATTACTCCATTTTTGAAATATTCTACATCTCTTCTCCCGATATAATTTATTATTTATGGTTTCCTTAATTTTTTAATATTCAATTTTTTTTTATATGAAATGAATATTTCATTCAGAAATCAATAATTTAGATTAATAATATGATAAATATTAAAACAAAGTCGAATAATCATACTAATTTTCCACTATTAGGATATGCAGGATATTTTATTTCTAAATTTTTTGATTCGTTTAAGCAACTATCATTTTTACTAGATAGATTAGAGACCATGAGTTTAAAAGTTGATATAGATAAATTAAAAATCGATAGACCCATTTATATTACTGGTCTTGCTCGTGCAGGAACAACAATTGTTTTAGAAATGTTAAGTAAACATCTGGATTTAGCATCACACAGATATAAGCACTTACTTGTGCCATATATCCCACATTGGATTAGCCAAATTGTAAACAAAACTAAAATTTACACAATACCGTTTGAGAGACTTCATAATGATGGAATTATCGTTACACGTGAGAGTCCTGAAGCGGTAGAAGAGATTCTTTGGGTGAAATTTTTTAAAAATATTCACAACGAAAATATTTCGAATGTAATTAGTGTTAACGTTTCTAATCCCAAATTTATAAATTTTTATGTAAACCACATTCGGAAACTCATGATAAATCAAAAAAGTTCTCGATATTTAGCAAAAAATAATTATAATGTGACAAGAATGGAATATTTGCTTCGAATTTTTCCTAGTTCTAAATTCTTGCTAATTATTCGCAATCCGGTTGATCATATTGCATCTCTTATTAAACAAACAAAACTTTTTAAAAAAATTGAGCAAGAAAACCCTCTTTTAAAAAAGTGGTTGAGAATTCTCGGACATTATGAGTTCGGGCAACGTCGGGTTTGTATAAATTTGGGTAATACAGAACTTATTCATAAAATTCGTGAGTTATGGAGAAATAAAAAAACATACGTAAAAGGTTGGGCATATTATTGGTATTCTATATATAATTTTGTCGCTAATCATTTGGATGCAAATAAGAAGCTTAAAAAGGCAACCCTTATTGTCAGGTATGATGATTTATGTGAAACTCCAGCTAAGATAATAGATAAAATACTTGAACATACAGAGCTACCAACCAAAAAATTTGAGGAAATCAAAAGTTATTATGTAAAGTATTTGCATAAACCTACTTATTATACTCCGGATTTTTCCAATAAGGATCTTGCTTATATTTCTGTGGTTACAAAAGATACAGCTACTCGATTTGGATATTAAATATTATTTATCTTCGAAAGATTTAAATCAGATTAGAAAATTAATAATCTGATGATTTTTATAAATATATACTAGTTTTATAACAAAAAACATTATAGCAAAAAACAATTAACGTTAGCAAAATTGATTTAATTTAAAGCTTTTAAAATGAATGTTAAAACAAAAAATTGGATTTTTTATGGTTTTCAACTGCAATTTTTTACTATATTGACAGTTATCACTATTTTTATTGAAATTAGATGGCTATTTGAAATGTCAGTCATAATAGCATTATCATCTGTTATTTTTTCAATATTTTTTATATCATTTATGCTTCTGAATCTTGTTATAGCCTGTTTTTCAATGTATGCATTTGTTTTCATACTTCATGTCCTTGATTCAAATCCAATCCGAACAGCACCAGTTTGTCCGATCGCGATTGATTTGGCAATTATAAACTTATTTTTCTATTATATCTTCCTATATAAAAAAAGATATCTTGCGTATTTTTCTCAAAATTTTCCTATATCCATTTTTCAAAATGTTCTACAATATATATCTCATTTTTCGGAAACTATAATGACAATAACTTTCTTTACCATTTTCCTAAACCTTCAGTTTGGGATAGAAGGCATTTTTAAATCACGTATAATTAAATCTGACAAAATTGCTGACCTTATTCATGTTATATTAATAATAAATGGAGTTATTGCATTTCTTTTGATATATATCTACATAAATATCCTCATTACTAATCTTTTATCGATTGTTGTTAGCCTAATTTTAGCAATTATTTTAATTGGTCTTTTTAACTTCGTCTTGAGGAAAAAGAAATTAAAGTATCCAATCGAAGCGATGATTATATGGAGATGTGGTAGGAAAAATAGTGAAAAAGGAAAAAATAAATTAGTTATTTGAAAAGTTAGTTCTAACTAATCCGTGTATTTCAAATTTAACATATTCCAATTAGTATTAACTATTAATTTTCAACCGCAATATTTATTATTAAAACTATTTAATATTAGAATTAATCATAATATAATATAAAAAAGAGTAAATTTTAATTAAAGAGGGAATATATTTGTCTAAATCTAACAATAGATCAATAATTCAATCAACGCTTCAAAAGGATTATAAGGATATCGAGTTTATCAGCTTAATGAAGGATGTGATCACCGAAAGTATTGAAAGTAATAAATTTTACGGTGATATGGTAAAAGAATCGGGATTCAATGTAGATGACCTTAATAATATTAATGATTTGGAGTTAATACCATATATTCCAACTACGTATTATAAAGAAAGTGCGAATAATTTCAGGAAGTTATTAAAAATTCCAGAAGAAAAGCTCCAACACTGGAACTGTTCATCAACAACCACTGGAGATCCATCTCTTGTTGGTGTAAACGAAAAAGATATGAATTTTTTATATGAGATGTCAAGAAAAAGCTTTTTAGACTTTATTCCAAGAGATTGGGACAATACGAAAGTATTTCTTTTCTCCCCAGATACAACAATGTTAACTAGATTTTGTTTCCGGTATACTAAAGTAAGACCTATAAAGGCTTACAGTTCTAATTTTTACGCAGTCTCAGAAGAGATGCTCAAGTTAAAAGTAAAATATCTATTTACCTTTTCAATAAGTAAAACCCTAAAGTCAATTATCAAAACCCACAAAATTGTAGGCGGTTTTTTCATTAAGCAGACTGAATTCATAGAGGACATTGAAAAAAATCTAAAAAAACCAGAAGAGGAAAGATTTAACATTGGAATTGGAGGGAGTAATGCATTAATAAAGAGTACCATGAATCTCATGAAATTAGAGAAAGTATCGTTCAATTTAGGAGACAATGTTGATGTGGTACTGGGAGGTGGAGGTTGGGATGGCCACAAAGGTCAGATGAAAATAGACCCGATTGATAAAGTAGAATTCGTCTCGCAAATATCCGAATTATTTGGAACTACGGGTAAGAGAGTAATAGATTTGTATGGTTTTACGGAAAATCCCATTCTTTTTGGAAGCCATTGGTCTGATAAACATGAAGATTTTGTATTTCATTGTCCTCACTACTCTAGAATAATAATCAGAGAGATATTGAGTCGAGAGCCTTTGAAAAAAGAAGGAGATAGAGGATTTTTAGAAGTTTTAACACCTTTCGGAAGTACCGCGTCTGTGAGGCATGCGGTGACTGTCGATGATTATGTAGAATTGGTATCTAAACATAAGTGTCCAGAATGTGGTTTTGAAGGAGACACTTTTAAAGTTTTAGGTCGGCTTGAAGATAAAGATGGTCTTGGCTGCTCCTCAATTATACAATGGGTATAAAATGTGAGGTTTCCCTTCTAACCTATTTAATAAAGTATGTTCATTATGATAATTAGTGAATATTATCTGAAAGAGAAATTTTTAATTAAAGGATTGAGAATTTCATATCTACCTCTTCTTTTTCAGATTTAGTTAATTGCCGTACAACTTTAGCAGGTGAACCAAATGCTATAGAATATGGTGGAATATCGTTTGCAACTAATGAATTTGCTCCAATAATCGAACCTCGTCCAATTGTAACTCCAGGTAAGATAACTGAATACGCTCCTATTCTTGCATTTTCACACACCTTAATAGGTCCAAAACTGAAACTTCCATGTTTTATATGCATTGCGTTATGGGTTAATAATTTCACACCAATCCCACAACCACTACCATCTTCAAATTCAATTAATTCAGGTAAAAGTGGATCAGGTATTGCTTTTTCAGAAATATGGCAATTTCTTCCTATTTTCATTCCTATAAATCTGAATAATTTATTTCTACCTCGAGGCCAGCCAGCTAAATATGTTACAATTAAGGAGAATAAATGATTAAAAGCTCCTTTTATAAACCATGAAATTGAAAATCCTTGGCTCTGAAGATATTTTGCGATAATTAACATTGGCACAGGTGTGAAAAGATATTCATTAGTCTCTATATTAATATATGTTATTTTACCCTTTACTTCAATTTTAAATTCAGGTTTTTCATGCTTCCAAACTTTTCTAGATTTATTCAAATCCTTGAAAAAAACTAACAAATCAGTATTTAACACAACAAGGACTAGAGTTAAGGTAAATATAATAGGTAAAAAGAGCAAACATAACATTAACCTTGTATTAAGAGTTAAATCTCTGTTAAGTAAGATCCCAAAATAGGCATAATAAATAACAATAAAAGTTATCATTACAAATCCTAGTAAACTAAAAACATAAATTTTTGAACCAGCTAATTGCCTTGTTTTTGCTAAATTATATCCTAAGACATATAATAGAAGTAAAACCGCATAAGCAATTATAACTCCACCATAGACATAAGTACTATATTTGTAGAAAATTATTGATAACCAAAATACTAGGTAATTATATATTACACTTATCCACGGGATTGAAAAAAAAATTCGATGTAATACAAATAAAATGACAATTATAACATTTGAGAG
>SDBV01013710.1_pt1 | contig 10277 bp, 7 predicted proteins | sample 2277081 | NCBI WGS metagenome assembly SDBV01 (sample SAMN10402039, study PRJNA504765) | marine sediment metagenome | isolation source: marine sediment core GS10_PC15, 223 cmbsf | place: Arctic Ocean: Southern Knipovich Ridge | collected 2010 | reverse complement strand
GTACCTGAGCTTGCACGGCGCCATGCACGTGCGGGGGCGCGACGACGCCGAGGGGGACCTGCTCTCCGCGGTCCGGGGCGTCGTGGGCCCGGAGGTGATGATATCCTGCAGCTTCGATCTACACGGCAACATATCGAAACTCCTGGTGGACACCATAGACATGTTGACCGCCTACAGGACGGCTCCGCATGTCGACAGGATCGAGACCCGCGAAAAGGCCTGCGGCATGCTGGTCCGCTGCCTGCGCGAAGGCAGGCGGCCCCTGCGGCACTGGATACCGGTACCCGTGATCCTGTCCGGCGAGCGCACGAGCACCGAAGCGGAACCCGCCGGCAGCATATATGCCGGGCTGACCGAGCTCGACGCCTGGCCGGAAATTCTGGATGTCTCGCTGCTAATGGGTTACACGTGGGCCGACGAGCCCCGCAGCACGTCCACGGTCATTGCCACGGGGTTCGACGAAGAGCTGATAAAAAAAGCCGCGTGCCGGGTAGCCCGGCGCCACTGGGACGCGCGAGACAAGTATCAATTCGGAGTGCCGGCCGGCACGATGGACGAGATGATCGCTCTGGCCCTGGAGAGCCCTGAAAAGGGGGTTTTCATCAGCGATTCGGGGGACAACCCGACCGCCGGCGGGGTGGGGGACGTTCCCGCCCTGCTGGAAAGGCTGTTGGCCTGTAAGGTTGCCGATGCGGTGTACGCCGGCTTGCCCGACGCGGCGGCCGTGGCGGTTTGCCGCGACGCAGGCATCGGCGCCGAGGTCGACTTGCAGGTAGGCGGAAAGCTCGATCCTGTCAACGGCAAGCCTCTCGCGGTCAGCGGCCGCGTGCTGAATGTCGTTCCGGGCGATGCCACGGCGGGAGACCAGGCCGTGGTCCGGGTCGAGGGCGTGCAGATCATCCTGACCGAACGGCGCAAGCCCTTTCACTATATCAGCGATTTTCGATTCCTCGGCATCGAGCCAATCGATCACAAGATCGTGGCGGTCAAGATCGGCTACCTGGTGCCGGACCTGAAGCGCGCAGCTTCGAAAGCCTTGCTGGTGCTCAGCCCCGGGGCCGTGGATCAGGCCACTGAGCGGTTGCCCTTCGAGCGGATCGGCCGGCCCATCTACCCTCTTGACAAAGACTTCCATTGGGATTGCGCTTGATGTGCGATTTCTGTATCATACGTGTTGCCTATTAGTACATGCCCCTGCCTGGCAGGGGTAAAATCAAATGTAAAGGAGCAAACTATGAGGCACATTGTTTCTCTGGTTCTCGCTCTCGCACTGCTGTGCAGTTTTTCCGTTTTCGGAAGCGGAAAAACCGAGGGTGAGAAGAAACCAACCGAAGCAGCCGCGGCTGCCAAGCCCGGCAAATACAACGAGGCGCCGATGCTGGCGGAGCTCGTAAAGGCGGGTAAGCTGCCGCCTGTGGATGAGCGTGTTCCCGACGAGCCGTTGGTATTGACGCCGCCAAAACCCGGCCGGTATGGCGGAACCTTGCAGCTCATAAGTCGTTACGAAAGTGCGCCCATTGCGGCCGGATTCGCGTCGGATGGCCTCAACGGGTTCGTGGCGCCCCTGCCCGACGGCAGTGGTTTGGTACCTCATTTCGCCACGAAAATCGATGTTTCCAGCGATCTTACAACGTACACCATTCATATGCGCAAAGGTGTCAAATGGTCCGACGGTCAGCCATTTACGACCGAAGACATGGAGTTCTGGTACTGGGATCACTTCCGTAACCCAGAGGTAACACCGGAAATTCGCCCCGCCTTTAAGTCAGGCGGCGAGGTCATCATGTACGAAACGATAGATGACTACACCTTCCGCTTCGTGGCCAAGAACCCGGCGCCGAAATTCATGGCCTGGCCGCTCTCCAAGGGCACCCAGCATTTCCAAATGCTGAAGCCTAAGCACTACCTGAAGAACTATCACATCAAGTACGTCGACAAGGACAAGCTGGAGAAGATGACCAAGGACGCGGGCTACGCCAAGTGGCACGAGCTGTATCTGAACCAAGCTCGGGAGTATTGCGCGCTGCCGGCGGTGCCCGGTCGCCCGACCGTAACGAGCTATGTGAACATAGAGTGGACCTCCGATGGCCGTACTTTCGAGCGCAATCCCTACTACTGGAAGGTCGACAACCTGGGCAACCAGCTGCCGTTCATAGACCGCCTCCACACCCAGTATATAAGCGACCCCGAGGTGGCCAACGGTAAGATCATCTCCGGTGAAATCGACTTCAACGGCTTCGAGATCAGTATCAAGAACTATCCCCTGTACAAGCAGTACGAGGAGCAGGGCGGCTACAACGTTTACCTGTGGGGCAGCGGCAAGGGCGGCGACATTTTCTACTATTTCAACATGACCCACACGGACGACGGCCTGCGGGCGATCTTTCAGGACAAGAGATGGCGCCGGGCCATGTCCGTGGCCATAAACCGCCAGGAGATCAACGAGTTCCTCTACTACGGTAAGGCCGTTGTCCAGGCGTACACGATCTTTCCGTCCAGCAAGTATGGCAAGAAGGAGTGGGCCGATGCCTACGCCCAGTACGACCCCGATCAGGCCAAGAAATGGCTGGATGAGATGGGGGTGGTCGACAAGGACGGCGACGGCTGGCGCGACCGGCCCGACGGCAGCAAGCTGTCGTTTACCATCGAGTTTACCAGTATCGAAGACCCTCTCAAGACCAATGTAACCGAACTGGTCACCGAGTACTGGAAAAAGTTAAACATCAACGCTTCCATGAAAGAGATATCGAACTCGCTGTACGGTACCCGCCAGTCGGCCAATGAGCTGGATATCGGCCTCTGGCACGGCGGCTGGGAGACGGGCCTGCTCTTCCCGGGCAGCAACCCATGGACCGAACCCGGAGCCACCGGCGGCTTGTGGCGGCTGTATACGAACCACTGGAACCTGGGACAGGATATAGACATCCCAATCATGCCCGAAGCCCAGGCTATCTGGGATGCCTACCAGATAGCCATCAACACCGGCGACATGGAGGAGCACATCAGGGAGTCGCAGAAAATCCTGCAGAGCCAGGCCGACAACGTTTGGTTCATCAACACGATAGCCATGGCGCCCCACCCCATCATCGTCGACAAGAACCTGCACAACGTGCCCGAGACGGGCCTCTACGCTTGGGAAGTCGGGTGGCTGACCACCCGCAACCCGGAGCAGTGGTTCTTCGACGAAGGCGAAGGCAAAGCGGGAGACAAGTAGGAAAGCAGTTGGTTGAATGCAGCCTGGGCCTATCCCGCAAGAGGTGGGCCCAGGCTGCCAATATCTTCGCATCGAGGGCGCAAGTTGACTCGATCGTATTCTCGCTAAAGGAGCGTGCAAGAAGCTATGTTAAACTACCTCATGCACCGGTTCCTCGCCATGCTCGTGCTCCTGGTGCTGGCCTCTATGATCGCCTTTACGGTTATCGAGCTTCCCCCCGGCGACTATGTAACGTCCTACCTCATTCGCCTGCAATCCACAGGTGTTGATGCTTCCGAAGAGCATGCCCGGGCGCTGAGAAGGCGTTACGGTCTGGATCAGCCCTTCCACATGCGCTACCTGAGCTGGGTGTGGCGTATGCTCCAGGGGGACTTGGGATTATCTTTCCAATTCAACAAGCCGGTGAAGCAGCTCCTGGCCGAAAGACTGCCCTTCACGATCATCATCGCTGTTTGCACTCTCATTTTTACCTACGTGGTGGCCATCCCCATAGGCATATACTCCGCGACCCATCAGTATTCCGCGGGGGACTATTTTTTCTCTTTTGTAGGCTTTGCGGGACTGGCCATGCCCCAGTTCCTGCTGGCGTTGATCCTGATGTTCGTCATGTTCAGCGTGTTCAATGTCTCCATCGGGGGGCTCTTTTCGACTCCTTTTCGAAGTGCTGGTTGGAGCGTGGGCAAAGTGTGGGATCTTATCAAGCACCTGCCGGTGCCGATATTCGTTGTAGGCGCCGCGGGCACGGCGGCGCTCATCCGCATCATGCGTAACTGCCTGCTGGACGAGCTCAGAAAACAGTACGTCATTACCGCGCGGGCCAAAGGGGTCGAGGAGGGGGCCCTGCTTTTCAAGTATCCCGTGCGCATCGCCATCAATCCCATCATCAGCACCGTGGGCTGGACCCTGCCCCAAATCATCTCCGGCGGAACAATAACCGCCATCGTGCTGAGCCTGCCCACGACGGGGCCGCTGCTGTTCACCGCTCTGCTGACAGAGGACATGTATCTGGCAGGGAGCACGATCATGGTCCTGGTAATCCTGACCATGGTGGGCACTCTGCTGTCCGATATTTTGCTGGCCGCCATGGACCCGCGCATCCGCTATGAAAGGGCGGCCAAGGGATGAGCGACCAAACGCTGACCAGGGAAGACACCGCGATCACCGAAGCCGAAGAGAAGTACTTCATTGCTTCCCAGTGGCAGCTGATGCGGCGAAAGTTTTTCAAGCACAAAATGGCCGTCGCCGGTGGTATAGTTCTGGCTCTAATATACGTTTTAGCCCTCTTCTGCGAGTTTTTCGCCACCCAGGATACGCAGGCCACGTCGACGGAGTATATCTACTGCCCCCCGCAACGGATCCGTATCCTGGACGACAACGGGGTGCTTCACTTGCGGCCTTTCGTTTACGGGCTGGTAGGGCGCCAGAACCCCGAGACCTGGGAGAGGGAATACACCGAGGACAAAAATGTAATCCTGCCGATCTACTTCTTCAACCGCGGCTCCGAGTACAAGTTTTGGGGCCTGTTCCCGGGCAATATCCATTTTATCGGCGTGAAAGAGGGTCCGTTTTACCTGTTCGGCACAGACGAACTGGGTAGAGATCTTTTTTCCCGCGTGATATACGGGTCCCGTATTTCGCTGTCCGTAGGCCTGATCGGGGTAGCCTTCAGTTTCGTCTTCGGCTGCGGTCTAGGGGGAATCTCGGGGTATTTCGGGGGAACAGTGGACATGATCGTGCAGAGGATCATCGAGCTGCTCATCTCGATTCCCGTTATACCTTTCTGGATGGCGTTGAGTGCCGCGCTGCCCAAGGATTGGCCGCCGCTTAGAATCTATTTCGGTATCACGATCATCCTGTCGCTCGTGGCCTGGACCGGCCTGGCACGGGTCGTGCGCGGCAAGCTGTTAGAGCTCAGAGAGGAAGACTTTACCATGGCGGCCAAGATTTCAGGCGCCGGCGCGGGCACCATCATCGCCAAGCACCTCTTGCCGGGGTTCATGAGCTACCTGATCGTGAGCCTGAGCCTGGCCGTGCCCTGGATGATCCTGGGTGAGACTTCGCTGAGCTTCCTCGGTCTGGGTCTACGCCCACCGGTGGTGAGCTGGGGCGTTTTGCTGAAAGAAGCGCAGAACTTTCGAACCGTAATCATGCACCCCTGGATCCTGATACCGGGGCTGTTCGTGATCGCTACTGTTTTGACGTTCAACTTTCTGGGTGACGGTTTACGGGACGCGGCGGATCCCTACAAGTAGACGCTGTTTTCGCCGGAGGCTAAATCAACCTGGTAAACTCCACCTCTTCGAACTCTTTCTCGTATCGCTGAGACCGGCGTGTTTTGCCGGACAAGCCGAATCCGTGTTTTTCGTAAAACCCGCGCGAGACCGTGTTGTCCGACATGGTCCAGAGGGTGACCGTGCGGCCCCCCTCGCGTTTCATGCGCTCCAGGGCTTCCTCCAGGAGCCTGCCGCCGGTTCCGGTGCGCCAAAAGCGCGGGTGGGTGTAGATGCCGTAGATCTCGCGGGTCGCGGTGTCGGCGGGTTCCCCGGGCTCGCTGACGGCGACGGGTCCGAAGGCTACGAACCCGACGACCTGGCCGTGCACCTCGACCACCAGGTTGGTGCGGTTCGGACGCTTGATAATCTCCTGCCAGGTACGCACGAATTCTTGCTCTGTCAGGCTGTCCAGGACGGGATCGGGCAAAATGCCGCGGAACGCAGCCTGCCAGGCCGCGAGGTGTGCTTCGGCTACGGCGGGTATGTCTTGGGTCTGCATGGGGCGAACGATCACTGGCAACTCCTTACCGCGTGCGGTCGGGCCGACAAGACAGGTATCATCTTACCAACCGCTGCTCGCTGCAGCAACCATACCCGCTGCGTTTCGGGGTTGCTGCAGCGCACCGTGCGCCCTGGTCAAGATTCCTGCGATGCCTCATAATCGGACAGGAGGCACAGCGTGGCAAAAAAGAATGCATTGTTGATAGTCGGGGAGAAAGCGGCGGGTATGCTGCGTCCTGAAAAAATGGAGGCATTGGCTTCGATGGTGCACCTGACAACCCGCGCCGAGTTCGCCGGAGACGAGGGGGCCTATGCCGACGCCTTGCGTGAAGCCGACGCCGAAATCGTAATAACGGGATGGGGTTCTCCAAAACTCACCGTGGGGGTCCTGGAAAAAAACCCGCAGCTCAAATACATGTGCCAGTTGACAGGAACCCTAACGGGGTTGCTCGAGCGCGAGGCGATCGAAAAAGGGCTCCTGGTGACCAACTGGGGAGACTTGATAGGCCCGACGGTCGCCGAAGGCGCCTTGATGGGCATGCTCTCGTGTTTGCGCCGCACGACTCACACGGCATTTCTGATGCACCTCGATAAGGGATGGCAGGATCAGCAGGCCGTGGATGTGGAGAGCTTGTTCTATCAAAAGGTGGGCTTGCATGGTTTTGGGACCATCGCGCGAAGTCTCGTCAGGCTTCTCGAGCCCTTCGGGTGCGCGATTTCCGCCTACTCCCCCCACGTCCCGGATGAAATTTTTAAACAGACCGATGTTCGGCGAGTCAAGCAGCTAAAAACCTTGTATTCAGAGAACAGGATCATTTCCATCCACGCGTCCAAGACTCCGGAGAACCACCACATCGTGAATGCCGATATCCTTGCGGCCATGCCCGACGGCGGGATCCTGGTCAACACCGCGAGGGGCGCCGTCATCGACACGGACGCACTCGTCCGAGAACTGAAAACAGGCCGGGTTTTTGCCTCCCTGGACGTGTACGACCCCGAGCCGCCGCCGGCCGACTCACCCCTTCGCGGCTTGCGGAACTGTCAGCTCACCTGCCATACCGCCGGCCCCACGCCCGACCGGCTGGTGGACTTCGGTGATGCGGCCGTTGAAAACATCCGCAAGTATATCAGCGGAGAAACCGTACTGCGAATCGTCGACGTGCAAAAGTTCGACCTGATAACCTGAGGCCCGGGGCTATCTGCACCTGCCTGGCTTGACTGACGGTCAATCAACGGCGAAGAGTGAGAGAGGCGGCTTATTCATTGCAGTTACTTGCCAAAACTGATAAGTTACTGCAATAGATATCACGCCTCTTTTCTTCGCCCGTCTTCGCCCGTCTTCGCCCGGCGCCCGTAGGCTTTATTCAGCCCAATCCAGCAGCACTCCCAGGGCCCGGGTTCTGTCCTCGGCCAGCATACGGTACAGCTCCGGCGCGGCCGAGAAGGCTTCCCGATGAGTGATGAGGGGGGTAACGTCGATATCGCCGTCGGCCGCCAAATCGAAATACAGCTCCACGTCCCGGTTCTTCGTCCACGGGTTGGCCAATGTGGCGACTTTCGGGTGGGACATGTTGTGGATGCCCATGATGGTAACACTCGGAGTCACGCATGAGTCGAGCAGATCCAGATGGGTCTGCCCGCGGGGCCCGCTGACGACGCCGAGGGTGCCCTGCTCGCGCAATAACTCGATCTGATCGGCGATCAGGCCCCCCGCTCCCGTAAGCTCGAGCACCACGTCGGCCATCCGGTTTCGGGTAGCCTCTTGCACCGCACTCTTTATGTCGTCACGCTGAGCGTTGACCGCGACAATCGCCGCATCGTCCGGCAGCAGCGACAGCCGCGAGTCTGCCAGATCAACAGCTATGACGGGCCGTGCCCCGCAGAGCCGCGCAAAGCGTGCAGCCAGCTGTCCGAGCAATCCCAAACCGCATACGACTACGGACCAGCCCAACCCGATGCCAGTGCGCCTGACCCCGTTCAGAGCTATCTCGGCCATCGTGGCGAAAACGGCGACATCGGAGGCTACGGCGTCGGGGACGGGTCTGGCCAACTCCATCGGCACAAGGACGTAGCGGCCGTGCCCCCCGTAGGACTGTACTCGCCTGCCGATCGACTCCCGATCTACGCCAGGCCCCACGTCCTCGATAAGTCCGACGTTGCAGTACCCCGGTGAAAGGGGATAGTTACGAAGGCGGCTCCAGCTGTCACCGACATCATCGCCATAGCCGAGCACCGTGAGCTCCGTGCCGGTACTGATCAGTGTCAGCTCCGATCTAACGAGCGCCTGGCCCTCTTCCGGAGCGGGTACGTCTCGATCCTCTATAGAGACCTGTTTGGGAGCGGGAAACACTACGGTCGGGTTGTGCATAATTTTTTTCCCCGTTGGTTATCGAGCTGCCTTCAAGGCACCTGGACCGGCTGTCCGTTCTCGAGGGCCATGCCGACAGCTTCGAGCAGCGCCATGGTGTGGCGGACGTCGTCCCCCGACGGGCCCGGGCTGCGGCCCTGCCTGATACAATCGGCGAACTCGTTCATCTGGGCCACGAAAGCCCCATGGATGTCGGGGGCGAACCGCGTTTCCTCCCCGCATACCCCGGTCAGAACGAGCCGATCCCTGGTGAGCTCGAGGCGGCCCTCGCTGCCCCTCAACGACATTTGCCAGTCGGCGGTCGTGCGGTGAAGGGACAGCTCGACCCGCGCATCGATGCCGTTGTCGAGAGAGACACGACTGGAAATGGTGTGCCACCCGGGCCAGCAGGAGGGTGTCTTCGTTCCCCTGGCAGACACCGAGCGGGCCCTGGCATCGAACAGCCAGAGCAGCGCGTCGTACTCGTGGGAACCAAAACCGTAGATCAGCCAGTCCCCCGATAGATCAGGGTCCGCCACCCAAGGGCGCTCGAGCAGGTCGGGAAAGGTGTTGGTCATGATGCGCCGGCGTTCGACCTCTAGGATCTGCCCTATTCTGCCCTCACGGATCCATTTTTTGGCTGTGACGTGGCTCTCGATGAAGCGCACGACCTGGGCCACCATCAACACCGTCCCGGTTTCCCGCGCAGTGGCGTTCATGCTTTCGGCCCTTGCCAGGTCGATGGCCATCGGCTTTTCCACGAGCACGTGCTTGCCGCTGCGGGCGGCTTCGACACTGGGCGCCTCGTGCAGCCCTTCCGGCAAGCACACGACCACCGCGTCGACGGCGCTGTCGCTCAGCAAGTCCCGCCAGTCGCTGTACCGGTGGGCGATGCCGTATTTGTCCGCGATTCTGTTCAACCTCGATTCCGTGCGGTTGCTGGCCGCAACGGCCTTCAGGCCAGGAATCTCTTTTATGGCGTCGAGGTGGGCTTCGCTGATAATTCCGCAGCCTATAATGCCTATGTCGATCGTGTCTGATTGAATAGTCCGTCTCCTCCGGGCGCTGGTCTCGGGTTGATCAGGTCGGGTTCTGCTCAACCATCGATAATCGAATCGAGGAAGGCCTTGACCGAGCGCAGCTCCTTGATTTTTTCTTCGACGGAGTCGTTGCGTTTTACGTAGTTTTCGATCACGAAGGACCCCTGGTACCCGTGTTCGAGCAGGCAACGCACGCAGTCCGCCACTTTAGCCTGCCCCTTGCCGGGGCTGACTTCCTTGCCCAGCAGCTCCGGGGACGTCGGCGGCAACCCGTCTTTGGCGTGGAAGCTGATTATGCGATCGGCGAATTTCCGCGCAAAGCTGAGCGGGTCGTCCATGTCGTAGAGTACCAGGTTGGCCGGGTCTAAATTGATGCCGATGTCGAGCCCGGAGATCTTGCTCAGGAAAGCGGTCATTTCATCCGCCGTTTCTTGTCCGGTTTCCAGGGCCAGCCTGACACCCTTCTCGGCGCAGTACTCGGCCACCCGGGTTACGGCCCGGAGCAGCCGCTGGTGACCCGCGTCATGTTCGTCTTTGGGCAGCATGCCCATGTGGGTGGTTACGACAGGCGCACCGATCCCGGCCGTCAGCTCGACGCAGCGGAGGCTGTACTCGACCCGCTGGTCCACCGTTTCCGCGGGCAGGTAGCCGACCGTACGCCACACCGCGTCGATGTCAGCGTACGATTCCCCGGCGTGCACGATGGTAACGGCGTCGGCCCGAATGCCGGCTTCTTCCAGCATTCGGCGCACCTCTTGTATTCCTTCCGGCGTGTAGTAGCGATCCGGCAGCTTGCTGAGGTGAACTACATCGGCGCCGATACGGTCGCGGACCGCGGCAAGGGCCTCCGGGATATCGGTAATTCCCGTGCAACGCAGAAAAATTCCGACTCGACTCATGGG
>SDBV01013709.1_pt1 | contig 10277 bp, 10 predicted proteins | sample 2277081 | NCBI WGS metagenome assembly SDBV01 (sample SAMN10402039, study PRJNA504765) | marine sediment metagenome | isolation source: marine sediment core GS10_PC15, 223 cmbsf | place: Arctic Ocean: Southern Knipovich Ridge | collected 2010 | reverse complement strand
TTAGTAGATGAAAACTTTAATTACAGTACTGAGAATGTAGAACCTTTATCAAAGGAAGAAATAAAAGATTTGATAAAGAAATTAAACTTAATTTAACCAGGTGATGACATCATTAAAAAATCTTACCCGCTTTTCGATATTTTCTGGGATGATAAGGATATTAAATTCGTAACAGATGTAATAAAAAGAGGAGCGTATTGGGCAGCAGGCCCCGAAATCCGTAGATTTGAAGAAGAATTAGAAAAATATCTTGATATAAATCACGTAGTTACCTTTAACTCTGGGACTTCTGCGCTCCATGCTATATTATTAGCGTTTGGGATAACTTCTGGGGAAGTAATCGTTCCCTCATTTTCATTTATATCTACAGCAAATTGTGTTATTTTAGCAGGAGCTAAACCTATATTTGCAGAAATAGAAGATGAAACTTTAGGTTTAGATTTAGAGGATGTTAGAAAAAAAATAACTAGAAAGACTAAAGCAATTATTCCAGTTCATTATGGGGGAAAAGTATGTAAAAATATTGAGGTTTTGTATGAACTTGCTGTAGAGCATGATTTAATATTGATAGAGGATAATGCAGAAAGTTTTGGAGCAACAATTAATAATAAACTAGCAGGGACTATTGGGCATGCTGGAATGTTGAGTTTTTGTCAAAATAAAATTATTACAACTGGTGAGGGTGGAGCTATTTGTGTGAATGATCGAAAAATTTATGAAAAACTCCTTTTAATCAGATCTCATGGAAGAGTAGAGAAAGACGGAAAAAATTATTTTTCTACAATTAATGAAATGGATTATATTCAAATAGGATATAATTATAGGATGCCAACTATATGTGGAGCATTAGGAATTTCACAATTGGAGAAAATCGATAAAATTATAAATATTAGAAGAGAGAAAGGTAAATATTATGATGAAAAATTAAGTAAGATTCCACATATTCAAATAATAGCTGAACTAGAAAATTCTAAAACTGTCTACCAGTTATATAGCGTAATTTTAAAAGATTCTAGTAAAAGAGATGCATTACAAAATTACCTTCTTAAAAATGGAATATTTACTAAAATCTACTTTTATCCTATACATCTTAAATCCTTTTATAAAAAAAAGTTTGGGTATGTAAAAGGTATTCTTCCAGTCACAGAACAATTGTCAGATAAAATTTTATCTTTACCATTTTCTTTGAGGTTCAAAAATGAAGATCAAGATTATATTATTGATTCAATTAAAGAATTCTATAATTAAATTTATTTTTATTAACTAAATTAGTTTAAATTATGACGCATAAATCATTCTTAGAGAACTATTGCAGTGAAGAAGAATTCATTGACACAGGAAATACATCTGAGGATGACCCAATTGATGTTATAATACCTTTAATTAATGCAAATATTTTATTTGAGAAAAATCTTTATTCTTTTTATAGAGAAATACCGATAAATAGATTAATCATAGGAGATGGTGGGTGTACAGATGATTCAATCAAAATTCTTAATAAATTTCCTCGCGTTGAAGTGTTTAATCAAAAATCACATCGTTCTCTTGGTTATTGCATTACTGAATTAATTTCTTTAGTGAAAACAGAGTGGTTCGTCTATTTACATTCAGATGTCTATCTTCCTGAGAATTGGTATGAAACCATGAAAAATTATAGAAATAGATATGATTGGTTTGAATGTGACAGGCGGATGTTAGTATTATTAGAATTAGAAACGCCAAGTCTTAAGAATTCTGAGAGAGCCTTTTCAGGTAGTCAGATGGGTCGAAAAAAAGCCTTTGAAAATATCATTACTGAAATAGATGATGATTATCTTCAGAGGAATGAGGATATTATATTACATGAATTAATTCTTAATGATGGGTTTAGATATGGGCGGATATTCGACACTTTTCATTACCATCAGATAATGAACAAAAAAGGGGAAGGAGAACCAAAATTAGAAAAAATATCTTATAGCAGAGCTCATGACAAAGAATGGGAGATAAAGGTTTATACTATGCAAGCTAAAGGAATTATAAAATATTTAAAACCAAAACCATATTTAGTAAAAAATGTCAATAATGCTATAACTAGATTAATTGAATTAAATGTTATAGAAGTTGATGAATTTAAAAATTGGATATATAACACAAATAAGATATGGTTAAAATTTATAAAAACAGAAGAATCAACATTTACTAAGATAAAAAAATTGTTTCTGAATGTAATAAACTCAGTAAATTCTAAAATTAATTTGACTTGATTGATATGATACGGTTATTTTTTGGGATACTTTATTAAACTAGAATTCAAATAAGTAAAATTTTTTAATTTTAATTCAGAATTTAAAACATTAAATAGAATCCTTAAAAATATGGCATTAAAGCTTTTAAAACAGATAATAAAGCGTATGGTATTTGAATTTAGTGAATATGTAACAGGATTAAAACGCTCATATATTAAAGAGTATAAGTTGAATACAGCCAAGAACTTAAGGATTATTGCTAATTATAAAGATATTCCTTATATCAATGAATTATCTATCGTTAATCTTTCAAAATTTACACATCTAGGTAAAAACTGTAACTTTAACGGAATGAGAATTTATGGTGGAGGAAAGGTTACTATTGGAGATAATTTTCATTCAGGAGAGGATATTATGGTGTATACTACAATTCATAATTATGATAAGGGTAAGAAAATTCCCTATGATTCTACTTATTTTCATAAAGATGTAATAATTGAAGATAATGTATGGATTGGATCAAGAGTAATCATTCTTGGTGGAAATAAAATTGGAGAAGGATCAGTAATTCAAGCGGGGAGTGTAATAACATGTGATATACCTAAGTATGCTATAGCTGGAGGAAATCCTGTTAAAGTGTTTAAATATAGAGATCTTGATCATTATAAGAAATTAAAAGAAGAAGGCAAATTTCATTGAGAGTCTTCTTATTTAACTTTCCCATATGATGTTTATTTATATTAAGATAACAAAAAATTCAAATAGTATTTATTTAACAAGTTAATAATTATACCACATTGATTTTTGGTGGAAAAAGGAAATGTATTTAAAAATTTATTAATAATATAAATAAAATTATTAACCAAGAGAGTAAATTGTACAAGACAAAACAGTTACAACTAATTAATACAGGAAACTTTCATTTTCTTCTCATCCAAAAACTAGCTGGCCATCTTTTATCTCTACTATAAGAATTAAACGCCTTTTCAAGTATACTTGGATAATTTAAATGTAGAAAACTTCCTGCCCATAAAATCTCAAATTCTTCATTGAAGGTCAAAAATGCCTGCAAAAGATATTGTTCATTCCAAAATCTAAAACTTGTATGAATTAACGCTCTTGGATATTCAGCTGGTAAGAAAATATCATGGACATGAACTAATACTCCCTTATTAAGTCTAGGTAAAATTTCTAAATATTCATAAAAAACATCGCTATCAATTTTTAAAACATGACTAGAATCAATAAACAAAATATCATTTTCATTTAACTCCTCAAAAAAAGAAACAGAAATATTCTGAACTTTATCCTTTAATAGTTTAGTTAAGCCAGGAGGTTTGTTTTCAACAAAGTTTTTAGGATAAGGGTCGATAGTTATAAACTCACAGATGGAATTATTTTCTTCACGATTTTTAATAATCGCTTGAGAAATTAACAACGTTGATGCTCCTGAGCCAATTTCAATAATTTTTTTGGGTTTAAAATGTCTTATAAAGCAATACAAAATTTCACCATCAACAGATTCAAATGCTTTATTATTAACATAATAAATTTGAAGATTTTTTTGTTTATTAAGGGGAAAATTATCGTATTCACCTTTAAATATTGAAAATTCCTTAAGAATTTGGAATTGTGTCTTCTCATTAATATTTATACCAGTTAGTTTCGATCTTCTATTCCATATGTCATCTGATAATTCGGTGATTATAGGAAGAGGATCGTAGTAATGATTAGGAGATATATGAAAACCTAATTTTTCCCAAAAAATAAAAAAACGATAATTATGCCTTATAAATCGACTAAACATTTGCCAAACTGGTAAAAATCTTTTAGTCTTTAATGTAAATAAAATAGACTTTTCAAAAATTTGATAAAGCATTTTAAGTAGATCTAAGATAATTTAATAAAATTAATATATTTATTTTTTAAAAGTTTATTAGTACTATATTTGTTTTATTCTCCTTAATTTTAATTCCTATTTTAATGAGATTAGAATTAACTGGTTCCTTTCAACAATAAAAAATAATTGTTTTAAATTAAACTATTCTCTCCACATTAGTAGTAGATAAAAATTTTTAATTGAGAGTAGAAATTATTAAATCATAATTGACAAATAAACATAGAATTTAGAAAATACATAACATGAAAATTGCCCTTTATAGTTTTTATTATTTACATCTTGTAAAAGATTATTTTGAAAAAGATGGTCATAAAGTTATTTCAAATAGAATTACTTCTGATACTGATATATGCATCGTGGAAAATAGATTTTTTATGTATGATATATACAAAAACCTTAAATTTATTAAAAAAAACAACATAAAATTAATAAATATCGTCGCAGATATTCCAATATGGCGATTACAAAAAAATTTTTATCATAATACCACAAAAAAGACAATAAAACAGATTTTGTTTAATTTAAGCAAGAGATTTACATCTTTGTCTAATCTAATAAATACTATTAAACCGGATCCTGAAAGTATTAGACTTTATAATTTCATTTCCAATGCTATTCAAAATTATACTCGCAGATCATATGGGAATCGATTCTATTATCAGAAAAATTATAGAAGATTTTTAAAACAATCTGATTTGATATTATCTATTTCAAAATATACACAATACTGCGTTAAAAGGTTTTTAAAACTTGAAACTCTGTTGTGTTATCAATGTGTTAATTCAGATTACCTTTTAACTCTACCTAAAGTAGGAATAAAATATGATGCTATAAATATTAGTAGAGTAGTGCCTTTGAAAAGACAAAATGTTTTTGTTGATGCAGCTAAAAGATTAGGTCTTAAAATCCTAGTCTTAGGGAAGCATTTTGATAAAGCTGTTAAATTAGACTGTCCTCATTATTACTTTCCTGATATGAAAAATGTTTTTAATGTCTTAAATCAAAGTAATTTTTACGTGGATGCTTCTATATTTGAAGGCTTTGGGATGACACCAGTAGAAGCTGCATTTATTGAAAAACCTGTTATAGCTTCTGATACTTATGTACATCGAGAAATTTTAGGAGATTATGCTTTATTTTTCAAAAGAGATAACGTTAGTGATTTAGTAGAAAAAATGAAAGTGGTCATGGAAGAAGGAATCAAGTTGAATAATGAAGAAATAAAGAAAAAGTATTCAAGCAAAGCACTTAAAAATAGGTTGATGGAATATCTTGAAAGTTTAATTTAGGTTAAATCAGAATCGCTTCCTTGAAAAGATTTGAGACCGAAATGCTAATAATGATACTTAGATACTAGAAAATTTAATTAGAGAAAATAAAATTCATCTAACTAAAAGTTGAAACTTGAAACGTGTGTCTAAGTATTATAGATGGAAACAAGTTTAATCGGTAACGATATTTCAAGTATCAAATATGGTTGCTATATTCATTTAGATTTGAGGAGTACCAAAATAAAAAATATTTTAAGAAATAAAACATTTTAAAATTGGTTGTTGATGTAAGAATTTCTGCTTATCAATTATAAAGAAGTAAAATGTCTTTACTTTAAATGGAGATTATTAAACAAATGAACGATGAGTTACATAACTTGCATAAGAAAAGTAAGAAGATATCGAGCCTCTTCCACATCCTACCTCCAAACATCTTTTGCCATTAATGAAATTTCGATTATTCATTAATTCTTTAAATACAATCCAATGGTTCCTAAAAGCAAATTGTATTTGATTTTTTGGTGCTCCTCGTGTCCAGTGATTATAATAAGCCTCTGTTCGCCCTTGCCAACTTTTTTCAAATGATTCAATATCTCCCATTTTCTTTGACATCTTTATTAATACACCTTAATATTAACTAGTTTACTTAGTCTTTATTTTTTTTTTATTTATATTTTTAATATATAAAGACTTGAAAGAAATCATATCACTGAGTTTTTGTTACTACCCTAAAATTTTATTAAATTTGCATTATTTTAAAAAAAGTAAGTATTAAAAAAGTTGAATTCAGGCAAAATTAGCTTTTTATTTTGAATGATAAAAAATATGACCTTGCTGTTGCTTATAGAATCTATCCTCATATATCAAAAAAACCACCAGTTTTTGAAAATAATAAATTTAAATTATCCGAATTATGCATAAAATCTTTTAAAGATTCTTTGAGTACGCTTAGAGTAAAAATTTTTGTTCTATTAGATAATTGCCCTCCTAAATTTGAAGATTTATTTAAAAAGTATTTTAAGAATGAAGATTTAAAATTAATTAAATTGAAGGGAATAGGAAATTTAGGAACATTCAATCTCCAATTAAAAATATTAACAGAACAGGAAGATGCAGAGATTGTTTATTTAGCAGAAGATGATTATTGGTATCTACCAAATCAGTTTCAAAAAATGGTTTATTTATTAAAAATGGATCCAGATATAGATTTTATTACCCCATATGATCATTCTGATTATTATAATTATCCATTGCATAATTATCAATCTAAAGTGAAATCTTTTTTTAATAAGGAATGGAAAACTGTAAGTTGTACTACTTGTACATTTCTAACAACAAAATTCACATTAGATAGAACAAAAAAGATTTTTAAGAAATATTCATTCATACGAAATCATTTTATTAATAAAATTTTAAAAAAAAATAAATATTTAAGCGGTATATTTTCAGAATTCTTTTCTAATGCCACTGACTCGGATATTTGGATAAGTATTACAAAGATAAATGTGTTTAAATTCTTTAATATCATCAAATTAAGAATTAAAAATAGAAAGATATTTCGTTATTATTTCAGGGCATGGAGGTTTAATTGGAAACAAATACTGTTTGGAAGGAAATGGAATCTTTGGTGTCCAATGCCTTCCATTGCAACTCATATGGTATCGGGGTTTCTAGCACCAAATGTTGAATGGAAAACATATTTTAAACAACTTATATAAAATTTAACAAATAATTCAAAGATATATAAAAATAATTAATGTTGCTTTAAATCTTCCCATTTAACCTTGTAATTGATAAGTACAAATAAAGAGTAGGGATATTTAAATTTAGACAAACCTTATATCTAAAAATAACAACGTAATTTTTGTTGATCCATTCTATTTAATACATAATAACACTAAAAAGAATAAATCGGAATTGAAAATTTTTTTTACTTAATCAGTATCAAAGGATTTTGAAGTCTGAATCCTGTTGACTTGAAACTTTTTACATTAATTTTTGACTCTTACTTCTTTTTTTGAACTATTAATTTTATTTTTTTTACTTAGATGGTTATATATCATAATGTTTATTAGAAAGAAGTGATAATATATATTAATGTCCGTAAATAATATATCTCCTATCCCATTTCAGAGATTGGGAGTTAAATCACTCCTTTCTAATCAATATATGCTGTCATTTTTTAAAAAGTTTTGTGATGAAATTTCGTATCGAATGTGGTCTACGAAAAAAGCTAGAAATGCAAGATATGGGAAGATAGACTTCTTTAGAGTGTTCTTCTTATCAGAAATAATTGGAAGGTCTGTTCATGAAACCAGTGAACTACTCAACGAATATTATTTAAGCAAAAAGAAAGGAAGACGGAAAACCTTTACTGATGGGCGTAAAAAACGGGAGGTACCTCACCAAACTGAAGTTAACAAATTTTTAAGGAAGATATCACTTAAAAGAGCAAGAAATATATTACGTGAATGTCTTGATTATCAATTAAAAGAAGCTTTGAAATTAAAGATCATTTCTAATAAGGTAAATGTTTTAATTGACTTCACAGAACATGCATATTATGGAAAAAGAGATGATAAAATGATAAACGGAACAAATCGGCAGAAGGGTACGAAGAAAATGCGTAATTATTTAGGGTTTTCGATTTTATCAAAAGGAACAGTTCTTTTTGTGGGATTAGAACACGTAGCAAGAGGTCAATTTAAGATTCCCATTATCATTAATCATCTCGAACATCTATTGAATATAGGATTTCAATTAAACTTTGTAATAATGGATCGTGAATTTTATAGAGCAGAAATTCTAGATGAAGTAAAGGGAATGAAGGGGAATGTTCTTATACCTGCTAAATTATACAAAAAGATTAAACAATTTATCGAGGAATACTTAAAAGACTTGGGAAAAAGAGTAAGAAGATATAAATTCTCAAGTGCTCCCGGGGCAAGATGTCAATTTTTTCAAAATATCTATCTCATTTTAGGAGCTAAAAAAGGATATTCGTTAACAAGAGTCAAACAAGACTTTCAGAAGGGAAAACTTTCCTTAAAGGATGCAATGAAGCTACTTTATGCTATAATGACAACTCAAAAACCAAAAGGCAAAACTAGCTCTTGGGCATCTCGCACGTCTCGATTTTATAAAAAACGATGGTTTATAGAAACCGCTTTTAGCGACATAAATCGAATGGGATGTAGATGGAAATCGAGCTACGATGATGTAAGATATTTAGATGTAATGGTATGACTGCTTCTTTATAATTCTTGGAAAATTAACCGAGCATTGCTCAAAACCTATGAGAAAAAACAATGGAAATCACGAGCGTGGTCCCTTTTTCAAAATCAGGATTACTTGAAAAAAGCATTTCTTCAATTAGGTCAAAAATCAAAAGGGGTGATGTGCTAAAGGTAGAATAATATCGGTAATTATTTCAAAAAAATTAAAAGATAAAAAAATACATCATTAGATACTGACTTAATAAATAATAAAAATATCTTTTTAATTTGATTTCAATGCTACTATTCCTATATTTTCTGAGCCTTCAATCACAGTAACCAGTTCTTTTAACCAATTTTTGTCAACCACGGTATCAATATTTAACAATGCGATGTATTTACCTCGTGATTGAGAAATACCAATGTTGTTTGCTCCTGTAAATCCCAAATCTTTTTGATTTCGAATAATTCTCACTTTCGGATAATTTTTCTTAACAAATTCAACACTTTTATCTTGAGAATTATTATCTACAAATATTATCTCAAAATTATCAAAATTCATTTAAATTATTAAAAATAAAATATGTCAAAATTGTACAATATTTTTCTAAGTTAATCATAATTCTTCTTCCAGAAATCTCAAAACCATAAAATATTTAACAATTTTCAAATTTCTATTTTTAAATCAAAAGTTATATAAAAAATTATTAAATAATAATTGAACGTGTCTGTTGCTGGTTAATGGTGTTTGAAAAAATATCCCAGAATTCAAATATAAGAGAACAATGAAGTTAATAGTAGGAATAAAAAATAACATTTCTCAGATCTTTGCAATTGCAGAAAAAAATGTTAAATTACTATTAAGATATAAAATAACTTTAATTTTAACTTTTATCACACCAGTTTTGGGTGTTATAGTGCCTTTAATAATAATGGGGAAGATTTTTACTTTAACTAATAATTTTGGTCCATGGGATAATAATAATTTTGTTGTTTATCAATTCACAACATACATGATATCATTACTATATAGTATAATATTTCGGTTTCAGGGAGGTATTGTACAAGAAAAAGGCCAGAACACGCTCACACTTCTTGTAATTGCCCCGTTTAGAAGAATAAACTTGTTATTTGGTATTTTTTTATCTCACCTTATTTTAATTGGAATACCATTTATGACGTTTCTTATTTTGTGTTATATCCTTTATCCAGTTTCTATAATTACATTGTTTCTTATTTTTTTTACCTATTTTCTTATAACATTATTTTTTAGTGGAATTGGGTTGGTTTTAGCGATATTTGTTATTTCAAAGCGACATCTAGTTTCTCTCTTTTATTTACCTTTGACTGTTTTAGTAATGTTTAGTTGTCTTTCCATGCCTTTTGAGTTTTTTCCGGAATATTTTCAAAATATTGCTCGCCTAAATCCCTTCTTTTATATATTTAGCATTGTAAGATTTGTTTGGATTGAGGATAATATTATCATTTCAATTACTGCTCATCCAATTAATTTTCTTATTGTTCTTTCTTTGGCAATAATATCACCACTTATTGGATTAAAATTCTTTAATTATATATTTGATAAATATGGAATATCAATATATTGAAAAATATGATCCCATCAGCTATAGAAGCAATTAATTTAACAAAAGTTTATAAACTC
>SDBV01013708.1_pt1 | contig 10277 bp, 6 predicted proteins | sample 2277081 | NCBI WGS metagenome assembly SDBV01 (sample SAMN10402039, study PRJNA504765) | marine sediment metagenome | isolation source: marine sediment core GS10_PC15, 223 cmbsf | place: Arctic Ocean: Southern Knipovich Ridge | collected 2010 | reverse complement strand
TGCACGACCATAGCGCTCGCGAGGTCAATCCCCTGACACGGACCGCGGCGCCGGCAAGCACCAAGCGTTGAGGATCTCGAATCGGTTTGCAGCAGCGTGCTGGTTCCACGAGGTCCGCCCGACCAAACCAAGTCACTCCAAGCCGTTCCGGCTACCGGTCAGGCGGACATGCGAACCAGAACTGCCCGAGGCGCGACCTCTCAAGTCGAGCTGGCGAAAACTCCAAACACTCAATTGATTGACGGATCCCGCGTGCTCGCGGCCGCGCCACGGCCCTCGGGCCGGCGCTGCGAGTAGCTCGGTATCTTGTCAGGGGAGAACGACAATGCAGATTTACGGTCCCTCGCAAGTTCACGGCACGCAACCCATCCACGGTCCGCACGCGCCGCGCGCCGCGCAAGCGTCGCAGTCTCAAGCCGCCTCGCCGCCGGCCGACGAGCTGAACCTGTCGGATGCGGCCCAATTGGCCGATCGCGTGGCCGAGTTGCCCGACATCCGCGCCGATCGCGTGGCCGATGTTCGCGCGGCGATTCTTGACGGCACGTACGAGACGTCCGACAAGCTCAACACGGCCGTCGAGAGGCTGTTGGACGAGATCGCCTAAGCGCTCGTTCGGCGTGCAATCAGATTCGCGTGCCACGGCCGTCTCGCCCTTGCGCCACGCCGACGTGCCGCAACTTGCATTCGCCGGCCGATCATCTACAATCAATAACGATTCTTGAATTGCCGATTGGCCCCGATTTCCCGGACTCGCCGCCACGTGTGCGTCGCGGCGCGCGGACCCCGGATGGTTGCGACGATGGCTCACGACTTTTCTCTGGGAACCGTGGAAGTGGCGCTTGCGCCGCAGGATCGTTTCGCCGAGTTTCTGCAAAGCCGCGGCAAGCGCATCACGCAACAGCGCAAGATGATCGTCGCCGAGGTGTTCAAGCGCCACGCCCACTTCGACGCCGAAGATCTGATGGGCCATCTAAGCTCCACCGCCGGCGGACGTCGCGTCAGCCGACCGACCGTGTATCGCACGCTGAGCGAACTGGTCGACGCCGGTCTGCTGCGCAGCATGTCATTGGGCGGACGAACCGTCTACGAGCACGACTACGGCTATCCGCAACACGATCACATGCACTGTGAGCGGTGCAAGAAGCTGATCGAGTTTCGTAGCGAGGAAGTGGCCAAGATCGGCGAGGAGCTGGCCCGGCAGTACAATTTTCGAGTCACCGGCCACTGGCTCATCTTCACCGGCATCTGCGCCGAGTGCCGCGCGAAGAAACGCCCCACACGCAAACTCGATCTAGTCTGAGCTTTCCCCCTCTCCCCTGGTGGGAGAGGGACGCTCGCACCGATGCGAAGCATTGGTCGCGGGCCGGGTGAGGGGGCCTCCGGCGTACCACGCCCGCTCACACGCGAATATCATCCTTGTCCGCGCCGCGCGCCGGAAAGCGGGCCCGTAGCGGCGCAACGACTTCGGCCAGAAACTCGTCGACTTGCTGCGGCGCCCGCCCGACGAACTTCGCCGGATCGAGCGCCGCCGCCAGATCGATGAGAGCGAATGCCTTGTCGCCCCGCAGCCGCTCGACCAGATCGTTCGCGCCGCCTTGCTGCTTGACGACCACGGCGGCGGCCTGGCTATGGACGCGAATGCGCTCGTGCAGATCCTGACGATCGCCGCCGGCCGCGACGGCTTCCATGAGGATCGTTTCGGTGGCCATCAGCGGCAGCTCTTCGTTCAAGTGTTTGGCAATCACGCGCGGATACACCACCAGGCCCGAGGCGACGTTGTGGTACAGCATCAGGATGGCGTCGACTGCCAGAAAGGCCTGCGGGACGACCAGCCGGCGATTGGCGCTGTCGTCGAGCGAGCGTTCGAGCCACTGCACCGCGGCGGTGGTGGCGGTGCTCGACGGCAGGCTCATCACGAACCGCGCGAGTGAGCAGATGCGCTCGGCCCGCATCGGATTGCGTTTGTAGGCCATCGCCGAAGAGCCGATCTGGTCGTCTTCGAACGGCTCTTCGATTTCCTTACGGCTTTGCAACAGCCGCAGATCCGTGGCCCCCTTGTGAGCGCTGGTGGCGATGCCCCCCAGCAGATCGAGCACGCGAGCGTCGACTTTGCGCGGATAGGTTTGACCGGTGACGACGTAGCTCAGATCAAAACCCATTTTCTCGGCCACGATCTGGTCGAGGCGGCGGACTTTTGCGTGGTCGCCGTCGAATAGCTGTAGAAAGCTGGCCTGCGTGCCGGTCGTGCCTTTGGCGCCGCGAGCCTTGAGCTGCGCGCGGCGGAACTCCAACTCACCCACATCCTGCACCAGATCGTAGGCCCACAGGCAGGCCCGCTTGCCCACCGTGGTCGGCTGAGCCGGCTGCAAGTGGGTGAAACCGAGACACGCCACGTCCCGCTGTCGTTCGGCAAACGTCGCCAGCGCGTCGATCACGCCGACCAGCCGAGCCAGCAGCAGATCGAGCCCTTCGCGCATCAGGATCAAGTCCGTGTTGTCGGTGACGTAGCAGCTTGTGGCGCCCAAGTGGATGATCCCCCGGGCCTCAGGACACGCGTCGCCATACGTGTGTACGTGAGCCATCACGTCGTGCCGCATCTTGCGCTCGTACTCGGCAGCCTTACCGAAGTCGATGTCGTCGACGTGGGAGCGAAGCTGGTCGATTTGCTTCTTGGTGATCGGGGCGCCCAACTCGGCTTCGGCCTCGGCCAGCGCCACCCACAGCCGCCGCCAGGTAGAGAATTTCCGTTGCCGCCCCCACAGCGCCGACATTTCGGCCGACGCATAGCGGCCCACCAGCGGATTGTCATAGAAGTCAGATGCGGGCATGTTGCCAGCCGAAGGATTCATGGGGCTAAGAGTACCACGACGTGCCGCGATGGCCTAGCCGGGCGCGGGCCATTAGATAGGACGCGCGCGGGTGGTGACCGGTTCGGCAAGTCGTTTGAAGCGGAGACACTAGTTGGTTTGTGGGTGGCAGCGCGCAAATATCGGCAGCATGTAAGCCGCAGTTCCCCCTTGCCGGGCGACGCCTACGCTGGCTAAGCCCTTGCCAGGTCTCAAGGATCATCGAAGAATGCAAGATTGAGATCAATCACCGGCGTGTCGCGTATGGAGGCTGTCGTGATGGGCAAGAAGCGCTCAAACCCCCGGAAGCAGAAGTCTCGAAAAGCGAGACCCGGTGTGAAGCGTGGCGCTGACGAATCGTTTCAACACGGACCGCTTCGCATCTCCCGGTGGGACAACGTCGTACAGATCGAGAATCTATGTTCAGAAGCTCAGCAGGAGGAGCTAAACGAGCGATTCGCGGCGCAGTATCCATCGGTTTGCGGAACAGTGGATGATTGCGTGGCGGAGATAATCAAAGTCATAAAGACGCTCGATCCGATCAACCTGATGGCTCAGAGTTACTGGCATTTCGTTGCTACACGGATCGACGCCCAACCGGAAGAGTCGAAAGCAACCGACCAGCAGCGTCTCGCCATCTGGATGATGAACTATCTTCAAGATCTGATCGCATGTACTCCTCCGGATCGTCAAACCGTCTCTGTATCGGACGAGCACATCACCACGCTCAGCAAGCTAGTCGATCGGTTGTACCGAGTCATATTGGGCCAGTATTTTCTTGTTCGGTCTGCCGCCCGTCGCAAGGAGCCAGATTATGACGTGTCGGAAGATGACTTTGTAGTGCGGACTCAGATGCACAGATGCGTGGTCCACGGATGCCGCTACCTTAGCCACGAAGTTTTACATCACGACGACTTGTTCGAATTGCAGGATGACATTTTGCGACAATCGTTTGGCGTGTCCGCCCGGGGCCTTGTTGACGGCTTGGCTCGTTTGTTGGACTCCCTGACCAAAGGGATCTTCAAGGCGGTCGAGGAGATGCACTCGTTCATGGAAGAGTCGCTTGAAGCAGTCGCCGAACTGCGAAAGCGCCTTGGGGACACGCGCGCGACTGATGAACAATTGATGGAACAGGTTGTTAAGGACAACGGTTGGGAGGAGCGGCGCGACAGCCTAGCAGGAAGACTGCAAGGGCCAGATCTGTTTGATGTGGCGAAGATGACGTCATGGCCCGAACGGCTTATTGACGAGTTGTCCGTGGAGCCCGGCGGTGATTCCGAATTCATGAAGCCGCCGCATCCTGGCTGGCCCATTCAGTCGTCCTCGACGCGGTTTCAACCATTCTTGAAGTGGCAGGGAAGGTCGTTTTGCTTCTGCGTTCAGCGCCTGACGGACAACTTCTATCGAGCGGTTGAAAAGGCGGTGCGTCGCACGCGGCCAGACCTATCTCAACAGTGGGCGAGCAACCAGAAAGTCGTTACGGAGTGGCTGCCCTTCAAATTGCTTCGCCGCGTTCTAGACGGTGCTGAATGGTTCCAGGGCGTTCACTACCGAACTACTACTGGTGCTCAGGGAAAACGTGACTGGGCGGAAGGTGACGGCCTTCTGATATATGACCGGCATCTGATTGTTGTCGAAGTCCGAGCCGGATCGTATACGCATAGCTCACCCGAAAGTGACTTGGACGGCCACCTCGAATCTCTGGCTAATGTCCTCGTCAAGCCGATTCGGCAAGCGAATCGGTTCATTGAGGAATTGCATCAGCGTGGTGAGGTTGACCTGTGCAACGAATCACATTCAGTCTTACGAACTATTCGCGAGGCGGACTTCGACGAGATCACACCATGCTGCGTTACACTCGATCAGCTGGACGACATCGCGGCTACGATTCGGCGCTTGACCGAACTGAAGCTCGACATAGGTGACCGACCCGTCTGGTGTGTGTCGATCGACGATTTACGGGTCTACAGCGATGTGTTCACGAACCCGTTGGTTTTTCTAGACTTCGTCAATGAACGAATGCGGGCACATGTGCAGAAGGATTTGCAAATGTGGGATGAGCTTGACCACCTTGGCGCCTATCTCGACCACAACCGGTACGTAACGTACTCCGAGGAATTCCAAGCCCCGGTTTCATTGTCGGCCGGGTACCGAGACAAGTTGGATCGCTATTACGCGGCGAAGCTGCGCGGCGAAGCTACTGCACCGCCCGGCCAAGAGATGCCCCCTCGGCTTTTCCAGATAGTCGACCTGTTAGCTCAGTCAAAACAGCCTGGCCGTGCCGCCGTCGCGGAAGCGTTGCTTTGCCTAAGCGGCGATACGCGCTCTGAATTGTCGAACGCGATCGCACGAACGTTGGAGCTTCAGCGTAGAAAAGGCCGCGCGCGTCCGCTGAGTCTGACGGGCTCGCCCAGGCTGACGGTCTTTTGCGACCAGAGCCCGATCGTGTCTACCGAGTTTGACGACGCGGTGGACCACGCGGTGGCTGTCATGGATATAGAGAATGCAGATGAGTGGACACTTATTCATCTCCGGTACGCACGAGAAGGATTCCTAGAAAAGGTTCGCTGGAGAATTCTGAACAGGAACGACCTGCAAGCCGTAGATCCGGCCAAGCACGAAGAAATATGCGGCAAACTGAGAGCGCGCCGAGAATCCACATCCGGGTAGGCAACGAGCGGAGCGAGGACCATCCGATTCATCTAGATTAAGAGGCATGCGACGTGAACCCTGAACTGCGCCGATGAATTCACATATTCGTCAAATCATCCCCCGCATCCCCGCCGATCAGTCCGTCGAGCGCCGCGGCGAGTTGCTCGGCGTGGGTCTCGTCTTGGGTGTAGATGCGGCAGATGCGATGGGCCAGCGGTAACTGGCGGAAGAGTTGATCGTCGGTCAACGGGCGGGGCTCGCCCCGGGACGGGTCGAACAGAAAATTCTGCCCCGCGCTGGGACCGCGCGTGTCGGGACGATGAATGTGTCGGGCCAGGTCGACCTTCAAGGGCAAATCGGCAAGTTGCGGCGGCAACGCGGCACGCAGCTCGCGCTCCACGTAGTCGGCCCGGCTGAAGATGCTGCTCCGCTCGGCCCGCTCGGCGTCGAACACCAGATTGCGCTGGCAGGCCATCTTCCACGGAATCTGACGATTCAACAGCGACTGCCAGCGCACGCCCAGCTCGCGCCGGTGATCGTCCGAGCTGTCCTTCCAGCGGGCGACGTCCACCATCAGCGACCACTCGGTCAATTGACGATAGGCGTCGAGATGTTCCAACGGGTTGCCGGGAAACACGTATTGCCGGCTGTCGGCGAACAGGTCGGCCAGCGTCAGGTCGATGGCGCGGACCGTGCGATGGAAGTACACGGTGCGAAACAGATCGGCCCGCACGCCCATAAACGAAATCAAGGCCGGTACGCCCCGCGTGTGAATCGTCAATCCCCCGTCGGTGAAGAAGCTGTAGTGCAGCAGCCGGTCGAGGTCGAACGCCCGAGTGCTGTAGCCCGACATGTACGCGTCGCGCAGCACGAAGTCCATGTTGTCGATCGTGTAGATGCCGCAAAACAGACTGCGCAACAGCTTGAGCCAGTGCGGGGCGGCCTCCGGCGATTCGTCTTGCTTGGGGCGGCTGATCAGGTACGCGATTTGCTCCGGATCGAGCTGCTCGCCGGGGGCCAGCGCGCCGCTGGGATTGCGGCGGATACGGCGCAAGGGGTCGGCCAACTCGCCGGTGATGATCGCCGCGCCCAGCGTCTCGTGGCTGAGCCCGTAGTGCGACAGAAAGTGTTGATCGAAGAAGTGGCCAAACGGCCCGTGACCCACGTCGTGCAACAATCCCCCCAAGCGCAACAGCGACTCGACGTACGCCCGGCTGGGCACATCCGCACACACCTCGTGCAAGCTGTCGTACAGTGCCGCCGCGGCCCGGCTGCCCAGGTGCATCACCCCGACGACGTGCTGAAACCGCGTATGTTCGGCGGTTGGGTAGACCCACCAGGCGGTTTGCAGTTGGTGAATTTCGCGCAGCCGCTGGACCCAGGGGTGGTCGATGATCTGCCGCTCGGAGACTTCGCCCTCGGCCAGGTTGTGGTCCGAGACAAACGGGATGTAGCCGTGGACGGCGTCGTGGCACAGGTTTTCGCTTTGGAAGTCTCGCATCGGTTTGCCGCCTTCGTCGGGTGGCCTGGAAACGGTGATTCTTGCCGGCAATGCCCCAATTCTATCGACGGCCGCCGTCGCCGAGCACCCGGAATCGGCCGGCGGAGGTTCGGCCTTGTGAAGAGGGGCCAACAATCGTTACAGTTTCGCCAGGCTAACCAGGCGTCAGGCACGATTCGCCCGGGCGAATGAATTTCATGGCGCGTGCCGATAATGGGCAAGTAGCTGGAAGTGCCTGCTCGGTAAGCAGTACGGCACGCTGGGGCGGCATTGCATTGTTTCTGGCAAGATAGCCGAGCTAGTAAGACTAGTCCCCCGGGCGTAATATTACCCGGGCCCTGTCCGCCCGCGCCCTCCCTCCTTTTTGTGTTGCCAAGGAGAAGCCACTGTGTCCCGTCTCTCCCATTGGGTTTGCGTCGCCGTCGTCACGTTTACCGCGGGAAGCGGGGTTTTCGCGGCCGTCCCGCCGAGCGAGAACCTGCTGCCCGACACGACCCAAGGCTATCTGTCGGTCGGCTCGGTCGATGCGCTGCGCGATGCCTGGAACAAGACCCAACTGGGCCAGCTCATGAACGACCCAGTGATGAAGCCCTTCATGGAGAGCTTCCAGGAGCAGATGCGGGACAAGTGGACCAAGAGCCACCGCAAGCTGGGCCTCTCGTGGGAGGATCTCGACGGCGTGCCCACCGGCGAAGTAGCCATCGCACTGGTGCGGCCGGCCGAGAAGGAAGTGGCCCTGGCGATCACGGCCGACGTGACGGGCAATCTCGACAAGGCCCAAGAACTGCTGGAAAAGGTGGATCGCGACCTGGCCGAGCAGAAGGCAGTCCGCAGCCAGCGGGAGATGCACGGCATCGAGGTAACGGTGTTCGACATTCCGGCGTACAAGGACAACCCGGCGCGGCAAATGGCGTATTTCATCAACGACGATTTGCTGGCCGCCTCGGATAGCGTGAAAGTGATCGAAGGCATTCTGGCCCGCCAGAAGAACGCCAAGCAAGACAGCCTCGCCAGTTTGCCGGCGTACGACGGCGTGGCGAAGCGATGTCGCAAAGCGGCCGGCGAGCTTGAGCCGCACATCCGCTGGTTCATCGATCCGTTCGGCTATGCCGACAGCATGCGGGTCCTGGAAGAGGCCCAGCAGCCTCGCCGCAAAGGCCAGGACATGCTGAAGATTCTCAAGAACCAGGGCTTCACGGCCATCGAGGGAGTCGGCGGGTTCGTCAATTTCTACGTGGAGCCGTATGAAATGCTCCACCGCACGTTTATCTACGCGCCGGGCAACAAGAGCGGCGAACGGTTCAAGTTGGCCGCCCGGATGCTCGAGTTGCCCAACGGCGGGAAGTTCCTTCCGCCGGCCTGGGTGCCGCGCGACGTGGCGAGCTATGCCGCGGTGAACCTGGACACCAAGAATGCCTTCGAGATGTCGAAGACGCTGGTCAACGAAGTCGTCGGCGACGAAGTCTTCGAGGACGTGATCGAGTCGATCCGCACCGACGAAAACGGCCCGATGATCGACGTGCGCCACGATCTGATCGGGAACCTGGGTAACCGGATCACGATCCTCTCCGACGTGCAATTGCCGATCACGCCCAAGAGCGAGCGCACGCTGTTTGCCGTCGAGACGTCCGACCCCGAAGCGCTGGCCGCGACGATTCGCAAGCAGATGGAGACGGACGAAGATGCCCACAAGCGAATGATCAACGGGCACGTGGTGTGGGAAATCGTCGACGAGCAGGCCGAGCTGCCGACCATCACGATCGAGAACAGTCCGGATTTTGATTTTAGCAACGTCGGCGCGGACGACCCGTACGACGAGGAAGAAGAGACGCCGCTGTTGTCCAACTCGGCGGTCACCGTGGCCCACGGTCAATTGTTCGTGGCCTCGCACATAGACTTTCTGGCCAAGGTGCTGGCCGAGGAAGAAGCGCGCGGGACCCTGGGCGCCAGCAACGATTTCCATCGCGTCGACGCCCAACTCGACAAACTGAAGCTCTCCGAGCAGTCGGCCCAAATGTTCGTGCGTACCGACGACGCGTACCGCGGCGTGTACGAACTGCTCAAGACGGGACGCATGCCCGAGGCCGAGTCCCTGTTGGGCAAACTGCTCAACGCGCTGTTGGGCGAAGGCAAAGAGGGCGTCTTACGCCCGCAACAGATCGACGGCAGCAAACTGCCCGACTACGACCTGGTGCGTCGCTACTTGGGGCCGGCCGGCATGACGGTCACCACCGAGGCCGACGGCTGGATCTTGACCGGCTTCACGCTGGTGAAGGAGCCGCAACCCACGCCCAGCGACAAGCCCACCGAAACCACCGCACAAGTCGACAGCGACGCGGTCGGACCGTAGCAGGCAGGATTGCAGGTGGGTCTCTGGGAGACCGGCGGGCGCCGGAGTGACAAACCCCGGCCGCAGCCACTCGCTTAGTTCTCCAGCTTCGCCCAGAACGGGTGCAACCGGTCGGCCCGCGTGCGCGCGTCTTCCAACAGCACGCCGAGGTCCGGTTCGACCACCAGGCCGCCGCTCTTGATCGATTTGCCGTTGATCGTGATCGGCACGCGGCGGTCGAAGTCGACCAGTTCCGGCGAGAGCCAGATGGTCGCCTTGACGCTGCCGGTGCTGATCGAGATGCCGTTGTTGGCCAACAGCTTGCCGCTGATCTCGAGCGGTCGGACGCCCCGCTTTGGCGGCCATTCGACCGGATCGACCATGGCCCGCTCGGGGAAATCGCGCCCCTCGAACCACCAGAAGTAGTTGTCCCAGGGGCGCATCGTCGAGACCTCGAACTCGTCGGGAAAGAAGTCGCGCTGGCGGCGTCCCATCCAATCGAAGATGTTCTGGATATCTTCGTAAAAGTCTTCGTGCCCACGGCCCATGTACTCGGTGACGGTCACGTCGAAGCGGCGCTTCAAGTACCGGTCGAGGTCGCGGGCATTGGCGATCGTCTTGTCGCCGTCGAATTCGCCGCCCACGAAGTAGAACGGCACCCGTGCGGCGTTGCGCCAGTAGAGCGCGCAGTATTTGTCGGTCTGGGCGACGATCGGAATCACACCGGCCCACAGGTCTGGATGCGCAAGCCCGATGTCCCACGCCGCGTCGCCGCCGATCGAATGGCCGGAGAGGTACACCCGGTCGGTATCGATCGAGAACCGCCGGCAGGCGTCGCGCAGGCTGACCAGCACGGCGGCGTGCTCGCGGGCGGAAAAACCGTATTCGTACTGGCCCTCCTTACGCCAATCGACCGAGATCACGATGTAGCCGAGTCGCGTCGCTTGAC
>SDBV01013707.1_pt1 | contig 10277 bp, 29 predicted proteins | sample 2277081 | NCBI WGS metagenome assembly SDBV01 (sample SAMN10402039, study PRJNA504765) | marine sediment metagenome | isolation source: marine sediment core GS10_PC15, 223 cmbsf | place: Arctic Ocean: Southern Knipovich Ridge | collected 2010 | reverse complement strand
CGTGGTCCTGGGAACACCCCAGAACCGACACCCAGCCAGCCACTTTCACCGACGTTCTCTTCTATGTATTAGGGCGTTGTGATTTCCCTCTCAGAAAGGCCCTGTTTGTCAAGATGGTCACTTCGTCCTCCCCCATCTTCTTCCAGATCGTATCCATAACATCCCGGAGTGTATCATCTTGAGGGTCCTCAGCTCGGCGCGCCCGCAACTTCTCCAGATTTTCGTAGGCTTCCATTAACAAGGTATTCATTGATTTTGAACCTTCCTCTCCTCATCGGTCACACACACCGTGCAAAGTTCCCTAAACGTCCTTGGCAGAATCTTCGCTGCATCCGGTTTATCAGGAAGCAGTATGTGATAGGAATGGCACATACCGACACCCTTTTTGCACCGTCCGCAAATGAACTGATAGGCCACGGTCTGGCATACCGAGCAGGGTTCCTGATTAGGTCTAAACTGGGAACCCCACCGTACGAGTCCGCGGTAGATGGCGAATCCTAGAAAAATACCCGCTAGTAGAGCGCCGCCTACCATCCACGTGACTTGGTCAAAATTCACAGACGCTCCATTCGGTGTATTTGGGACTATCCAGCGTCCCGCTGCCGTCTCTTCCTGGCACAGGCCTTGGTGTGCCTGGACTGCCCCTTCTTTCGCTTTCGAGCGCAGGAACACCTGTGGATGTTCGAAAAGATCTGGTACTGGCCTGGCATATTTTCGCCGCTCATGCGTTGCTCGTGTCCGAAACGTTGATGATCGTACCCTCTTGAATCTTCACCGACTCACTAGGAGCCAGGAATCCTGACATTTTGTCAGGCTGGTCTGCTTTAACATAGGTCACAGTGTAGAGATGTGCCTTGGGTAACCCAGAAATCCAGACCACCTCCTCATAGGAAAGCGTCGGCCCATCAACAATCTGCTCCTTACCATTAATGATGATTTTCATCTTTCCTCTGTTCTGTGTATTAAGCTACTTCAAAACCCCTCTGACTCTAAACGTTGCGCCTCCTCTTTGAGACGTTCCCGAATGAACGGGGTATAGACTAACTCGCTGAACTTCTTCCAACGCCCATCCGTACAGAACATTGCTGAAAGGCGAAACAAGTCCTTCGTTCTTTTGCCAGGCGGGTCACCTTCTTCGGTAAAAAGGATGGCATCGGCAAAAGTGCGACTACGGATAGCGTGCATTGCCTTTTGCAGTACCAAGTGCTTTGCATCCAGGTCAGACGCCTCAGTCAAGCGTTTGAGGATCTCATCCTCAAACGCAGTACCGCTGGTAGAGAACTGCTCCCGAGTCCATGTATTTTTCACATTTCCTCACTTCTCTGAAAATGGTGGCTTTGGCTTTTCTCGGATTATTTCACGTAAGAATAGCTTCATTGAAGGGATCAGGATCTCGAGCTCTGGCTCACCCCCTAAGATCCTTTCGATCTTATCCGGGGAGAGGTCTTTTTCCTTGAGGCCATAAGCTCGTTGAGCAGTGTCACACAGGACTCGGACGATTTTCTGGTCTTCCGCAGATCTCTGGGGCATTTTCACATTTCCTCAATTCTGTGACTTAGGGGAAGGCGCCACACATTTCTGACATCTAGGTACAGGAACTACGTCTTCGTTTTCATTCAGGGAAGTCATCCCTTGTAAAAGGGATCTCACTTCCAAACCACACCTCATCTTATGGACGGGGCCACGTCGACTCCATTCCAAGATATGCCAGAGGCCGTCGTGGAGAGCAAACGGCACATCGTCTAGGATAATCACCGAATTAGCCTTTTGTGCATTCCAACGCTTTCTTAATCGCCCGAGCAACGTCGTACGACAGGATCTCCGTGATCCCGCAATTGGAGCACTGCAAGGTCCATTGAAACATTTCTCCCACCAGGACACGGGAACCATTACGGCATTCACTGCACCCTACGTTGGCTGGTATCTGTGTCATCATATTAACCTTCTATGTATTTAGTTCGACAGCGACCTCACGTAAACACTGGATAGCCTCGTCCATAAGAGCGGCGCGCTCTTCGTGCCGTTCCGCCAGGACCAGAAACCCAGCGTCTTTCCGCTCTTGGGCTCGAGCTAAGTGCTCCTTTTGAAGCGCATGTATCTTTTTTGCTGCTGCTTTGAGTGCCTGTTTTGGAGTCATAAATCCTCTATTCTGTGTCTTTCCACGGCAAGCGGTCGCCCCTTTTCATCCCAAAGGTGCTTTGGGGCCAGTGCTTGAAGGTCTCCGAATTGTTCTCTAAAGTTTCTTCATAACTAAGGATTATGTGTTGCTGAGACGCGTCATCCTTGAAAGGGCACACCACCTGAAAACCGTCAGCATTTGACACTAAATCACGAACCTGCATAACCCGGGCACATTTGAAGCAATGCACCCAATGGTCAGGGTCCAACATCCACGGCGGCACATAAATACTTGTCATCAAATCTCTATTCTGTGCATTTCGTTGCGTAGGATGACCAGGGCCACCACAAATAACTCTCCCAAGAGCACCCCGTACATTTCCACAAAGGCGACGTTGTGCGACCAGCCACCCACGCCCTGTACTCCACGTATTCACCACACCTGGGACAATGTTTCATCGAATCTCCACCCCTACTTTCACTTCTCTATAAAAATGCCTTCTTCGTGCTCAACAACCTCGCGCCGGCCGTCCCCATCCACATCGGCGATTACAGCCAGCTTCTCAATCTTCTGCCCTGTCCTATCGGCCAACGCCTGGAGAATGGCCTTCGGGTAATCCCCTCCCAGGTTATCGGCTCTGTTCCGGATCTCACCCATCCATTCCGCGTGGGTAAAGAGATAGGAAGGATCGATGATCAGCAACATCCCAGTGTCAACCGCGGCTCTTCCTAGCTTTTTCATGTTATCTCCGTAATGTGTATTTCAGGTGGCGTGGCCGTAGAGTGGATTGCACCGCACTCTTCAGGGCTGTGCTTAACTTTGGTTTCGTTGCACTCCCCGCACCGGGGGCACGTCGTCTCGGCCCGTCACCCGTCCCAGGAGTGATCGCACTTCCAACAGGAAAACTCTATAAATGGTGTCATCGAATATCTGATCTACGTAGGGCCTTGCGAATATTGTGCATCAACACAGCAACCCGCCCCGCTTTTTCACGCATCTTATCCATGTAATCCTTGGGGAGGTACTTGCGCTCGATCTGGCTCCAACTGTAGAAAGTCATCAAATATCCCTTCTGTGACATTACGGCCCCGCTAGAGCCCCGCTGTGAATAGGCGCTTCTTAGCGGCCTCTATATAGCCAGAGCGCTCATCCTCAGACAAACCCAGCCACGCATCGCGGAGGGCTGGCAGTCGCTCCAAAGCGAAGTCTAGTTTTGCCCGCTGCGCAAGGAGTACTTCATAGGCCATCTGTAGTTTGTCCAAGTGTAGGGCGCAGTCCTTTAGGATCACCTGGCGCTCCTGTTGAAGGCCCTTAAGCCCCTTGTACACCTCAATGAGCTCCTCCCGTATCGCAACCCCCTCATTCGCTGTCTTGCTTATCTTCTTGGACAGCGCCACCGTTTTTCTACTTGCCAAAATCGTCCTAGTCGTTACAGGTCCATGAAAAACGAGTGCGCCGATAACTACCCCGAGTAAGATCCATCCCAGAACCTCTAAAACGATCATGATTTCACCTAATATCCGTTCTATGTATTCTGACTCGCATCGACCAACTTCCAGATATCTCCTGCCGCACACGGTCTCATATTGTCCGGCCGACCCTGTTCCATGTGGTCATATCCCATTCCATCGCGGCACTGGGCATCAGACCAAGGGTTCCCATCCCGGCAGTACGGGCAGATAGCCTGGGCAGCTTCCTTGAGAGCGTGATGCCGGACATTAGCAGCCATCTTCTCGATATCCTCAGAATTCATGGTTTATCCTTATGTGTATTTACAGGTCTACCTGGTATCAGGGGCCACTTTTCAAGGATCTCATCAAAAACCATCAGTTGGCAAGCAGCGGCATACTTCTCACGACTCCCCTTTTCGGAGCGCCTACCGTAATCCAAGAAGTGGTCACGGTACTCTTGTACAAGTTTTCGCGCTTCGCCTAACTGAAGTTCTATGCCTTTTAGGCGAGCCACAAGATGTCCATTCTCATCCTGAAGCTGATCAATCTGGCGAAGCGCATCAAGGCTGGGGAGACCTTTTACGAGTTCTTGCTTCAACCTCTCCACCTCGACACGGAGCTTGTCGATGGTCGCATCCCTCTCCTTAATCATGCCGTCGAGGGTCTCTATATAATTGTCGTTTATACCCATCAAATGCTCCTTATATCCAATCGGTCTATCTCTGAGGCGGGAACATTCTGCCGTGCCATTCCCGCCGTTCTTTCTGGCATCGGGCGTGAAGATAGCGGCGCCGTCCGCTCGCGTCGGTCCAAAAGCGCCGCAACCACCCAGCATCACCGCACCAGTCACAAGCCCTCATAAATGTCTCATTTTATCCATTCAGTGTATTAGCCAAACTGGCTGCAATCGTGCCCGTCTTTGTCGTGGCCCCATGGCCCGTAATGCACTTTACAGTTATCGCACCACGCCAGTCGTTTTTCGTTTGTATTGTGCATTGTGAGAGCGTTGTGGCATATACCCCAAATAGACTCCACCTGAGATGGGTTCAGCGTTCGGTTTTCCCACTCCGCGCACATGGTCTTGACTTTTACAATCTCCCCCTTCAAGTCATCGTTCTGAAGTTTCTCGCTTTCAGCTATCTCCTTGGCAGCGTCTCGCTGTTTCGCCACGTTATTCAACGAGTCGCGGAATACCTTAAGGCTCTTGTGGGATAACTCCACCTCAGCTTGGAGCTTGGCGATCTCTTCGGCGCATTCTCCGTGCGGATTACCCTTCTGTGTCAAAATGCGATCTTTTATAGCCTTCATCCGTTTTAGGATCTCAGTCTCCCTCTTAAACTCCGCATGCGCCTCACCGGGTAGAGTTCTAGGGCGAAAGTGGTCAAACACCTGTTCAACCGTCTCGAGAAGGTTAAGAAGTAAGAGCTTCGTCTCGTCATCCATCGCTTTCACCGAATACCAATTCTGTGTATTAACCAAACTGGCTGCAATCGCGCCCATCTTTGTCGTGGCCCCATGGCCCGTAATGCACTTTACAGTTATCACACCACGCCAGTCGCTTTTCGTTTGTACCGTGCATTGTAAGGGCGTTGTGGCATATACCCCAGATAGACTCCACCTGAGATGGGTTCAGTGTTCGGTTTTCCCACTCCGCGCACATGATCTTGATTTTTACAATCTCCCCCCTCAAGTCATCGTTCTGAAGTTCTGTGGCCGCGAGTTTATCACCCAACGATTTAATTTGTTCATCACGCTGGAGATCGAGGAACTTACGCCAGGCCACATCCTTATCTGCACGGAGCTTATCCCGCTGCTCCACCACACAAGCATGGCATTCGTTGCCGTGCCCACCAGCCCGATCCGTATGTCCGCAATTCTGCATCAATTCACCTAATACCCATTCAGTGCTTTCCCTTGAGCAGGAGTTCGATTACTCGCTCTTTGGAAAGGCTCCACTCATAGGTAGCCGCAACCTTCTTAGCTTGTGCCTCTAATTGCTCAGAAGTTTTTCCAGAAAGTGCTTTCCACCCCCAACCCCACCAGTCCTTCTCTGTTTGCTGCCTACACGAATTGTTTGTTGTGTGCTTAAGGACATCATCCGCAATATCCATCGAATCCTGGCCATGGTAGTAATCATGCTCACCAAACTTGATCTCGTCCTGCACCATGGCCCGGAAGCCTGATATCTTCTCCAGAGCTCCCTTGAATACACCGTTCTGGAGTTCCGCTCGTATCGCTCTCTCGCCATTACGCTTCTTCTCAGCCCAGGCAGCGTTCCGCTCGAGGATAAGCTCCTTCACCTCGGCTTGGAGCTTGTGGATCTCGTCGGCGCATTCTCCATGCGGGTCGCCTTCCGGCTCTTCGTCAAAATTCACCGAATACCCCTTCTATGCATCCGGGCTCTTTTGCGCCGGGATATCTCCTGGATTAATTCCCACCAACCCCCTAGCGAAATCAAAATAGCTGGGAACAGGATGACGATCAGTATGCTCAACGCTACCCAAATCATAGGTTACCTCTTCAGCGCTTACAGGTGACGCATCCTGGCTTTGCCGGCTCATACTCCAAATCCAAGCCAACCTTGTGGCCGGTGAGCAGGCCGTGAAGTAAATACACAAAACAATCGTGCAACCATCGCCACGTCATTTTTGTCATCGAACCACCATTCTGTGCATTAAACTGGCGCCGTTACAAACGGCGCTGCTGCCATTAGACAGGCTCGAACCTTGTCCAAATCGAATTTGAACCCGTTGTCTGAGCGAACCTTTGTCTCCATATCGATCCAGATACGTTCTTTCCAAGCCGCCTCCAGAATCTTCGGGATCTGGAGAACCAGATTCTCAGGGCCAAGCCCACCGCTGTATCCGTTGTAGACGCCGGTGAAGGGCTTCGGCCAGTCCTCAGGCATCACACCGGCACCGTGCGAGGCATCGAAGAGTGGGACGGCGTCGCAGTAGTTCTGACACTTCACCCAGGCCATGTCGTTGATCCCGTCCACCTGGAAGATGATCTGCTTGCCCTTGAACCGGGGTAGCACGTCCAAGAACTCCTTGCTGATCGTGTGCCACTGGCCGTGGAAGTTCAGCTGGATCCGCTCAAAGATATGCCAAAGGTCGGAGTATTGCTCGAACCAGGTCTCCCGCCCCTCCTGGACCAGATCCCGTACATACCGCCCGCACAGGTGCGCAGACAGCTTCATATTGGGGTTTAGTTCCTTCAGCGATTTCAGCGACTGGAGCCACAGTTTGCTAGGGAACCGAGGGGAACCCTCCTGCTTTGCCGAGAAGAGGATCCCCCACTCCACGAATGGGTAGTCCGTGTAGGGAAGTACGGACAACTCCCCAAGGGCAACGGAATCATCCGCACCCGTGATTGTCACTCGATCTAGCATCGCCACCCTTTCTTCATCTAATCAGCAGTCGGTGTATTTTCCGTCGGGAGCAACTTAACCAGGGCGGGGTTGGTACGCCAGTCCGGTACATATTCGACCTGGTAGCCGTGCGGATACTTTGCTGTGTATTTATCCTTGTAGTATTGGGACACCTCTCCTTCGACACCCAGATCGCGCCTTCCCCAGTCTTCTGAGGAAGATACCTGGGCAGCGAGATCCTCTCCGTCCTCTGCCACGGCCCTGTACGTGCAGTCACCCATCGGATGAGGGGTTACCGGGAAGACGTAAATCGTATTCATCGAATCACCAATCTATGCTTTCTTGTGTGTCTGGTAACACGTCGGGCAATAGTCTCCGGCCTTGTACCCATCCTTAGAATCGTTAAGGTAGGTCCCCAGCCTGCCCACACACCCCGAGTTACGGTGATCTCAATAACCGCTGTACCTCCGCTTGGGTGAGTAGACTCATGTAGATGCCACGTGGCTGGCTGATTAAACCCACACGACACGCATTCGAGAACAGCTGGCCCCCCCTCAAGAAGGGTTGCGGCCTCATTCAGAACTTCCGCTCGTGTTAAATTATCTTTATTCATCGAATTACCATTCTGTGTATTTAACACTACCCCTGGCTTAGCTTCTTGATAGGAATATTTCTAGTTGTGGTCGCGCTGGACTCCGTAACCTCCGTAAGGCATATCTTCGGATCGTGCTCTTTAAGGAGTCGCGCAAGGAGGAACGCCCCATCCTCATCCTGAGTGGTAACCCTGGTCGAATACGACCCGTTACCGCAGCGAATAGTCACTGCGATCATGTAAGTCTTCATCGAATTGCCCTTCTGTGTATCTACTTGAGCTTAAGCTTGCTGGGAACCCCAATAATCAGCACCCCATTTAGCTGCACAAATGCATGAACCGATCCACAGGCTTCGCATTTTGTCCGATATTTCACATCGCTCAAGGCAATACCAATGTCAATATTCAAGGGCTCATCGCACAGCTCGCATATTGCTGCCTTCGATGCCAGTCGACTTCTGCTCTCAATGAGATTCCCATCTGGCCGGTCATCAGAATAAGTCATCGAATTTCCATTCTGTGTATTTGGCACCGTTTACCTCTACCATGCCCCCTACTCAAACCGATCTACCCCCAGCGTCCACGGCCTTCGTGCTTGAATACCGACAGACCCTTTTCGTTGGCACTTAAGGTTTAGGCAAACTCGAAACTTGATTTCCCCTCCGTCTGTAAGGGTGCACCACCAGCGGCTCCAACGGTGCTTCCGGCATCCTCTCGTTCTCCCTTTTCGGTTCATCTAGCACTCTATCTACATTCTGTGTATCTAAGCTATTGGACCGGAAGTCCGACGATCAGAACACCATTCAATTGCACAAAGGCGTGCATTGCGCCACAAGATTTACATTTCGGCCTATAACCTACGTCTCTCGCCGCAGTGATTACGTCGATGTCCATAGAGTGCCCGCATACCTCGCATTCAATTTTGTGATCAGCCAACCGGCTTTTGCTCTTAATAAATGGTCCATTCACCCTATCGTCTGAATAAATTATCTGGTTCATATGATTTTCCTTCTGTGCATCTGAGTATACGCGGTAAACTCGCTGGGGTCAAGGGATGTAGAATAGGGGTTTCACCGTATTACAATTCTGTGTATTTGAGTCGGCTTACCTCAATTGCACCACTACGTCTTATCCCTTTTGGCCGATTCGATGGCGCTTCTTAACGACCTCTCGAATTCCTCAAGATGCTTCTGGACCAACGTCGGATCGGCCTGGGCGCATTCCGTAATCTCATAGGCGGCTACAAGGATAGCAACCTGACATATTTGGGCACAGTCAAGGCCGTTCGTTTCGCAAAGCTTCATAAACTCCGAGAAGGCCGCGAGCACGACAGGCTCATCGCCGGGTTTTGTTAGCCCCATCTGGCGCCAATCATCGAATTCCCCTTCTATGCCTTCTCAGACTGCGCTCGACGCTGGGTTCGGGTCTGAGAGAGATCAAAGCGATAAGCCGGCGTCCCGACGGCTATTCTGCTGAAGTCAGCTCAGCGGTCATGTTCATTCCACCAGGTACGGAGAGCGTTGAGAAATGCCCGTTCCTTGTCGGTTTCCCAAGCCAGCAAAAGGTACTGAGCTGGCTTTTCGTCCCCATCTCGGATCTCAATTTTCATGGTTTCCCCAAACTATGCTTCAAGTGCCTTCTTGAGATGCCAACGATAATAATTCTCCACGTACTCCTCACCAACGTCTAGTGTCCACGCAAGCTTGTCAGAAGGCCCTTGAGCTAACACCTGGATGTCATCACCAGGTTTTGCTCGCATCAAGATGATAGCCCCACCTTCACCAGCTTCTTCTTGGAGCATTTCGAAGAGCTTACCAACTGAGATCATTCCGGTTTTCTCCCGAGCATCTCATCTATTTTGGCGGTTAGTCGCTCCTGAACCTGGTGAGTTCCAATTGAGAGGAGCCCCAATACGCTATGTATCTGGCCGTCCGTCAGAATCTTGAGGTCTTCCCCAGCTCCCCCTTTGGCACGCATCACGATGAGGGCTCCATTTGGTCCTGCCTCGTTTCTCAGGAGGTCAAAGATTTCGTCTAGTGATTTTGGCATCGCTTCTCCATCTCCTAATTCATCAAATTCCCATTCTGTGCAATATTTAGAGCTGTTCCAAAAGGTCCACAATCACCTCGCCATCCCAACCACCGTTATGGTGTATCCGGACATCCTTGTAGCCCTTTATGTCGTATCCCGTTGTGTGCATATCACCTAACCCTCGTATTCATAGAATCACAATTATGCGTATTTCTTGGCGAGCGTCCTTCGCTCGGCCGCTAAGTCGTCCGCATCTGGGCCGAAGAGAGGGCTCCCATGTGTCAATTTCACAATATCCACAATCCGATGAGCATCGTCGTAGTTGCCACGCTGAATAGCTCGTAGAAGCATAGCCTCATTATGAGCATTTACACCGGTAAGCGTTTCAGCACAAAAATCGACGGTCGCAAGTGGTGAAAAGTCGCAGTGTCGACCTACCTCTTCCGGATTAATCATTTTTCACCTTATTCCAATACTATGTATTCTTTCCCGGCGGAGGCCATCGCATGGTTTGAACCTCAGTACTCCCACATTTTGGGCACTCAATCTCCAGATCCTTTGATTCAAGACCAGAGTCCACAAACTCCTGAATTGTCATATTGGAGATATCGGCCTTGGGACTAAACACGGTAAATGAGCCTGGACTCCTTTTCCAGTAATCATCACCGTGACCACATTTCGTGCAAAGTGCGTACATGTTTCCCTATTTCAATG
>SDBV01013706.1_pt1 | contig 10277 bp, 32 predicted proteins | sample 2277081 | NCBI WGS metagenome assembly SDBV01 (sample SAMN10402039, study PRJNA504765) | marine sediment metagenome | isolation source: marine sediment core GS10_PC15, 223 cmbsf | place: Arctic Ocean: Southern Knipovich Ridge | collected 2010 | reverse complement strand
GTTATAGAATGGAACTCTGTTAATAATGTTGGTGCAGGATTTAATCACAATGATGATGGAAAATATTTAGAAGTCATAGGCAACATCTATGAAAATCCAGAACTATTGAAAAACTAACAATGAAAGTTTTTGTAAACTAACGGGAAATCAAAGATTTCCTAACTTTGCTAACGCAAAGTAATGGAGGTAAACGAAAATGAAATTGGAAATTGACATAGAAACTCCTGAAGATGGAGTAAAAGTAATACAAGAATTGGAAGCATTACTTGAGGATATAAAAGCAGTTAATACTTTTCCATCAAGTTTTAGAAGAGGATAAGAGTGCGTTAAGCACAAACCACTGGAGGTGGATTGAAGGATGGAACCAAATACAAAAGAATATTTAATTAATCTTGGATTAACATTTTGTATGGTTATTGGATTAGGTGTAGGCTCAATGTTTATGTTGTTAGGATTAATTGAAAGACAAAATATTTTATATTTTATAATTGGTTTTATATTAGTGATAATAGGTATGTTAGGAACGGTATTATTATTTTCAGATAAATAACTAAAATAACACCTTCCCAAATAAATCCGACTAAAGTCGGGGGTATCTCTACCTTAAGAGAAGGAGAACATTATTATGAAACACGAAAAGACAAAATGTATATTGCAAAGTTTTTCAGAAAGTAAATTAGCAAATTGGTATTGTCCTAAATGCAGAGATTCTTTTCAATGTGGTAATGAAAATACTAAAGAAATGTATTGTGATGGAATAGGAAAATGATAAAAAAAGATTATTATGGAATTGGGAAGAAGGAAATGAAGGTGTATGTGGGATGAAACGACCTTACAAAATGAGGATGAAGATGAATACGATATGGTGATGGGTGTAGAGGCTGAATCTGTTGCTATGGGGGTACAAGAAGATTATCCAGCTTTAAAGAAATGGAGAAAAGAAGCAGTGCGTAAGCACAAAGAACTAATGGAGTGAATGAGAGATGACAAAAAACACGACTAAAAAGAAGATAGCTTTGATGAATCCAATATTTTGTGCTTGGGATGGGATAAGCCAATTAATAAGGGATAAAGCAGAGAGACTCGCAAAACAAGGAAAAGATGTTACTGTAATGACTTTGAAATGCGATAATACCATAAAGCCAATAGGATATAAAGTAGAGGTTTTAAAATGACATACTCCCAAAATAAATCACCCTAAAGGGTGGGGTATCTAAAAGAAAGATGATAAGACCAACAAAGAAAATTTATTATGTTAGAATATTGAAGAATAGTTTTAATGATAATATCCATATATTCTTATCTAAAAAAGAACAAGATAAATTTATATCAAAAATACATAATAAGAAATCATTTGAGAGTGGAACTATGATATTTCAGAAACCTTATTATTTTGAAGAATATAAGTGGAAGAAGAAAGAGGTGAAAGCCAAATAAATAATATACTTTGGCACTAATTATGACAAAAGAACCAATAAGCAAAAAAACAATGAAAAACATCAAGACAGGACTAAAGCAAATAAAAGAAGGCAAAGGACTTACTAAAGAACAAGTCTTCGGCAAAGACAAAGAACAGGAAATAGGAAAGAAAATAAAAGGATTAGTTGATGATTTTTATAAAACTCCTATTGGAGAATTACCAAAAGAACATTTCTGGATTGATAGAAATAGTCATTTATATTGTGGACAGTTTCATACAAATATAAAAGTAGATATTACAGAAGCCCTATCTCTAATACAAAAAGAGCATGAGAAAGAATTAGAATTAGAATTAGAAATACATAAGTCATCTACTTATTTTCAAGAGAAGTTAAAAGCATTGAAAGAAGTTGATGAGTTGGAAGATGAATTGGTTATGACAAAGGGGATAAAAGATAATTATGGTCAGAATATGAATGCTTGGAGAAAGAAATCTATGGGGCAACATCATTATATTAAGAATCTCAAACAACAACTCCAAAAGTGCGAGAAGGAGAAAGAGGAGATATTTAAGGAGATTGACAAACGAATTAAATTTTGTAAAAAAGAGTTTGGGGAAACAAGTGAAATAGATTTTTTAGAACAACTAAAACAAAAACACACCAGTCCAAAGGACAAAAAGAATGAGAACTAAAGAAGCATTTGAATACAAAAAAGATGCAGAAGAAAAGATACTTCAGTTTGTTAGTTTAGATCCTAAGACAACTAATGATATTTCTAAGGAAGTAAAAGAGAAGTTTTTCAGCAAGATCCATCCAAAAACAGTAGAAAGATTGCTAAATAACTTACAGGACCAAGGAAAAATAAAAGGAAATTTAGTTGGAAGAATCAAAGTCTGGCAATTAAATTAAAAAATATTATAAAGAACAAAGAGGATAATATAATAATGAGAGTATCTAATGAAGGAAATAAATTAATAGTAATGGCAGAAGGCCTTGAAAGGCCAAGTCATTATTTTACAGAATCAGAGATTTGCACAGCAGATACCGAGAATACAATCTCAACTATAGTTCAAAAAAACATACAGGGTGATAATATGCCAGTAAAAGATTTGCAGGCAATTGTTGAAAATTTAGCAGATGAGATTAACTTTGGATATATGAGAGTTCCAGCAGAATGGCAAGCAAGATATATAGAACAGACAAGAAAAGATAGAAGATATTATCAGACTTTATTGAACATTGCATTACAGAATGAAGACAAGCCTTATCAGAAAGAAGAATTTGAGTATTAAGATGTGCAAAGGAGAAACAGAAGAAGTCTTAGTAAAAATTCCTGCAGATTTAAGTAGTACAGGAGAAGAAAAGTGGAAACTTTCTAAAATAGATAAATGTATTGCAGATATTGTAGAGGCTTTACAAAAATATGGAATTGATATGAGGGGAAGTTGTTGCGGTCATGGAAAAACTAATGGTTATATTTTATTAAAAGATGGAAGGATATTGTATTTAAAAAATGAACCCAGAAGAAAGATTTGAAAAAGCAAGTATAGAGCTTGAAAAAACAGGCCAGCTATTTATGGCAGCTTTGAATGAATTTAATCAAGCTAAGTGCTTATTAGGAAAATGAACCCAGAAACCCAGAGATTAATTAACGAAGCAATGAGGCAAGTAGACAGATCTTATAATGTAAAACCTAATGTAGTAAAGCTAAACAGAAAAAACGGATTAGAACATGAGTTAGCAAAAACTAAATTAATGTTCTTGACTAAACAAGCAGGAAAAACAGGGTATTCTGAAGTTATTTTTAAAAAAGTAAACGGTAAGTCAGGTAGAGCAGATCATTTTATTCCGGAAGACTCTTTAATTATAGAAGTTTTAAATACTGAAAAAGAAAAGGATGCTGTTAAAAAAGAAGGTTATTATCCTCCTGAGTTTCTTATTTATTATTATACTGTCAAAGAAATAGCAGCTGAGGGGTTTATGATATAATGGGAGTTTATTCCAAGTTGAAGGAATTATGATGGCAAAATAACAATTATTATATATGAGTTAATCTCAAAAGGTAATAGGCGATAGAATATGAAGGTAATCAACAAACTCAGAAAGTTAGAGGATTCTGAAAGCATTTTAGCCAATCTTCTTAATTCTATCGCACTAACTTTTTGAGGTTGATAGATATGAAAGGGATAAATTCAAGAGAAAAAAATGGTATGTGGAAAGGAGATGAAGTTGGGTATAATGCTTTACATAGTTGGGTTAGAAAATACAAATTTAAATCAGAATTATGTGAATGTTGCCATAAAAATAAGTCATATGATTTAGCTAATATATCTGGTGAATATAAAAGAAATTTAGATGATTGGGAATGGTTATGTCGCAAATGTCATATGGTTCGTGATGGAAGATTAGAAAAAATTATTGAAATAGGTAGGAAAACACCTAAAGCAGATAAAAATAGTCTTTGGAAAGGTGGAAAACCAAAATGTTTGGATTGTAATAAACAATTAACCCATTATTATTCAAAAAGATGTATGAAATGTGAATATAAAAGAAGAACAATACGATAAATACAATTTTAAAAATTTGAAATTAATGCAGCTTTCTTAATGATTACTTTTTCTTTATTGTCCATATTGAAAATAAGTATATAAATGAATATTCTGGAATATATAGATTATAGTTTAAAATAATAGAAAGCTTTATATAGTTAGTAGTATAAGTAGTAGTAGAGGTAAAGCAAATGAAACTAAAATGCAAATGTGGATATGAATGGGAAACTAAAAGCAAATTAAGATTTGTTAGTTGCCCCAGTTGTTTAAAAAAAGTTAAAGTGAAAAGGTGATATTCATGAAACATGAACGAAAAGAAAACTGTTTAGTTTGTGAAAAAAAAGTAATTTACGATAGTGTAGCTAAAACAAATACTTGCGGTTGTAACGTAACAGACACACACTTAACTAAAGATGAATTAAAAGAATGTTATGAGGTGCAAAAATGAAACAAGAAAACTATGAGAAAATTGCTGGGATAATAAAAGAGGATTTAATTATATGTAATCAATTCGTAGATGAACTAAAAAGTGATGGAGAGAATTTGACATATAAAGCTATGGTAATGAGGGAAATAAAATCTACTTTAATAAGTCAAGCGAATAGATTAGCCGACTATTTTGAGAGAGAAGATAAAGAACAAGCAACTAAAAATATGGATGGGTGGAATGAAAAAAATACAGAAGAATTACCAATTAGTGATTTTACAAAATTCAACCCAAAACAATTTCTTAAAAATTCTGGGGTTTAAAATGTCAAAAACAAGCAAGTACCAGGAACACATAGAAAGTTTAGAACCACAGGAAATAGAAGTCCTGAATATTATAAAAGGAGGTAAGTTAGATGGAAATCAAAATTTATGGAAGTAAATCAAAGATAGAAAGAGCCATTAGATTAATTCAGTCTATGCTTAAAATCAAAGAAGGTTACGTACCTATTGGAATGTCAATGTTATTAGGCAAAGATCTTAAAAAACAAGGGATGACAAGATGAGACAAAGATTATCTTTAGAACAAGCAAAGGAAATCAAAAGGCAGGAAGTATGTCCTACTTGCGGTTCAGAGTTAGAAGAGTTTATTTACAAAGAAGACGGAGAAGAGTTTACTGGAAGAAAATGTAAAGAAAAGTGTGGTTGGTGGGGTAGCTGATGGAAAAAAAGCTTAGAGTAATTGATCAGGATTTTGTCAGGGAAGTACGCAGAACTCAAGGAGATCAAGCAGCAAAAAAACTAATAGAAACGCATTTGAAAGATATAAAGAAAGCTGGAAAAGATGCAGTTAAAGATATAACCAAAATACATCGTAAAGTTAAGAAAGCTCTTGGAATTTGTACTAATTTAGATTGTAAAAAGAAAGCTGAAGATGGAGTATTTTGCAAAGAATGTGGAAAATCAATACATAAAGCATCCAATAAATGGAAAAAGAAAATTAATTTAAAATATGATAAAAAATGTCCTTGTGGAAAGAGTATATATTATTTAAGCAAAGATTGTACTTCTTGTAGTGCAAAAAAAGCTCATTTAAAAATAAATTATACAGTCTTTGAATCTTTTGAATTTGAGCCTGGAAAGATCTATAAAGCTTCCAAATTAATAGATATAATAATTAAAAAATTAAAACTAAAACATAGAGATTCTTATGATCATTGGACAAAATTTGGAATAAAATATGGATTAATTAAAAGATTAAAAAATAGATATTATGAAATATTGGAGGTAAAATAGAGCTTTGGCTATAAACTGGCCATAAACCCTTTCTTTAAATCATAACTAAGCAAAGCTTCAGCAAGAACAACTGAATTGAAACAAACAATTTTACAAAGGATTTCATTCTCCTGGCTAACAGTTTTCTTACATCTGCAAAAGTCACCAAATTTACGCTTTAAAGCCCCGAAAGTGGATTCTACATTAGATCTCTTATGATAATGAGCAGCAAAGTATATTTGATGCTTTTTCCAGAGTCTTAGCATCATTCCCCAGGAACTGTATCCTTTCATAGGTACGCTAACATTTTTCTTTCCCATTATAAAAGGAACGGCCCCAATGTCGGAAACAGCTTTAACATTCTTTTTACTTAAATAACCTGCATCTGCACTAACTTCTTTAATAGAGAATATCTTGGCTGTATCATCAAGCAAAGACTTAAAATAAGGGCTTTCATGCTTAGTTCCCTTGGTTATCTTAGCAGAACATATAACATTGGTCTTAACTCCGCTTATTATATGAAGTTTAGAATATTTCCCTATATAATTCCTTTCTTCTTTTGTATGCCTTATCTTCATCCAACGGGTATTTCCATAAGAGTTCGAAATACCTGTGGCATCTGCAGCAAAATAGACTTCTACATCTGTCAAAGGCTCTGCAATGACCTTGTAGAGATTATGAAGCAAGCCAGTAATTCTCTCATCTTGTAAATACTTAAGTAAGGTGCTTCTTTTTGGAATAAAATCAATTATTCCCATAGCCCGAGCTATCTTTAATTCAGATTCAGTTCTCCAGGAAGAATAGTTATTATAAGACTTGATACAAAGAGACTTAATTATATCTCCAAAATAAGCAGGAGGCCTTCCGTTTCCTTTGTATTCTTGGCCAATAGTCAGATGATCAACAGCATCTTTAAGTATTCTGAAGAACATAAGTTTCTCCTGAGAACAAGCTTTCTGATAAAGTGGCCAGTTTTGAGAATAGTTTTTTTCCCCTAAAGTATAAGTAACAAGCTTTTGTTGAATTACTTTAGAAGGCTTGACTTTCTTATAGATCCTTTTAGATATCCTACTTAAATCCGGACAAGAATCTCTCATTTAGACCTCTTTCGGGATTCAAGAACGTACTCTATAAAATGCTTGCAGAGATACCTCATATGAGCTATGTCATGCTTGTGATAGCCTACTTTCTTCCTGTCGAAGATTTCCCTTATGTTCAAAGGCAAGTTTTCTGTCCTCATGCTACCACCTCCCTATTATCAAAGATGCCGTATTTTTCATCTAATTCTTCCCAAATAAATGCTGTTTTAACCCCTTTGATGTTTTTCTGCTTTTGTGGTTTTTTGTCTTTCATGTTATTTCCCCCACTTTGTTTGCTCTAATTGGCAAACAGAGTTAATAATTTAATAAGTAAATAGTACTAATAATTGAGCTTTATTTATAAATGTTTCTATAAATAGTACTATTTATTAATGAAAAAGGAAAGCTTTATATAGTCTTAGTACTATTCAAATCATATATGGAAAAAAAGAAAAGTACTAAAGGACAAGTAGAAGTATTAAAGGATGAAATGCAGCCAAAAGTAGATATAATTAAAGATGCAAGTATATTATTTGATGGCAGGCAATTCCTGGTTAAGATCCCTAAGGAAATCTCACGATTTTATAACATGAAAAAAAGGAATAAATTCAGGTTTATAGTTAAGCCAATAGCTAAGGGTAAAGGAATAAACAAGTTTGAGATCATAAAATGAAAAATATAGGTTTTGCTTATAATCCATATGAACAGAGGATATTAGCTACGCTTATAGCAGCTTACAGACCATTAACTACTCTTCAAATATCGCAAATTGCAGGAGTTAGTTATAATGTTACTAAGAAATATCTGGAAGAATTACATAAGAAAAAGAAAGTAAACAAGAAAGTTCTTAGCAATAAGATCTATTGGTCTGTATAATTTATTCCTGCTCTGCAGGTTTTTTATTAACAACCTTTTTTTTGAAATTCTTACCATTGCAAATAGGACATCTGTTTCCCATTACTGCTATGATAAATAATATTATGCCTACAAGAATCCCAAAGAGAGGTATGAAAAGTATAGCTAATATTCCCATTATAACAAGAAAGGAAGTAGATCCTCCTTTAGGTGTTATATCTCTCTTACAATCTAAACAATAAGCTCTGTAAGCCATTAACATTTCTCCATCAATTTTTTAACGCCTTCTTCTCCTCTGGCAAAGTGATGATCTTCACAATATTTATTCCATAGCCAGTCTTTACTACTGTCTGGACTACATTTATCTATACATTTATTGACTATATAAGGTGTACAGCTTGATAAAAGTAGGATTAGGAATAAAATTAATATTATTAATTTACTCATATTGCTATAGAACATTTATATCATATTTAAATGTTTAGGTAAGTTTACCTAAAAAACTATATTTAGGGCTTAGGTAACACTACTTAAAAAAGGGGTGGTAGATATGGCAGCTAAGACTTTTACTACTGTAGGAATTCCAGATGAATTAATTAAAGAAGTTGATGAAATTATAAAGATCAAAAAGCATGGTTATCGTTCTCGGCCAGAGTTTATCAAAGAGGCTATTAGAAAGCTACTTAGGGAAGTAAGAAAATAGTTTATAGTCAAGATAGGGGTTTGTGGTCAAAGCTGTAAAATAGGAGGTTTTATATATAACCTTTATATAATATAGATAAAATGGCTAAAACAGATAAGATGGAAAAAATGAAAAAGGTAAAAATTGAATTGGATATAGATATTGTGAATGAATTGATTCAGCTGAAAAAAGAAGTTGGAGACACTTATTCGGATGTTATTTGGAAATTATTTAAATCATTTAAAGGAAAATAATCAGAATAAAGAAGGAGGAAAAAAATGTTTAAACTAAACAAATACCAAACAATAGTTTTTAAATTTTATGTAAAAATGGGCAGGCCAATGAACGAGATAAGAAAGTTAGTTAACGGTTTCAAGTCAGAGAGGTTAAAATGTTTAAAATAAGAGAAGACGGAATAGTTACAGGATTTTTCCAGGAAGAAAAAGACAGAGACGAAGCTTTCGACAAATATATTCTACCAAGATCAAACAATTGTATAAAAGAAGAAAATTAGGAAAATGGAAACGCTAAACGAACAAGATTTAGATTTGCTTACTAAAATAGAAAATCGCCTGATTACTATGCGAAAGCGAGAGACTTCCAATACAAATTCAAGTATGTTAATCGAAAATATGACAGACACAATTAAGCATATTCATGAATTAAGGCAGTTTTTACAGGCACGTTTCGGTATGAAAGTTGACGAAGATATTGTGCCTTTTAAGATAGGAGACAGTTAACCAATACAAGAAAATGAAAAAATGAAAAATAAGATATTAGTATAAGAACGGAGGAAAAATGGCAGATTTTAAACAAATAGAAGAAGGAAATACATACAGAAAAAAATCAACTGGAGAATTTATACATATAAAAGAAGTTACGAGACTCCATGATGCAGAGAGAAATCAATTTATGATAGTAGCAAGTGATGATTGTACCTTTGAAGGTGACAGCAAAACAACAATTGGAAGACAAATCATTAATGCTCATGAGTTCTGGGAAATCTATAAAGAAGAAGTAAAAGTTAAATGTATTTATTGCAAAAAACCTATACACATTGATAAATTTGCAGGAGTAAACAAAGAAGGAATTTTTTGTAATGGTGTTACTTGTTTGATTGAGTTAAGTAAAACACTTGATAATGAAGAAGAAATAACAAAAGGATTAGGAACACTTCATGGTGGGGAAGATAATTGGAACTTGGCTGATAAAATTATTACTGCTGATAAGGCAATCCAATTACATAAAATTGATTCTATGAACTTTCAATTGTTTGGTGAATTAATCTTTAGTAAATCTAATGTCAAAACATTCATCCAAAAATCCAGAAAAGATATGAATGAATATTTAACAGGATATGGTGTAAGTGAAGAAGCCAGAAAAAGTTGTTTTAGTTATATGGACAAAAGAGCAGGTAAGTTATAATGGCCACAAGAATAGTAGTAGGAAAAAGAATCAGCAAAAAAATAAGGGTTCAAGTTCAAGAATTTGGAACAGTAAGTAACAGAGAAAAAGTAAAGTAAAGCAAAAACATAGTTCTGTATGATGAAGAAGGAATTTTAAAAGTAGAAGAGTTGTTTCCTAAAGTAGAAAAAGTTGTTGAAGAATATGCAAAAAGCAAAGGAGAGGTTAAGAAGTATTGAAATGGAAGAACTAAAAACTCTAAAGGATATAGAAAGAATGGGAGATTTAGTAGATACTAATATTTTAAGAAAAGAAGCAATTAAATGGTATAAGAATATGGGGACACAAATATATGATGATAAATTATATGTTTTTGAATCATTGGAAGAAAAAAGAACTGGCTTAATTGCTACTCAAGAATTTATTAAAATGTTTTTTGATATAACTGAAGAGGAAGTGAAATGAAATTTGAAGAAAAGTTTCCGAGTTTCAATGAATACCCAAAAGAGCAGTTGGAAGAATTTAAAAAGAATTATATGGCAGAAGCGGTAAGAAAACATTGTCTTGACAAACAGAAAGTTAAGGA
>SDBV01013705.1_pt1 | contig 10278 bp, 9 predicted proteins | sample 2277081 | NCBI WGS metagenome assembly SDBV01 (sample SAMN10402039, study PRJNA504765) | marine sediment metagenome | isolation source: marine sediment core GS10_PC15, 223 cmbsf | place: Arctic Ocean: Southern Knipovich Ridge | collected 2010 | reverse complement strand
ATAATTGTAAATGAGATATTTCAGTAATTAGTCCCACGCAGAAAAAGCATTCTCAATATGTTGCATCTCATATCTGTCCCTCTCTCCAAGTACCAGTACGATATCGAATCTGACCCGAATGTCAAGTTTTCTGAATGCCAGGTAAGAGGCTGCAGCCCTAACCAGGTGCTGTTGTTTTTTCCTTGTTACATGTTCCTCCAGCCGCTCCCTGCCTATTGACTTCCTTACCTTGACCTCAACAATGACAAGTTCCCCGTTCGACTCTGCAATAATATCAATTTCCCTGTGTCCGCTTCTCCAGTTCTGCTCAAGGATCTTCAAGCCTTTCTCCTCCAGGAACTTCACTGCCAGCTGTTCTCCTCTTTTCCCGGTTTCAAGGTGCTCCGCCATGTTTTAATGATTTTACCATTTAATGACAGTACGGGAGAATTCTCGCATCATTAAATTTCCAGATCAGCGCAAACTCGATCGCACAATCCCGATCAGCTCAACCTCGATCAGGATCACAGCACGATGAATATCACCCCGGTTTTCTGCCTGTTACATAATCCAGGCAAAAGCCTCCTTTGCCGGACTCCAGGTGCACTTCTCGTCCCAGGACCAGGGCCATGTTTGGTTCCTGATGTCCAGCCGGAAAACCAAAACATACCGGGTAATCATAGGGTTCGGCGGCCTCACGGATAATTTCACAGGCATTCTTTCCGAAAGGCACCTGATTATCATTCATATCGGTCATCCCGCCGATTATGAGTCCCTCAAGTCCCTCAAGCATCCCGGCTAACCTCAGATTCAGCATCATCCTGTCAATATGGTAGAGGTATTCATCCACATCCTCAAGGAAGAGGATGGCTCCCCTTGTAGGAATCTGGTAAGGGGTTCCGGTAAGACTGTAAAGAACAGAAAGATTGCCTCCCAGCAATAGTCCCTGTCCCCTTCCCGGCCGGTTTAGTCCATCCAGCGGCACTTGGTGCGAAGGAAGCACCCCTTTCAACGCAGACAACAGACTTTCAAGTCCCGCAGCATCCTTCCCTTCTCTCAGGGTATAGGGCATTGCACTGTGCAAAACAGCGATCCCTATTTTCATTATGATGCAGGAATGCAGGGCGGTTATATCACTGAATCCGGCTATCCATTTTGGATGTCTGGCAAATCCCTGCAGATCTATTCCCTCGAGAAGTCTGCCTGTTCCATAACCACCCCGGGCACAGAAAACAGCTTTTATATCAGGATTATCGAGCATGGACTGCAAATCTGCAAGTCTTCCCGCATCATCCCCCGCAAACTGCTTATGCCGTGAATAGACAGATCCTACATCGACTTTCCATCCTTCCCCTTCAAGGGCAGAAATAAAAAAATCCATATCTCCCCGATCCACCCAACGTGCAGGAGCAGTGATCCCAACCCTGTCACCAGCTTGTAAAAATGGTGGAAGCTGCATCATTGTATCAAAATACGCATATTTTTCGTAAATGACCATTATCTTTGCACCCACCATAACACAGACATGACCAGGTACAAAAGACATCTAATCACAGCCGCTCTGCCCTATGCAAACGGACCGGTTCATATCGGGCACCTGGCAGGGGTTTATATTCCGGCAGACATTTATTCGCGTTACCTTCGCCTTAAGCGGGAGGACATTATTTACGTCTGCGGCTCCGACGAGCACGGCGTACCCATTACGATCAAGGCAAGGCAGGAGGGAATTACCCCCCAGCAAGTAGTCGACCAGTATCATGAGATGAACAAGGAGTCGTTCGATACATTCGGGATAACCTTTGATATTTATCACCGCACCAGCCACCCCACCCATCATAAAACGGCTTCTGAATTTTTCAAAACCCTTTACGACAGGGGTGAATTCACAGAGAAGGAGTCTGAGCAGTATTTTGATCCGGAAGCAAAAGTTTTTCTTGCCGACCGCTATATCACTGGCACCTGTCCCAAATGCAGCTTTGACAAAGCCTACGGTGACCAGTGCGAGCAATGCGGATCATCCCTGGCGGCAACCGATCTGATCAACCCGAAATCAACCATCAGCGGAAGCAAGCCTGAGCTTAAAAAAACAAAACACTGGTACCTGCCGCTCGACAAGTATGAGCCCTTCCTGAAACAATGGATACTCGAAGACAACAAGCACTGGAAAGCCAATGTTTATGGTCAGTGCAAGTCATGGCTTGACGGGGGACTCGAAGCCCGGGCCGTTACCCGTGACCTCGACTGGGGCATTCCTGTTCCCATTGAAGGTGTTGAAGGCAAGGTCCTCTATGTATGGTTTGACGCACCCATTGGTTACATCTCCGCAACAAAAGACCTGACCGACAACTGGGAAGATTACTGGAAAAAGGACGACACCCGCATGATCCATTTTATCGGCAAGGACAATATCGTTTTTCACTGCATCATCTTCCCGGCCATGCTTAAGGCAGAGGGTTCTTACATATTGCCCGAAAATGTACCTGCCAACGAATTCCTCAACCTTGAGGGCGATAAAATTTCAACCTCCCGAAACTGGGCTGTCTGGCTGCATGAATACCTCGAAGAGTTTCCGGAGAAGCAGGATGTGCTTCGCTACGTACTCTGCGCCAATGCCCCGGAGGCCAAGGACAATGATTTCACCTGGAAGGATTTCCAGTCCCGCAACAACAACGAACTGGTCGCCATTCTCGGTAATTTCGTCAATCGCACCATAGTCCTTACGCATAAATTTTTCGAAGGCAGGGTACCCTATCCGGTCTCTCCCGATACCTACGATACAGAGGTTTTGAATAATATTGCCGCTTTCCGCGGGAAGGTCGAGGAAAACCTCGACCATTTCCGTTTCCGCGAAGCCCTGAAGGAAGCAATGAACCTTGCCCGCCTGGGGAATAAACACCTGGCAGATTCGGAACCCTGGAAACTCATTAAAACAGATCCTGACCGGGTAAAAAGTATCCTTTATACATCACTGCAGATAACAGCCAGCCTGGTTGCCCTGATAGAACCTTTCCTTCCTTTCACCTCGAAGAAACTTGCCGGATTCCTCAATATTGACGGAGTTGCATGGGAAGACATCGGGAAAACTGATCTTCTAGCTGTGGGACATGAAATCGCCCGTGCAGAACTCCTGTTTGAGAAGCTCGAAGATAAGGTGATCCAGATCCAGCTCGATAAACTTGAAAACAGTAAAAAAATGAATGAAGCCCGGGAAGCAGGGTTGCCCCCTGTAAAAGATGAGATTACCTACGAGGATTTCAGCAAGATGGATCTTCGCATCGCAAAGATTCTCACCGCTGAACGAGTCCCTAAAACCGATAAACTTGTAAAGCTTGAACTGGATACAGGTATTGATAAAAGAACTGTTGTATCCGGCATTGCCCAGCATTTCAAGACGGAAGAGCTCCCTGGTAAACAGGTAACTATTCTTGCCAACCTTGCCCCACGAAAACTTCGGGGTATTGAATCTCATGGAATGGTTCTGCTTGCTGAGGACAGTTCAGGAAAATTGATCTTTGTTACGCCTGATGAAGATACCAGCGAGGGATCAGTAGTGCTTTAGGGTTTAATTACTTAAAACCCATGCTTCATCGTAATGCTCGTAAACAGATTTAAGACGCGCGATTGCTTCATCCTCCCCGGTATAGGTTCCGGCTGTTACCCTGTAAAATCCCTTCTCAGTGCATAGAATTCTGGGCTGAAATCCTTTATCCACAAGATCGCTGCGTAGTAGTCTTGCATTGCCGAAATCCTTGAAACTACCCACCACGATATGATATTCAGGATCGGGAAGGAATGATTTAATTGCCGGCGTTGCAGAAAGACCTGGAACTATACCTGCCTGGCTGACCGTGACTGCCGCCTGGGAAGTCTCTGCTTCTGTTTGCAGGGCCTGTTCCTTCTGAAACTTGTCTGTTAAGGGAATATCGATCGGAACAATAATCATGGCCGTCAGCAGGCATGCCGCTGCCACACCATAACTCCAGCGTCGAATTCTTGCCTGCCTGACTGCGGGATTGATTTCTGCTCCGACTGAACGGTATGATTCGGGTATTGTCTTTTTCTCAAATTCCCTGTACTGCAGCAGTGGCAGGCCGTAAGATTCCAAAAGGAAATTATTCCCTGCCTCCTCTGTAAATTGTATTTGTCCCTCGCTGTCTGCGTAAAAATATCCGAGTCCCCCGATATTAAACTTCATCCCCTTACGGGTATCCTTCTGAATTCCTTCTAAATAGTTCCGGGCCATATTCTCAACATCCATATAGCCATAACCTTCAGCTTTTGAGACATGTGCGAAAAGGAGTCCATCGTTATGCACCAGTTGCCTGTTGAAGAGGATGTGTTTTGAAGGGGGACTCGCAGTATTGCGAACCCTGTCAAACTCCGCAGGCCTGTAATTTGCCACAAATCCTCCCAATCCTGGCAGGATGACACAATCGTTCAGCAGTAGAAGTTCTTTTATATGTTTTCCAAAATCCAACATCTGTAGGGGATAACAAATTTAGTTAAAAAAGGGCTTGGATATTACGGGTATATGAATTTTTAGTTACTTTTTTTTTGGTCAAAGGCGATTTAGTATCTTCGTACCTCCTAATTTCAGAGACTTATGCTAAACATTAGAATGGTCGATCTGAAGGGTCAGTATGACCGTCTTAAGACAGACATCGACGCAGCTATCCAGGATGTCATTGATTCAACTGCTTTCATCAACGGTCCACCGGTACAAAAATTCCGTGATGAGCTGGCTGAATTCCTTGGTGTTGAATATGTTATCCCATGTGCCAATGGTACTGATGCCCTGCAGGTTGCCCTTATGGCACTTGACCTTGAACGGGGAGATGAAGTTATAACCACCCCATTCTCCTTTATTGCCAGTATTGAGGTAATAAAATTGCTGGGACTTGTCCCCGTACTTGTCGATATCGATCCTCTCAGTTTCAATCTTGAATCCTCACTGCTGGAGGCAGCCATAACTGAAAAAACAAGGGCCATAATCCCGGTGCACTTATTCGGACAATGTGCAAATATGGAAAGCATTCTGGAGATTGCCGGAAAACACGGACTCAGGGTCATTGAAGATACAGCACAGGCGGTGGGAACAGATTATATTTTCAGTGACGGAAAACGTCAGAAGGCAGGTACGATCGGAACCCTGGGAACAGCCTCTTTCTTCCCCTCAAAAAACCTTGGCTGCTATGGTGATGGAGGAGCAATAATGACCCGTGACCAGAAGCTGCATGACCGGATAAAAACCATTGTGAACCACGGATCCAGGGTAAAGTATTATTACGATGAGGTGGGCGTAAATTCCCGGCTTGATACACTGCAGGCAGCAATTTTGAGTGTTAAGCTGAGACATTTGAATGAGTTCAATTCCGCCAGGCAGTCAGCGGCAGCTGAATATGATAAATTGCTGGGGGAGATCCCACGGTTGAAAATCCCCGCCAGGATGAGCTGGTCTACCCATATATTCCACCAGTATACAATGATTCTGGATGGAGGGAAAAGAGATAAGTTGGCAGATTACCTTCGGTCAAAGGATATTCCGGTGATGATCTATTATCCCCTGCCCCTGCATTTGCAGAATGCTTACAAAGACCTTAATTATAAAACAGGGGATTTCCCGGTAACCGAATCCATGTCTGAATCGGTTTTTTCAATTCCCATGCATACTGAACTGGAAACCGATCAGATTGAATATATTTGCCATCACATTAAAAAATTCCTAACCCGGTAATACGATGGACGAAAAGGACTATTTTGCACATGAAACGGCAGTGATAGATGAAGGATGTCAGATTGGCAAGGGAAGCCGTATCTGGCATTTCACACATATCATGACAGGGGCTGTCCTGGGCGAGAATTGTAATCTTGGACAAAATGTCCTTGTCTCCAGCGATTGCATACTCGGCAATAATGTTAAAGTTCAGAACAATGTTTCCATATATACTGGGGTTATATGTGAAGATGATGTATTCCTGGGACCATCGATGGTTTTTACCAATGTCCTCAATCCAAGGTCGGCCGTAATTCGCAAGGATGAGTATATAAAAACCCTGGTGCAGAAAGGGGCCACAATAGGTGCTAACGCCACTATAATTTGCGGGAACACACTGGGCGCATTCTGCTTTATCGGGGCAGGAGCAGTAGTAACAAGGGATGTCCCCCCCTATGCACTCATTGTAGGAAATCCAGGGAAGCAGGCCGGATGGATGAGTGAGTACGGGCATCGCCTGAGCTTTGATGATGATGGCCATGCAAGCTGTTCTGAAAGCGGGGATAAATACGAATTGAAAAACAAAAACGTCTTCAAGATATGAGCTACAACTTTGCACTGATTGGTGTGGGAGGATATATTGCCGTCAGGCATCTGAAAGCAATAAAAGAGACCGGAAACAAACTGGTTGCGGCATTGGATATTAACGACAGTGTCGGGATCATTGACTCCTACTTTCCAGAAGCAGATTTCTTTGTTGAATTTGAGAGATTCGACCGGCATATTGATAAACTGCGAAGAAAAGGCACGAAGGTTGATTACATCGCCATATGTTCCCCAAATTACCTGCATGATTCTCACATCCGGTTTGCGCTCAGAAGCGGTGCGCATGCAATCTGTGAAAAGCCCCTGGTAATGAATCCATGGAATTTTGAGGGACTCATGGACTATCAGTCCGAGATGGGCCGTAAGGTTTTTAATGTACTGCAGTTGCGCCTGCATCCCTCAATAATTGCACTCAGGGAGAAAATTCGAAATGGACCGGCAGACAAGATCTATGATATCGATCTTACATACATCACCAGCAGGGGCAACTGGTATCATTATTCATGGAAGGGCAACATCCAGAAATCCGGTGGCATTGCCACAAATATCGGCATTCACTTTTTTGATATGCTTATATGGATCTTCGGGGACGTTAAGAAAAATGAAACCATCATGCTTAAATGTGACAAAGCCTCTGGCCGTCTTGAATTGGAAAAGGCCAATATAAATTGGTTTCTCAGCGTTGACTATGATGATCTTCCGAAAGAAATTAAAACAAAGAGACAGCGTACTTTTCGTAAAATAATAATTGATCAGGAAGAAATAGAATTCAGCGATGGATTTACTGATCTGCACACACAGACCTACCAGCATATCTTAGATGGTAAGGGCTTCGGGCTTGAAGAATCAAAGAGATCCATTGAGGTAGTATACGAAATACGAAATGCAGAAATCAACGGGAAAGATGAAGATTGTCTTCCCTTGAATAAATAATTTTGACTAGGATTTATTATGATTGCTGATTTACAGGAAGGAAAAAAGAAGCTGGCCGTGATCGGCCTGGGATATGTCGGATTGCCGATTGCACTCGAGCTGGCCCGGAAAGTAAAGGTCCTTGGTTTTGATATCCAGGATGACCGTGTGGAAATTATGAAACAGGGCAAAGACCCCAGTAATGAACTTCTGCCGGAGGATTTCGAAGGTTGCGATATTCAGTTTACCTCCAGGAAAGAGGATCTGAAGGATGCCAGTTTTTATATAGTGGCCGTCCCAACACCGATTGATGAACACAATCAACCCGACCTGGGTCCACTGCTGAGCGCCTGTGATACAGTTGGTGAGTTCCTCGACGAAGGAGACTACGTGGTATTTGAATCCACTGTCTACCCGGGATGCACCGAGGAAGATTGTGTCCCCTTGCTTGAACAGCGATCCGGACTAAAATACATTGAGCAGTTCAAAGTAGGATTTTCCCCCGAAAGAATAAACCCCGGTGACAAGGTACACACGCTGACTACAATTACTAAGGTAACATCCGGATGCGATCCGGAATCAGCCGAATTAATTGCCCGCTTGTATGAGCTGATCATCACTGCCGGAGTCTACCGTGCAAGCTCAATTAAGGTTGCAGAGGCAGCAAAGATCATAGAAAATACACAGCGTGATATAAACATCGCCTTCATGAATGAATTGTCGATGATCTTTAATAAGATGGATATCAACACTTTCGAAGTATTGGAGGCGGCAGGCACCAAATGGAATTTTCTTAATTTCTTTCCGGGTCTTGTTGGAGGACATTGCATAGGTGTTGATCCCTATTATCTTGCTTTTAAATCCCGCACATTCGGACATCATGCCCGTATCATTAATTCCGGCAGGGATATCAATGACGGGATGGGTTCATGGGTAGCTAACCAGGGACTGAAAAAACTGGTCAGTCTGAATAAGGATATACAGTCCTGCCGTGTACTGGTGATGGGTATGACCTTCAAGGAGAATGTAAGCGATATACGAAATTCCAAGGTCATTGATGTGGTCAATGAATTTAAGTCCTTCGGCACTAAAGTAGACGTTGTTGATCCAAATGCATCTTCAGAAGAGGTTATGAAAGAATACGGTATTGAACTCACCGCAGAACTCACTCCTCCATATGATGCTATCGTAGTTGCTGTCAATCACGATGAATATCTTGATCTGACTGAAGATTATTTTACATCCATAGCAGCTGAAGATGCTTTACTGATGGACATTAAAGGAATCTATCGAGGGAAAATCAATAAACTTATTTACTGGAGCCTGTAATGAAAGATTTAATAGTTGTCACCGGAGGTACCGGCTACATCGGCTCACATACAGCGGTTGAGTTGATGGAGGCAGGTTATGAAGTACTTATCATTGACAACCTTGCAAATTCACAGATAGAGGTTCTCGGGGGAATTGAAAAAATAACGGGTAAAAAGCCCCCTTTTGAGAAGCTTGACCTCCTTGACAGGAAGGGAGTTATGGATTGTTTCGACCGGTATCCCGCAATAAAGGCTGTCATCCATTTTGCAGCTCACAAGGCGGTAAACGAATCGGTTGAAAAGCCTCTTATGTATTATGAAAACAATCTGCTTTCGCTTATCAATCTGCTGAATGCCATGAAAGAACACGGTGTGAGGCATTTTGTCTTCTCCTCTTCCTGTACTGTTTACGGACAGCCCGATAAACTCCCGGTAACAGAGCAGTCACCCATTAAGAAGGCAAGCTCCCCCTATGGAAACACCAAGCAGATAGCAGAAGAGATCATTGAAGATTCCATTCTGTCAGGTGATCCGTTTGATGCAATATCGCTTAGGTATTTTAATCCCGTCGGTGCGCATCCATCCGCATATATCGGGGAACTTCCCCTCGGTGTTCCCGCTAACCTTGTACCATTTATTACACAGACTGCAATAGGCATAAGGGCGGAGCTCAGGGTTTTTGGAGACGACTACAATACGCCGGACGGATCTGCCATCAGGGATTATATCGATGTAGTTGACCTGTCACGGGCACACGTAACATCAATCAAGCGCCTTATTTCCGGTAAAAACAAAAATGCACTCGAAGTTTTTAATCTTGGAACGGGGAAGGGACTATCGGTTCTCGAAATAATAAATGCATTCGTGAAGGCCACTGGAGTGGATATCAAATTCAGGGTTGAAGACCGCAGGGAGGGAGACGTTGAGCAGGTGTATGCAGACACAACACTCGCCAACAGGATTCTTGGGTGGAAAGCCAATACCACTCTCGAAGAAACCCTTCGCTCAGCCTGGAAATGGGAACAAAATTTACGAAATGGATAAAACAATAATAATTACGGGAGGTGCAGGATTTATAGGTTCGCATGTGGTTAGGCTTTTTGCGACAAAGTACCCGGAATACCGGATTTTAAATCTCGATGGACTGACCTATGCCGGCAACCTTGAGAACCTGAAAGACCTTGAAGGTCTTCCCAATTACACTTTTATCAAGGGAGATATTGTTGAGGAGGATTTCATCAATAAATTGTTCGCCGAACAACAGCCGGATGCTGTTATTCATCTTGCAGCCGAATCACATGTAGACCGGTCCATACTTGATCCGCTTTCATTTATAAATACCAATATCATAGGTACGGTAAACCTCCTTAATGCCTGCCGAAGTATATGGAAAGACAATTTTGATGGAAAATTATTCTATCATATTTCTACCGATGAGGTTTATGGCTCGCTGGGAGAAGAAGGATTATTTGTTGAAACAACAGCCTATGATCCCCGCAGTCCATACTCTGCATCCAAGGCAAGCTCAGACCACCTGGTAAGAGCATACCACCATACCTATAAGCTTCCGGTTGTACTTACAAATTGCTCCAACAACTATGGTCCAAACCAGTTTCCTGAGAAACTGATCCCGCTGGCCATCAATAATATCAAGAAAATGAAGGCGGTCCCCATTTACGGGAAAGGGGAAAACGTGAGAGACTGGCTCTATGTTGGTGACCATGCTGAAGCTATCGACCGTGTATTTCACAAAGGCAG
>SDBV01013704.1_pt1 | contig 10278 bp, 5 predicted proteins | sample 2277081 | NCBI WGS metagenome assembly SDBV01 (sample SAMN10402039, study PRJNA504765) | marine sediment metagenome | isolation source: marine sediment core GS10_PC15, 223 cmbsf | place: Arctic Ocean: Southern Knipovich Ridge | collected 2010 | reverse complement strand
GCCCAGTTGGCGTTCGGAGGAGCCGTAACCGCGCGCCGTCTCGATGTGATTCATCCCCAACGCGACGGCCCGGCGGACGGTTGCCTCGAGATTGGCCTGCCCTTGGGCGGGCACCTCCGACAGCGGCACGTCCTGCCACTTGTGCTGATAACGCATGCCGCCGGAACTGAGCACGGGCATCTCGATTTCCGTTCGCCCGAAACGTCGGTAGAGCATCTTCGGCGTCGGTTCCACGGTTCTTGCGACCCCTTTCTGACAGGGCTTTGCCGGAAACCGGCAATGCGGCCGTCTCGCCGGAGCAAGACGGCTACTTTCAAAATGACAAAGACGCTTCCGACAAAGTCGGGCAAGCCGACGCCCGTATAGTGGAAGGGCCGTTCCTTGGAAAACCGTAAGCGTTCACAGGGGCATGGCTTCGGACAGGATTTACAGGATAATCAGGATGAAGGGAAAGAAGAAGGAAGGGAAAGAGAAGCCTTGGTCTTGCCTTTCCCCTCTCCGCTCATCATACCGCAACCACATTTGACTCGCGTGCAATGAAGAATCGCAAACTCCATCAGATCAAGGCCGGGTAAACGGGTTTCTTGGTCGTTCATCGTGTTCATCCTGTTATCCTGTCGAAATATTTGTTATCCCGTCGAAACATTTATCCGCCAATTCTCTGTGAACGGTTACCGAAAACCTAATGGAAATCGAGTGCTTTGCAAGCCGCCGGCCGTGCCGCGTCGAAGTTGCATCGGACGGCCATTTCGGCTAGCGTATCGGTAGGATGAGTCCGGCGGCGCCTTGCGACACCCATCGCCGCCGGCTGCGAACGGGCCCAAGGAACCGACCGGCATCCTTGAACCGGCGACGCTGGCCCGAGGCAGCATTATTCAGATCGGCGACTATAAAATTCAGTGGAGCTGACGCGGAGGCGACGAAAAGCACCCGCTCGGGGGAATAATATTTTTAGCCGAAAGAACGGAGTGAGCAATGGAATCGATTCTTAACGATGAATTTCTCGAGGGCTTGACCGGTGCGGTCGCGAGCCGCGAAGCTGTCGAGGGCGAGCGCGTCGAGCGGAGAACTCCGCAACCGACGCTGATCATCGGCCTCGGGGGCACGGGCGCGGAAGTGGCCGGTCGTCTAAAACAGCATCTAAGCTCGGCCTATCGAGACCTGAACCAGCACTCGGATATGTTGAAATTCCTGGTTTTCGACACGATCGGACTGATGCGGCAACAGAATCAGGATATCCCGAAGACCTTTTCCGAAGCGGAAGAGGAATACATCAACCTGGCCCAGGACTTCAACGGCTACGCGTATCTGCAGGAGAATTATAGCCGCGATAAGAGCCTGAGAGACTGGTGGGACAACCGGTACAATGTCTCCCCCCAATATCAGGAGTGGGGCGCCAAAAGAGTCAGACAGCTCGGGCGCTTGTTCCTTCATCATATGCATTACCAGGTCGAATCGGTGATACAGCAGAAAGTCTCCGAAACCTGCACCCTCTTCGAGGATCTGGTGCGCGACCAGAATCTGGCCGATGTCGGCAACAACTTCAGAGTATACGTTGTCAGCTCAACCTGCGGCGGAACCGGCAGCGGCATCTTTCTGGACATCCTCTACAAAGTTTGGGTCGCGGTCATGTCTCAAGGGCGGATTCCCGAGATCAGATCGTTTATCTTTCTGCCCGGGATATATGAGGAGGAAGTCAGAAAGAAGTCTCTCGAATTAGTCCAGGCGCACCGGGCCAACGCCTACGCTTTTCTAAAAGAAGTGGATTACTTCCTCTCTCCCGGGGCGGACCTGAACAAGTTTATTCTCGACGCGAAGACAAGAGACTCGAGCCAGCGGGTGCTTATCCCGACCGGTAATCTCTCGAAATATGTCTATCTGATCGATCGGCAATTAGGGAACCTGGGGAACCTGGACCGCCCCGAAGATGCCTATGATCTGGTGAGCGATGCCATGTATCAGATGATCGTCACTCCTGTCGGGCAGGAGGAAGAGGGGGTCGGCCTCACGAATATCGACGCGGTCGTCGAGCCCGCCCACCAGCGCCAGGGGAAGAGAACGGCCTATAGCAGTCTGGGCTTGTCCAGGATCTTGTTTCCCCGAAACACGATCCAGTCGCAGTTGGTATATCGTTTCATGCGCGACATGGTCTATATGGATCTCACCGCCGACGCCGCCTGGATGGATGAGTCCGTCAGGAAGGACGAGCGCCTCCAAGGGTTGGTCGCGAAACTCGGCACCGGCAACCTGGAGGCCATCGACGATCTATCGCGCCCGGCGCTCGATTTCTTGGCGCAAGTCCCGACCGCGGGCGAGCTGGTGAAAACACCGAATCAAGGCCGGCTGGATAAATTGATCAAGGAGAAAGATTTAAACGACAGCCGGATTACCGAAGCGCTCTTCATAATAGATCGGAGCTGGCAGCGGTTCGAACGGGATACACGAAACGAGGCCACGCAGGCGATCGTGAACTTGGTCAACAACTGCGAGCTCGGCGTCGTCTATTCTCAGAAAGTGATGCTCGCGGCCAAGAAGCAACTTCGCAGTCTGCTCAGACAGATAAGAGCGGAAAAACTGGAATTTAAAGAGCTTAGAAATAGGTCGAACCAGCGGATCAGGCAACTGATAGACGAACTGACCAATGTAGCGAACCGGACCGTCCCGGTCTTCCGGTCGGGGCAGACCAATAAAAAAACCAATCTATTCGCCGCCGCATTGCGCGAGACGACCGAGGCAACGTTGCTCGAGCGGATCGCCGAGAAAAAAGAGCATCTACTCGAGACGCTCGTCGGGCAGGAACAAGTGGTCGAGCAGCGCCTGGACGATGACGAAATCGTCGTCGACCGCAAAGTGCAACGCAGTCTCTTCGATCACGAGATGGACAAAGTTAATCAAGTAATAGACCGGCTGAATAATCTGGCAGACAAAGCCGAGGAGCGTGCCGGCGACAGAAGCTTGGCGCGGGCCGATCGCGGCGCGACGATAACGACCCAGGTCTTCCCGGCCGACGTCTTGGGCATGCTCGATTCCGCCGCTTTTCGCACGATCTACGAAGATCAGATCAAGCCCGCATCGATGCCCGGACACGTCAAGACCATTTTGAGCCGCTTGGCCGAGACCGAGGAACTGCACGGGCAGGGGCTGTACAACCTCGCGGACAAACAACAGGAGTTGGCCGTCAAGAAAGTCCTGATCGCGTTCGTCTCGGATCATGTGCGGCGGCTTTTCAGGGGCCTGCTGAACCAGACGGCGCAGGAGGCGGCGATCAAAGTTGTCGGTCATGCCCGTTTCTCGGATCAAGTGGTGGACAACCTCTTCGAGCTCTCTCAACCGTGCTGGAATTACGACAAGCAGAAGGCGCACGACCCGGGCGCGACCGATCTGCCTCGGACCTACTCGCTTGGCTATAGCGATCCGGATTCGTTACCGATGCCCGGGGGGCAGAACAAGCCGGGCCTTGTACGCACCGCGGACAATCATCAGATCACACTATTGCAGGCGCAACACGGCCTGCCGCTCTTCGCGCTCCGGGTCATCCCCACCATGCGGGCCGATTACAAACACTATATGGAACTAGCCAAATCGTCGGGAACTCAGCCGCTCCACATCAACCGCGGGTGGGGTGGAGACACGGACGCGTTGCAAGACATCAAGACGGCGGTCCGACTCGGCCAGGACGATCTTTGCGACTTCGCTCTCGGCCTCTTCACCGACTATATGGTCTACAAGCAAGATCCGACGATCCTGAGGCTGATTCACCGCCGCCCGATCGACAAGCGACGGCTGCGAGGATACGTTCATCAGGCGGACGGCGGCGACTATCAGACGATGACCCTGGTCGAGCGAGACGGAGCGTTCGTGGTCGAAAAGATCGAGACCATATCCACTTCAGGCCGGGCTGAAGCCGCCGAGAATTTCGCCAATTTTCCGGAATCAGCCAGGGCGGGCGCGAGGCTCATGAACGAGCTCGAGCAGGCCAAACAATACGAACTAATCACAGACCTCGAAGAGTACATCGAGCGGATGATCGTCAATGAGATTCAGAGACAGGGCGATGAAGAAGAGAGGCAGATTATGCAGCAGGAGTACGAATCGCTCATATCCTACCTCGACCATCTCCGCGATCAAAGGAGAAGAGGGCTACCTCTGGCCGCCTAGGCGATGGTCGACAAATTCATAGATGAGATAACTTCGGCCTTGGCCAGCGCGGACCGTCTTAAGGGCGGAGCGACACCGGCCATCCTGATTGGAGTGGGAGATTTCGGGGCCGACTGCCTGCGGCGGATAAACGCCAACTTCGAGTCAAGACCCGAGACGTCGCTCTCATTGGTGATTGAGGAGCGCCGGGACGATAAGCCCGGCTCGGCATTTCTCTTTGACGGCCAAATTCATAAATTCATATTACCGAAACAGCCCGATAATCGCGCCGCCGTCTTTGGCGCGCTCCGGACGTACGGAAAAGAACTTGGCGGGTGGCTCAGCGACGAGGCGGCCGATCTCACGCGGCGGGCGACAGGCAGACGCCGGCGAAAGAAGATCGCTGTCTTCGTGATCGCCCGGGCAGAGGATACGGCCGGCTCGGGATTGACTGCCGGCCTCCCATTGATCTTCAAAGAATATCTCGACCGATCGATCGCGAACTGGGCGGTTGTTCAATTTGCCTTTATCCTGGTGCCCCGCGGGAGGAGCCGGACCGGCCATAATGTTTTTGCGTTGCTCGACGACTTGGAGCAGCGGAAAACGATCTACGAATCGGTTTTTCTGTTCTCTGAGGCCGGCGCCGGCAATGTCATGGACGAACAAGGCTCGATCGATACGGTCGGCGAGTTCGCCGGTCTGATGCTCGAGCCTGATTTTGGAGTCGCGGTCGATGAGATCCTTGATGTCAGCGGAGCCCGGTTCGCCAGCTTCGGGGTCGCCTCGATCGTTCATCCCGTTAAAGACATTGTTTTCCAGGAATACCGGCGGTTCGCCAAGGAGCTGATCAGCGACGGATTGCTGGCGGCTCGGGACGAGCCGCATTATCGCTTAGCCGACGAATATGTTAAACAAGAGGATCTTAATATCGATCGCCTCTACGGCCAGTTGACCGCGGGCCGGGAAGGCAACGTCTTCGAGCAGGTCAGCCAGGGGTCTCTCGATCTGCACCGGGCGGCCAGAAGCGCTTGGCCCGACCGGATCAACGCTCATGAAGACTATCTCAGAGAAAAAAAGTTGCCCAACTTGATCAAGAAACTTGAAAGAAACCTCATGGCGATCGGAGAAGAGTCTAAGTGCTCGCTCTCATCCCGACTTGATGAATTAATGTCTGAATCGTCCGCTCTGGACAAGGCCGCCGGTTTCATCGACAGGCTCGAGACACGCGTGGAAGAGCTCAAGGTCCAGGCCGGCTCTAGAGAAAAAGAAGCCCAGGGCAGGGAGCCCGATACGGCGGCGCGCAAGGAGCAGCTCGTCTCGCGGATACAGGGCATGCCCGGGCTCGCGGCTATCATATCCAGAGGATTTGTCGTTGCGATGCTGATGTATTTCTTCGCGCTGAGGTTTGTCGACGTCCTGCATAACCTACCTAATCGCTATCTGGACGAGCGGTATCTGCCGGCTGACCAGCCGAGCGCGGTTGCCGCGGCCGCGTTGACGGCTCTCTTCTTTTGGCTTCTCTATCGCCGCGACGAACAGGCTGTAACCAGGGCCAAGGACGGGTACCTGGCGGCCATCGCCACCAAGTGCCGGATCGATCTTGACGCCCGGGTATATCGTCTGCTCGGCCGGTGGCTGGGCGGCCCGGCCCCGCCTTCCTTTTTGTCGCGGATCGAGTCGGAACGCGAGGCGCTCGTCAACGTTAATAAGAGCTATTTGAAGATCGGCGACCAACTGGCAGCGGACGGCGAACCGGCGCTGGAAAGCCGCGCCCGCCAGTCTGTCTTCGCAGCTTTTGGCAGAGAGGACGTCGATCTGAGATACAAAAAGGCGCGGTATGATCTCGGCGCCGAATCCGAACAGTTCGCGATGTACGGCCATCAGAATTGGCGAGAGTTGCGCCTGACCGAACTGCGGCAACGGTTGGAAGAATACTGCCTGCGCGGTCTTACCTTTATCGACCAGCGCAGTATCGATAAGCTGCTTCTCGATCTGGCCCCCAACCGCGAAGCGATGGGCCATTTCTTGGACGACATGAGGCGCCACTCGCAACCGATGGCTTCACTGGCGGCGCAGGCGCCGCCGTCGGCCGAGATCATCGGGGTGGCCGGAGGGGTCCAATCGCCTCTCATCGGGCGATCCGACGGGTTGGTCCGGGCCGCGGTCGTCCCGATCAATAGCACCCACCGCCTCGCGCTCGTCCAACTGGCATGCCCGATCGCTATCGAGAATCTCGCCGCTTTCCCGGATTGGCGCCGGGATTTCGAGCTCTATCGCGACAAGGCCGATTTAATCTGCGTGCCGGCGGAGATATGATCTTTCTCGTCTCGCTCGTTTTCATATTTCTCTTCTACGCGCTGCCGCTCAACACCGTGATTCTAGAGGAGACCATGATCTTTCCTTTCATCGGTCGGATGGGGTCTTGGCTTGTTGCCGCTGCCCTGATCTACCTTTCCTTAGCCTTGATCGCGCTGGCTCTGTTCCAATTCGAAGACGTGATATGGCCTTCGCTGCCGCGGTGGCGCCAGGCCGTTACGAAACGCGCCGGCGTCCACCATGTAGATAAATTCGGGTGGCGATTCTCTCTCCTGGCGGCCATCCTCTTTGCCGGCACCGATCCCCGCCTGATCCCGCTTGCCGTCGCGTCAGCACTTGGCTTTTTGTCTCTGACGCGCCGCTAACATCTCCAAGGGGGCGGAGTTTTTTGACCATCGTCCGCGGATAGCGTTAGAATAAATCCGGCGGCGAGGAGGCAAGCGTGCAGATCTACTTGGACGGAAAATTTGTCAGCGAGGACGAGGCGAAGATCTCTATATTCGACCACGGACTGCTCTACGGCGATGGCGTCTTTGAGGGGATCAGGATATACAACGGATCCATCTTCAAGCTCGACGAGCATCTCGACCGTCTCTACGGTAGCGCGAAAGCGATCATGCTCTCGGTCCCGATGGAGCCCGGCGACTTGAAGGCCGCTGTCGTCGAGACAGTTCGGCTGAATGAGTTGCGCGACGGCTACATCAGGCTCGTGGTCACCAGAGGGGTCGGCGATCTTGGCCTGAACCCGACCAAATGCCCGAAGCAGACGGTCTTTATAATCGCCGACACTATCAAGATCTATCCGGACGAGATATATAAAAAAGGCATGAAGATCGTGACTGTCTCCACCCGTCGCAATCTGCTTGAAGCGTTAAATCCGCGCATCAAATCGCTGAATTACTTGAACAATGTCTTGGCGACACTCGAGGTGAACAGGACGGACGCCCAGGAGGGGCTGATGCTCAATGCGCGCGGCTACGTAACCGAATGCATCGTCGACAACTTTTTTCTGGTCGATGACGGGACCGTGGTGACCCCGCCGACCAGTGTCGGTGCCCTGAAGGGTATTACCAGAGACACGGTCATGGAACTGAGCGTCGAGGTCGGCTATCCCGTTGAAGAGCGAATCATCACGCTTCATGACGTCTACGTTGCCGACGAGTCTTTCTTGACCGGCACCGCTGCCGAGATAGCGCCGATCACCAACGTGGACGACAGGCTGATCGGCGACGGGCACCCGGGCCCGATCACGACGGATCTGATGAAACGTTTTCACGCGTATGCCCAATCCAACGGGACGCCGGTCTATACTGAAGAGGCCGCCGACAGATCAACGCCAGGGGCGCGCGGCTAACCGGCCGTTCCTTTCACGCCCAGATTGAAGCAGTCGATCGGCTCTATCGCTATAATATATTTGGCGTTGCGGCGAGACCCAGAGGATGGATGATTCACGGAATAATGAGAGCGAAGATAAAACTATACGATACGACTCTCAGAGACGGAGCCCAGCGCGAGGGGATGTCTCTTAGCGTCGACGATAAGCTCAAGATAGCGGGCCGGCTCGACGACTTTGGTTTCGACTATATCGAAGGCGGTTTTCCCGGCTCGAACCCGCGCGATCAGGAGTTCTTTCGCCAGGCGGCCAAGCTGGGGTTGCGAGCCAAGCTCGTCGGGTTCGGCAGCACCAGGCGCAAGAACATCGCACCGGATCAAGACGCGTGTTTGGCGGCGCTTGTAGCGGTCGGCACACCCGCAGCTTGTATCTTTGGCAAGAGCTGGGATCTACACGTCTCCGAGGCGCTGCTGACCACGCTCGATGAGAACATCAAGATGATCTTCGAGTCGGTCGAGTTCTTGAAGAGTCATGAGCTGGAAGTCGTCTACGATGCCGAGCATTTCTTCGACGGGTGGCGGGCGAATCCGGATTATGCCATCAAGACCATCAAGGCCGCCGTAGAAGCCGGAGCCGACTCGGTAGTGTTATGCGAGACTAACGGAGGCTGGTTGCCTCATCAGATTCAGCCGGTCGTGGCGGAGGTAGTCGGGGAACTCGACATCCCGGTCGGGATTCACGCCCATAACGACAGCGACTGCGCCGTCGCCAACAGCTTCGCCGCTGTCTCCGCCGGCGCGACCCAGATACAGGGAACGATCAACGGCTATGGCGAGCGGTGCGGCAACGCGAACCTCTTGTCGATCGTCGCCGGTCTCTCGCTGAAGATGGGGATCAGCACGATATCGGATGAAAAACTGGCGCACCTGACCGATCTGGCCCACTACGTCGCCGAGGTGGCGAACGTGGTGCCGGACAATCATCAACCCTACGTCGGGCAGAGCGCGTTCGCCCATAAAGGCGGCATCCACGTCAGCGCGGCCACGAGACAGAAAGGCGCGTACGAGCATATCGATCCCGATCTGGTCGGAAATTTTCCGACCATCATCGCTTCAGAGCTTTCCGGGGCCACGACGATTATCGAGAAGGCCCGGGAGATCGGTGTCGATCTGAGCGACAACAAAGAAAAAGTCGCTGATCTCTTGAGTAAACTGAAGTCAAAAGCCCAGGAGGGATATACGTATGACGCCGCCGACGGCTCGCTTGGCGTCTTTATCCTCAAGAATATCGGAGCCCATAAGCCTTTGTTTAAGTTGGACAGCTATGAAGTCAGCGCCCACCGCCGCCGGTCCGGGGTGACGGAGTCGCAGGCGATCGTAAAGATACGTCTGGGGGACGAGCGGTTTGTGGCCGTGGGCGAGGGCAACGGCCCGGTAAATGCTCTAGACAGGGCGTTGAAGCAGGCGCTTGCGCACGTCGAGCCCGGGGTTTCGAAGATCCACGTGACAGACTACAAGGTCCGGGTCATAAATCAGGCCCGCGGGACAAAAGCCAAGGTACGCGTCTTTATCGAGAGCACCGACGGCGAGCAGTCTTGGGGCACGATTGGTGTTCACGATAACATCATCGAAGCCAGCGGGGAAGCGCTGGTCGACGGGCTGGAATATGGCATCGCCGGGAAGGACTGATGGGGACGCCCTGTGGACCACCGGTACGTTAAGGTGTCCCCGTAAGGCCGGAGCGAGAGGTGGCGCGTGAAACTAGTTCGCTTTACTCATCACGGCTCAGCAATGTTCGGCCGGGTTCGAGGCGACCAGATCGAGCCGATCGAGACCGCGTTTACTCTGGGCCCGTCTCTTAGCGGCGAGGCCGTGCCTCTGGAGAACGCGGAAATCCTGGCGCCGACTCTGCCCTCGAAGATCGTAGCGGTCGGGCTCAATTACAAAGATCACGCCGATGAGCTTGGCATGGCTATACCGGCGGAGCCGGTCCTGTTCATGAAACCACCGTCGAGCCTACTTGGTCCGGGCGGGGTTATCATCTACCCGGAGATGAGCCAACGGGTCGATCATGAGGCCGAGCTCGCCATCGTGATCGGCCGGGAGGCGAAGAACGTTCCGGCCGCCGCGGCGGCCGATTATATCCTTGGGTTTACCTGCGCTAACGATATCACGGCCCGCGACCTACAAGAGCGCGACGGCCAGTGGACGCGCGCCAAGAGTTTCGATACTTTTTGCCCGCTCGGGCCGTCGATCGAGACGAGCATTGCCATGTCGTGCGACTCGGCCAGCCTCAGGAGACGGGCTCGGGAATCATCGGCCGCCCATGCAAGCAGCCGATGGGTTCCGACGAAGAGGCCCGCCGAGAAGGGCGGCTCGCCGAGGGGCGTTTCGCTCACATCGAGACCCGAACCTGCGATTGCGAGGACGCCGTCGCTGAGCATGCCCGAATGGAAAGAGATCTTGCTTCGGCGAGTGGCCGCCAGGCACACC
>SDBV01013703.1_pt1 | contig 10278 bp, 36 predicted proteins | sample 2277081 | NCBI WGS metagenome assembly SDBV01 (sample SAMN10402039, study PRJNA504765) | marine sediment metagenome | isolation source: marine sediment core GS10_PC15, 223 cmbsf | place: Arctic Ocean: Southern Knipovich Ridge | collected 2010 | reverse complement strand
GGAGTAGGAAATGGAAGATTAGAATGGAAAAAGGTTAAAGAGGTTATTGAACCTATTCTAGATTATAGATTTGTTATCTGTGATTTGAACTGATGATACTTAACTTTAAAACTCTATTTATAGTTCTAATGCTACTAATAGTTATAATACTGGAAATATTACTAGTGGTAGTAGTTCAAGGAGTTTATACTAATCCAGAGGTTGGTTTAATCCCTAAAGTATTACTCTGGATCTATCCTATTATCTTTCCTATTTTTTGTCTAGTTGTATTATATGTTAAGGTTAAAGAAGGGGAAATTAGAGACATATGGTAAAGGTTAGGTATAAAGGTCAGGAAGTTGAAGCTATTCCAATTGAGGTTATGTCTCAAGAGGAATTCTGGAATACTTATCAGTTAGTAGATGGATCTATTATAAGACTAAAAGTAGTTGTTAAAGATATATTAAAGGTATCAGGGGAACTAACTGATGAAGGTAATCCTGTATATGTGACCCAGTCAGATGTTATAGTCCATCTAAGGAAAACTTAGGGATGATAAATCTTACAGGACTTTTTGCTGGAATGGTATTTGGAATTTTTATAACTAACACCTGGATCACATTACATTTTATTAGACTTGCTAGAGAGAGTAAAGAAGAGTTACTTAAGGTTAAGGAAGATTATAATGTTAGATAAAAGATGGGAAACTGAACCTTGTAAGTGTAATATAGATGTAAATACAGGTAAACTTTTACCTTTTAGAGATGAATGTAAGAGTTTAATTATACCAGCAGTATCCTATAGTCCTTTAGATTCAGATTTAGCTAAAAGGATTGTGGATGACCATAATACTATGTTAGATATAAAAGAGATACATAAACTAATGCCTAAGTCTCCTTTTGAAGGCTTTGGTCTTAATTTATGATAAAACAACATCTAGTTAAAGATCTAAAGCTAGCAGTTATACTTCTTATACTTTTTAGTGCAGGAGCTTTAATATATCTAGTATATGATACTAATCAAGCTAGAGCAGAAGCGGATAAATCTTGTGAGGAAGCTTACCCAAGCCATACTGAAGTAGTAGGAATTGTAGGTCTAGATATAGGAACTGCCTGTTTTGATGAATCTGGGGGAACAGTAAAATTCTTGGGGATGTTAGAGGAATAAGTTATGCTAGACTTTATAGTAGGAAACTGGATATTACTAATAGTACCAGTAGGAACTATAATTGTAGTTGGAATAGCCTTTGCCTGGGTTTGGTTAGAGTCTTTAGAATATATATCTATAGATGAAGCTAAGAAAGCTGAAAAGGATACTAGGATATAATTATGCCTCTTAAAATTATTACTCTAGAAGATTTAGAACTAACTGAGGAGGAAATGCAGGAAGTTCTTGATACTGAATGGGGTAGGCATATACCTCCTTTAGTAGCAGTTAGTAGAGGTAATAGGGCTATCAATAAGGCAGTTGCAGAAAAGTGTATGAAGATACTAAATTCCTCTATAAATCCTATGGATCTAGTTAAGGCTATGTTAGAGGAAAATGAGATTGAGATGGATAAACATAATAAGATCTCTAAGGATTCAGATAATGCCAAACTTTGAAACTCCTAGTGAACTTGCAGATCATCTTGCAGATCTTTTAGATATCCAAGAGGATAATAGATGTAAAGTTATAGGATGGGATAATCCTCCAGATCTTATAGGTCCAATTCCGGAACATATACAGAATTGTGACTGTAGAGTCTTCTGGATACTTGAAATGACTGAAAGGATTAGGAGAGCTGTTATAAATGAGATAACTTTTGATCTGAGGGCTTTTAAACCTAAAAGTATTTATATGGCAGATCTTGATACTTTAAAGGGTAAGAGATTTACAGGTAGATTAACTTCTACTAAGTCTAATCTAAGGTTAGTAGATAAGGTTACTGGAAGATTAGTAGATAATGGACCAGAACTTCAGGATCCTAGAGGATTAGATATAGAGAAGTCTAAAGGAGAGGTAGCTTATAATACGATCTTTGATCTGGACTTTGCTAAAATGGAACTTAAGATATTTGCTAGTTTATCTGATGAAGAAAAAGAAGAAATAACTAAGGAGTTAGATAAGGAATCTATATCATTAGGAATAGATCTTTATGGACCTAGGATTCCTAAGGATCCTAATGAGAGTTAAAACTTTTATATACTATATAAGTTATATCTCCTTACATATAGGTACTATAGTATTAGTTAAACTGGTAGAGGAAATGCCTGATTGGTTTTTATACTTTCCTGTAATAGGTTTAACAGTTCTAGTACTATCTACAATGTTTAAATTTATAGAGAGGGGTATAGATAATGGGCAACTATAGTGAGGATTCAAGTTCTGTAAGAGTAGACTTCTTTAAGCCTGAAGGAAAATGGTATACTACTGAAGCAGTAGAGTGGATAGGAAAATTTGAGGAACATGCTCTAATATATGAAGAGTTTGCAGACTCTGTTTGGACTCATTTAAAGGCTACTACTAAAGAAGATATTAGACCTAAAGGTTATATTAGGTTAAGTGATATGGTAGCAGTATGTCTTGAGCCTTTCCATCCTCATTCACATCCTTTAATGATGAAGGTAGAGGATATGCCTAAATTAATAGAAGATAGGGATGAAAGGAATAATAGAAAGGCTGAAGATACTTATAATGAAAATCAGGCAGAAGAGGGAGATAGAAACTCTCAGGCTTTTGCCAGTACTAGAAGTGCTGATGGGAGGTATCCTATTTAATTATGCTTAACAAACTAATTATATTAGGTGCTGTTAGCTTACTAGTACTATCTATAGGTTGTCGAGTAAGTGAAGCCAATAAAAGGATAGATAATGCTACATTAATTGAAAGGGACAATTGGTCTATTATTAAGTCTCCTCTTACAGGTAAGTGTTATGAAACTTTTGATGCTTTTAGACTAATGGGAATGGCAGAGGTAGATTGTGATATTCCTACTCTAGAGTAATTAAAGTAAAGGATTATAGGATTAATTATGTTTGAGATGATAGTAAAAGAGAATAGATTTAAGTATATGAATAGGTGTCCAGTTGATGGTAAGCCTTTAGGACAAACTAAGATATGTCCAGAACACAGAAAGTCTGAGTTTACCATACATATGAAGTTTCTCTGGACACCTGAAAAGGTATTTGTAGATCCAGGTATGGCATAAGATGTTATCTCATATATTACTTATAGTAAGTGCATTTTTGTTTCTTGTAGGATCTGGCTTAATGGGTCTATCAGATATCATATCTATATGGATCTTAAGTATACCTTTATATATAGGTTCTATACTAGTTTTTATAGCAATAGGACTGGATTATAAAAGAGGAATGTATAAATGACTTTACTAATAGCAATAATAGCCTTAAGTTTATCTTTTATTAGTCTTCTAATAATAGTTAGAAGTCAGTTGATTTTTAGATCAGTAAGGAAAAAGATATTAGATAATAGAAAAGGGGTGGAAGCAAGACTTAAAGAGATTGATAAGTATCTAAATATACCTGGAGAGTAATATGAGAATAGGACCATTTGGATTACCTGAAATAGCAATAGTAGTACTAATAGTATTACTAATCTTTGGAGCAAAACGCTTACCAGATATAGCTTCATCTATGGGTAAAGGTATTAGGAACTTTAAAAGTGGATTAACGAATGAAGATGATAACACTAAAGACGACTAAAGACTTATGGATGTTGAAAGCTTTTATTATAGTAAATATAGTAGATGCTATTACAACATTTAGGGCACTTTCTTATGAAGGTGTTAGTGAGGGACATCCTATCTACTCTATAGGTTTTAGTACTTTAGGACTTGAAACTACTTTAATACTAAAATGTCTAATCGCTATAGGTATAGGTATGGTACTAATCAAATATAATAAAGGTTATCTACTAAAGTGGCCTACCCTAGTGATAGTATTAGTTGCAGTATCTAATAGTTTACAGCAGTATCTTGTATAAGGAATAATAATGACACTTGAGATCACTAAATCTGAAGCTTGTGGAGACAGAGCCTTTTACTATATAAAAGAACCTTCTCCTGAAGGGGAAATAAAAATCTTCTTATGTAGGGATCATGTAGTAAAGCTAGATACAGATAATTACTATTATCACTTCTTTGCTCCAGATACTCCAGTATATTGTCAGGAATCTATTTAATAAGGAATAGTTTAATGATAGAAGCTCTAGAAAGACATCCACTATATGCTATGTTAGGAATAGTATCCTTTGCCTCAATGGTTATAATACTAGCTATAGTATCTATTCCTTATAACTATTTAGGGATTATAATTATTCCTCTATACGGCTTTATAGGTTTACATTTTAAAGGTAAATATGTAGGTCTTATAGATGATTGGATAAGAGGATATAAACTATAGAGATAGAAGATATAGATAAATAAAAATAGTAAGAAAAAGGTTAGTTACATAGATGAGAAAAATTATATCTATTATCTTATTGTGGATAGGAGGACTTGGAATAGGAGTACTACTTTTAGGTATGCTTCCTTATGGAGAAGGCTCTGTTATTATACTTAATAGTAGTATAGTTGTAATAGTAATAGTATTAGTATTTGGATTATCTATATTTACATATGGAATCTTAAAGGGAATGGAGTCTAGATAAGGAGGAAACATGTGTTTTACATCCAATAGTTCTATAGGGTAAATGTACAGTTTGTGGATCTACTACTACAGGTAGATGAAGGAAGTTTGAATGGGTAATAAGTTACAGAAGCCTTCAACTTGGATTAAGTTAGTATTATTGTCAGGGATTTCAGCAGTAGTATTATTCTTTGAAATCTACTGGATGGATTTCTGGACAGATATAATTCTTACAAAGGAAGAGATAGATTCTAATAAAGGAATAGAACCTTTACTAACGGTTTTACCTATTATATTAACAGTATTACTTACTATATACATGGGATATTTGTTATTCTTCTTTAAGGAAGAAGACTAGGGGAAGTTAAAATGCCTGAGTGGCGGAATGGTAGACACCCTTGACTTAAAATCAAGTATCTTAACAGGTGTATGGGTTCGACTCCCATCTCAGGCACCAATAAAGTAAGGGGAAAGATAAATGGGAAAGAAAATAGAGGATTGGTTAGACTCTTTACATATATTAGTATTAGGTCTTATTGTACTAATAGTTATTGGAAGTATATCTTTACCTTTAACCTGGTTGTTTATGTCTTTAATGCCTAGTTCAGAGGAACGTAGGATAGATCTATCAGCACAATGTACAGAAACTCTCTCTAGTTTTGAAGGTCAAGTAGAAGGAATATATCATTATGGAAACTTACTATGTTTTGCCTTTCAAGAGGATGGAACTATTAAAGGTAGGATACTGGAGGATAGATAAATAATGCAAGTATTTGTGGATAGTGGTCCCTTATCTCAGGATGAGATAGATAACCTTAAGAGTTTTCTAGGTGTATTAGGCTATAATCCCTTAAGAAGACATAAAGAAGAATCTGAGTTAAATATTGAGCCTCTAAAATCCTATTTATTAACTAATAGAGAGTTAGAGATATTTCAATATCTATCTAAAGGTAAGGAGAAGAGAGAGATCTGTCTAAAGGTAGCAATAAGTACTACTACTTTTAAAAGAGATATATCTGAAGTATTACAGAAACTACAGGCGACTAATAGAACTCATGCAGTCAGTGAATTGTTTAGATTAAAGATTCTGGAATAAGAATATTAGTATAATGACTGAAAAGAACTTGATTAAACAATCTGAAGAAGCTAAGAATCAGACAGAGGAATTAGTTGAAACTTATGATTCTACTAAGAGTAGAATAATAGTACATGGAGAGGTAATAAATTTGGATAATAGAGAAGAAGAGGAAGAAGTTATTAAAATACTATCACCTAAGTTAACTAATCAAGAAATGAAGGATATAAATGGTTGGATTGATAGATCTAATGGTACTATGGAACTTGTAGATAAAGTTAGTGAAGTACAACATAGTAAAACTTTTGAATGGGCTTGTGACTGGATAGAACAACATCCTGGAGAGAGTTTAAGAGAGTATGCAGAATCTGCTGGAGTAAAGTCCTTTAAGGAAACTTTAGAGGAAGTTTTAAGTAACTAATGGAACATTGTCTACATCAAACAGGGGAAAGTAACTTAGCCTTTACTAAGTTTAAGGAAGTCTGTTGTAATTGTGGAGAGGAGTTTGATAGATTAGCTGACTTTGAGTATAATGCTAAAAGTTCAATAAATCATGGATCTTTTCTACCTAGCAGAAGTAGAATGATGTCCGTATCAGTCCAAGTTGATAGAAGTAGTGATTCTGAATGTATAGTAATAAAGGAGTAACTAATGGTAACAGTAACTAGTGACATTGCTAATATTAAAATTGCCTATCCAGGACTAGGAAAGAAGATAAAGTTCTATAGGAAAAGATTAGGCTATACTCAGGGAAAATTAGGAGACCTATTAGGTTTATCTTGGATGACTGTTCATAGATGGGAAAGAGATCAGAGAGGCGTTAAACTATCTATGTTAGAGAAAGTTAGTCAGGTACTAGATACTAATCTTAAGGATCTTATGACTTATACTAATGCAGAAGTTTAATAAACTATTTAGAGATATTGAGTCTCTTACTGATGAGGTAATTGATAATATCTTTGATGTAGAAGGGATTACTGGAGAGGAATTTGTAGAAAGTGTCCAGGAAGTTTTAATACAAGAGGAATTAAAGGAGGAACAAGACTAGTTGGTTAAGAAAGTAAAGGATACTGAAACTATTAAAGAGGAAGAAACTAAGAGTTGTCTACATCACTGGGTTATTGAAACAGCTCAAGGACCTAAATCAGAAGGTACATGTCAGATCTGTGGAGAGGTAAAGAAGTTCTTAAATACTATTGAACATAAGGCCTACTAACTAGAGATTGTAGTTTTCGTCAAACTTGGTAGAATCCTCAAACTTGTAAGTAATGCCAAACTTGGGATATAATACATACTTACAGCAACAAGTTATAATAATACTGCAGACATTGATGGTAGGCTTGCGGAAAATAACAAGCCTGATGGGTGTCGAACAGTGTCGAAAACCTGAATCTTGATGGGTACTTATGCCCAAACTGTCAGTCGAATATTCAAGGTACTGCTTGACATTGACGTTAGGATATGCTAGAATGGACGTAGGACAGGCGTAAGATAATTCAGGAGGTACCAAAATGGTAACAATAAAGGAAATAGCAGAGGAGCCTATATGTCCTAAATGTGGATCAGACGATATAGAGTGCTCTGATAACTGCAATAGGCATAAATGTGTCCAGTGTGGATATATCCTAGTACTGGATTTGGATTTCTAGGTACTGGTTGACATAAGTTGGGAAACATGCTAGAATGGATGTGGTCCACAGGAAATAAATAAGGAAGGTACCTGAAAAATGGCAACAGAAAACAAAATCCGAGTATGCTCACTATGTCAGAAACAGTATGAAAGTGGAATGTCCTTTGACTATAGAGGAAGTTTCAGAGGATTATGCGAGCACTGTTTACAGACAGTAATAGCCTTAGCATGCTCCCAAAGTTCTGCAGAATTACGCACTATAATAGAGGACTTTGAAGTTGGAGACAAGTTTAATCTGATAAAGGATAAACTAAATTTCCACTTTCCTACAGGTTAAAGGTACTGGTTGACATCAATTTCCGTGCGTGCTAGTATAGCTATATTACATTGAATAGCAGGCGATGGAGGAAATGAAATGGTAGCCGAAAAGCAGGGATATCAGGTGAAAATGGACGCAGCCCAATTAGAGGCAATAAAAGAACTGAAGGGTCAGTTTGAATATTGGGAGCAGGATGAACTTGAAATGGATTATGCTTCTAATGGAATGGAAGTAATAGCAAACTGGATGGAGTCTTGGTATACAAAGGCAGGATATAAGAGACTTGCAAAAGTTCTTATAATGGTCAGTCGTGAAGGTCCTTCCATTCTAGATACTCCTAATCTGATACAAGGAGAGTAAGGAAATGTCAACAGATAGTAACTTAACTGTCCTTCATTTGGATGAGGAGGAATTGGATGTACTTAGGAACTTAGTAGCAGAGGATACTACATACCATATCAATGAGGAGTTTAGTGAGACTACTCCTGAATGGTATAAGACAGTCCATAAAAATCTAATGGGTAAAATAAAAGGGGCACAGGATCTATTAGATTTTAATCCATCATAAGGTACTGGTTGACACCTATATAGCTGTGTGCTAGAATAGTTATATAGGAATCAATCAATAGCGAAAGAGGAGTAAGAAATGCCAGATGAATTCTACACTAATGCAACTTTTGTAAATCCTCATATACCTAAAATGGTAGGAAGGAGATGTTATGCAGTTACTCTCCCAGAGGATTTAGAGAGAAAACCTTTACCTGAATCCCACATTATAGCCTCTTTTCTAGATGGAGATATGTACTGCATGCTCCATGAAATAGAATTTGACTAGTAGCAATAAAGGTACTTGTTGACATCTACATACCTATTTGCTACGATAGCTATGTAGGAATCAATCAATAGCGAAAGAGGAAAGAAAATGACACTAGCGAAAAATCTGGAAGAGTCAAAAAGCACAATCAATAGGCAGGTAAAAGGGCTAAATAATCTTTTAGATGCTCCTTTTCCTAGAAGGATATTACCAGCCTTAATAGTTTTGTATATGAGGCAGTATGGATGTACTACAGACGAGGCTATTAAGGACATTAGAAAAGATCTTCAGAATCTAAGAGATTAGATTTTCGTAATTCGCAATAAATATCAATTTCAAAGGTACTGGTTGACATTGAAATTGATGTTTGCTAAAATAGATATAACATCAAATAAGGAGGCCAAAACATATGACAAAGCGCGAGTTCTGATAAGGAGGTGATTAACATCGCCAACAGTAGACGGACCAGAAGCAAAAGGGGAAATCAGAATCAGGCCCCTGAACAACCAAAAGAAGAACAAAATAAAGAGAGAGTAACACAAATGGCAACTACTATCGCATTGAAGGACATGACTCAAGAGCAGAAACAGGCCAAATTCGAAGCCTACATGAAGAGGCAAGAATCCGCAAAGGGAAAGAACGCTGCCAAACGGGACGCCATCAACAAGCTGAAGGCCAATCACATTGACGAGTTCAATAACCTTCTGGCAGTGGCTCAAAAGGAACAGGGAGTCACCGTCGGAGACAGTTCCGAAGACGAGGAATAAAGCCTAAGTAGGGGATCCAATAAAGGGGAGAGGAAATAAAAAGCCTCTCTCCTTAGAGGAAAAAGGGGACAGTGAAATGAAGGGGAACTTACGAAGGCTTAAAGCTTCAAACAATCCTCAGATCTTTGATGAGGACATTCGAGAATTAACACTCAAACCTTTCTATGGACTTCCTTATTCACTCGAAAATCTGTCAGTTGATGACTTGATCTACGAAAGGGAAAGTAAGGCCGAAACAGAAAGGTCAAACGAAAGGAGAGGAACTCGCTAAAGTAACCAATTCATACCATCCCTTAATCAAAAGACAACTTCAAACTTTAATGATAACAGTTGACAAAAGTATTAAGGGATGGAAATAAAAGGGTTAATTAAAAGGGGAGGAAACTAAAATGGCTGATATTAGTGAAATCGTAGAACATCTAAGAAAAGCAGAAGCCTTAATGAAGGAAGCTTCTCTTGAATTAGAGAATTCTACTTTATCAAATGTTGAATGTCCAAACTGTAAGTCTCTTAATATGAGACTTAACTTCAACAATTCAGATTGTAATCTTCTACCTTACAGATACAGCAAGTATAAGATTAGACATAACTGGATTTGTGAATATTGTGGATCCGAAAGGGATAAATTACTAGAAGAAATGACAGTTGAAGAGGCTGCTGAAGAGGCAATTACTAATGCCTTTATAGATGGTAAGGATTGGGATGCCTCATATCTTTCAGTAGAAGAAAAAGTATAGGAGGTGTACATATACATCAGTTGACATAGACAGCAAAAGCTGTTATAATAGAGATGTCAGATAATAGGTTTGACAGTCAACATAGTGGTACTTTAACATTCTATCGCAATGCCCGGGACAGGATGAGGACCCAAATACTTTAGCTGCCCAGTCGTATATACCTCTCGCGGTTGTATGCGGTTGGTTACTGTGAGTGACGTACAGGCACTATCACTGGAAAAATCCGCGGTCTTACGATTAGTCTGTTAGTATCAAGGGTTAAATCCCCACCAGCAGAAATCCTCTAGCATTTTTTTTGGGTTAGAAACTTTTTCTGTAATAATCTTGCA